>Ga0207796_1000242_pt1 | contig 23807 bp, 25 predicted proteins | sample Pon1CUnioCityCA_6_FD_187274 | JGI IMG/M metagenome (GOLD analysis project Ga0207796, IMG submission 187274) | Marine sediment microbial community from Union City, CA, USA - Pond 1C Sediment 1 (SPAdes) | ecosystem: Environmental > Aquatic > Marine > Intertidal zone > Salt pond sediment ...
ACCTCCTTTCGATTCCCCTCCTTCGGGGAACCTTAAGGTCGGTGTGGACTTGGGCACTGCGTATCTGACAGTTGCTGTGCTGGATGAGAACGATCAGCCGCTGACTGGTGAATACCTGTTTGCGCAGGTGGCCAAGGACGGGTTGGTCGTGGACTACCTTGGCGCAGTCGATCTGGTCAAAAGCATGAAAGACCGGATTGAAAAGCGCCTGGGCAGAACCCTCACCCACGCGGCCAGTGGTTTCCCACCGGGAGTGCCCAGGGTGGAAGTCCAGGCAACGGCCCATGTGGTGGAAGCGGCCGGTTTGATCTGTACTGGCCTGGTGGATGAACCCACTGCAGCCAACGCCTTGGTTGGCCTGGAGAACGGAGTCATTGTGGATGTGGGCGGCGGCACCACCGGAATCGCCGTGGTTGAAAATGGTCAGGTGGTGTACACGGCAGATGAAGCCACCGGTGGAACGCATTTTTCATTGGTGATCGCTGGCGCGCATGACATCCCTTTCGAACAGGCTGAAGACATGAAAATTGACCCGGAACAGCAACCCGCTTTGTTCCCCTTGGTCAAGCCAGTTCTCGAGAAAGTTGCCAGCATCGTGGCCCGGCATATCACAGGCTACGATGTGCCGGAGATCGCCCTGGTGGGTGGTACCAGCGCTTTCTTAAAGGCTGCGGAGGTCGTCGAAGAATATACCGGGATACCGACCTGGGTACCGCATCATCCCGCCCTGGTAACCCCGATCGGCATGGCGATGCATAATAACCTGGAGGGTAACTGAGAACCCGAGCAGGGCTCAAGTTACAATCCAAAAAGGAGTAAATATGGCGAAAACAGATTTTCAACTGCGTGTATATTGTTACCTTGACCGCATGCAGTCCGAAGTGGCGGCCTTTGTGGGCACGATCACCCAGGGTGATCTGCCCGTGGAAGGTATGGCATCCCTGTACGTGGAGATGGCCCCAGGCAATGAGGTCTTCCGCACAGTGGATATCGCGGTCAAGGCCACAGAAGCCAAACCCGGCGCTCAGGTTGTGGAGCGCGAATTTGGTATGTTTGAGGTGCACTCGCTGAACCAGGCAGCTGTCCTGGAATCCGGGCGGATCGTGCTTGACCGCCTGGGGCTGGTAAAAGAGGACCGCATCAAACCTACGGTCTATTCCTCCAACCTGATCACCCGGGTGGATCCCTATCAGGCGCAGCTCTTGAACCGCTGGCGGCGGGGATCGATGCTGGTGGCGGGTGAGACCCTGTTTGTGCTGGAGGTGGCCCCGGCTGCTTATATCATGCTGGCAGCCAATGAAGCTGAAAAGAAAGCCAATGTCAAGATCATCCATATCGCCTCAGTAGGAAGGTTTGGACGGATGTGGATGTCGGGTACGGAAGCGGAAATGGTCACAGCCCGGGATGCAGCTATACAAACTATGGAAAATGTGGAAGGCATCGCAAGCAAGTAAACCAGGAGGTTTTGATGCCGAAGATCTTTTATACCGAACGGGACGTTGAGGATCTCTACAGCAGTGGGGTAACCACCCTGGTGGTCAATGATGATGTGGTGGTTACCGATTTGGCCCGGGAAAAAGCACATAAGTTGGGTGTGGAGCTGTTGAAGGAGCATGATCAGCCTTCCAGTGCGCCTATCCGGCCCTATATCACCAAGTCTGTATCGCCCAGCGCCGCTCCTTCTCTGCCGAAAACCCCGCTACCAAAACCAGCTCAACTTGAACTGGATGAGCGGGTATACCAGGCGGTCCAGAAGCAGGTAGGAGACAGTGTTGAGGAAAGCTTGTTGAGAACCATCATTCAGCGTGTGCTCAAGAATTTGGGAGGCACCTGAGATGCTTTTTGGACGAGTGCGGGGTACCGCGGTAGCATCAGTGAAATACCAGGATCTTACTGGTATGAAGCTGCTGGTTGTCGAACCGCTCAATAAACATCTGGAACCAACCGGCCCGCTGCAGGTTGCAGTCGATGTGGTTCAGGCTGGCCCGGGGGACCTGTGTGTGATGGTGCGGTCCCGGGAGGCAGCCCTGGCCATGGAGCTTCATACCTTTGTGCCTGTGGATCTGGCCTTGATCGGTATCGTGGATGAACTGGTCGTTCGTCCGGATGATGAATTTGAACTCACCCTGAAAAAAGGGACTTTGAAATATACCTGAACTATGATACTTGGAAAGGTTACTGGAACCGTGGTGACTACCATCAGTCACCCTCATTATAAACATCGGCGCCTGTTGGTTGTCCAACCGCTTACCCTGCCGGGTGATCCGCCAGAAGGCGATTTTGTTGCCCTGGATAACTCCCAGGCGGGGATCGGCGATACCGTGCTGGTCAACCGGGAAGGAAATGGTGCCCGTCAGATCCTGGATAACCCGGACGGTTGTGTGATTTCCGTGATCGTAGGTATTGTGGATTCTCTCCATATCGAGGAGCTGGACTGAATATGCGGATCCCGCTGATAGCTGGCAATTGGAAGATGCATAAAACTGAGGCTGAAGCGATCTCGCTGGTGCGGATTCTCATGCAGCAAGCCCGCTTGTATGACGGAGTGGAGATCTTGATCTGCCCTCCTTTTACTTCCCTCTCTCAGCTGCATAAATTAATGGTCAGTTCACCTATCCAGCTCGGTGCCCAGAACATATCCGATCAGCCTGAGGGGGCTTTTACCGGAGAGATCTCTGCAAGAATGGCGGCTGAGTTTTGCAGTCATGTCATCCTGGGTCACAGCGAAAGACGGGCTCTTTATGGTGAAGATGATTCCCTGGTCAATAGAAAAGTTAAGTCCGCTCAAGGGGTGGGATTGATCCCGGTCCTGTGTGTGGGTGAATCCTTAGCGGAGCGGGATGGCGGTCAGGCCCCGGGAGTGATTACCCGCCAACTGAGAGGGGCGCTGGATGGTGTTCAGATCTCTATTGCTGCGGATGTGGTCATCGCTTATGAACCGGTTTGGGCGATTGGTACCGGCCGCTCGGCATCGCCCCAAGATATCACCGAGATCATCACCGGCGTGATCCGCCCAGCGTTGGCTGCTCAGTGGGGAGAGGAATTAGCGCAAGGCATCCGGGTGCTTTATGGAGGATCAGTGAATCCAGGTAACGCGGGGGGTTATTTCAAAGAACTGGAGATCGACGGAGCATTGGTTGGCGGCGCCAGTCTTGCTGTGGAAAAGTTCCTGGCTATCATTGAAAGAACCCAGTAATTGAACCTTCATTTCATGGAAAACCTTTACTTCTAAGCTATTCCCTTTTGAACACAACCATTATTCATCAAACTTCTAGATGGTAAAATCTAGCCATAAGTTGATATCACTTAAACAAAAAGGGGATTAGGACTCATGGTTGTGAATAACTGAGGAGAAAAACGCATGGATGCCAGTTTCCAGGAAAAATTGAAGAAATATGCGGAATTAGCTGTCAAGGTTGGCTTGAACCTCCAACCGGGTCAGAAGCTGGTCTTGCAGCATCTCCGAAATGGGGGAGTGCCTATTCAGACAGCGCATGTTATCAGAGAGCTGGTTGCCTGTGCCTATCAGGCAGGTTCACCCCTGGTCGATGTGCAGTGGCGAGATGATGAGCTGCTCTTCAGCCGGTTGAAACATGCTCCTAAAGATTCTTTTGGTGATTTCCCGGCTTATCTGGCTGAGGGCATCCTGGACGTGATCGAGAGCGGCGGCGCGATGTTTACCATATCCGCCATTGATCCTGACCTGATGGCCGGGCAGGACCCCGAGGTATTGGATCAGATGCAGAAAGCTTTCCTCAGTGCCTGGAAACCGATTGGTGACCACATCGGCAAGAATGCCATGAATTGGACTCTCTTGGGCATTCCTGTTGAAGGCTGGGCCAGGAAGGTCTTCCCGGATCTTCCAGACGATGAGCAGATGGCAGCTCTCTGGGAAGCCATATTCAAGGTCTGTCGGGTATATGAAGAGGATCCCCTGGCAGCCTGGAGCGCTCATCTCAACGATCTTCAGAAGCGCAGCGATTATCTGAATCAGAAAGGGTATCGGAAGCTTCATTTTCGAGCTCCGGGAACAGACTTGATGATCACCCTGCCTGAAGGTCATATCTGGCGCTCGGCAGGTTTTGAGACCCGGGGCGGCATTCCGTTCACTGCCAATATCCCAACCGAAGAGGTCTTCACGCTGCCAGATCGCCGCTTTACAGAAGGCACGGTGACCGCCACCCGGCCGCTGGTCTATTCCGGCAATGTGATCGATGATTTCAGTTTGACTTTTAAAGATGGTAAGGTGGTGGATTTTTCCGCAAAACAGGGAAAGAATTTCCTGGAAAGTTTGATCACTACTGATGAAACTGCCCGGATGCTGGGTGAGATTGCCCTGGTGCCGAACTCATCACCGATCTCTCAGTCCGGGTTGTTGTTCTATAACACTTTGTTCGATGAGAATGCCTCCTGCCACATGGCTCTGGGCAGCGCTTACCGTTTCAGCCTGGCGGATGGTGAGAGTATGTCCAGGGAAGAATTCGAAGCGCAGGGAGGGAACTACAGCCTGATCCATGCTGACTTTATGATGGGATCCGGCGCTTTGGATATTGATGGCATCCTCGGCAGTGGAGAGCAAGAAGCCATCTTCCGCGGAGGAGAATGGGCCTTTTAGTGGTTGTTGAATAGAGCCTGTAAGATCTGGTCAGGAAAGAGCTTCAAAGCAACAGATTTATTAATCCAGGGAGCGGCTCAAAGCTGTAATCGTGGAGACGATAAAACACGAAACCGGCCAGCTAAGACAATGATATTCAGGTGTGATATTTATGAATTTATCCGAGATCGCACAGCATGCCTTTAAAACTCAGCTGGAGCGTATGCAGCTCAACCTTGCTGGCTGTATTGAAGGTGAGGATCCCATTCATCTCCATGATCTACGGGTGGCCAACAGGCGGACCCGGGTCGCGCTGAGTGAGTTCAAAAAGCTCCTTCCTGATGATATCTTTCAGAAATACCAGGAGGAGTTCCGCTGGATTCATGACATTACCGGTCCGGTCAGAGACCTGGATGTCGGGTTGGCGCATTTTCCATATTATGAGAAGAAGATTTCCAAAAACTGGCGTTCAGCTTTGATTCCAGCCCGGGAGATGCTGGAATACAAACGTCAGACTGCCCAAGCTGAGCTGGCTGATGTTTTGGCTTCAAATCGAATCCAGGATTGTTTTCATTCTTGGACCTCCCTGCTCGAGGACGGCGTCTTGGAGGGAAATGAGCGCGGGTTGAGATCTGGCACTGAATTTGGCTGCCGCCGGATCATCAAACGCTACCGAAAAACACGTAAGCGGGGATTGAAGCTCAATAAGAAGTCTCCCCCCGAGAAGTATCATGATCTCCGCCTGCGGGTAAAGAAACTCCGATACTTGATGGAGTTTTTCCAGCCTGTGCTTGATAAAGAGCACACAAATAGATTGCGGACCGAGCTGAAAAAAATACAGGACGCACTGGGTGCTTATCAGGACGCGGTAGTCCAGGTAGCCAGCTTGATCCACATGGCAGAAAATCTCCAGGATACGGGAAGTGAATTGAAACCCATTCTGGCGTTAGGCCAGTTGATCGGCAGATATGAAAAAGAAATCCGCCGCAGCCGAAAAAAATCTCTTAAAGCGATTCGCTGGCTGACTGGTGATGCTGCAGCCAGGGAATTTCAGCGATGTTTTAAATACCCGGTTGAATGAACAGTCTGCAGTTGGATTTTGCTGCCCAGCTGTGTTCCAGGGACACCAGGAAACAAAATCTGGGATTCGGCGGCTTGTGGTAAACTTTCCCAGATGTTAAAGACCATTGATTGGAAAAGTTTCCCGCGGGATCTGGCAATAGCGATGCTGGGTTACGCGATCTACGGAATAGCGATCGCCCTCATCATTCGGGCTGAGTTGGGGACAGGTCCCTGGGCAGTGCTGGCAGTGGCACTGGCGGATATGTCCGGGACAACCCCGGGGACGATGATCATCCTGACTGGTTTATTGATCCTGCTGGGGGCAGTGCTCCTCAAAGAGCAAATTGGTTGGGGGACTTTGGGGAATATCCTTTTTATTGGCCCCTGGACGGACTTATTCTTGTTTTTGATCCCCTCGTTTTCAGGAAATCTATGGCTGCAAATCCCCGCTTTGGCGCTGGCTGTCATCCTCTCGGGCCTTGCCACCGCGGTTTATATCAGCGTGGATGCCGGGGCTGGTCCCCGAGACAGCTTGATGTTGGCTGTTTCCCGCGTCACAGGTAGAAGCGTGCAGCTTTCACGGGCGGTGATCGAGATCCTGGTAGTGATTTGTGGTTGGCTGCTGAGTGGGCCGGTGGGCATTGGTACACTGGTTTTTGCATTGGCGATTGGACCCCTGGTCCAATTCTTCTTCAAAATCTTCCACGCAGGTCCCCAATATAATCACCAGGAAAGCTTATGATGCCAATATTCCACCTCTTTGCCGGGTTAGCCACTGGCCTGGCTGCCCTGTTTTTCTTCCGCAGCAAAGGCCGCCTGTCAACAACACTGGTCCTGGTTTTGGGGATCTTGATTCTCTTCGGATTAGCATTGGCAGCTTTGATTTTCCCGGTGCCAGGCTTCGCCCGGGTTCAATTGCTTGCCTGGGTGGCATTTCTGTATTTTCCTTTGTTCTTGATAATGGGCATCCGTTCATTCTGGGTGGACAAGCGCCGATTGGCAATCGGTCTGGCGGCGCTCTTATTGGTGATGCTGCTGGTGGCTGTTGACAGCTTCATCATTGAACCTCGCTGGTTGAAGGTCACCCGGGTGGAAATCAGTTCCCCCAAGCTGGAACAGCCTTTGACCTTGGCAGTGCTGGCCGATATCCAGACCGATTCACCAGGGAACTACGAAAAACGAGTCCTGGAACTCGTCCGGGATGAAAATCCTGACCTGATCCTGCTGGCAGGGGATTACATCCAGGTGCGGGAAGCCGTCGATTATCAGCGCGAAGGGCAAGCCCTCAACCAGATCTTCCGTGATGCTGGTTTATCATCTGACCTGGGGATTTATGCAGTCAGGGGCAATATGGATTGGAACAGCTGGGGTGATATTTTCCAGGGATTGGGTGTAAAGCTAATTGATGAGACTGAAACCATCGATCTGGGCCCGGTCACCCTGACCGGACTGGGTTGGTTGGATTCACGGGATCCTGCGTTCACGATTCCTGAAGCCGACAAATTTCATATCGTCCTCGGTCATTATCCGGACTTCAGCCTGGGAGAGATCAATGGGGATCTGCTGCTGGCCGGTCATACCCATGGAGGCCAGATCCAGCTTCCAGGGATTGGCCCGCTGCTCACCAATTCCCGGATTCCCCGGGATTGGGCCTCGGGGCTGACTGAGATCCAGCCGGGCAGGTATTTGCTGGTATCCACTGGGATCGGCCTGGAACGGGGTTACGCTCCTCGAATTCGTTTCCTGTGCCGGCCAGAATTGAACATCATCACCCTGGTGCCTGCTGATTAGAGAGGGTTGTGGGTGATATCAACCTGGTAGTAGATTTTTCCCCAATTCCTGTATATACTGATTAAATATATTTATCAATGATCAAACATATTTCTGTAAAAAGCCATTGGAAAAACTGATCCTATGAAAACATTAGTTATTGTACGGCATGGTAAATCTGCCTGGGATGACCCTTCCCTGTCGGATCATCAACGCCCACTGGCAAAAAGGGGTCTTCGGGATGGGCCGGTGATGGGTGCCAGGCTCGCCGATTGGGGACCCCCGGTTGATCGGGTGATTTCCAGCTCTGCTGTCCGGGCACTGGCAACCGCCGAGTTGGTCACAGGCGAAATGGGTCTGCCCTGGGATGAGATCCAGGTGGAAGATGACCTCTATCATGCTACGGAAACTGAAATGCTGGAACTGATCCAGGAACAGGATGATTATCTGGATGGTTTGATGCTTTTTGGCCACAATCCCGGCATGACCTACCTGGTGAACGATCTCTCCGATCTGGATCTGGAGAATCTGCCCACCTGCGGCGTGGCCATCTTGCAGTTCGAGGTCGAAAGCTGGACAGAAATTGGTGATGTGCTGGCTTCTACTGCAGCGTTTGATTACCCCAAGCGGAAGGATTGAGCCCGAAATTAACGACTAGATTGCTTCGTCAGTCGCTGTGCTCCTTCCTCACAATGACAGGCGAGGGTTTGTCATTGCCAGGAGTTCGAAACTGAGCCGGTGGCGAAGAGCAGGGAGAGGAAGCAATCCAGTCTCTGGACATCGAAGGATTCCTTAGCTATGATGAAAATATGGGGGACAGATTATATTATGTCTATCTGCTAACCAATTTTCACAACACGACCATATATATCGGGGTGACAAGAGACCTGTATCGGCGGGTGCTTGAGCATCGCAGTGGTAAGGGAAGCAAATTTTCGAGGAAATATAAACTGAGAAAGCTGATCTACTACGAGATCTATGGTGATATCAGAGATGCGATTGCCAGGGAGAAATAAATTAAGGGAGGATCGAGAAGGAATAAGATCGAATTGATCAACTCGATCAATCCCAAGTGGAAGGACCTATTGGCGGACGATGAGCAATAAGTGCCATTATTATTCTTGTGCAAAGAGCTGATGAAGAGTTAACGACTAGATTGCTTCGTCAGTCGCTGCGCTCCATCCTCGCAATGACAGTTCTCTGCCTGTCATTGCGAGGAGCCCGGCACTGAGCCGGTGGCGAAGGGCAGGGGGACGAAGCAATCCAGTCTTTTATAACCTAGTTGAGCACAAGACATATTTGGCACCCACACTTGGGCAGCTTTCGAATTCAGCGATCGTTGACAGTTCCCCCTTTTTATATATAATATTAGTTATTGCAAACAATTGCAAGTAGGATAAACTATGTCTCACAGCCACTCGATCATCGCAGAGCTCCGCAGCAAAGGATACCGGATCACTCCCCAGCGGGAGCTGATCATTCAGGCTCTCGCGCACCATCCAAAACACATCACAGCGGAAGAGATCGCCCACCAGCTTCAGCAGCAGACGAGTGCGATCAATATTGCCACCATCTACCGCACCCTTGAACTGCTGTGGGAGGAGGGGCTTGCTTGCCGCAATGACCTCAGTGAAGGGAAAACCTTTTATGCAATTAACGAACATGGGCCTCATATTCACCTGGTTTGCAGAAAATGCAATCGGGTGATTGATGCCGATGCTATCGTGTTGAAAGAGTTGGGAGAAATACTGCAAGAAAAGTATCAGTTCGATCCCGACCTGGATCATTCTTCAATCTTTGGTCTTTGTTCGGCGTGCCAGGATCGGTAAGATTCCGCCCTGCCGAACATTCATAATCATAAGGAGAGAATCATGTTATACGCACCGACTTATTTACACATTCCGGATGGTTTCTTAACCCTGGTAGTGTCAGTGATCTTTTGGGCGGTCACCATCATTATGGTTTGGCTGGCAGTCTCAAAGACCAATAAAAGTCTCGGGGAAAAGCAAATACCGTTGATGGGCGTCATGGCGGCCTTCATTTTTGCAGCCCAAATGCTGAACTTTCCCATTGCAGGGGGAACATCCGGTCATTTTCTTGGCGGGGCGCTGGCAGCCATTGTTTTGGGGCCCTGGGCCGGCATTCTGGTCATGACCGCGGTTGTGGGTGTGCAAGCCTTGCTCTTCCAGGATGGTGGTTTGCTGGTCATGGGCGCTAATATTTTTAATATGGGGATTTTGACTGCTGTGGTCGGTTTTGGTTTGTACCGGCTGGTGGTCCATCAGAAAAGAGGCTTACGGCTGGCAGTAGCTGGCGGCGGAGCCTGGATGGCCACCATGGCGGCAGCCCTGGTGACTGCCCTGCAGCTCTGGCTGAGCGGCACCACCCGGCTGGAGATCGTCCTGCCTGCCATGCTGGGCGTGCATGCTTTGATCGGGATCGGCGAAGGGCTGATCACGGTAGCTGCCCTGGCATATATCGAACAAACCCGTCCTGATCTGCTCAACGCTGAGAAAACCGCTCGGGAAGGGGGAAGGGGATGGGTGGTTGGGGGTGTCTTGATCACCCTGGCGGCCGTGTTTCTCTCCCCGCTTGCCTCAGGCAGTCCCGACGGATTGGAACGGGTAGCTGAAAACCTGGGATTCCTGGGAACCGGCCAGGATGCGCCTTATCAGATCCTGCCAGATTACACGATTCCCTTTCTGGGTGAAACCGCGCTATCAACAATTTTAGCTGGGGTCGTTGGCGCCGCGCTTGTGATGGGTCTCTTGGTCCTGGTGGGTAGAAATCTCCAAAGGCGATCGGAAGTCTGAGAAAGCAGAGCAGGAAAAACCCTGGGGAATCCTTTTTCCAGACGGGGATTGGTTATACTGCTTGCTGATGCAATGAAGGTAATTACTTATGCATGTGGATATTTTCGACCAATTCCAATTCTCCGAAAGCAAAGTGCATTCCCTGGATCCCCGCATTAAGGTCCTGGTCGCGGTAGCCTTTATCCTCTCCAACGCCCTCCTGCCAGATGGGAGCTGGCTGGCATTTGGGGTGGCCTGGTTCTTTCTTTTGCTGGCAAATGATCTTTCAAATTTGGGACTGGGCTTCACTCTCAAGCGCTCTGTGATCGCTCTGCCATTTGCTGTGGTTGCGGTCAGCGCGATCTTCTCCCCCAGGGGAGAACCGTTAGGGGTCTGGGATTTGGGATTTATGACCCTGATTCCCACCGATGCCGGTCTGATTCGCTTTGCCAGCATTCTGCTTCGTTCCTGGCTGTCCGTCCAGATCGCGATCTTGCTGGTGGCTACCACCCAATTTCCCGATCTGATCCACGCCCTGGAGCATTTACGCCTTCCCCGGACCCTGACCACCATCATTGCCTTTCTTTTCCGCTACCTGTTTGTCCTGACCAATGAGGTTTTTCGGATCCTGCGGGCTCGGGAAGCCCGCAGTGCCCGTCTGCCTGGTGTCAGTGGGGGCGGCTCACTGGGCTGGCGGCTCAAAACCACCGGGAGTATGGCAGGGCAGCTCTTCACCCGCAGTTATGAACGATCAGACAGGATCTATCAGGCGATGATCTCCCGGGGATATGCCGGCCATATCCGGACATTGAATCCCCACCGTATCCAATCCCGAGATTGGTTGGTATTGATCGTTTCTGCTGCGGTTCTAATGTTGATTCAACTTGTTGGATGGATCCTTTAATGCCAGTAAAACATACCCCCTCTTACGACTTGATCATTCCCGAATGCCAGGGTGATCTGCTGCAGATCCAGGATCTGCACTTCGCCTATCCTGATGGCCATCAAGCCCTGCGGGGAATCAATTTGAATGTTTGTGAAGGCGAAAAGATCGCCCTGGTGGGACCGAATGGAGCTGGAAAATCCACTTTGATGCTGCATTTGAATGGTATCCTGGGGGACAAGAGCCCGATAACGATCGCTGGACTGGATTTGGTCAAGGAAAATTTACCGGTAATCCGGGCTTTGGTGGGATTGGTTTTCCAAAACCCTGACGATCAGCTTTTTTCCCCCACCGTTTTTGAGGATGTTGCCTTTGGGCCGCTTCACATGGGACTGCCTGAGGATGAGGTCCTGGAACGTGTTAAGGAAGCTCTCGCTGTGGTGGGCATGGAGGGCTTTGGAGAGAGGCTTTCCCACCATCTGAGCATGGGTCAGAAGAAAAGGATCGCCATCGCGACCGTGCTTGCCATGCACCCTCAGATCCTGGTCTTAGATGAGCCCTCGGCAGGTTTGGATCCCCGGGCCAGGCGTTCTTTGATCGATTTTCTGCAGGAGCTGCCAATCACCTTGCTGGTTTCTACCCATGATCTGCGGATGGTGAATGAGCTCTTCCCACGCATGGTGATCATGGATGAGGGGGAGATCGTGGCTGATGGTCCAACCCAGGAGCTTTTAAAGGACGAAACACTGCTGCTTGCTCATGGATTGGAATCCGTTTAAGGACAGTGTTCATGCGGTAAATATTTTATTGGTTTCAAAGTGAGGTTCATCCATGCAGCTCAATTTACCTTCCCGAGAAGAAATCCTCCAATTGCCGGCCGATGGGGGAGAAAAATACAACCGGTTGATCTTTGAGAAGTCACCTTATCTGCTGCAGCACGCGGCCAACCCAGTAAATTGGTATCCCTGGGGAGAGGAAGCTTTCCAGACAGCACGTCAAGCGGACAAGCCTGTCTTCCTGTCCATTGGCTACGCCACCTGCCACTGGTGCCATGTCATGGAAAAGGAGTCCTTTGAGAACCAGGAAGCTGCCGAGCTGATCAACGAAAACTTCATCCCCATCAAGGTCGATCGGGAGGAAAGGCCGGATATTGATCAGATCTACATGACAGTTTGCCAGGCGGTCACCGGAACTGGCGGTTGGCCGCTGACAGTGATCCTGACACCGGATAAGAAACCTTTCTTTGCGGGTACTTACTTCCCCCGTGAAAGCCGCTTTGGCAGAGTGGGTTTGATGGAATTGATTCCCCGGGTGGCGGATTTATGGGCCAATACAAGGGGTGAGCTGCTGGAAAGCGCAGAAAAGATCACCGCTCATTTACAGGAATCTGGCCGAAATCTCACAGGGGAACTTGAATCCGATCTCACCCATCAGGCGTTTGAGCAGCTGCGCTCACGATTTGACTCTCTCCAGGGTGGTTTTGGCAGCGCGCCGAAATTTCCCACTCCCCACAACCTGCTGTTCTTAACACGCTACTGGAAGGATTCTGGTGATCCAGAGGCGTTGGAGATGGTTGAAACCACCCTGCAGAAAATGCGTCTGGGGGGGATCTTTGATCAGATCGGTTTCGGTTTCCACCGCTATTCCACGGACTCGGCCTGGCGATTACCCCATTTTGAGAAGATGCTTTATGATCAGGCGATGTTGGTCATGGCTTATCTGGAGGGGTTTCTGGCCACAGGAAAACCTGCCTATGCCCGGGTTGTCCGTGAAGTGCTGACCTATGTGCTGCGAGACATGACCGCTCCCGGGGGAGGTTTCTATTCCGCTGAGGATGCTGATAGCGAGGGAGAGGAAGGGTTGTTTTATCTGTGGACGGAAGATGAATTCCAGGAGAATCTGAATTCCCAGGCCGCGGATTTGTTTTCCTCCCTGTTTAATATTCAGAAGGCTGGAAATTACGAGGATGAAGCCAGTGGCAATCTCACGGGACGGAACCTGCTGTACTTGCATGCCCCCCTGGAAGAGCTGACGGAGCAGGTCAATCTCGAAGGGGAGCAGCTGGTTCAATTATGGGAAGAAGTCCGCACCCACCTTTTCGATATCCGGGAAAGGCGGGAACACCCGTTGAAAGATGACAAAATTTTAACGGATTGGAATGGATTAATGATCGCCGCCCTGGCAAAAGCGGGAGCGGGATTAGGAGAATCCAGCTACATCCAGGCAGCCAACCGGGCTGTGGATTTCATCTGGAACCATTTGCGGGACGAGGATGGCAAGCTGCTCAAACGCTATCGGGATGGAGAAGCAGGGCTGTCTGCCCATCTGGATGATTACGCTTTTTTGATCTGGGGCTTGTTGGAACTGCATCAGGCTGATTTTCAGACCGAACACCTGATAAAAGCCATCACTTTGACCGAGATCATGATCGCTGATTTTTGGGATGATGAAGAGGGGGGTTTCTTCTTCACAGCCAGCGGTCAGTCTGACCTCATCCACCGCAACAAGGAAATCTATGATGGCGCTGTTCCTTCCGGTAATTCAGTGGCTTATCAGGTGTTGCTCCGCTTGGGAAGAATACTGTTAGAGCCCGATTATCAAGAAATGGCCCGCTCAATCGGGGAGGCTTTTGCTGGGCAGGTCAATCAGATTACCCTTGGGCATACTATGTTGATGGCTGGGGTGCTGATGGCAGAAAGCCCATCCAGCGAGGTAGTGATCGCCGGGGACCCGGATAACCCGGACACAAAAGAGATGATCTCAAAAATAAGAGCGTTGTATTTGCCGCACACGATCCTGCTGCTTCGACCGACTGATCCAGGTCCAGAGCTAACTGGGTTGGTGCCGGTGCTCGAGGACCAGGTGCCTATCGAGGGCCAGGCCACTGCTTATGTGTGCAGGAATTACCAGTGTAAAAGCCCCACAACAGATGTCGAGGAAACCCTGGGGTTGATCGGGAGTGGTTAACCGGGTTTGCCTTATTCTTTACCCGCTTCCATTCTGTCTTCTTCTACGAGAGCAGGTTCCCCCAGGTCATCGTCAGGTATGGCTTCGCCTTCCGCCATCATTCTGGTCCCCGGAAATCCAGCTGGAATAACCGAAGCAATGATGATGATGGCTAATCCGATGCCGGTGACGATCAAGGCATAGTTCCGGGCCTGGGTGAAGATCAAGCGCACCAGCTCCAACGCCACCCCGCTGGCAGCATCGATAAGCGATTCGTGGATGCCAGCCATGGGTGAGTCGACCAGCAGCCTGTTGATAAGGAAGTCCGCGGCGGGAGCAGCCAGGAAGGCAAGGCCAGCTGCCAGCAAACCTGCGGTGGCAATCGGGTACCCCCACCATCCTCTCAGGCCCTTAAAGGAATGGACGGCCAGCAGGGCAATGACCAGCATCAGGATCAAGATCGCCAAGGGGCTGATGAGGATCATCCGCCGCAGGAAATTGATGAACACTGTCAGGGGGACTTCGAAGCCAAAGACTTCAATCGAGAGCTCATCTCCAATCAGGCTCTCGGTGAAGTCGATCTCATCCGGTATATCGTTGACCGGCCGGGCCAGGAGTGTTTCAATTTGCGGCCTGTAATTCTCCATGATCTCCGTACTGGGCTTGCAAGCTAATAAATCTATGCCCGGTTCATCGCTGCCTTCCAGGATGCGAGTAAAGGCTAACAAATCCTCCTTGCTGCATTCAGGTTGGGCTTTCAAGATCTCCATGATCGCATCCACACCGGCTGAGCCGGTCAGATTCTCTTTCAGCTCCAGCAGGGAGATTCCCAGGGCGATTTCCTCACTTCCTGAGCGGATGCTATCGATCAGGCCCCTGATCAGATCTTGGACCTGGTTTTCAAGCCAATCCGCAGGAAGCAATTCATCCAGGATGGTTACCCAGTCCTCCTCAGACAGAGCCTGGAAATAGCTGGGTGGTCCACCCTCGCTGCCTTCTTCCGGAGGTTCGCCATTCTCACACAGATCCGGGTCCTTGAGGCAGGGGTTATAGGTCATCGCATAACGGATCTGGGCAGCGGCAATTTCTGGAAGCTGGTCAAAGAATTCCTGTTCATCGAAGACTTCAAAATACAGCTCCGGTTTGAATAGCTGGGATGTGAATGCCATCAAGAATATGCTTGAGAACGTGGAAAAGACCAAAACCAGCACCAATACAGCTCCCACCAATTTTCCAAAGAATCGAAGGATCTTCATCATCGCACCTTTTTCGTTCAGTGTGTTTTTTCCTGGTTAGTTGGCCCTGCGCTGCCGGTAGTTGATCAGCAGCACTGTCCCGGCGCCAAGGATCACAATCACCCCAATCAAACCACCGATCAGAAATGAGAATCCCCGATCAGTCAGCAAGAAGGGGAGCGAAGCAGCTTCCTGGCTATCACTCTCAGGTGGGTTTTCATTCCCCAGGCAGGGTTCAGTGCTGATCACCAAGCTGTACACCGCAGCTTCCCCTTCCTGATCATCGTTGCTAAGAGCAATGGACCACTCACCCTCCTCGGGATACTCAACCGTGAGCAGCTGGACCTGGTTTTGGCTCTGGTAATCCACTCCTTCCGAAACAGGATCCAGGTTTTCTCCACCCGGTTTGGTCAGCTCGATCAGGGGGGTTCCGCTGAGAAAATTCAGGGTCAGGGTGAGTTCACAGGTATTGGATTCAAGATTGACCTGGCTGATTTCCTGGAACTGGTCAGCAGGAAGGACTCCGGATATTTGATTGAGCAACTGCTTACCGGCAGCGTTTTCCCTGCAGGCGGCAAAAAAGGACCCCAGTTCAGCACCATTATTGGTGAACAGGTATTCGCCATCTGTTTGATCGGCAAGTCCCTCTAAGAGGGGGAAATCCACTTCTGTTTCCAGGTCTGCAAAACCAGCCGTGCAGAGTATGACATTGTTCTGCCTGGCCTGGGCGGGAATAGCAGCCAGGATCTCGCTGGAGGACAGACCGACATTGGCGTGTCCATCACTGAGCAGGATCAACATCATCGGCTGGTCGGGATCAGCGTTCTGGTCCAACTCGTTCAATCCCAGAGAAAGCGCATCGCCGATATTGGTTTGCTGCAAAGGAACCATGGCAGTGATCAAAGGTTTCAAGGTTTCATGGTCCTGCGTCAGGATGTGTTCCATCATAGCCTGGTTGGAGAATGTGACCAGGCCGATCAGCGATTCCCGGCCGGTGCGGTTCAGATCCAGCTTGGAAAGATCGATCAGGTTGACTGCGGCACTTTTGGCTAGATCCAGACGGGAGGGGATGCCATACTCGATTACCAGGCGGTCGATCTCGGCCTGGATTTCTTCCATCCCCGTCTCTTGTTTATAGGTTTCCAATCTTGCGGCGAAGGTGGCGTATCCAGAGATATACAGGGCAGCTTCGTATTCCTGATTCGCTGCCAGCCACTCATCTTTAAGATCCTTATAATCGCGGTTATTCAGATAGGGTACCAGGTCCAGTAAGTCTTCCACCAGGGTCCACTTGTTGGTTGCGGTTGGGCAGTCCTTGTACAGATACGACATGATGGATTCTGATGACCCCGCTGTGGAGATCAAGTTGGCACTTCCGGTTTCACATTCGGCTTCTTCTAAGCGGGCTCTGATCTCCCCCTGGATGTGCTGCAAGCTGGCTTCCTGGTCATCTTCAATCCACTCGCTCAGGTTTTGATAAGCCTGGGTCCGATTCTGTTTGGCTTCCAGAACAGCCTGGTCATTCTCAGCTTCCTGGATCTGGTCCTGGAGTTGCAGGTATTCCGGATCCTGGGTGATCCCATCCAGTTCCAGCAGCAGCGAGAGCAGGTCTTGTGGGACAAGTCCAGTATAGACCGGGGTAGACATGCTGCCTGAAACATCCAGCACCAGCAGGATCTGGAGGACCTGATCTGTCCCCTGGAGTGGGCTAGCGGCCAGCAGATTCCTGGCTGGCATCAGGAGGGACAGCACCAGGAAGAGGGCTAAGAACAGCAGCGGTTTTTTTCTCATCTGACCTCCTCTGGAGGCGATACCATTCTCGCGCTCCTGGGCATGATGAAGGTTGCCTTCTTTTTTTTCTGCATAGTCAGCGCGAATCCCGAATCACCTTAAAGGGTAATCCAACGCTTTCTGGGAGGATGGAAATGCATCAACCAGATATCTATCCTTCTCAAAGGAATGGATGATAACCGATGGCAGGGATCATTTGGTTAATAGTATAGCTTGATTTTTTGATTTCTCAGCGGTAATCCCTCTTGGTATACTTCTATCAAACAGGAGAGGAAAAAGATGTACATTTGTGTTGATTTTGACGGAACGATCGCAGACCACCGCTTCCCGGAAATTGGTCCCCCGGTGCCCGGGGCCCTGGAATGGATGGGGAAATTTCAAGATGCGGGAGCCCGGTTGATCCTGTTTACGATGCGCTCAGACGGAGGCCGCAACGGGGATGTATTGTCTGCTGCAGTCCGTTATCTGGAAGAGAATGGCATTCAGCTTTATGGGATCAATAAGAATCCCACCCAGGTGCACTGGACCAGCAGTCCCAAGGCATATGGTCAACTGTATATCGATGATGCGGCCTTCGGATGCCCACTGATCCATCCCGATGGCTTTCAGCGAAAGTGTGTGGATTGGAGTGTGGTCGGACCGGGTGTGATGAAAATGTTAGAAGAATAACAGCGGAAATGCAAGGGAGATTTCATGATTCATTAACTTGTTGACGGAATGAGGAGGGAATCATGTCACAAAAATCTGAACAGCTTGTCAAAGACCTGTTATCCGCTGCGGAAGTTGAAGTCAATGGGCCGAATCCCTGGGACATCCAGGTCCATGACAACCGCTTCTATGGTCGGGTGCTGCGGGAAGGAGAACTGGGATTGGGGGAGTCATATATGGATGGCTGGTGGGATTGCCAGGCCATCGATCAATTCATTGACCGGGTGCTCAGAGCCCAGCTGGATCAGGAGATCCGGGGAAACTGGAAAATTCTCTGGCATATGCTGCGCTCAAGGCTCTTTAATCTGCAGTCTCCAAAAAGGGCCTATGAGATCGGTGAAAGGCATTATGATTTGGGCAATGATCTTTATCAGGCTATGCTGGATAGCCGTCTGAACTACACCTGCGCTTACTGGAGGAATGCCAGCACATTGGAAGAAGCCCAGGAAGCTAAACTGGAGCTTATTTGCCAAAAAATCGGTTTAAAACCAGGATTGTCAGTATTGGAATTAGGCTGCGGCTGGGGGAGCTTTGCCAAATATGCCGCGGAAAATTACGGGGTGGAGGTGCTGGGGGTGACCGTCTCAAAGGAGCAGGTCGCCTTGGGAAATGAGCTCTGCCGGGGACTGCCTGTGGAACTGCGCCTGCAGGATTACCGGGATGTGGTTGGGGAATTCGATCGGGTGATCTCCATCGGGGTGATGGAGCATATTGGCTGCAAAAATTACCGCACGTATATGGAAGTTGTCGATCAGACCCTGAAACCTGGAGGGATCGGTTTTTTTCATACCATTGGCACGAATACCAGCCGGAGACACACCAATGCCTGGACGCAAAAATATATCTTTCCCAATGGCATGCTGCCTTCGATCTCCCAGCTTGCTTCAGCCATGGAAGGTCTGTTCATTGTCGAGGATTGGCACAATTTTGGGCCGGATTATGATCTAACCCTGATGGCCTGGCACCGGAATTTTGAAGCAGCCTGGCCCGAGCTGAAAGCGTATTATTCTGCGAGGTTTTACCGCATGTGGCGTTATTACTTGCTGAGCGCTGCGGGAGGTTTCCGCTCCCGGTATAATCAGCTCTGGCAGGTGGTCTTTACCCGCCTTGGGGATCTCCAGCCGGAGTGCCGCCTGTCATGATCTGCCGCCAGATCGTGATCGTTGGCGGCGGCCCTGCGGGCGCAGCTTGCGCTGGCAAGCTTGTTGCAGCCGGGTTGAATCCCCTGGTGGTGGATCAAGCGGCCTTTCCCCGCCAAAAAGTATGCGCCGGCTGGCTGACCCCGGATGTGTTCGATTCCCTGGAGATGCGCCCGGAGGAGTACCCGGGGGATTTGAGCGTCTTTCCAAATTTGAAGATCTATCTCAACGGTTTTCCACTAACCCGGCCGGGAAAGCAATACGCCATCCGGCGGATGGAATTCGATCACTGGCTGCTGGACCGGTCTGGCGCTGAGGTCATTCAGCATGAAGTGAAAGACATTCAGCTGGCAGCGGGTAAGTATCTACTGGATGGTCAGATCGAATGTGAGGTCCTGGTCGCTGCAGGCGGGACCCACTGCCCGGTTTTCCGGCATTTCTATGGAGAGAGGCATCCCCGGAACGGCGCAAAAATCATCGCCCTGGAGGATGAGTTCCAGGAAGACTGGCAGGACCCGGTTTGCCGCCTGTGGTTTTTCGAGAACGGCCTGCCAGGGTATGCCTGGTATGTTCCCAAAACAGGGGGTTATCTCAACATTGGTGTCGGTGGGAATCTGGAGAAGCTCAAACAGCGGGAGACAACCATCCAGGATCACTGGGAATATCTGGTGAGGAAGATCCGCAAGCTGGGATTAACCCGGAAAAAGGGGTTGGAGCCCCGCGGTTACCTCTATCACTTGCGGGGGAAAGACCCCCAGCGGTTGGCAGAGAACCTGTATTTGATTGGTGATGCGGCGGGTTTGGCAACCTTGGATATGGGGGAGGGCATCGGGCCTGCGATCCAGAGCGGTTTGTTAGCGGCCAAGGCGATCAGCGGAGAGGCTTCTTTCAGTTATCACGCTGTGGAGAGATATTCCCTGCTGCCGAGCTGGTTAAGATGGTTCCTGCCAGGTGGCGCAGGTCAGATTGGCAGAGGTTAAATCTTTATTGCAGAGCAGGGAAGCTTCCGCAGTGGAATTTTGTGATCCTTTCTACCCTACCTTAAATAGCAGGAGAGCAATATTCCAAAACAGCGCTGATGGTACCAGAAATTAAGCCCTGGGGAGGCAATGCTTGTGGTATGCTAAGAAAGTTGAAATACCGCTTTCAAAACCTGTTGGAACTGGCGCTGTATGCTTGGGGAGTACCCGAACATGAATATCATTCATCTGTCTGACCTGCACATCGGAAAATCCAATAATTTTGAAAAAGCAAAACAGATCGTGGATTGGATTGTGACCCATCCAGACCTCCATCAATCAGACCTGGTGGTGATCAGTGGTGACCTGGTTGATGATGGAAAAACCTGGCAGTTCAAAAAAGCCAGGAATTTGATCAAGCGCCTCAGAGATGCCGGTTTCACCGTCCTGGCTGTCCCAGGTAACCATGACTATGGGCCGGATGGCTATCGAGAAAATCCTGCCAGCAAACGAGATTTCCGGGAGTTGATTTCTCAGGTTGAGGAATATCCTGCGATCTATATTACATCCGGGCAGGCTTTCGTGCTCCTGGATTCCATGCAGGCTGAGATGGAAAACGTCGAGTTTTGGGGCGCGCAGGGTTACCTGGGTTTGGAGCAGCTCCAGAAGTTGGACCTGACCCTGGATGAGCTGGCAGCGAATCCTGCGGTAGAGAATGTGATTCTGGTCCTGCATCACCACCCTTTTGATTACTTGTTCTATCATGGGCTGCGCGACCATGCTGACCTCAAGGGAGTGATCTCACGGAGGCCAGGAGCAGACCCGCGGGTTAACGCCCTGCTGTTTGGCCACAAGCATCTTGATCACCGCTTTAACGATCCAGAGGAGAATAAAGAAGAACTTTTCGGCATCGATTTGATTTATGCTTCCGGTCAAAGCGTAGAGAGGAATAAGGATGGGAAAATGTCCTTGCCGGTCATCAACCTGGACGATATGACCATCCAGCGCTTCTTAATTCCCTGAACTGTGCTGGACAGGGTGAATTGAATTGAGCATGAAAGTAAACCACACCCCCCTGAAAGCAGGCATTGGGGCCGGATTGCCCATTGCGCTGGGATATTTTCCGATCGCGATCGCCTTTGGCGCATTGGCAGGTCAGGCACAATTAAGCTGGCTGGAAGCCGTGATCATGTCTGGACTGGTTTTTGCGGGAGCAAGTCAGTTTGTTGCCGTCAGCCTGCTGCTGGTAGGCACTGGTTATCTACAGATCATCACCACCACTTTTTTCTTGAATATGCGGCATCTGATCATGAGCCTGGCTGTGAACGATCAAATGCGCGGCTTTCCTCCCCCCTGGAAGAAAGGGCTATCCTTTTTCATCACTGATGAGACTTTCGCGTATTTGACCCTGGGAGAAGGTGAAAGTGAGCATCATCGAACCCCGGGGTTCAGGGCTGGTTTGATGGTCACCGCCTATCTGGGGTGGGTATCTGGCACCCTGGTGGGGGGACTGGGCGCGAACTTCATTCCACCCCAGGTCACCACAGCGATGACCGTGGGTTTGTACGGACTCTTCATCGGCTTGCTGGTTCCCCCGGCAAAAAAACAGCGCTCCTTCATGGTAATCGCCCTGTTAAGTATGGTGATCCATTGGGGGTTAGGCCAGTGGTTAGAAAGCGGGTGGGCGATTGTGATCGCCACCGTGCTGGCAGCGGGGGCAGGGGTCTTTTTGCTCAAGGGGGAGGAATGAATATACTCCTGCTGATCCTGGGCATGGCTCTGGTCACCTATCTTCCCAGATTGCTGCCAGCTTTGTTCCTGGATCGGGTCCAATTTCCCCCCTGGTTTCAAAGCTGGTTGAAGTGTATCCCATATGCTGCTCTGGGGGCTTTGATCTTCCCCGGGGTGCTGCTGGTTGACCCGGAACAGCCGCTGCTGGGTTTGCTGGGAGGATTGGCGGCCCTGGCTTTATCCTTGCTGGAACTGCATGTCACGCTGGTGATGGCAGGATCGATCTCTACTGTGCTCCTGCTGCAGTTCTTCCTTTTCTGATTATTCTGGTAAATCATCCAATAGCTGCTGGAAGGTGTTTTTATATGCCTGGAAAGCTGAACGGCCTTCAGGTGTGAGTTGGATCTTGCTGTGGGTTTTTTTCCCTGGTAGCCTTTGTGGATCTCGATATAGCCTGCTTCCTCGAGCTTGCCCAGATGGGTGGCCAGGTTGCCCCAAGACAGATCAGTCTGATTTTTCAGGAAGTCATAATCCAGGCTTTCCACAACATAGAGCAGCATCATAATGTTCAATCGGGCAGGGGCATGGATGATCTGATCCAAGTCAGCAGTATTGGGAGTGGGGGGGAGGTTTTCCTGGTTTACCATTCCAGATCCTCATTTTTCGGGAGTGGATAGCGGCGGAAGATATTCAGCATCATCACCAATCCAGTCAGGATGAATGCCCCAGCAAGGACACCAAAGGTAGCCGGAAATCCATGGTGAGGAAATCCATGTTTCTGATAGAGGTATTCACCGAGCAGGTGTGCGAAGGCAGTAAGGATTCCATACAGGTACAGGCGGGGACTTACTATCATAAAACCAGCGAGACTGAATCCAAGAAGCATCAATACTGACAGCGGTATCCATCCCTGAAATTCGAAGATATTGAAGAAGGTCAGCAACCCAAACCCAAATACGACCAAGTTAAAAGTCAGGATGACCAGGTTGATGATCTTCAACCTTTTCTTCCTGTAAGTACCATATTCGACCTTTCCAATCCAGGGTAAGATCTGGGTTCGCTTGATAGTACTTAATCCGTAAAATACCGCCAGCCAGATGGGGAGGAAGATAGCTGAAGACCAGAATTCCCCCAGCCTGCTGCTTAGCAGGGGGGCGACAGAGAATATTAATAACAAACACCCGATCTTGATATCGATGACCCCATCTCTGAGGGTTTCGAGGAAGATGCTCTGTTCGAGTTTCTTTAAACTGGTTTGGGAATTCATATTTCCTCCACAAAATTTCAAATAGAAAGAACTTTGAATTACAAAGTAAATATGGCAAATAACCTGGATGTCAAGTGGTTCCCTTGGAAAATTCCTGGTAAGGCAAATTTGTTGGCTATAATTAGAAGCATATCTCCAGGGACTATATAGATGAAAGAGAAATCGCAATCCTATTTGCATCAATTATGTCTTGGAATCTCGCAACGGCCTGTTGGTAGTGCAGGCAACCAAGAGGCGACAAATTTCTTCCAGGAAGTGGTGAGCCCATTTGGATGGGAGCTGGAATCTAATACCTTCCCAGCTCTGGATTGGATCGATAATGGCGCTGAGCTGACCCTTAGAGGGGAAAACTATCAGGTATACCCCAGCCCTTATGCAGAAGGATGTTCAACGGATTCAGTTCTGGTTTCCGCAGGAAATCTGGAGGAATTGAAAGGGATAGATGCAGAAGGGCAGTTGCTGTTGATCCATGGAGAACTTGCCAAAGAGCAGCTTATGCCCAAGAACTTCGTTTTTTACAATCCGGAGGAACATCAGGAGATCATTGCTTTGCTGGAAGGAAAAAAGCCTGCGGCAATCCTGACCGCAACCGGCCGCAACGCCAGTCTTGCTGGGGGAGTGTATCCCTTTCCTCTGATCGAGGACGGGGATTTCCATATTCCATCTGTCTATCTGACAGAGGAGGAAGGAAGCAGACTATTATCTGAAGTTGGAAGGACGGGAACCCTGGTCTCTAGGGCAGAGAGGATCCAGTCGGAAGGATATCATCTGGTAGCTAAAAAAGGGAACGATCAGGGAAAGAGGATCACCATCTCGGCCCACATCGATGCCAAACCCGGCACACCCGGAGCGATCGATAACGGCACAGGTGTGGTGATCCTGATGTTGCTGGCTGAACTATTCAAGGATTACCGTGAAGGACCTGTCCTG
>Ga0207796_1000243_pt1 | contig 23569 bp, 21 predicted proteins | sample Pon1CUnioCityCA_6_FD_187274 | JGI IMG/M metagenome (GOLD analysis project Ga0207796, IMG submission 187274) | Marine sediment microbial community from Union City, CA, USA - Pond 1C Sediment 1 (SPAdes) | ecosystem: Environmental > Aquatic > Marine > Intertidal zone > Salt pond sediment ...
CTGGCTTCCACAGGCGAGTACACTCCTGCTGAGATCAAGTCAACCTTGGTGGCAGAAGGGAACACCGGGTACACTCTGGAAGAAGACGATCCTGATGGCATCCAGGAACCACTGCTGGATCTCAGCAATATGACGTTCTTTGCCCCCAAGATGGTTTCCAGCGAGTCGCCGATACAGATTACCAACGCACTGGGATATACCGACAGCGGCTACCAGAAGACCGATCTGGAGTGGACCGGTACCAGTGAGGAGTTCGGCACGGATATCTACCGAGATGGTGCCTGGGTTCACCAGGTAGATGCAGGCACAACAGCGTACACAGACGAGACTGGCGAAAAGGGATCCGGCATGCACTTTTACTGGGTATGCCAGACTGGTAGCCAAACTATCTGTTCCAATGTGGTGATGGTAGACACCTACTGAGTTCGTCCGGGGCGAGCCGTCTGTTGATGGGGGCAATGAATATACCAAGGCCAGCGGCGGCAAACAGGTACGAAAAGGGAAGCCAAGACATCTGAGAATGACAGCGGGGCGCGTCTGAGCAGACGCGCCCCGTTGCGATGCTGAGATGTTGTTGTCACAGCGTTCAGGACCCGGGGTTCCCCAACGCCGCCGCCCGGTAGACCAGCACGCTCAGCGCGTGCCCCTCGCGCTGCAAGCGGCCCTCGATCCACAGCAGCGGCGAGTTGCGCAGGGCATCCCGGTACCGTTCGTAGACGTCGGGGCGCACGATCAGGTTGACCAGTCCTTCCTCGTCCTCGAGGGTGATGAAAAGGTGCCCTTTAGCGGTCGGCGGGCGCTGGCGGACGACGGCCCAGCCCGCCACACGCACCCGCTCTCCGTCCCGCCGGGACCATAGCTCGCTGCTGCTTAGCACCCGCTGCGCCCGCAATGCCTCCCGGTAGAGACTCATCACCTGGTCGCCGGGCACCAGGCCCAGGATCTCGTGCTCCCAGGCCATCCGTTCCGCCCGGTCCAGGGCAGGCAGCGAGGCAGGCACCACCGGCACCTCGATCTCCAGCCCTTCCTCCTGGTAGGCCAACCCGCCGAGCGACCAAAGCAGATCGCGCCGCCTCGTCGCCAAGCCATCCATCGCCCCCGACCGGATCAGGTTCTCCACCAACGACCGGGGTAGACGGGCGCGCCGGCAAAAATCCGCCAGGCTCCCGTATGGTCTGCCTGCCCGCCGCTCGACAATGCGCTCCTGCCAGACCTCTCCCAGGCCATGGACATAGCACAGGCCCAGGCGCAGGCCTGCACTTTGGTGCAGGCCTGCGCTTGGGGGTAGGTCTGTCCTCTGGTGCAGGCCTGCGTCCTGCTCCAAGGTACAATCGGGCTGGCTCAGGTTCACGTCAGGTCTCAGGACCGGGACGCCGTGGCGCCGGGCATCGCCCGCGATCACCTCGGGCGGGTAAAAGCCCATCGGCTGGTGGTTGAGCAGGGCGCAATAGTATTCAGCCGGGTAGTGGACCTTGAGGTAGAGGGTCTGGTAAGCCAGCAGCGCAAAGGCAGCGGCGTGGGACTTGCAGAAGCCAAATCCGGCAAACCCCGCCAACTGCTGCCAGATCTCCCCGGCAACCGCGTCCTCCAGGCCGTTGGCCCGCGCTCCTCTCAGAAAGCGCTCGCGCAGCGCCGCCATCGCCTGCTGGGACCGGCTGCGGCTCATGGCCCGGCGCAGCCGATCGGCTTCGGCTGGGGTGAATCCGGCGACCGACATGGCCACTCGCAGCACCTGCTCCTGGAAGACAATGACACCCAGTGTTTCATCCAACGCTTCGGCCAATGAGGGGTGGGCATAGTTCACTGGCTCCAAGCCCTGGCGGCGCCGCAGGTAAGGATGGACCATGCCCCCCTGGATGGGGCCGGGGCGGATGAGGGCCACGCCGACCACAATATCCTCAAATCGCTCGGGCTGGAGCTTGGGCAGCATCTGCGCCTGGGCACGGCTCTCGACCTGGAAGCAACCAACTGTGTCGGCCCGCCGCAACAGATCGTAGACATCAGGGTCGTCCAGTGGCAGATCGGCTGGCTCGAACTCGATCCCTCGCTGCTCACGGATGTGGCCTATAGCCTCCTCGACCACACCCAACGTCCGCAGCGAGAGGAGGTCGATCTTGATCAGCCCGGCATCCTCGACGCTGTCCTTGTCCCACTGCACCACGACGCGGCCTGGCATCGTCGCCCGCTCCAGCGGCACGACCTCGACAAGGGGCGCGGCGGTGATGATCATGCCTCCTACGTGGATCGAAAGATGGCGCGGGACGCCGTCCATCTGCTCCAGGAGATCGGACAGCACTTGCCAGGGCAGGGGCACAAGCTCCTCGCCCTGTGAGCCCGGATCTGGCGCTTCCTCCGGCGCAGCAATGGAAGCTGCAGCCAGGGATTCCGCAGCCTCTATGGTAGATCGTGTATCGAGGGCTTTGGCGGCACGGTCGATCACGTCGGGCGGGAAGACGAGGACCTTGGCAGCGTCGCGCAGCGCAGAGCGGGCGCGGTAGGTAACCACGTTGCAGACCATACCCACGTGCTCCTCTCCGTAGCGGTCGTAGACGTACTGGATCACCTCCTCCCGGCGATCGGCGGCGAAATCGACGTCGATGTCGGGCATAGTGCCTGCGGCGCGCCCTCCCTCGCTCAGAAAACGCTCGAAGAGGAGGTTGTGGCGCAGCGGGTCCACCTGGGTGATGCCCAGCAAATAGGCCGCCAGAGAGTTGGCAGCCGAGCCCCGCCCCTGGCAGCGGATGCCCTGCTCGCGGGCAAAGCGAACGATGTCCCACACGACGAGAAAATAGCCAGCCAAGCCCAGCCGCTCGATGACGCCGAGCTCGTGATCCAGCTGCGCCCGGGCCTGATGTGTGACGGGGTTGAACCTGCGCGCCAGTCCCTCCCGGCACAGATGGCGCAGGTAGCTCTCCGCGGTGTACCCTCCCGGCACGGGGAAGGCAGGCAGGCGCTGCGCGGAAAAGTCGAGGCAGACATCGCACTGCTCAGCGATGCGCAGGGTATTGCGTATCGCCTCGGGCCAGTCTTCAAAGAGGACAGACATCTGCGCGGCGGACTTGATGTGCTGCTCCGAGTTGGGATGCAGCAACCCCGCGCCCAGCGCTTCAGGCAGGGTAGCGCGATGGCGGATGCTGGTCAGGAGGTCGTGCAAACGCTGGCCCGACCGCTCGGCATAGTGGACGTTATTTGTTGCCACCAGGCCGGTGTCCAGTTCGCGGGCCAGGGAAGCCAGCGCCGGCACCAGTTCAACATCAGCCGGCAGGGATTGGAACTGTACCTCGATCCAGAAACGGTCAGGACCAAAGATATCGCGCAATTGAGCCGCGACCTCACGCGCCTCTTTACCACCTTTGGCCAGCAATGCGGTGGGGATCGCGCCCTGGCGGCAGCCAGAGAGACAGATCAATCCCTCCGCATGTTCCGCTAGCGCCTCCAACGTCAAGCGGGGCTGGCCCTTCTGCCCGGCAAGTTGCCCGGTGCTGAGGATCCGGCAGAGATTGGCGTATCCACGCCCGGTCCCCGCTAGCAACGTCAGGTGGCTGGAGCAAGTGCCATCCAGTGTAACCTCGGCGCCGACGATCGCCTTGAGGCTGTGGTACCGAGCCGCCTGCCAGAAGCGGACTGCACCGTACAGGCCATCGTGGTCGGTGAGCGCCAGTGCCGGGTAGCCCAGCGCCGCCGCTCGCTCTACCAGCGCCTCTGGCGAGGAAGCGCCATCCAGGAGGGAAAAGTAGCTGTGACAATGCAGTTCGACATACTCGCCGGTACTTGTCATTTCGAACGACCAGCGGGAGTGAGAAATCTACCCCGCCTGAAAATAGCTTCCCTTCTGCTCGGCGTGGGCCACAGCCCAGCGCAAGCCTGGGGTCTGCTAGTCATAGACCCGGGCCAAGAACCAGCCACCGGCGATCAAGTCCCGGTAGAGGAGGCAGAGGAGACCTGTGCCAGTCTCTACCTTGAGATATTCCCGCCAGACTACGCCTTCCGGCTCCCACCATCGAGTGTGCACCCGCCAGTGGTTGCAGACTCGAATATTGTGGCGCCCTCCCTGCCAAAAGAATCCGTCTGGCGTGCATTCCTCACCCCAGACGTCCACTGCCTCCCCTTCAGGCCACAGGCGCGTCACGCCTTCTCCCCCTCCCGCCACCCGATCCGCCACTCCGCGAGTGGAGCGCCAGGCTGGGCCATCACTGCCTGTCGCAGGCGACCAGCCTTGAAAGATGGGCCGAAACGCGCTGCCAGATAGCGCTCCACCTCCTGTAGTCTAGTAGCATGCTCGTCCTCAAGGGGAAAGAGCGTTAGTTGTTCGGCAACCACATCCTGGATCTGTGCCAGCGACACCACCAACGCCGTGGCTGCTGCCTGCCAGCTCATCCCTGCCAGTAGTTGGTCCATGGCCCGCACGACCCGCTCCTCGTCCGCCACAGGGAAAAGAAAAGCGCGCGCGCGCTCCCGAGCGCTGCCATCCTCGAAACGCACTGTCAGGCACACCTGCCCGCAGGCCTGCAAATTCCCACGCAGCTCGGCCAGCAACGGCGAGACCAGATGTCGCAAGGCTGCCACCAGCCGGGCCCGCTCGACCAGCGGCGTCTCAAACTCGACCTCGGCAGCCAGGTGGGGTGCCTGCCAGCGCGGGACAATTGGCCGGTCGTCCTCTCCCCGCGCGCAGCGGTGAGCCACCATCCCGGCCCGCCCGAACTGCTGCCACACGGCCGCTTGAGGCAGCGCAGCGTATTGCCCCAGGGAGCGCAAGCCCAGAAAGCAAAGCCTCTGCAAAGTATCCCCTGCCAAAGGCAGCAGCGATACTGGCAGGGGTTTGAGGAATCCCCGTTCCCGGACGGCATCCACGGCCCGCAGACGACCGGGCGGCGTCCGGCGGGCCGCAGCCTGGGCAGTGAATTTGCTGCTGTCCCAACCCAGCGCCGGTTGGAGTGCCTCGCCCAGCTCCTGGCGCACCGCGCGCCCCACCTCGCCGCAAAACGTCACAGCGTCAGCATGCCCCCGCACCAAATCGCCCAGATCGACGTACGCCGCTCCCCACCCGTGGGGCTCTACCCTGGAACTGGCCTTCTCCAGCAACTGGAACAGCGCCTCCTGCTCTGCCCGGCAGCGGGCCAGGTCCGCATCCAACAGGTGCGCCTCAGGGCAATGGACCTGGGCCATCCGGGCCGTCATGCCCGTGGCAACCCCACAGGCAGCCGCTTCAGCCGATACGCCAAAGACCCGCTCCTCCGGCCCGATGAGGACCAGCGGCTCGGTCATCCAATCCGGATGATGCCGTCGTGCCAGGGCAGCGGTAAAATGCGGGATGGTACAGTAAAGCACCGACACCTTCGAAAAACCCCCTTTGCCTACAAACCATCACCACGCACTGTGCCATTGAACTCGATCTTTAGCAGCACCGTGCGCCCAGCCGGACCCAGCCGGTTTTTCTGAATTCCCACCCGCGCTTCGTAGCCGCGGATATCTTTGCGGCTGTGAATCCACCGCTCGCGGACGACCAGCAACCGCACGGCAGCATGGTGGGCCAGAGCCGACAGTGCCGGCCCATCTCCGGCTGGCAGGTTGCTGGTAGGCGATTCGTGTAGCACGAGCAGGACGGTGTCAGAGCGGGACAATGCCAGCGGGAGGCGGTTGAGGGTAGCTGCCAGGAGGTGGGCGGCCTCGCCATCGGTCCACAAAAAGTCCAGGGCATCAAAAACCAGCGCGGCAAGGCCACCGCTATGGACCAGCGCCTCGACCATGGCCAGGGCTTCCCGCAGATCGTGGGACGTGCCAACCAGCAGGCGGGAGAGGTCCAGGCCACAGCGGTGGGCATAATCGGGATCGAAGTAGAGAGCTTGATCCACATAGGCCACCTGACCGCCGGCAGCCTGCGCCCGGGACAAGAACTTGAGGGCCAACGTCGTCTTGCCCGAGGTAGCCGGTCCCACCAGCTCGCATATCTTGCCTTTGGGCAGGCCGCCAGTCCCCAGGGCATTGTCGAGGCCCGGGAAACCTGTGGAGATATGGGGCACACGGGTAGCAGACGCCGGTTTTCCTTTGACCAGAGCTCGCAGGCCGTAGCGGCGGTGGATGGTCGCTACGGCCATATCCAGTTGACGCCGTCGCTTGCGTCTCTTGGCCACTTCACTCTCCTGAACAGACTGCGGGTCCGCTCACGGGCAGGGTTATATGAGGACATTATACAGAACATTTGTTCGATTGTCAATTCTGACGGCATTTGCGCTGCGGCATTGGCTGTGGTATAGTGGCTCCATTGCCAAGCTCGATTGTAAGAAACACGAGCAGTGTAAAGAAGGCCCTGGAGGAATAAGTAACGAATGCTCTATCGCGAACGGGCCAGCGTGGTAGCCACGCTGGTAGTGCTGGGCTTGATCCTGGCAGCTTTTCTGCAATTCCCGACCTGGTCGACCGATCTGACGGTGCTCGGTTCGCCACTGAGGGTCAGTATCTCGCAGACGGTGCTGATGGCGACCTTGCTGCTGGGCATCACCTGCGCGGGCACCGATTCGATCGTGCACTCGCACCCGGCAGCGCGGCGGATCGAGGCACGCTACAGCTTTGTGACCTGGACCCTGCCAGGGCTGACGGTGCTGCTGGCGACGGTGCTGCTGCCGCAATTGCCAACCCAGCTTTACCAATTGGCGGGGCTGGTGGCGACAGGCCTGATCCTGATCCTGGTGATCAGCGCCGAATACTTTACGGTGGATCCGACGAGCGAGCGCTATCTTGCTGCGCGGCTGAGTCTAAACGCCTGGGCCTACCTGGTGGCGATGGCGGTTTTTATCCTGATCTATTCAGCCAAGGCCCGCAGCTTGCTCTCGGCGACTGGAGTCACGGTGGCCAGCACGCTGCTGGCGCTCGAGTTCCTGCGAAGCGCGGGGCGGGGGTTCGGACGCACTGCCCTCTATGCAGGGATCGCAGGCCTGTGCACGGGCGAGATCATCTGGGCCATGAACTACTGGCGCATATCGGGAATTACGGGCGGCCTGATCCTGCTGCTCGGCTTTTACGTATTCACGGGGCTGGCAAACCAGCAGCTTCAAGGCCGGCTGACACGAAGGGTGCTTTTCGAGTATGCAATCGTGGCGCTGGTCGGGCTGGCAGTGCTGCTGCAGTTCGGCCCGTAGCCAAATGTAAGCTTGACCACACAAGGTCACCGATTTGACAACTTTCGCAGGTTAGGGTAGAATCGCGACATTAAATTCTGAAAAGGAGGCAAATGGATGAGCTACGACAAGCAGATGTTCCGCAACAATCCCGTTGGTACCGCTGCTGTTTTCCGTTGTCGTAGTGCGCCCAGACGCCATTAGTTATCGTTAACTAAGGCCGTGGGGCACTACACCCCACGGCCTCTTTATATGTGTGTTGGACGCGTACGTCCAAACGCCGTGGGGATGTCTCCCACGGCGTTTTTGTTTGTGGCAACAGGACAGGTGAGGGTAGCTAGCTGCTCTCAAAGAGGACGAAAGGAAGGTGTCCGAGATGTTAATCCTGGACACAGAGTTGGACAACACAACTGAGCTTCCGTCACTGCGCCAGCTCTTGCAGGGTTGGGCGGCGCGACTGTGGTGCTGGCTGCACCGGCAACCTCAGCCCGAGATCAAGCGCGAGGGCTCCGAGTCCTCGCAGAACTGTGGCCGGGGTCTTGTCCTGTAGCCGCCACCGCGGCACGGGTATCCCAAGTCGCGCACGAAGGATGGAGCGATGAACATAGTCGAGCGATTTTACGACGGAAACGCCGGGCAGGAGTGGGAGAGGCTCACCTTCGAACACGAGCCACACCGCTGGCTCGAGTTCCAGGTAGGGATGCAGATCATGGAAAAGTATCTGCCGCCCGCTCCTGCTCGGGTACTCGACGTAGGCAGCGGCCCGGGCCGCTATGCCATCGCCCTGGCGGAGAGGGGCTACCGCGTCACGCTGTTCGACCTGTCGGGCCAATCGCTGGAACTGGCCCAGCGCAACGTGGCGGAGGCCGGCGTGGAAGATCGGATAGAGGGATACGAGCAAGGTGAAGCCTCGGACCTGGGTCGATTTGCCGACGGGTGCTTTGACGCCGTGCTGGTTATGGGACCGCTCTATCACTTGATCGACGAGGCGGACCGGCTGGCTGCAGTACGGGAAAGCCTGCGTGTGCTAAAGGCAGGCGGTGTCGTCCTGGCGGCGACCATCAACCATCTGGGAGTGGCCCGCGCTGGAGTGAGCGAGTTCCCGGACTGGTACAACGACCCGATATGCCTGAATATCGTGGATAGCTACATCAACCGCGTGCCATACGACGAGCCGCATGGTTTCACGGAGGCATATTTCGCCCACCCGCTGGAGCTGCGGCGTTGGTACGAGGACGCTGGCGCAGAGACGATCAGTATGGCGGCCCAGGAGGGTATCGCCGGCGGCCTGCGGGACGAATGCCGGCGCCTGGCAGAAAACCCGACGGCCTGGCAGCACTTTGTACGGATCGTACTGGCCACCTGTGAGGACCCGACCATCTTGGGCGGGAGCGAACACACACTCTACGTTGGAAGGAAATCACGACCATGATCGACGGCGTAGCGCGTTATCTGGGACAACTGCGGAGCTTTGGTCGCAATGCTCGCCTGTATCTGCTGAGCGAGATCATCATCGGCCTGGCCTTTAGCGTCTACATGCTGATCTTTAACCTGTATATCGTCAGCCGGGGATACCCGCGAAGCTTTTTGGGCGAGCTCCAATCGTTACCGAACCTCATCTCGCTCTTTGGCGCGGTCCCGGCAGGGGTGCTGGTGGATGCTATCGGCCGCAAGCGGGCACTGATCCTGGCCAATGTGTTGCAGACGCTGGGAGCGCTGGGGATCGTCGTATCCCCGGGGCCGGACTGGCTTCGGCTGTCAATGATCACCTTTGGCGTTTCCCAATCGCTGTGGATGGTCAGCTCGGCTCCCTTCCTGATGGAGAACTCGACGGAGAAGGAGCGCAATGTGCTCTTTAGCGCGCACTTTGGGTTGACGACGCTGGTGGGTTTCGTCGGCACCCTGGTGGGCGGCTACCTGCCGACCATCTTTGGCGGCCTGCTGAGCGTGGGCGTGGAAAGCCCCTCAGCCTATGCCACCACGTTGGGAGTCACCGTGACACTATCCGCAATTTCGCTGATCCCGGTGCTGCTGATCGAGGATGGGCGCCGTCCGGTACGGACTGGACTGGGCTCGTTCTTGCCGTGGCGCAACATCCAGGACCGGGGGCTGGCGTTTCGCATCTTTCTACCCAACGTCATCATCTCGCTGGGAGCGGCGATCTTGATCCCGTATATGAATCTCTTTTTCAAGGAAACCTATCCTATCTCGGACAAGATGCTGGGAACGCTCTTTGCGATATCTTCGGTGATCACTGGGTTGGCGACACTGGCCTCGCCGCTGCTGGCGGCGCGATGGGGAAGGATCCGGGCGCTGGTGTTCACCCAGCTGGTCTCGATCCCATTCCTGCTGCTGATTGGCTTTTCCGGCAACTTTTGGGTTTCGGGTGCCTCGTTCTGGGTCCGGGCGGCGTTGATGAATATGGGCAACCCACTCTACAACGCCTTTGCCATGGAGCAATTCGCAGAGCGGGAGCGAGCCACCGTCAGCGGGTTGATGGGCATGAGCTGGAATATCGGCTGGACGATCGGGCCGTATCTGAGCGGCTACATGCAGGCCAGTCCAGAGATCGGCTTTCCACCCATCTTTGTCATCACCTGCACGTTCTACATCGTGGCAGCAATACTGGAGAAGGTATTCTTCCAGCGCAGGGATGACCGGCAAACAAGGGCCGAGCTCTTGAAAGAGATGGGCGTGCTCGACATGACAAGGGAGCCAGCAGTATGACCGTACCTGAGGAAAAGAAATGGATCTGGAAAAAAGTCGGCGCCTATGATCGTCTTACAGCTGCGGAAATGAGCATCTACTATGAGCGATACCACGACCTGTTGGACCTGGTCGTTGTCCGCTGCCGGACGAGGGCCGGGGACCGTGTATTGGACATCGGTACGGGCACCGGAGAGCTGGCGAGGCGTTTCGCCCAGAATCGAGGCTGCCGCGTGGTGGGCCTGGATCCGTCAGAGGCCATGCTCGATGAGGCGCGGCGCAAGGCAGCCGCGGGACGATGGGAGCAGGTGACGTTCCAGTCGGCGGAGGCGCCCTTCCTGGATATCCCCTATCCCGATGGGGCCTTTGATGCAGTGGCCAGCACGCAGGCGTTCCACCATCTGCACGAGCGGCACAAGCCGGCGGCGGTGCAAGAGATGGCACGCGTATTGCGACCAGCAGAGCTGGACCCCGGAAAAGGGGGCGGGTGGCTGGCTATCGGAGACCCGATGTTCGAGAATCGGGACGCGCTGGAGACAGCGCTGGCCCGTTGGCCAGATGAACTGGAGGAGGAATACTTTGCCTATCTGGAGACGCTGGAGTTGATCTTCCGCGACGCCGGGCTGAGCTTTCAGGCCGAGCGCCTGAGCCGCATCAACTGGGTGGTGTGGGGCCAGAGGCAATAGAGATGGAGGGACTGGTTCTGGCGAGCCAGGCCATGTCAAAAGGAGAGACTGTCATGAGTCCTGAGATATTCATTCGAAACTACCGGCCCGAGGACCTGCCGTCGTTGGTGACGTTGATCAACGAGGCAGACGCATACGACAAACTGGAGCGGGCTACTACCCTCCAGGAGATAGAGCACGAGATGAGCTTTCCGACCGTCAAGCCAGAGACGGACTGCTTTCTGGCCTGGGCGGGCGACCGGCTGGTCGGATCCGCAGACATGTACGTGCGCAAGGGTGACCCAGAGATCGACAAGGAGACCACAGTCTACTGCTGGGGAGTGGTCCATCCTGAATGGCGGCGGCGTGGAATAGGTCGCCGCCTGCTGGAGGCAGCCTATCGCCGGGGTGAGGAGTATCTGGATGAGATCGAGGTAGCGCGGGTCCACTTTCAGTGCAACACTCGCGACGTAGAAATGGACCGGATTGCCCTTTACAAGGGGTTTGGCATGAAGCGGGTGCGGTACTCGGTAAACCTGGCCCGCACCGTGAACGGCAACCTGCCGCCGGTGGTAGTGCGGGCAGGTTACCGGCTGCGTTCCTTTGATCCGGAAAGGGATGCCGAGGAGGCTTTCCAGGTTGACAATGCTGCCTTTCGCGACCACTGGGGTCACACCGAGGGCAAGCTCGAGGAGTTCCTGCACTGGATGAAGATGCCCCACATGCGCCCGGAGCTGTGGCTCCTGGCAGAGGAAGAGGCCACCGGCAAGATAGTGGGGATGGGGTTGAATGTCATCGACCCCGACTGGATCGCGCAGACAGGCCGCCAGGAAGGATACCTGGGTACCCTGGCGGTGCTCCGTGAGCACCGGCGGCGAGGGCTGGGCACGGCACTGATCAGCAAGAGCCTGCGCGTCCTGCGCGACGCAGGCATGGAAGCAGTCCACCTGCACGCCGACACGGAAAATCTGACTGGCGCCATGCGCCTGTACCAGAGGGTCGGGTTCAAGACGCGCAAGACATATGTGGCCTACAGGAAGGCGTTGAGGGAGGGATAGCGACCCTGGAACTGAAACGCACGAATCGCATGCAAGTGACAGGCACCGGAATGCCTGTTCGCAAGAATCGAGGAGAAAAGATACGGTGATCCAAGATGACACCTTGATTGACAAATACGAGGCGTACGAAGAGTTGTTCGATCCGGTGCTGGCGGGCCACACCGTGCGCCCCCGGCCAAAGGCAAATCACAAGCCCAAGAAGACGCGAAGCGAGATCATCGCCGAGCTTACGGACGACACATCGGACGTAGAACTGGGCTTTAGCACGACCTACCGGCCATCGCGCTACGAGTCAGGCTGGCTGCTTTCCTCGCTGTTCTCCTTCTACGACGAAGGGCTGATCAGCGACGTGCTGGCCCAGGTCAAGGGTGGCAAGGAGGCGAGCGTCTATCGCTGCCAGGCGACTGCCGCCACTGGCGGTGGCATGCTGGCAGCCAAGGTATACCGGCCGCGTATGTTCCGCAACCTGCGCAATGACAAGATGTACCGGCAGGGACGCGAGATCCTGCTGGCGGGCGGAGGACCAGCGGGCAGGGATAGCGGCTATATCGAGCGGGCCATCCGCAACAAGACCGCTTTCGGGCTGCAATCAGCGCATACATCGTGGCTGATGTACGAGTTCACGGCTATGGAGAGTCTGCACGAGGCCGGAGGCGCTGTACCGCGGCCGGTTGCATCCAGCCCGAACGCCATTCTGATGAGCTATCACGGCGACGAACGGATGGCGGCGCCCACCCTGAATACCGTCAGGCTGGAGCGGGACGAGGCCGAGGTATTGTTCTGTGAGGTACTACGCAATATCGAGTTGATGCTGCAGCACGACCTGCTTCACGGTGACCTGTCAGCCTACAACATCCTGTACTGGGCACCGGAGGGCCCTCCAGGCGAGATCACGCTCATCGACTTTCCGCAGGTAGTCAACCTGCGCACGAACCGCGAGGCCCGCTTTATCCTGGAGCGGGATATCCAGCGCATCTGCGAGTACTTTTCGGCGCAAGGGGTTTCATGCGATGCGGCGACGATCATGGATGATTTCTGGGGCCGCCACGTTGAGACGCCTCACGACGACGACCTGAAAGCTGACTGGTCGAGGCTGCTGGCAGGACTGGAGGATGCGCTACGCGGCCATGCAGAGACCGAGACGATGCCCGACTGGACGCCCCCACTCGACTGAAGGAGGTTGTATGTTTGTAGAACTCGAGGCGGATCGATACGGACTTGTGCGGAACCTGTACCAGGGAATGGATCATAGCCTTTCGATCCGCGCCTTGATCGACGGGAACAATCCAGGGCATCTCTTTGTGGACGATGCAGACCAGCCGCGTGCAGCGCTGGCACTCACCGTCGAGGGATATCTGCTCGCCGGCGATGACAGTGATCCTGCTATCAGAGACGCGCTGCGACGGTTGCTTGCGGAGCAGATCTTTAGCGGAAAGGTGTATGTGGGTGTGGATTCGTGCATGGTGCTTGCCATCCATCCCGACAGCTGGGAGGCAAGGCTACCCGAGATCATACCTACACACCCGGCAGACAAGCTGCCGCGCTACCTCTATCTCTGCAGGGAACTCAAACTAGACTGGCGCTCCCAAGTGCCAGAAGGGTATAGCGTCCGCCGCATCGACCGGGCATTAGTGGAGGATCCCAACCTGATGTTCACCGATGCGGTCGAGGACTGGGTGCCGCTAGGCCAGGGATGGGGTAGCCTGGACAACTTTTTGGAGAACGGGGTTGGTTTCTGTGTGGTGCACGGAAATGAAATCGTGGCCCGGTGCCAGGCCGACTGCCGCGCAGGGGAGCGGATCGATGTCGGGATCATCACCGACCCCGCCCACCGGCGGCGCGGACTGGCGTCGAGCGTGGCGGCAGCGACTGTCGAGTATTGCCTGAGCCACGGATTTGACGCGGTCGGCTGGCACTGTGACTATGATAACCCTGGATCTTGGAAGACGGCAGAGAAGGTAGGGTTTGAGCGAGCAAGCGAGTACTTTTACTACTACTATATCTACGAGCTCCCTGACCACTTGTCCCAACTGGGTTGGTCCTGCTTCAAGCGGGGCGAATACCGCCAGACCGCCGACTTTTACGAGCAGGTGTTTGCCCTGCGGGAAGACAATCCAGACTATTACTACAACTGCGCTGCAGAGGCATGGGGCGCGCTGGGTGATGAGGAGAAGGCGCTCAAGTATCTGACCCTCGCTGCAGAGCAAGGCTGGGCGCACCTGGAGTACACCCAGCAGGCAGAGCGGTTGCAGTTGCTACATGGCAGCCCGGAATGGGAGCAGGTTCTGGCGCGGATAGCGCAGAATGCTGCATAGAAGTACTGAGGAGCAAAAAAGAAATGCAGATGGTCCTGAACTTTATCAGGCACGACGAGAACGAGGAGTACAACCGCCAGCGCGGGTACACGGAGACGATCTGTGTACGCCGCCCCTGGCGACGGCGTGGGCTGGCCCGCGCCCTGATCGCCCGCAGCTTCAGTGTGCTCAAGGAACAGGGCATGACCGAAACGGCCCTGGGCGTGGATACGTAGAACCAAAGCGGGGCGCTGCGCCTCTACGAGAGCATGGGGTTCCGCCCCGTGAAACGGAATAGCGTCTAACGCAAGCTCATGGAGGAATGAGATGAGTAGTGTAGCAGTATTAGATCGTGTTCAAACACAAATTGATGCCCCGGCTAACGCCGGTTTGAGGATTCGTTCGTTCCGCGGCGAGGCGGACTATCCGGTCATGCACCGCATCATCGCCGGTGCCAAGGAAGAGGATCACACCGAGTGGGCAACGTCTGTAGAGGACATTGCCCGCAACTACCGCCACCTGACCAACTGCGATCCCTACCAGGATATGTTCTTCGCCGAGGTAGATGGCCAGGCAGTGGGATACAGCCGCGTCTGGTGGCAGCAGGAGCTGAAAGGTACGCGCCTATACCAGCACTTTGCCCACCTGCTACCCCAGTGGCGAGGAAAAGGCATGCGCCGCGCCCTGCTGCAGCGAAATGAGCGTCGCCTGCGCGAAATCGCGGACAGCCACCCAGACACGGGCCCGTGTGTCTTTGAGGCCTGGGCCTCCGACACCGAGCAGCACTGGGAATCCCTATTGCTGGAGGCAGGTTACAAGGCTATCCGACATAGCTTTGAGATGGTTCGACCCGATCTGGAGAATATCCCGAACCTGCCGCTGCCCGAGGGTCTGGAAGTTCGCCCGGTGCAGCCTGAACAGGTAGAGACTATCTGGGAGGCAGCCCGCGAGGCCTTTCGCGACCATTGGGGTGAGACCGAATGGCAGCCAGAGTGGCTGGAGGAGTGGCGTGAATCGCCTACCTTTATGCCTCACCTGTGGCAAGTAGCCTGGGATAGAGATCAGGTAGCCGGGATGGTCCAGAACTTTGTCAACGAGGCAGAGAACGAGGAATATGGACGCCAGCGGGGGTACACAGAGGGCATCTGCGTGCGCCGTCCCTGGAGGCGCCGGGGTTTGGCCCGGGCCTTGATCGCCCGCAGTTTTCGAGTGATCAAGGAGCTGGGTATGACCGAGGCGGCACTGGGCGTCGACGCGCAGAACCCCAACGGGGCGCTCCAACTCTACCGGAGTATGGGCTTCCAGGTCGCCAAGCAGCACACCACCTATCGCAAGCCACTGCACTAGCCCAGTACCGGGGTGCGCGCCTGAGAGCTCATCTCTCAGGCGCGCACCCTCTGGTCAGATCCGGGACGGAGTGAAGCAGATATGAAGACGATCGTACGGGAATGGGATTGGTGGGCCTATCACTATCGCGTAGTGCACCGGGCGCAGATACCGGGCATCGAGCAGTGGGACGATGACCTGGTGGAACTGATCGTTCAGGTGCTGGAACTGGAGCCAGGTGACCGGGTGCTGGACGTCGCCTGTGGCAGCGGGGAGCATGCTCGGCGCCTGGCAGAGCGCGGCATGGAGGTAGTGGGCGTGGATATCGCCCCCCGCCTGTTGGCGCACTGCCGGGAACAAGCAGCGAAACAGGATATAACCACAGCACGATTCGTGCAGGGCGATATGCGTGAGCTGGACTACGATGGTGAGTTCGATGCCGTTCTGCTGCTGAGTGGCAGTTTCGGCTTCTACGATGATGCGGCCAACGAGGACGTTCTGGGCCGCATCGCTCGTGCCCTCGGACCAGGCGGGCGCGTGTTGATAGACGTCTTTGATCCGACACAGATGGTGGTGCGCCCGCCCCGCCGCTCGTGGAGCCAGTATGCTGGTGGCTTTGGCCTGCGCACCACCTGGTGGGAGCCGGAAAGCTGCACTTATGTTAGCGAGTTCATGTTCATTGACGCGGACGGCACGCTGAACACCTCCGCCGAACAGGAGCGGATCCGGGTCTACACCCTGCCAGAGTGGCGCGCGCTATTAGCCGGAGCTGGTCTGACGATGACCCATGCTCTGGCGGATACCAAGCTGCCCCTGGTGCCCTACAACCGGGATCACTACCAGAATCTGGTCCTGGTAGCGAGAAAGGATTGAGGTGAGAAGGAAAATTCCATGTCTGCCCAATCAACCTTGACCTCGCGCACCTATCGCGACGAGAGAGATTACGAGGCCATCGCCGCTCTGATGAGCGCCGCCGCGCTGGTCGATGGACCGGAGTACGCGCGAACGGCGGACGAGGTGCGCCAGATCCTATCTGGCCCCCTCGCCATGCCCGAGGAGAATGTCTTTCTCTTTCAGATAGGGGACCAACTGGTGGCCTATGGCCGCATTGAGCTCGAGGAGGGGCCTGGAAAGAGCGTATTCTCCATGAGGGGCACCGTCCACCCCGACTGGCGAAGGCGCGGGATCGGCACCCGCCTGGTGGAACGGATCGAACAAAGGATCCAGGAGCGCCTGGGGGAGGCAACTCACCAGGCTGTCTACGCCCGCATTTGGACCCCACTGAAACACGAGAATCGGCAAGCGCTATTCCGCAAGATGGGCTACGAGCTGGTGCGCTACTTTTTCGAGATGGAGCGCCCCTTGCGAGAGAAAGGCTCACCAGTCGAGCTGCCAGAGCCGGTATATCCAGCCGGGATCGCTGTGCAGACTCTGCATGATCGACCCGACCTGGAGGCTGTGCTGACTACGATCAACGAGGCCTTTCGAGACCACTGGGGGCACACAGATGTCACACTGGAGCAACTGCAGCATTGGACCAAAGATCCCAACCACCGTTCCGACCTGTGGTTCGTCGCCTGGGACGTCGAGAGAGACGAGCCTGCTGGCATCTGTGGAAATGGCATAGAGCCCGAGCATAATGCCCGTATGGGACGCCAGGAAGGCTGGGTCCACGTACTCGGTGTGCGCCGGCGCTACCGGAAGCAGGGATTGGGCCGGGCGCTGTTGCTGACCGGTATGCAGGCCTTGCGGGACGAGGGCATGCAGTGGGCCATGCTCGGCGTGGACACAGAGAACCTGACCGGAGCGCTGCGCCTGTACGAAGGCGCCGGATTCTATCCGGCAAAGCGGTCCGGTGCCTTCCGGAAGACGATACGGTCGTAGGCAGATCAGGGCCGCGGCGAGCTATCCGGATCTGCCGGGATGGCTCGCTGGCGGACAATCTCGTACACCAGGGCTGCGGTGGCTGCGGCAACGTTGAGGGACGTAGCTCGCCCGCTCATCGGGAGGCGCACCTGGATGTCGGCGCTTTCGCGGACAGGCTGGGGCAGGCCCTTGCGCTCGCTACCAACCAGCAGCACGGTAGGCCGGCCGTAATCAGCCTCGTAGTGAACTTGAGTGGCATGGGCCGACGAAGCCACCACTTGCAGCGGTGTGCCCGCAGCCCGGGCCTCGTCGACCCAGCGAGGGAGCGCGGCCTGCTCAGCCAGACGTACAATGGGCAGCGCAAAAAGCGATCCCATGGTGGCCCTGACCGTCTGGGGATCGTAGAGGTCCACAGAGGGCTCGACAATGACTACACCGGTCGCGCCCGCGGCGTCGGCGGTGCGGATGATAGTGCCCAGATTGCCCGGATCGCGCAACTGATAAGCAACGATCACCAGCAGATCATCGACCATGGGAATCTCTGCCAACAAAGGGTCCTCTATGCGGATCGCGGCAGCGATGCCCTGAGGCTGGTCGCGTTGGGACAGGATGTGGAACAGATCACCAGAGATGGCCAGGCGCTGGGCTGGCTCCAGGTGCTCTACCAATGCCTGTGCCCGCTCACTGACCAGAAGCTCAGGTGCATAGACCAGCGTCTCCACGGGCGCTCCATTGGTCAGCGCCTCCTCCACGATGCGGATGCCCTCGATCAAATAGAGGCGCTCCCGCTGCCGGTACTTGCGCAAGCGCAAGGAGCGCAGGGCCTTGAACTGGGGGTTCTGGGTGCTGGTGATCTGCGTGCTGTCGGCCTGCAGCCCGCGTCCGCTCGTTGCTCCCACCGGTCTGCTCGCCTACCTGTCTGCCAGGAGACCGTTGATGGCCGGGTCGCTGCACTCGCAGGCGGTCCGCTGCACGACTCCCCGCGTGGCGGTGCCCTCGTATGCACTGCCGGAGGAGAAAAACTGCCAGCCTGAGAGGATCAAGGGCAATGGCCCATGGGTTGCGACCCATTCTCCGTTGTACTTGCGGGCAAAGTGCAGGTGGGTGGACTCGGAAAAACCGCCCTCACAGGAAGGATGGCCGATCTGATCGCCTACCTTTACACGGGTATCGACTGGCACACGACCCTGGCTGGCAATGTGCAGGTAAAATAGAACCCAGCCAGTCTGCTCGTGCCCATCACCATCCATATCGATCATCACCTCGCCGTCCTGGCTGTAGATGACCAATCCCGGCGCGGCGGCGGTAGCCCATGCGGATGCCGCCTGACAGCCCAGGTACCCCTCGTCGGGCACAGCATCGATAGCCGCCCATCCACTTCCGTCGTTCCAGCCCCCGTGGGGTCCGCCGGTGTAGAACCAGAGCTCGCCCTCGGACCAGGGAAGGACCAATGTGGGGTTGGCTGTGTCCGCCGGGATCAGGGGCACGATGGCGTATTGTTCCGGATCGCCGAATAGCTTGCGATAGGTCTCGATAAAGCTGCCCGATCCCTCACCGGCCAACGCCTGCCACTCGCTTCTACTGCTATTCAGCGAGTAAAAGTATTGAAGTCCCGCAGTAGCTGCATTCAGGCTGTCTGCATAGCGGGTGGCTGTGCCATCACCCCAGATCTTGAGTGCCATGCCGCGCCCGCGCCAGTCATAGTACCCCTCGTTGAGTTTGTCCGCAGCCCAAGCCAATTGCTGGTGAAAGGTCGTCCAGCCCCCGTTCCGGCGACCGAGCGCCGGGCCAAAGGGATTGGGATCGGTAACCCAGCCGCTTTCGTGCTCCACCACAGCCAGCAGCAGGCGGGGGCCGACGCTGTAATGGTGGGCAACCAAGCTCACGATCTCGGGCCCGGTCAGAGCTTTCCCGTCGACGTTCTCCTGGTAGGAGCAGAGGTAGCCGCCACTCCGCGCGCAAAAGGCAGCGACGTCAAAGTCCAGGTAGGCGGGACTATTGACGAACTCGCTATTAGGCAGAAGGCGCACGCTAGGGCCGGTATTGATATTGGTAGAGGGAATCTGCAGTTGCTGCCCAACCTGCAGAGCGTTGGGATTGGCAATGCCGTTGACCTGGATCAGTTCCTCCACGTCGCAGCTAAAGCGCTGCGCAATGGCATAGAGGGTATCACCGGCTTTGACGACGTACACCTGCGGCGGTGGGGTGGGCTCTGGGACTGACCCGGCATCCTGGAAACCGCCGACGCTAGATTCTGCAACCGCAGGCGCGCCCGCGGCAGCAGCTGGCGTAGGTTGGTCGACCTCAGATGCACCTGGCGTGCCGGTAATCTCCTGCTTGCGCGAGCAGCCAGCAAGCAAGAATATCATCAGCAAAACAGCCAAGACTGCAAGTACTCGTTTGATCTGAGTCACAATACCTGCCAAAACTCCATAGCGCATCTATAATCTTATTGTACCACAGAAAGGACAGAAGACAAGAAAAACCGTGGTAGTTATGGCGTGCCTTGCGCTGGCGCTCGTACGCCAGCGAGCACCCTGACCGGGATTTGGCGGCACACTCATTCCAGGCAGCCCCTTTGACAGAAGCAAGTCTGTGTGTTAGACTTTTGCAGCCCGAGAGGATGCTGGGTGGCTCTGCGCTTGTATCAGTAGAGCGCCCATGTCGGGGTCCTAACCATGATCGAACTATTGCTAAAACTGCCGCTCTACTGGAGCTTCTATCATCTGGGCTGGCCCAAGATGTTGCCCTTTAGCATCGTGGTCAGCGCCAGCTATCGCTGCAACAGCAGGTGCAGGACCTGCGATGTGTGGAAGAAATCCAGCGATGAGTTGACGGTTGACGAGTGGCGCCGGGTGTTTGCTAAACTGGGACACGTCCCCTTCTACCTGACCTTCACCGGCGGCGAGCCATTCCTGCGGGCGGACCTGCACGAGATGGTGATCGCCGGAGCAGAGCTGTGCCACCCGGGCGTGATCACGATCCCGACCAACGGCCTGCTGACCCGGCGCATCCTGGAACAGGTGGACGCCATATGCATGGGGGCGCCCCACTCCCAGGTGGGGATCAATCTATCGCTGGATGGCATCGGAGAGGAACACGACGAGATTCGCCAGGTGCCCGGCAACTGGGACCGGGCCATGGAGACGTGGCAGGGGCTGAAGGAGTTGCAGGCGCGGCACGAGAACCTGGTGCTCAGCGTCCACACCGTAGTGTCCAAGTTCAATACCGAGCGCATACGCAACATTGTTGAGGGGTTGGAATTCCTTGAGCCTGACTCCTATATTACCGAGATAGCTGAGGAGCGGGTCGAGCTGGACACAGTGGGCTGGGACATCACACCCTCCCCGGAAGAGTACGCGCCCATCGCCGATTATCTATCCGCGCGAGCGACAGGCCACGACAACACACCCCAGAAGGGGTTGGCGCGCTTCACCCAAGCTTTCCGGGCGCAGTACTACCAGTTGGTCAAACGCATCCTGCAGGAGCAGCGGCAGGTAATCCCCTGCCAGGCAGGCTGGGCCAGCGGGCATATTGCGCCGGACGGCGACGTGTGGACCTGCTGCATCCGTGCCGAGCCGGTGGGCAACCTGCGCGAGACCGGCTACGATCTGCGCCCCATCTGGTTCGAGCAGGTTGGGGAGATGCGGCGCCTGCGGGCGAGCATCAAGGGCAGGGAGTGCGCCTGCCCAATGGCCAACGCCAGCTATGCCAACATGCTACTGCACCCACCCACCCTGGCGCGGGTGCTCAGAAAAGTACGCTGACCCCAAGGCCCAATTCTCACAATCATTTGCCAAGCATGCCAAAGAGTGGTACACTGTACCGGCCTGGCGTGGCTTTCGAGGGGCGGATGGGGGGTGACGCGTGATCCGTAGACTTGTCCTTGTATTGCTGACATTGTTGATGATCTTGGCCGCCGGGTTGGTGACGGCCATTTTCATTTTCCGCCATCCCACACCGAGCGAGTTTCAGCAGGCGGTGGTCGACGAGCCAGTGCGTTTCCCCCGTGACGAGGCAGCCCATTTTGACGCACAGACCGAGTGGTGGTACTACACTGGCTTTCTGAATGGTGAGGATGGACAGGAATACGGTTTTGAGCTGGTGTTCTTCAAGGCGTACGTACCAGCCGAGGTGCTCATCGCCAACGTGCTGCCGCTTATGGTGAGCAATAACCCAATCTATTTCGCGCACTTTGCCCTCAGCGATCAGGAAACGAAAGAGCACGTCTTTTTCGAGCGAGTGAGCTTCCCAGGGTTCTGGTCTGCCGGTGCGAATGAAGACCGGTTCGAGGTATGGAACGGCAACTGGCGGGCCTGGGGCAGTGGCGACGAAACTCATTTGCAGGCCAGCGGCGGGCAGTACCGTGTGCGGTTGGCATTCAAGGCGATCAAGCCTCCGGTGCTTCACGGACCTACGGGGGCGGGCGTGGTAGAAATGGGCCAGGCGGGCGCATCCTACTACTACTCGCAGCCCAGCCTGATAGGGGCGGGCTTTATCTACGTGGATGGCGAGCGCCAAACCGTCGACGCCAAGGCATGGATGGATCACCAGTGGGGAAGCTGGCAAGCCCACGAGGGCTATACCGGATGGGACTGGTTCAGCCTGCGCCTGGACGATGGAAGCCGCGTGATGCTTTTCGACTTCCGCGACGAGGATGGGAATATCCAGCCCGGATCGGCCGGCACCTGGATCGGGGCCGACGGGAGCGCGGAACATCTGACCGGCGGTGACTATACCATCGAGGCACTGGAGTATTGGACTAGTCCGGACACAGGAGGGACCTATCCAGTCAAGTGGCAGGTGACCGTACCAGATCGTGGTCTGGAGGCGGTGGTAGACGCGACTTTTCCAGAGCAGGAGATGCCCATTCAGTTCGGTCCGGTCTATTGGGAAGGCACTGTGTCGGTATCTGGCACACTGGATGGCGTTGGCTTTGTCGAGATGACGGGCTATGCTGACACGGGATACCAGGTCCACTAGGCTGCCTGGTTTTGCAGCGCTAGCAAGGTAGAGAATGCCACAGGATCTCGTCAAAGCAGTGCGGGCAGCCGGTGTAGTAGGAGCCGGAGGGGCGGGCTTCCCCACCCACGTCAAGCTCGCAGCCAAGGTGGATTCGGTCATCGCCAATGGCGCCGAGTGCGATCCGCTGCTTCAGTGTGACCAGCGCTTGATGGAGAGCCGCGCTGGTGAGATGGTGCGAGGTGTGCGCCTGGCGATGGAGGCTACTGGCGCGACGCGCGGCATCCTGGCCCTCAAGGAAGAGTACCGAAACGCCTGCGCTGCCCTCCGGCGGGCAATCGGAGACCGGTCAGACCTGAGCGTGCTGATGATGGAGAGCCGCTACCCGGCGGGCGACGAGTTTGTGCTGGTCTACGAGGCCACGGGCCGGCTGGTGCCAGAGACAGGTTTGCCGCTGAACGTCGGCTGCCTGGTACAGAACGTACAGACGCTATTTAACATTGCCAGGGCGGCAAAGGGTGCCGCCGTTACCCATAGATTGCTCACCGTTGCCGGAGCGGTTTCAAGGCCGGTCACGCTGTGGGCGCCCCTGGGCACCCCGATCCGCGACGTATTGGGCTGGGCCGGCGGCGTGCAACCAGCATCCTGGTCCGAGCGGACCGTGGATGACTATGCCGTCGTTATCGGTGGGCCGATGATGGGCCGGGTGGCAAAGGACCTCGACGAGCCAGTGACCAAAATGACCAGCGGGTTGCTGGTGTTCCCGCGGGACAACGCGGTTGTGCGCTACATGACCCGCTCGCAAAAGTCCTGGGTGCGGAGGGGTATCTCCACTTGCGACCAATGCCGTGACTGCACCGACCTCTGCCCGCGCTACCTGATAGGCCACAACCTAAAGCCCCATGAAGTGATGCGGGCCATCAACTATGGCCTGGCCCGACCCGCGGACAAGGTGACGGCGGCGGTGCTCTGCTGCGAATGCCGCCTGTGCGAAGCCTACGCCTGCCCGCTGGAACTCTCGCCGATGGCCTACTATGTGTCGATCAAGCGCGAGTTGCGGGCGCAGGGCTGGGTGAACGACGTACACAAGCGGACCGAGTTCGATCCGCACCCGATGCGCGAGTACCGGTTGGTGCCAACGCACCGTCTCGTCGCCCGGTTGGGCCTGGTCGAATGGGAGCACCAGTCCTGCCCGCTGGACGAGACGGACTATCGGCCTGAGCGGGTGTCTATCCCGCTGCAGCAGCATATTGGCGCACCTGCCCAAGCGGTGGTGAGCCCGGGTCAGCAGGTGTCCGTTGGGGATCTGATAGGCCAGATCCCGCAGGATGCGCTGGGCGCCAACGTCCACGCATCGATTGCCGGGCGCGTTTCCAAGGTCGTGGATGGCACAACTGTGGAGATTGAGGCGTGAGCAGCGGATCCAAGGTGGGAGAGCACGATGAGTAGCAGGCAGTCAGATAACCTGGCTACAATCGAGTTCTTCACTACTACCCACCGCATTGTGGCACAGGTACAAACCGCGTCCAGGCCCTTCTGCGACCTGATAAACGACCGTTCCCAGTCGTACCTGCTGG
>Ga0207796_1000244_pt1 | contig 23558 bp, 21 predicted proteins | sample Pon1CUnioCityCA_6_FD_187274 | JGI IMG/M metagenome (GOLD analysis project Ga0207796, IMG submission 187274) | Marine sediment microbial community from Union City, CA, USA - Pond 1C Sediment 1 (SPAdes) | ecosystem: Environmental > Aquatic > Marine > Intertidal zone > Salt pond sediment ...
GATCTTGGCCTGCTGGTGTGGTCTCTGTGGCAGGGCCTGCAGGAGCGTCATATTCTGGTCTACATGCACGACGAAAATGCGTCTGAGATACTGGCCTCTCAAGGTTGGGACGGTAGCCTACTCGATGCTCCGGGCGACTACTTGCAGGTGGTGGACGCTAATGTTGGGTTCAACAAGGTGGATCCCAATGTGAGACGGGAGATAGCCTACCTCGTAGATCTGCGTGATCCCGAAGATGTGAGTGCTGAAGTGGCTGTGACTTATCGGAACGAGAGCCAGCGCTCTGTCGATACCTGCGTTCAGGAGGTCGAGTGGCTGCCGGACTATGAGCAGCGCATGCACGGCTGCTTCTGGAACTATGTGCGAGTCTACAAGAATAAGGGGGCGCAATTGGAGCCGGTGGTGCAGGAGCCTGTGCCGCCGGGCAGCTTGCTCAGTCGCTATCAATTCACTATGCTGGGAGATGCAGGGCCCGATGTTGGCCCTGTCGAACAGGGCAAGGTCCCAACCGGCCTGTTTTTCGTCTTGGCGCCTGGCGAGCAGAGGGACGTGCGGCTGGAGTGGCAGCTCCCGTCGGGCGTGGTCGTGCACGAGGACGAGGGCTGGCACTACCGGCTGCTGGTTCAAAAACAGTCGGGTACGGGTGCCATCCCGTTGCGGGTTGACCTGACCTTGCCAGCCGGGTCACAGGTTGTCTCCGCCAGTCCGGAGCCTGCCCAGGTTTCTGGCGAAAGTGTGACCTTTTCCCTGACTCTGGCCATGGATCGCCAGATCGACGTTCTGTTTTCAGATGGTAGTTCTGCAGATTGAATGCGTAGCCAACTGGCGTCAGTCAAGGCCCGCGGGCTGAGCCCGTCGGCACACGGACATGCCCGTGTCTAGCTTGTTGGATCGTACTGTGAGGATCAGGTATCTCAGGCCTGTGCTGGCAATCTTGTTTGTGGCGGCGGGGCTGACACTCGTTGCCTACGGCATGGGCCTCTTTCAACGTGAAGCTGCTTCCTCGCCTGGTGTGCCAGAAGAGCGGCTGGTTCCCACTGCAGCTTCTGGAACAGCGGTGGCCTCATCCTGGCTCACGGAGACTGTGCCTTCACATTTCCCTTCTGCTAGAACTGACTCGGAAGGAGGGCTGTACGCCCCGCGAGACCGTATTGGATTTGTGGCTCCCATGCAGGATGTTGAGCGGTACGACGTGGCACAACTCGGGGCTGGCTGGCATATCTCGTGCCAGCGAGGCCAAGATCCGGTGCCCAGTGCCGGGATGGAGTGCGCTCAGCTTGTCGGCAGCATCGGCGGGGTGCCTGCATCCGATCTTGCCACGCTTGGGGAGGTTGCCGCGAGCAATCCGGGAAAACTGTGGTTGGTGGGCAACGAACCAGATGTGATATGGCAGCTCAACGCGACGCCGGAGGAATATGCCGATCTGTATCACAACGTCTATCAGGCGCTCAAAGAGGCCGACCCAACCTGCCAGGTGGCTATCGGCGGAATCTCGCAGGTGACCCCGCTGCGACTGCGCTATCTGGACGAGATTATGGCTGTCTATGAGCGGTCCTACGGTGAGCCAATGCCAGTTGACGTGTGGAATATTCACCTGGCGATCCTCCGCGAGGAGCGAGGGACCTGGGGGGTGGACATCCCGCCGGGCATGCCCGATGATGCCGGCATGCTCTACGAGATCGAAGACAATGGCGATGTCGAGCTCCTCAAAGGTCAGGTGGTAGCTTTTCGCCGCTGGATGGCCGAACGCGGACTGCGCAACAAGCCCCTGATCGTGACCGAGTTTAGCATCTTGATGCCGCCAGAATATGGCTTTCCGGTCCAGCGTGTGCAGAGCTTTATGCTTGAAGCGTTTGACTTTTTCATGACTGCGTCTGACGAGGATCTGGGTTACTCACCAGACGGCGACAGGCTGGTGCAGAGATGGGCATGGTACAGCGCTGCCGACACCATTTATGCCACCGGCAACTTGTTTGACCCTGACACTGGCCAGATCACGGCGTTGGGAGAGACCTTTGCTGTTTATGCAGGTAGCTGGCAGTAGTCCGGTATTGCGGAGCCGCGCAGTACTGGCCACAACAGGCTGAAAGCGGAGGTTGTGGGCGAACTTGCGGGCGGAGTGAGGAGCTTGACCTTTGGACATGAGTGACTGGATTGGGCTGGTCAGCGGCGCATTGTGGGTCTTGGGGCTGGCCCTATGTCTGGCGACTGTAAGCATGGCGCATTATCATGCTCGGGCGGACGGCGAGCGCACTTGGAGCCGGCTCAAGCTGCCTGGGAGCCGGTTGGCCCTGGCGATCGGCGGGAGCCTGTTCTTTGCCGGTTTGGTGTTCGGCAGCGGTTCATTGTGGGAGAAGGTGATCTGGGGCCTCTGCGCGGTCGCTCTGATAACTTGGGCTGTTCGATCCCGGAGAGGTTCTGGCACTATGGGAGAAGAAGGAAGGTGAGCGTGGAGGGAATCAACCGTCGGGTGGTGATTTTGGCTTTGCTGGTGACGCTTGCCATCAGGTTGGCGGCTTGGGGAGCACCGGCATGGGGGACGGCTCAGGCCAGCAATCTGAACCAGACCATCCCCACAGCCACTCCCACTGGTGCCACGAGCACTCCTACTGCCAGCCAGCCAACAGAGCCACCGCCAACTCAGGAGCCGACCGAGCCACCATCAATCGCCACTGACACGCCAACTGCCACCAGTCCAGCGCCTTCGGCGACCGCTACCGGCAAACCGACATCGAGCTCGGCAACGGCAACCAGTGAGGCAACAGCCCCTGACACGCCGACTACCCTGCCTGCTGTTGCCACTCACACGCCACTGCCTACGGCCACTGTGCTCGCGACACCTACAGTGCTAGAATCGCCCGGCCAAACGGCGACCGCAGACATGCGGCCTGAGAGCAGTCCTTCGACAGCGCCGTCTGCTACGGCACCGTCACAACCAAGTGCGACGACCCAACTTCCGGAGACCAGTGCTGACGCGATCTCTGGGGGCATTTCCTGGTTCTGGATCGTGCTGGGCCTGGTCCTGATCCTGGTAGGTACTGTTCTGTTGCTACGTTTTCGAAGCGTCAAACCGGAGCCGTGACCAAGCAGGCCTGCTGAAACCTGCCTCAAAACAACAAAAGCGCCCACTGGTCTCCGGTGGGCGCTTCTCTTTGGCTGGGGGACAGGGATTTGAACCCCGACTAGACGATCCAGAGTCGCCGGTCCTACCGTTAGACGATCCCCCAACGACTGGAATATTCTAGCATAGAAGCGGCACGCTGGCAAATCAACCAGTGAATCTTGCCTCGGTCTGCCTATCTCTTTCTCTGGGCTCTCTCAATCCGGGCCCAGGTGTCGCGCAGCGTGGTCGTGCGGTTAAAGACCAGCAGCTCGTCGGTGCTATCAGGATCCACGCAAAAGTATCCGAGGCGGAGGAACTGGAAGCGACTGCCTGGTTCCGCATCCGCCAGGCTGGGCTCCACCTTGCATTCGCGCAAAGTCTCAAGCGAGTCCGGGTTTATGCCGTCTTTGAAATCTTCCCCTTCCTCAACATCCGAAGGGTCCCGTTTGTTGAAGAGATGGTCGTACAAACGCACCTCAGCGTCCAGGGCATGGGCCGCCGAGACCCAGTGTAGGGTGCCCCTGACCTTGCGGCCGTCTGGCGTCGACCCGCCCCGCGATTCCGGATCGTAGGTGCAGCGAAGTTCTACTACCTCGCCATGCTCATCTTTGATGGCTTCCTGGCAGGTGATATAGTAGCCATGTTTCAGTCGCACCTCACGCCCTGGTGCCAGGCGGAACCATTTCTTGGGTGGGTCCTCGCGAAAGTCCTCCTGCTCGACATAGAGTACCCGGGAGAAGGGCACGGTCCGCGTGCCCGCGCTTTCATCTTCCGGATTATTCTCTGCCTCCATCTTCTCGACCTTGTCCTCAGGGTAGTTGGTGATCACTACCCGCAGCGGGCGCAGCACCGACATCACCCGCGGCGCACGCAAGTTCAGATCCTCGCGCAGACAATGTTCCAGCAGGGCGATATCTGCGATGCTATCGTTCTTGGCGATGCCAGTGCGATCGAGGAAGGTTCGAATGGACTCGGGCGTGTAGCCTTTCCTGCGCAGGCCGGCAAGGGTCGACATGCGCGGATCATCCCAGCCCTTGACATACCCTTCTTGGACCAGTTGGAGCAGGAGTCGCTTGCTGAGAACCGTATAGGTGAGATTGAAGCGACCGAACTCGATCTGGCGGGGGTGGTAGATGTCCAGTTGATCCAAGAACCAGTTGTAGAGCGGGCGATGGTCCTCGTAGAACAGGTCGCAGAGTGAGTGCGTGATCCCTTCGATAGAGTCGGACTGCCCGTGCGCCCAGTCGTACATGGGATAGATGCACCACTTGTCGCCGGTACGGTGGTGGGTAGCGTGCAGGATGCGGTACATGACTGGATCGCGCATGTTCATGTTGCCCGAGCGCATGTCGATCTTGGCCCGTAGGACGTGCGCGCCTTCCTCAAACTCCCCGGCGCGCATGCGCTCAAAGAGGTCCAGGTTTTCTTCCACCGAGCGCTCGCGGTAAGGGCTATCTTGGCCCGGTTCGCCAAAGCCGCCGCGGTACTGGCTGATCTCCTCGGGGCTAAGGCTGTCGACGTAGGCCTTGCCGTCCCTGATAAGCTGCACGGCCCACTCGTAGAGCTGTTCGAAATAGTCCGAAGCATAGTACTCTCGGTCTTCCCAGTCAAAACCAAGCCAGCGGATGTCCTCCTTGATCGACTCTACATACTCGACATCCTCCTTGACCGGGTTGGTGTCGTCGAACCTCAAGTTGCAGAGCCCCTGAAAATCCTCGGCAATGCCAAAGTCAATATTGAACGCCTTGGCATGCCCGATGTGCATGTAGCCGTTGGGCTCGGGCGGGAATCTGGTGTGCACACGATCGTACCGGCCGGTTGCCAGGTCCTCTGCAACGGCTTCGCGGATAAAGTCGGTGGTCACCTCGGGCTCGGTCATGTTCTTGTCTCCCTTCCTCTTGCTACTTTGAGCAAAGCCTGTTTCCGATCACGTTGCCGGCTAATGACTAGCGCGGAAAAAGCCAGTTCCTGCAGGCCTCTTCCGCGCTAACCCTGGCAGGCTAGGAGAGCCAATACAGGGCAGACGGCATCAAGAATTCGATGGCTCAATATCCCAGCAACGGGGGTATTCTAGCACAGAACCTGGTGCAGGTCAATCCTTGGATTCAGACAACGCCTCGATTCCGCGATCGATGCGGCTCAGGGTGCGCTCACGGCCCAGGATCGACAGGGTCTCGAACAGCGGTGGCGCAACCGTCTTGCCACTGACAGCTACACGCACGGAGCCAAGCAGTTGTCCGACCTTTAGCCCCAGCTCCTCCGCGAGACTGCGCAAGGCGCCATCGATCGTCTCGACTTGGAAGTCAGGCAGCGCATGCAGGGTGTCCCTTGCGTGCTGCAGCGCCTCGAGCGATTGGCTGGCGGTCATCTTTTTGCCGACCAGTTGGTCTGCCTGCACAGCGGCAGGCTCACGGAAGAAGAAATCGATCCAGTCTACCGCGTCGCTCAGCGTCTTTAGCCTTTCCTGGATCAAGGGAACCAGCGGAACCAGGTCGGTGGTCTCCGCTTCGATGCCTTCTTGCTGGAGGAATGGCACGAGCCTGCGAGCCAGGTCATCGGGCTCCAGCTGGCGGATGTAATAGGCATTCATCGATTCCAGTCGCTCGTACGAAAAGCGCGCCGGCGAGTTATTGACTCCCGAGAGATCGAAAACTCGCACCAGTTCGTCCTGGCCAAAGATCTCCGTCTTGTCGTCGTAACTCCAGCCGACGCGAGCCAGATAGTTGACCATCGCTTCTGGCAGGTAACCCTGGCGACGAAACTCGCGTACCTCGACCCCGCCGTGACGCTTGCTAAGCTTGCCCTTGCCGCTGGGTGCCAGGATAAGGGGCAGGTGGGCAAAGACCGGGAAATCCCAGCCGAAAGCGTTGTAGAGGAGCACGTGTTTGGGCACCGAGGGTAGCCACTCGTCTCCGCGCATGATATGGCTGATCTTCATCAGATGGTCATCTACGACAACGCCCAGGTGATAGGTAGGGAAGCCATCGCTCTTGAGCAGCACCAGGTCATCCAGCGTTTCGTTCTGCACAGTGATCGTGCCATAGAGCACATCATCGAAACTGGTCTGGCCGTCCAGCGGCACCTTGAGCCGGACGACGGGGGTGATGCCCTGCGCCTCGTATTCGGCACGCTGGGCGGCTGTCAGGTTCCTGCAGTGACGGTCGTAGCCCACCGCCTCTTTTCGCGCCAGCTGCTGCTCGCGTAGATTGGTCAGCCGTTCCGACGAGCAGTAGCAGTAGTAGGCATGACCCTCGTCGACCAGCTGCTTCGCGTACTTGTGGTATAGCTCCAATCGGTCGGACTGGTAATAGGGTCCGTACTCGCCACCTACTTCGGGGCCCTCGTCCCAGTCCAGTCCCAACCAACGAAGGCTGGCAACCAGGTCGGGCACGGCCTCGGCAGTATACCGCGTGCGATCGGTATCCTCGATCCGAACGATGAATTTGCCGCCGTGATGGCGTGCAAAGAGCCAATTGAATAGGGCTGTCCGCGCCGAGCCGATATGAAAGTACCCGGTTGGGCTGGGCGCTATGCGGACGCGCACTTGTTTGTCGGTCACTCGATCCCTCCCATGAGCCTTGTGAATGAGTGCTAAGTATACCATAGGTTCGGCAGCAGGCAACCGCGAGAGGCCGACGGCCCTGATCCCTGATCCTCTATCGCAGTTTGCACTCGAGATCCTCCCGCGCAACGCCCGCAGTCACGATCCGCTGTGTGAAGCCGAGTGCCGTCCAGAAGGCAGCCGCCTCCTCGTTGCCGGCGACGTAGCGGAGCGAGACCTCCTCCACGCCTTCAGAGGCAAAGAAGCTGCAAAGCCGCGCCACCAGCCGCGAGCCGACACCCAGCCGCCGGTGGTCTGGGCGCACAAAGGCCTGATCAATCTGGCCCGCCCGCGAGGGCGTGTAGCGGTTGTTGACGATAATCCGCCCAAAGATCAGGCCGACGACGCCGTCTTCCACGTGTTCGGCGACCAGGGCGCAGCTGTTGGCTGCCTCCAGCCTGCCGCTGACCTGGCCCTTGAGGTTGTGCCGGGCGTCGCGCTTCATGCGCCACAGATCGGCGTTGGAGGACTCGATATGATCTTGCAGGGCAAGGAGTAGGTCGACCAACTGCTCCAGATCGGCTGCCCGGGCAGGCCGGAGCGTGTAGGGCCCGTGGCGCTCCGTGCGGATCCCGTGTTCGTGGGTCACGTGACGCTCCGCTGCGGTTCCAGGTATTTCTCGGCGTCGGATAGCTGCCAGCGCCGCTGGCGTTGGACTGTATCGTGGGGACGGAATCCGCGGGCGCAAGCGTCCATGGTCGTGTTGCCCACGATCTGAATCTGGTCCGCGTCGCCGGTGCCCAGGCCCATCACCTTACAGTAATGGAGGTAGCCGATGTCGTCAGGATCAAAGCCCATCAAGGCTGCTGCGGTTGCGTCGGCAGCCAGTGCATCGGCGCTTGCCAGTGCGATCCGCCACGGGACTGCGTCACCCTCGCTGGGGCCGTTGCCCTCCATGGCCTCAAAGCCGTCGATCACCGATAGATGGGGCTTCACCTTGGGAGCTATCAAAGCCAGGTTGAGGTTGATGACGGGGTAGCTCTGGTGCATCTTCATCTTGTCGCTGGGCTCCAGGGTGCTCATGGCGCGGAATGTCAACCACTCCGCTGGGGGCAGATGGCGCACCCAGAGGGGAACCATGCGCCAGAGCAGCTTGCTGATGGCTCCAATACTGAAGCCATTTCCGTTATCTGATGCGTGGGCATGGGTGAAGCGACTGATGAGGCTACCCATGATCATATTCTTCAAGCTTAGGGTTACGATGACCACGTCGTGCGTCTTTGGCGGTCCAACTGAGATGCGAAAGTCGCTGTCCACGACGCTGCGGGCCAGATGCAGGCGCAGCGGGCGCAGGCGCCAGTCGTACACGTCGACGGGCACCGGTTCGTCGTGGTTCAGATCAGCCAGTGTGACGCTGTGGGATTCGATCAGGGAGTCGTAGCCGAATTGGGCAAACCCCTCGGCAGCCGGTTGGACCGAGGGCCCTTCGGCGATGGTGATGGGGCCGTCGTAGCGCTCGCGCACAAAGTCGAGCACGGCGCGCATCGCGTCGACGTGGGTCGCAGCCAGCGGCTTGTGGGTGACGACAAAGTTGGGCTTGATGAGGACGTGCTCCTTGTCAGAGAGATCAATTTCGCCAGCAATCCCCGCCAGGGCCTGGCTGACGTTGTGGTAACGAGCCTCACCTCGGACGAGGGCAACACGGCTGCTAGTCATGCAAAGCTATCACGGAATGGGGGCCCTATCCGTTCGCAATGATTGGCAGCGTGCGAATACGAATCTGGCTCTCACTGACGCTGACAACAGCGCCGTGCTCGAGTACACTTCTGTGTTGGGAGAGGACTCCATGCAGATAGCGATTCACCTGAGTAGGACGCATGTTCCGCAGGCGGAAGATGACGATGCTGGGCGTACTAGCCTCGCTTGCCGCGATCAATTCGCCGAAATCGAGGTCATGGGTTAAGAGAACTCGATGTTCTTCACGGGCCTTTGTCAGAATATCCGAATCCGGTAGGCGATCCAAGCCCTCGGCGTGTAGATGTACAGCATTGTGGCCCAGTCTCTGTAGATAGTCGACCGTCTTGGGCGAGATGCCCATGTCCAGTAAGAACCTCATACCGGGGTTGGTTCCGGCGCGTGGACACTCTCCTCGGCCAACCACGCGGCATACTGAAGTGCCTGCCGGACATCCTCTGGCTCCAGGTACGGGTAGGCTTCGACGATTTCCTCGGTCTCCATTCCGTTGGCCACCAGGTTCAAGATCAGCGACACCGTAACGCGCATGCCACGGATACAGGCACGCCCTCCCATGACGTTCTGATCAAAGGTGATACGGTCAAATCCCAACATGAGCAACGCTCCTGTTCCAGATCAAGGATCTCGCGCGCGAGCAGTGTTCCATGTAGCGCATTCTGATTCTATCACATCTGGTACACACGGGCAAGTCGTACGCTGGAGACTATATGATCGCTACCGTATCTGAGCTATTTGGTGTTGACACGGCCGCCGTGGGAGAGCGTATGGTAGCCTGGAGAAGGGTGGTGATTTGCTCAATCGAATTCCAGCTTCTTGTGGCGCATGGCTACGCTCTCGACCAGGCCCATGCCCAGCATGAGCGTGAGGAACGAGCTGCCGCCGTAACTGACAAAGGGTAGGGGGATGCCGGTTACGGGCATGAGGCCGAGGTTCATGCCGATGTTGATGACTCCCTGGAAAAGCACCAGTCCCCCAACGCCGGCGGTTAGGAGGCGGCCGAAGGTGTCGCGAGCCCGTTCCGCGACGCGCAGTATCCGCCAGAGGAGGAAGAAGATCAGGCCGATCATGGCCGCTGCACCCAGGAAGCCGAGTTCCTCTGCAGTGACGGCAAAGATGAAATCGGTGTGGCGGACCCGGAGAAAGTGCAGTTGGCTCTGGGTGCCCTTGGTCAGTCCCTTTCCCACCCAGCCGCCGGAGCCAATGCTGACCAGGGCTTGGTGAACGTTGAAATAGGAGTCAGGATCGCCAGCGGGGTTGATAAAGAGCAAGAGGCGCTGCTGCATGTATTCTTCCAGATTCAGCCAGACCAGCGGGAGTGCCGCCAACCCACCCGCCACCAGAAGTGCCAGGTGCCGGAACCGCATGCCGGCTAGCCAGATCATGGCGGCCCAGATGGCGATCATGGTCAGTGCTGTGCCCAGGTCTGGCTGAAGGTAGATCAGAACCATCGGTACGCCAACAATCCCCAGAGAAGTCAGTACGGTGCCGAACTGGTCCAGCTGCTCCTCATGATCGGCCAGGAACTTGGCCAGCACGATAATGATCAGGATCTTGGAAAGCTCTGAGGGCTGCACCGCTCCCTCACCCAGCCAGCGCTGCGCTCCGCCAGAGACCTGCCCGATCAAGAAGATAGCCCCCAGGATAGCCAATACCAGGACGTACACAGGGTTATGCAAGATATCGGTAAAGCGCAGGGTGAGACAGTCCAGTACGTAGACCAAAGCAAAGGCAATCACTAGCAGGTAGGCGGTTGCAGGGTCCTGCAGGCCCGTCGTTGAGCGAAAAAAGAAAAAGATCAGTGCTGCCATGGCTGCCAGCACTGCTCCAGCTGATATGAACCGGGATGTGGCAAGATCCAGCTTTTGGATCCAGACGAGGTCAAGGACATAGACTGCGCAGACCATCACGGCACCGGCGATCATCACTGGGAGGTCGGGCGAAAAGAGCTCGATCGTTGGCGATAGCTCTTCGACGGCGACCTGCTGCACCCGCCACACAATCACCAGCCCCATGTTCATGAAGGCCAGGATAATCGGTGTGAGTACAGAGAGAGGAACCTGAAGAACGTGAAGAAGACGGTAGTCTATGGCGGCCGCGACAAGCAGAACAACTGTGCCAGCGATGACGTACAGGATCTGTCGCTGGACAGGGTTGTCGACGCCCAGCGTGTTGATGGTGGCGCTATAGATCATGATCACGCCAAAGGCGGATAGGGCCCATAGCGTGATCAACAGGATATAGTCAAAGTTGCGCCAGGAGCGTCTACCCATTCCCTCCTGCTCCTCTGCGGACTCCTCTCGTCTTCTGCCCCACGGCACCTACCACGGGGATATCGGCCACCAGCCGGCTTTGGTGCTTGGTCTGGGTAAAGTTGACCTCGACCCCGTCGGCCTCAATCTCGACGTATCCGGAGATGACCTTGATGAGATCGTCCTTCAGTCTCTCGAGGGTATCCGGCGAGATTTTGAAGCGGTCCTGCACAAGGACCAATTGGAGTCGTTCCTTGGCGATATCTCTGCTGGTTGGCTGCTTCTGTCCGAACAAGCGATTCAGAAAACCCATGTTACCTCCTCGAAGGCTGTGAGCTCTGGAAGATTGACTGTCTCTGGCAAAGTCCAAATCCCTGCGCTTATACGATTGGTCTGTTGCTAGCCACGGATGAGGCGCCCGAGGCGACCGAGCACGCCGTCCGACTTTTTGATTGGCATGAACGGGATTTCTTGCCCCATCAGACGACCGGCGACATTGCGAAAGGCCTGCCCTGAAGGCGACTTGCCATCGAGCGCCACGGGACTTCCCTGGTTGGTGGCTACGATGACCTGCTTGTCCTCAGGTATGATGCCCAAGAGGTCTATGGCCAGCAGTTCCACAACATCTTCTGTGCTCAACATCTCTCCGCGACGGACCATGTCAGGGTTCAATCGGTTTATGATCAGCGTAGCTGGCCCCTGCTCCTCAGCCTCGACCAGCCCCACAATCCTGTCTGCGTCACGGACTGCTGACACTTCGGGGGTGGTTACAATGATAACCTGGTCGGCAGGGGCTACTGCGTTCTGATATCCTCGCTCGATACCGGCTGGCGAGTCGATCAGCACAAAGTCAAAGTCAGGGCGCAGCTGGTCGGTGATCTCGATCATTTGCTCGGGACTCACCGCCGTCTTGTCGCGGGTCTGAGCCGCCGGTATCAAAAAGAGCTCAGACAGGCGCTTGTCACGGATCGTGGCCTGGCGGAGGCGACAACGACCCTCGACGGCATCCACCAAATCGTAAACGATGCGATTCTCCAAACCCATGACCACGTCGAGGTTGCGCAACCCGATGTCAGCGTCTATTGTGACTACGCGCTGACCAAGCATGGCCAGCGAGACACCAAGGTTTGCTGTCGCAGTTGTCTTGCCGACGCCGCCCTTGCCTGATGTGATTGTGATTACTACTGCGCTCATACTCTTCTCCTGTCACGACCGATGTGCAGTCCACCCAGTGCAGCTGGTCCAGATCACTACCTCCAGCAGCTACAGGCACAACTATCCGCCGATCTGCAATCTCAGATTGCCAACGGCAAGGGTCCAACCACTCTTGCTCCAGCGTTCGACGATGATGCGATCATCCTGTACACTTGCGATCTCGGGTATATTCGGCGGGTTACCACGGTCGGGTGACCGGGCTATGTGCGAGCCGATCCGGAGCTGGCTAGGTGCCAGCTCCAGCGCACAGATGATGGCCTTCTCATCGCCCATAGCCCCAGCATGGGCTATACCCCGGAGCCTGCCAAATACGATAATGTCCCCACCGGCAACAATCTCGGCTCCCGGATTCAGGTCACCGATCAGCGCGATGTGACCTTCATGCTGGAGCGATTGTCCTGAGCGCAGAGTCCGCCGCACCAAAATTCCCGACTTCTTCTCTCTTGCTGCCTCTTCGGGCATTGGCTTACCTGAGTGTTCCCTGGGCAGCTTTGCAGTCTCCAGACCCAACTCCTGGGCAGAGGCCAAGGTTTCTGGATGCTCACTATCAACGGCCCACAGGGTCATGCTGAGCTCTTCCAACTTGTGCCCGATCAATGATATCTGCTCAGCTGAAAGCGGACGCTCCCCGACCCGGATGGCCACCCTGCCTCCGACGAAGAAGGACTCTTTCGCTCTCAACGCGGATTCCATGTCTTGTAGAATCTCGCCTAGTGGGCCCGGACCCAGGCTGATGACCAGGCCTTCATTTGTACCTTTGATCGAAATCGTGTCGGTCATGTTTCCTCGACCAGAATAGGCGGCAAGCCACGATGAGTCAGCTTCTGTGCTCAGGGCTTGCCAACCTCAATGGCCATGTCATCGAAATAGCGCATGGCTCGCGTGAAATCTGCAATCGTATAAAAGTCCTCCTGCCCATCCCACGGATCGTTGGCCCAGACACCTTCGTTGTTGAATCCGGTGACCACAACGGCGTGTTGGTTTGGCACCAGGACTACGTCCTGACTGTCAATGGCCACCGTCGTAGAGGTGCTGGGCAGGCAGTTGTAGGTTACCCAGGCAATGACCGGGTTGCCTCGCGTAATGGCTGCCTCGATGCCCTCGAGGCCACTACTGACCAGCTTCGCCTGTAGCCCACGGGCGTTCAGGATGTCCAGGATCGGGCCGGCGTATACACCGTAGTCGATTGTGCCCCCAGTAGATCCATCCACGTTTCCGCGGAAGCCCAGGTGCGGATTGCTGCTGCGTGGCAGCAAGGCGAGTATCTCCTCCTCGCTGAGTTGCACTCCGTGGTACTGAGCTGTCATCGAGGCGGCAGACGATTCACAACTCAGGTTGTGACTTTGCTGCTGGCGTGCAACCGTCAGGCGGGCAGAGTCCGGCGTCGGATCCGTCAAGTCTGCCGCGGCTGTGTCCTGGTCGTCACCTACATTGTCTGGTACGCGATTGGACTCGGCCTGGAGCGAGCTCACCGCAAGCCGGATCTCTGCCACGGCAGACTTGAGGTCCTCGATCTCCTGGGCGGAGTTGGGGCTGGTGACAGGTGTCTCCACTGCAGGGGGTGCCTGTACTCCAGCACTTGCTTCAATAGCCGCCAGACGCTCGTTTAGGGCTGTTGCTGTGTTCTGCAGGGCAGCAAGCTGGGTCACTGTAGCTTTACGCTGCCTTTGCTCAGCTTGCAGAGCTGAGCTGAGTGCGTTCATTTCGCTCTCCTGCATCCAGGTCCACGCGATCAGGGCAAGGTACGTTGAGATGAGGAGCGCTGCAAGCCCCGTAGCCAGCCAGGGGACGATCTTGTGTGCCCGGCGACTACTCTTCCTGGTGCTCATGGAGTGGCCTCTCCCACATCTCTCTCAAAGTAGTAGTTCAGAATCTCGTTGGCGACTGGTATAGCCGTCGCTGAGCCTTCTCCACCACCAAAGACGAACACGACCACGGCAATCTCGGGATTGTTATAGGGGGCAAAGGCAGTGAACCAGGCGTGAGTTGGCAGGTTTCCTTCGCGGTCGCGGTCGGGAAGACCGTCCTTGTTACGATCGATAAAGTACTCGGCGGTGCCGGTTTTGCCCGCCACTGCAACGCCGGGCACGTTTATGGCATGGGCGGTTCCTGCAGGCCCGGCAACGGCGCCGCGCATGCCCTGGCGGACCAGCTCGAGATTCTGAGCAGAGACGGGTACCTGGCGGATAACGTCAGGGGCAAAGGCACGGACCGTATTGCCATCGCTATCAATGATCTCGCGTACGAGTTGTGGACGGTATAATGTGCCCCCATTGGCTACCGCCGCAGTGGCATTCAGCACCTGAAGTGGCGTGGCCAGTACGAACCCCTGGCCGATGGACATATTGTAGGTGTCGCCAGTCACCCACGACTCGCTATAGTTCACCCGTTTCCATTTGACGGTTGGTACCAGCCCTGTCGACTCGGCGGGCAAATCGATCCCTGACACCTCGCCATAGCCGAAAAGCTCCGCATAGTAGCCCAGGCGCTCCTCACCCAGCCCCTCGAATCGATCTCTATATCCGCCGCCCACCTGGTAGAAAAAGATGTCACAGGATTGCGCGATGGCAGAGACCACGCTTAGGGAGCCGTGTCGCCCATGGTAGTCGTGATAGATCCAGCAGTAGAACGGTTGCGCCAGGCTCGGATCCTCAGGATAGTAACGATTGGGCAACCAGAGTATGCCCCCGCAGTGCAGCCTGGTTGAGTCGGTGATGACCTGCTCTTCCAGGCCCGCTGAGGCGGGGACGATCTTGAACACGGAGCCGGGAGGAAACATGCCCGAGATGGCGTGGTTCACCAGAGGTCGGTCTGGATCCCCCTGCAGCTCTTGTAGTGTGTCGCTGGTGATGCCTCCGGTAAAGGCGTTGTTGTCGTAGCTAGGCAGAGAGACAATGCCCAAGATCTCGCCCGTCTGTGGATTCATCGCGATGGCTACGCCCTGCTTCTTGAAAGATGCTCGAAGCTGGCCTTGAAGGGCCTCTTCCATCGCCTGCTGCAGATCGAGGTCAAGCGTGAGACGCAGGCTGTGACCTGGCGCGGAGGGTTCCGGTTCGCCGACTGTCTGAATCTCCCGCCCTGCGACATCTACCTCGATCAGCTTTTGGCCGCTCCTGCCCCGCAATTCCTGCTCGTAAGTATACTCGATACCGGTGAGCCCTACGAGGGCTTGATTGATGTCATAGTCCTGATCCAAGTAGGTCGCGGACTGCTCTTGGGGAATTGGGCCGATATAACCCAGGATGTGGGAGACAAGGGAACCGTATAGGTATTCCCGAACAGGCTCGGCCTGCACCAGGATTCCGGGCCAATCCAGGTGTTCCTCCTCCAGGATCATGGCCACATCGCGCCGGACCCCGCTCTTTAGAAGGGCTGGCCGGTAGGGTGCCAGCCGTGCTTCCTCCAGAATCCCCAACACGCTCGGCTCTTGTGCTATCTCGAGTTCGATCTGTGACCATGCATCGTCAGTGTCAATGGCGCTCAATGGTTGGGTGGCAAGGGGCATGTCGAGTAGATCGGCAAGCCTATATAGCAGGCTGCGTCGCTCTTGCGCGTCCTCAGGTAGATAGGCAGGGATCATCGAGACCTGTATCTGTGGCATGTTGCGGGCGAGAACATAGCCGCGCCGGTCATAGATGATGCCACGGGGCGCAGGACTTGCCTCCAAGCGGAAGCGGTTATAGTCAGCCGCTTCCTGGTAGTAGTCCCCCCGGACGATCTGTAGCCTCCAGAGTTGGCCGACGAGTGCGAGAAGCACGATGACCAGGAGCACACGAACTACTAGCAATCTCAGTTTGATGCCTGAAAATCGCGAGCCTGTCAAACTACCACTCCATCTCTTCACGGCCAAACCGCGCGTTCAGCCAGGCCATGATCACGATGATCACAGGTGTAAGGACCGTGTTCAGCACAGCCGATGGGAGAACAAGGCGAAACAGACTGTCCAGCCAGGCCACCGGGTACCCTGAGATCCAGACGACGATCAAGAAGATAATATCATAGATGACGGTCGCAAGCAAGACCGCGAGCATGGGCAATACGATCCGAGACTGGAACACGGCGGACTTGCCCAGTCCTGATAGCAAGCCGACAGCCATCAGACCGAAGGTGGCTGCACCGAATGGCGCCCCTGAAAAGATGTCCAGCATCAGGCCTGCAACAAAGCCCCATATCAGGCCCTCTCGCGGACCGCGCAATACGCCCCAACTGACCACAACCAGCAGAGGAAGGTCGGCGAACACACCCCAGATTCGAAAGTGTGAGACAAGGGTCGACTGCAGGATTGCTACGACCGCCAGCAAGGGCACAACCAGATAGATGGTCATGGTTCACAGCACGCAGAGACAGATCGTTGTCACTTGCAGACCTTGCTGGCTTGACAAATGGTGGCTCACTGTGCACCATCTTCCGGCTCTGTCTCCTCGACGGGCTCGAAATCTGTTATGATGAGGACGACCTCGAGATGATCAAAGTCTACGGTGGGCTGCACGATGGCGGATTGGTAGAGCTCGTAGTCTTTGCGTTCCGCCTCCACGATCTGCCCGATCAGCAACTGCCGCGGGAAATTGCCGCCCAAGCCTGACGTGAAGACCGTGTCGCCTACGCTGACCGCGTCTTCCTGCGGGATGGATCGCATCACTAGGGAACCGTCTGCCTGTCCCTGGACTGCACCATTGGCCCGGGTGCTTTGCGTGAGGGCATTCACTGTGCTCTGTGGATCGATGATTAACAGCACTCTGGACCAGGTTGCGCCCACCTCGGATACGCGCCCGACTAATCCGCGGTCGGTGATCACAGGCATGTTGCGCTCGACGCCCGATTCACTGCCAACGTCGAGGACGATGTATCTCTGCAAGTTGCTGGGGTCCTGGGCAATCTTTCGGGCCACAATGTGAGCGCCCTTGATCTCGTAGGAGGGGTTTGATTGGGTGAAATTCAAAAGATCGCGCAGGAGGGCTGCCTCGGTCTCGATCTCCCGAAGGCGTACATTGTCCAATAGAAGAGCGGCGTTCTGTGCCTCAAGTTCTTCATTGCGCTGGCGCAGTTCACGGAGGTCGCGAGCTGTCTGAGCCAGTTCGTCTATCTGAGTCGAAATGGCGCTGATTCCCTGTTGGACAGGTGCAGTGATTCTCAATAGCAGTCCTTCAACCGGTTGCAGGAGGCCGGCTCGATGTAGCACAAAACCTGCCAGCGCGATCACGATCAGCGCTACAACGACAAGGAACTGGAGTCGCTCACGAGTCATCGTTCCATCCTTGCGGCGTAGACTGCTCTCTCTCTAGTCGTGCGCCTCCCTTCCACCATGGACAGCCTCGAAGCCGCGATCGGTCACTAGTGGACCGTGCTGCCTCTTTGCAGTCCAGCCAGCACCTTGTGCAAGCGGTCCAGATCTTCCAGAACGCGCCCTGCGCCACGGGCCACGCACGTCAGGGCATCATCTGCCACGTAGACTCGCATCTTGGTTTCCTCAGAGAGCCGCTGATCGAGACCCTGCAAGAGCGCACCGCCACCAGCCAGGGCGATGCCCTGCTCCATGAGGTCAGCAACCAGTTCTGGGGGGGTGTCATCCAGCGCATCGCGTAAGGTTTCGACGATGATATTCACCGAGTTGGCTAGTGCCTCACGGATCTCAACGCTGCTCACCTCGATCGATTCGGGCAGGCCAGTGATCAGATTCCGTCCCTTGATAGCCATCGTCTGCTCTTGGGGCAGTGGGTAGGCCGAGCCGATGGTGATCTTGACCCGCTCGGCCATTCTCTCACCGATCAGCAAGTTGTATTTCTGGCGCGCGTATTGGATGATGTCCTCATCCATCTCATCGCCCGCCACCCGCAGACTGCGACTGACGACAATGCCACCCAAGGAGATCACGGCTACTTCGGTGGTCCCGCCGCCGATGTCGACCACCATGCTGCCCAACGAATCGGTGATGGGCAAGCCGGCCCCGATGGCCGCAGCCATTGGTTCCTCGATCAAATAGGCGCTACGGGCACCCGCCGAGAGGGCGGCGTCGTGTACTGCGCGCTTTTCGACCTCGGTGACACCGGAAGGAATGCCGACGACGACACGGGGGCGCGGCACAGGCAAAAAGCTGCGGTCATGCACCTTTTTGATGAAATAGTGCAACATGCGCTCGGTGACGTCAAAGTCACTGATGACCCCATCACGCAAAGGACGGATGGCAACGATATTTGCCGGAGTGCGCCCAACCATTTCCTTTGCATCCAGGCCAATGGCCAGGACCTTTTTCGTCTTCTTCTCAATGGCCACTACCGAGGGTTCGTTGATGATGATACCCTTGCCGCGGACATTGACCAGCGTGTTGGCTGTGCCCAGATCGATGCCTATGTCTTGAGAGAACACGCCCAGGATGAAATTTAAAGGACTGAACACGTACTAACCCTCTTTGTGAGCTGCTGCCAATGTGTCGCGTAGATGGAGCGGCGATCACCACCAGCAGGTTTCATGCAGCCGCCAGCATGCCACCGAGCCAATCCCGCTCTGGCGGCCGCACCATTCCGCCCATTATACTCGAAAAGCCTGCATACGGCAAGCGAGTATTCCGCATCGGTTTTGGTGTCAGTGCGAAGGCGGAGGGCTGAACCATCATCATCAAAGCCTTCGAGTCATTTGCCAGTGCTGCCAGATCATGGTATAATCCCCCGACTTGAGCGCGCCCGGCTGGGCGCGGAGACCGTATCTGTTGGTTTTGGAGGAAGACTGTGGGCGGATTTGTAATTTATGTTCAGATTATCCAGATCATCATCTCTGTTGCGCTGATCGCAGTGATCCTGGCGCAGGCGCAGGGCCAGAGTGCAGGCTTGGGCGGCATTTTTGGCGGCGGTGATGGGGGTGGGGTCTATCGCACCCGACGTGGGGTGGAAAAGACCCTGTACAATGTGACCATCGGTCTGGCGGTGGCGTTCTTTGTCGTTTCTATCATCAGCGTTCTGGTGGCCTGAGGTCGACAATTCGTCGCAAGGCCCCTGTCATCTGGCGGGACGTTTATGGGCTGCCGGAGACGGGCTGAGAAGCTTTATTGGGGGTGTCCTATGGCAATAGCTGCCAACGGGCACCCTTTGTGTCGCATCAGAGGAGAGAAGTGACCCGGCATATCCTGTGGCAGGCGGTACTGGCGCTGCTCGGCATAGTTCTTGTGTTTTTCGTGGTCTTTCAGCTGGCGACCACCTCGCCACCCGAAGTGGTTACCGAAGAAGTGCCGGCAGCCGGTGGCGCCTACGTTGAAGGTATTATCGGGTTTTCGGAGACGATCAACCCGATCTACTCGGCACAGATGATACCGGCCAACCCCGTCGATCAGGATCTGAGTACCCTGGTGTTTGATGGGCTAACTGAGCTTGACGCAAGTGGTCGCCTGTCGCCTTCCCTGGCCACCGAGTGGGAAGTCTCAGAGGACGGCATGCAGTACGAGTTCCGGCTGCGAGAGGATGTGCTCTGGCACGATGGCGCTCCGTTCACTGCGGCTGACGTGGCATTTACGGTCCAGTCAATGCAGGACCCGGGCTATCAGGGCGACCAAAGCCTGTCAGAGCTGTGGAGCAACGTGACGGTTGAGCAGCCTGACCTGTATACGGTGCGCTTTACCTTGGATGAGCCCTTTCCCTCCTTTCTGCAATATACCATCATCGGTATCCTGCCGGCGCACCTGCTGAGTGATATAGCAGCAGCTGATTTGCTTTCGAACGATTTCTCAACCCGAAATCCGGTGGGGACTGGGATGTTCATGGTCGACGAAGTAGCTCCAGATCGGGTCGTGTTGACGGCGAATCCAAGCTACTGGGGACCTGAGCCGTATCTGGAACGTGTTGAGTTCTGGTTTTACTCAGAATGGGCTGGCCTGTTGGAGGACTATCAGTCAGGCGTGATCCAGGGGCTGCACCCGTCCAGCCTTGAAGAGCTGTCCGAATTGGAGGGCCTGCCCGGAATGCAGTTCTACTCCGCCCAGTCGGCTGGCTATGCGCTGACCTACCTGAATCTCATTGACGAGTCCCTGCCGTTCTTTCAACTGAAGGAGGTGCGCCAGGCCTTGCTCTACGCACTGGATAGGCAAGCTCTGGTGGATAGTGTGCTTGCGGGTCAGGGACTGGTGGCAGATAGCCCGATCCTTCCGACCATGTGGGCGTATGATCCAAACGTGCGGGAATACGGATACGATCCCGAGCGAGCAATTGGGCTCCTGGACGCTGTGGGCTGGCAGGACAGCGATGGTGACCTCATCCGCGACAAGGACGGTGTGGAACTGGCGTTCACGCTGCTTACTACTGATGAGCCGGTCATGACCGGGTTGGCCGAGGAGATGGCCAGGCAGTGGCGGGCCGTGGGCGTGGAGGCGACGATCCGGGCAGTCACCCGCGATGCGGCCATACTCTTGGTGCGAAATCGCAATTATGATGCGGCCCTGGTCGAGATCGAGTTGACAGCTGATCCCGATCCCTATCCGCTTTGGCACTCGACACAGGTGGAGTCTGGTCAGAATTTCGCCGGGTTTGCCAGTGACGAAGCCGATGTCGTAATGGAAGAGGCGCGGCGTACGTCGGACCCACAACGGCGACTCGAACTCTATTTCGCTTTTCAGCAGATCTTTGCCGAAGAGGTTCCGTCGCTCTTGATCTATTATCCGATCTATGTATACGCGGTCAATGAGCAAGTGCACAATGTTCAGTTGGCGCCACTGCTTTACCCGAGCGATCGATTCCGCAACGTACACGAGTGGTACGTGCAGACTGAAGAAGTTGTAGTCACCGAAAATGACGAGTTTGACAAAACGGACGAATAGTGGTAGAGTAGCGTTCACTTGCCGAAGTGGCGGAACAGGCAGACGCGCTGCGTTCAGGGCGCAGTGGGCTTTACGCCCATGTGGGTTCAACTCCCACCTTCGGCACCAGACCCCAGCCTACCCAGGCTGGGGTTTCTTGATCTCCCAGGAGCGGTGAAAGGGCCAGCGCTGGTGGTGCGCCGGTCGATTCCCTCTCGACAGCGCGCTCTAGGCCTTTCGGATTCTTCCTCAACTTGACAATTGCCGAGGGTTGCGGTAGACTAGGATTGGAGGCCCTCATGACCGATGGCAGGACCCGTAGAGCGTTTCCCTATCGATTGATCTTGTCGCTCCTTATGGCAGCGGTGCTCGTCTACTTGGCAGTCAGTTTCGTCATGCAGACTGGCGTGAGCCTCGATCTGGATGAAAAGGTGCAACGCCTGGATCAGGATATCACAGCTGCTAAGAACGCGAACGCCGAGCTGGAGAAACGCCTGGAGTATGTGTCATCGGATGATGCGGCTGAGGAGTGGGCGCGCCAGAACGCGTGGGCCAGATCTGACGAGGTCCTGGTTGTGGTCCTGGCGCCCAAAGCTGGTGACTCTCCGGGAGACAGACTTCAGCAAGATCAAGAGGTGAGGCCTGTCTCAAACCGTGACACATGGTGGGATCTCTTTTTCGGAGAGCGCTGACGTCGGGGATCATTCGCCTCCGGATTACTGACTCTCCCGAAAGATGTCAGTTGATGCAGACCTACAGATGTGAGCAAGAGATGCTCACATCTTTTTCTTTGGATGAGATCGCTCGGCCCGCAGAGGCGACTAGCTTCCCGGCTGGGTGGTCGTCATAGGCACTTGGTGATCAGGTTCGACCACCACGGTAGTCTGGCGGGGAGGTGGGGATGGTCGGGATAGCCGGCTCAGCGCATTGGCAATCCCACCAATGGCCCATTGCGCTCCTGCCACCAGCGCCTGGTTTCTTGCAGGTTTGCCCTCTTCTGATAGCAGGTAGGTCCCCACGGAGCTGATGAGCGTGCTAGTGCGGAAATCAGGATGCAGGCGACCGGCCATCGACAGCAATTCCATGATGCGCCCCGGATCAAGGCGACGATGGCCATTGCTGCCCTCGCGGAGCGCCGCAGCCAGTCGGGTCCGAGTGTGCTGACCTTCTTCCGAGAGCAAGAACGCTACCATCTTGTCCAGAATGGAGCGCCCTGACAACGATTGGTCAGAGGAGAGCAACGGGGCTAGCCTTTCCATCCTGTCGGTTGCAGTCTCGGGATCGTCCAGTAGGGCATCGACAATCGCCTCGCGCAGCCCAACGCCCTCAGGCGAGAGGAGCATGTCCAGTGCTGGCTCGGCAAGACCTTCGGTCTCGAGATGGAATGCGGTGTCGTGAGCCGCAAGTGCTGCCAGGTCTTCTAGACGCTGCCAGTTCAGGTCACCATCCTCGGTGAGGAGTTCGTCCAGGAGTCGCCGGCGCAAACTTGGATTGGGGATGGTGAGCATCATCCGTGCGGCATAGGGCGCCGAGACTGCCCAGGTGTCAAAGTCCGGATCGAGTTGGAGGCCGATGCCCTCAAGGGTCATGATCGCCCGTGTGATATAGGCAAAGTTCACCGGGATGCGGAACTCGAACTCGTACAGCAGGGGCGCAAAGCTGTTGGTCGTGTCCTGGAACGTATACCGCCGGTTGGCGGATCCAAAGAGGGCCTGGAAGAGCTCGTTTGCCTGTGGGACTAGCTCATCCCAGCGGGCATCGCTGCGCAGGAAACCGAGGGCGACCAGGTTGTCTTTGAGGTTCTCAGGACGCCGGTTGATGACATCCACAAAAATCTCGACGATCCGTTCCTTTTGATCGTCGCTGACGATGCCCATCATGCCAAAGTCAATGAAAACAAGGGTTCCATCCTCTGGAAGGACCAGCAGATTGCCGGGATGCGGATCGGCATGGAAGAGCCCATGCTCAAAGAGCTGCCGGAGATTGGCCCGCACGCCTCTGCTGAGCAGCGCGTGGATATCAACGCCGGCCTCGACCAATTCAGCCTTTTCGATGATCTTGATGCCATCGATGTACTCGGTGGTCAGGACACGGCGGCTGGTAAACTGCCAGAACACGCGCGGCGCGTAGACGCCCGGCATGTCCTCAACGTCGGCTCGAAAGTGCTCTGTCAGGTGCGCCTCGTGGATATAGTCCAATTCCTCAAAGAGCTTGCTCCCGAACTCGTCGACCAGGCTGACCCACGGCTGACCCATGCTCAACCGTGGAACCTTTTCGACCAGGGATGCCAGCCGCCGGACCAAGGCCAGGTCGAGACTGATGGTCTCCACCAGGTCAGGGCGCTGGACCTTGACGGCTACCTCTTCGCCCTCATGAGTGACAGCGCGGTAGACCTGGCCCAGGCTTGCGGCAGCGAATGGCTCCGAGCCGAACTGGTCAAATAGGGTCTCAGGCTTCCAGCCCAATTCCTCCTCGATGAAGGCTCGAGCGATCTCGTTGGGGAAGGAGGGCAGCCGGTCGTGCAAAGTGGACAGCACCTCCAGGTAGGCCAATGGAAGAAGATCGGGGCGTGTGCTCAGGGTCTGTCCGACTTTGACAAACGCTGGTCCCAGCCGGATCAGTTTGTCCAATAGCCATTCAGCGCGACGCCGCTGCCGGTCCTCGAAGCGCTCTCTGCGCTGATATGTCCAGGACCAACGATCGAGAGCTCGATAGAACAGGCCCGTCAGCACGACGCCGAGGATTTGCAGAATACGCAGGAGCGTGCGCCACAAGCCCGCTTCGCGGCGCTTGGCCTCGACATATTCAGGTGTATAAGGTCGTTCCAAAGTTAGCTCTGTCATGCGCGCAGTATAGCACAACCATGTCGCCAGGCAAAGTCGCGAGCTCAGGGATACGCGCCTGTATCCCATGCTTTGC
>Ga0207796_1000245_pt1 | contig 23543 bp, 19 predicted proteins | sample Pon1CUnioCityCA_6_FD_187274 | JGI IMG/M metagenome (GOLD analysis project Ga0207796, IMG submission 187274) | Marine sediment microbial community from Union City, CA, USA - Pond 1C Sediment 1 (SPAdes) | ecosystem: Environmental > Aquatic > Marine > Intertidal zone > Salt pond sediment ...
AGGAACCTGGGCTGAGCGAGGGACTGACCCCCCAGCCCAGCTCCCCAGCAGCTTCCTCGGCAAGGCCGCGCAAGGCTTCGCCAGCGGATCCCAGGGCCACCACGCCCGCGCTATCCAGCAGGTAGGACAGGATGCTTTGCCCAGCGGCCTGAAGTTCCTGCACCTTTTGCTCGAGCGCCGGCCCAATGGTGATCACACCTACGAGGGCGCGCCGGGCTGAGGTGACCAGGTCTGCCTTGTGACCAATATGCAGCACGGTCTCGGTTCCGTCGGACGAGGCGACGGTTGCTCTCTCCCCGTTGACCGATCGCACGTCGACCCAGTTATACACGCAGAGTGGTTGCCACAGAGTCTGCCCCAGGGCGATCGCTTCCTCGGCTTGCTGGAGCAGCTCCGGGTGGATCTGGCGTTTCCGCGGCAGGGCGAGAATGTCCTCAGCCTTCAGGTCAATTGGTATGTCTTGTAGTATAGGCATCTGTTCCCCATTTCGTTTCAGGACTGCTCAACTAAAGGGCGCCGCCGGGATTGTACCATGGTTCGCCGCACAGCGAAAATGCCCAAAGGGGTAGAGCCATTTGCATCCAAAATTCAGAGGGGTACACGCGGATGATCCGCCGCGCGCACCCCTCCGGGATGCTTTAGGGCCCAAGCCTTCTGGCTGGTTTGACAAGTTGATGGGCCGCCACAGCAGGCCCAGCGATCTAGGGCACCACCTCGATGCCCTCGCCCTCGACTACCTCGCCAACTCGCCAGACAGGCTGTCCAGCCTGGCGGTAGAGTTCCTCCAGGCGGTCGGCCTCCAGTGGCGGTAGGGCAATGAGCAGCCCGCCGCTGGTCTCGGGTGTGTAGAGCAGCTGCTGTATTTCCTCCGCGATGCCGTGAAAGGTTACCTGCTCCTCAAAGGTCCGCTCGTTGTTGCAGGTCCCGGCGGGAAATAGCCACAAATCGGCATAGTCTTTGGCACCTTCGAGGAAAGGCAACTGGTCCAACTTGAAACGGAGCCGTGCGCCGCTATGGTTGGCCATCTCGCTGCCATGCCCCAGCAGGGCAAAGCCGGTGATGTCTGTCATGGCATGGAACGACACCTGCTGGGCCAGCTCGGCGGCCCGGCGGTTCAATTGCATCATAGACTGGACTGCCGCTTCGATGTGGGCAGGATCGGCCTGATCTCCCTTGGCAGCCGTGGTGATGATGCCCACGCCGAGGGGCTTGGTCAACAACAACTGGTCGCCGGGCTGCGCGCCCCCCTTCCTGCCCACCCGGCTGGGATGGACGGTGCCCATGACTGCCAGGCCGAACTTGGGCTCCTCGTCGTCGACGGTGTGTCCGCCGGCAATGATGCCCCCGGCCTCGGCCATCTTGACAGCAGCACCCCGCAAGATCTCGCTGATGATGCTAGCCGGCAATTTGGGCGGAAAGGCAGCGATGCTCAGCGCCAGGACAACTTGCCCGCCCATGGCGTAGATATCGCTCATCGCGTTCGCAGCAGCTACCGCGCCATAGCTAAAGGGGTCATCGACGACTGGCGTGAAAAAGTCCGTGGTAAAGATGAGGGCCTGGTCGTCGCTGATGCGGTAAACGGCAGCGTCGTCGGGCGAGTCGAGTCCCACCAGCAAATTGGGGAACTGGGTCTCGTCAAAGGTCTCACGTAAGGGGCGCAGAACCTGCGCCAGGTCGTCGGGCGACCGTTTTGCCGCTCAGCCTGCCGCTGTAGTCAGCGCAGTCAGCCGGACGTTGTTCCAGTCGATCTTGGCCATTGACTCCTACCTGCAAACCTGCTCAAGAGTACGCAGGGATCTGGTGCGATTTTTCGATACCATCTCGTTACCGATCTTCAGGCTAGAGCGCGTGGATGCCATTGATTGGCACCTTGTGCTCAGCCAGAGTGCGAGCTACGTTGTCCTTTTCAGCGCGGTCAAAGCGCAAAGCCATACCGCAGTCCGAACTGAGCTGGCGTGGGGTCGGGATCATCTTGTTCGGGATGCCAACCTGCAACAGCACTTTTTCGGCGCGGATGGCATGGGAAGCAGAGTGAAATAGGACAACGCTGTACTCATCCATGTTACAGATTCACAACCTTGCCGGCTCCCAGTATCGTTTCAGCAATATCGTACATGTTGGATACCAGTCCCACGGCGAGCTTCTCAGTAAGCTCGAAATAGCCGAGGCAGGTGCCGCACACCAGCATCTCGATATCTTGGCTCTCCAGGTCGTGGAGGTCGTCCAGCACAGGCGAGTCCTCGCAGGCCAGTTTGACGCCTGCATTGTAAAAGATGATAGTCTGGGGCAGAGGTTCTACCTCACCCAGTGTATGGAAAAAGCCACGGACAAGGATATTGCCCAGCTCGGCTTCGCCGCGCCCCATGACATCGGACGATACTACGAGCACCAGTGGCCCGCTGATTGCCTCGGCCTTGCCTACTGCCTGTGGACTGGCTGCGGGCGCACCGTCGCCCTTTTGCAGATCGATCCGGTACTCGTCCTCTGCAGAAACCACGTTCACCTGCCAGCCAGCTTTCTTGGCCATTCTGCTGACATTGGTCATCGAGGTCTCGCTGTCAACCAGGGTCTGAATCTGATTCGACTGCTGCATAGCTTTCCGGGTCAAGATCACTGGCTGAGGACAGGCCAGTCCGCGTGCATCAACTGTCGTTGTCATTTTTCACCTCTGTGAACTCATCTACCTCTGCTCCCATGGTACTGCCCCCTGTCATGGACAGACGGTCAGCGAGACCGCACTGATAGTACTCTATCTGCCATACCTGGTCAATTTGGGAGCATAACGTCTGGGAATGGAAAGGCCCTCCCGCGCTAGGAAGGGCCTGAACTGGTAGGGCGGGTGGGATTCGAACCCACACGGGGTCTTACCCCAGCGGATTTTAAGTCCGCAGCGTCTGCCATTCCGCCACCGCCCCGGAACTAAAGCAAACGGCTGATAGCAGCTCGCTACCAGCCCATTTGCACAGAGGCGACGACGGGATTTGAACCCGTGATGGCGGTTTTGCAGACCGCTGCCTTTCCACTTGGCTACGTCGCCGCGACCTTACGGCCGATTGAAAGAGAGCGGGCGATGGGATTCGAACCCACGACCCTCTCCTTGGCAAGGAGATGCTCTACCACTGAGCCACGCCCGCATGCTACGATGATTTCGATTCGAGTGCCGCAGCCCAGACTTGAACTGGGGACCCCTTGATTTTCAGTCAAGTGCTCTACCAACTGAGCTACCGCGGCGACTGCACAGGCTATTTTATCGTAACTCCCGTATCTTGTCAAACTGTACGCCATCTTGGGCCAGTCAGCCGCATGACCGCGGCTACTCGCTGCTTGGGTTCTGCGAGCGCAGCCATGCGAGGTAGCGGGGCATGACCGTGGTATAGAGCCAGTAGCCCGGTCGGCTTGTCGGCAGATCCCAGGCTCCCAATCCACGGGCCAACTCGCCTCCCAGCCCCAGCTTGAAGCGTACCACGCCCCACATGGGATTCGACTCGTCGAGCTCGTCGGGAGCGCCCCACAGATCGTACAACGTGCATCCCTGCTCCCTTGCCCAGCGGATGGCCTCCCACTGGAGCAGGTAGTTGGGCATGCGCTGGCGCTCGCGCTCGGACGACGCGCCGTACATGTACCAGGCTGTGGCCCCAAAGCGGAAGAGCAGCAGCCCGGCCAATGCCTCTTCCTGATAGTCGGCGAGGAACAGGCTGGCAAGGCCGCAATCCACAAAGCTTCCCCAGGCATCGCGATAGTAGTCAGGCGGTCGAATGACAAAGCCGTCGCGGCGGCCTGTTTCGGCATAGAGCTGGTAGAAGAGGGAGAGAGCAGCGTCGCGCTCGTCCGTAGTGTTTTCCGCGCCTATCGAGCGGACGCTCACGTCACGGCGCGGCGCCAGTCGCACGTTGTAACGGGTTTTCTGCTTCATCGCGGCGAGGATCTCCTCCTCCTCGCGCCGAAGATCGATCAGCAACGTGTTACGGAACTGAATCTGCTCGGCTGAGAACCGCCATCCCAGCGACTCGAGCAAGTGGGCGATCTCTGTGGCCCGGGCTGGGCGCGGCGAAAAGCCAGGAGCGTCCTCTGCGTAGTAGATGTCGGGATCTATTTTGATAAAGAGGGCCCGCTGTTGCCGGGCAAGGCCAGCCAACTCGCGCAGCACGCGTTCCGCAAGCCGGGACCGGGTCCAATCCAGAGACGGCCCCTTGGGCACGTAGAGTATGGAGAGCGGTAGTGGCGGCACCTGGCGCTGCAAGACCGAGGCGGCAGCCAAGATCTCGTCGCGCTCTTTGAAGAGGAGGCGGGTTGCGTGCCAACCATGGCGCGATTTGAACTCACCCCAAGCCCAGCTCTGCAGGATGTGGGAATTGGGCAGGTTCAGGAGTGCCCTGTCCCAAGCCTGTGGGTCGTTGATGCTGACGGTCTGCATCAGCTTGCCTGCCTGCGATCGAGCCAGGCCACAGCCGCTGAGTAGAGCCGGTAGCGGAAGGGAGCATAGACCAGGTCCCATGCGCCGGCAGTACGCACCAGGCGCCCGCCAAACCCCCTCTTGAAGCGATAGACCCCCCACAAACCGTCGCTGCGTTGGGTGAACTCGTCTTCCAGAGTCGCCTCATCCTCGTCAGGCACGCCCCACAGGTCATAGTCCCGGCATCCCTGTTTCCTGGCCCAGAGCATGGCCTCCCACTGGAGTAGATAGGTCGGCATCAGATTGCGGTGATTGTCTGAAGAAGCGCCGTACATGTAACAGGCAGTGCCGCAGCGCCCACCCCCACCGAACCCCAGCACGACCAATCCGGCAAGAAGCTGGCTCTCGTATTCTGCCAGCAGCAGGCGGCCCTGACCGGACGGCACAAAGAGGTGGTGGGCCGCCCGGTAGTACGGCTCGGAGTGGATACCAAAGCCGTCCCGCGAGGCTGTCGTCTCCATCAGCTCGTAGAAGGGCGCCAGATCAACCTCGCTGCCCGCGCGGACAGTGACCCCCTTTCGTGCTGAGAGCCGGATATTGTAGCGGGTTTTCTGCTTCATATGTCGCAGCAATTCCTCAGAATCGGAGGTGAGATCTACCAGGATGGTGCGACGGGGCTGGATCTCCTGGGGGCTGGGGCGAAAGCCCAAGGCCGCCAACTTCCCGGTCAACGATTCAGCCTCTTCCAGGTCGGGTTCGATCTTCAGGCAGATGGCGCGCTCCTTGCGGGCAACGGGCTCGATAGCATCGAGCAGTGCCTGCAGGGCGTGTGGGTCGCCATAGTCAGCAAGTGGGCCCTTGGGCACGTAAGCAATGGTGCCCATGCCGCCTGGCAAAGGACGGAAGAGGACCTGGGCCAGTGCGCCAGCGGCTGCTATCCGCCGCACGCGCCAGCCAAAACGGGATTTGAGCTCGCCCCAGGCCCAACTCTGCAGGATGTGTCCGCCCGCCGCAACGACCTGTTCATCCCAGGCAAGCTGCCCTTCGAATTCTGTGCCCATAGAGGTCATAGGCAGCATTATATCACGGCTGCGACGGCTGCGAAAGTATCGTGATTCGCAGCGCAGACCGGCCAAAGTTGAAATACCTATGCTTACAAATGGCGGCGAATAGTCAGCAGGTGCGCGTTTGCCGTGGTCAGGCTCCTGGGGTATAATGCCTCTCTCTGGAGGTTGACTGTGCCCTCAAGGTTGAAGACACTGTTGCTTGCTACTGCTGTGACCATGCTCGTGCTGCCGAGCATGGGTCGGTCCCTGAGCGTGCAGGCAGATGGCGAGCGGCTGGTGCTGGCGTTCTACTATGCCTGGTACGATCAAAATACGTGGACATCAGCCCAGGTCCCGGACCTGCCGCTGGCCCCATACGTTTCTGCCAATAGGGAGACGATCGCGCGCCACGTCGATCAGGCCCAGAGAGCCGGGATCGATGCCCTTGTGCTGAACTGGTGGGGTACCGGCAATCAGACGGAGACGAATCTGAGAACGCTGCTGGACGTGGCCTCTGAGAAAGGGTTCCACGTGGCGGTGGACTTTGACATCAACTCGCCCTTTATGGGTGGGGTGGGCAGCTATGCGGACAACCTGCGCCATCTGCACACTGTTCACGCTGCCCATGGTGCCTACCTGCGGTACCAGGGGCGGCCGGTGGTCTTTTTCTACAACGTTTCGCGGCTGGCAGTGGCTACCTGGCGTGACCTTCGCGATCAGGTCGATCCAGGCCGAAACGCTCTCTGGATTGCTGAAGGCACCGATCTGGCGTACCAATCGGTCTTTGATGGGCATCATCTGTACAGTATCACCTGGCCCAATCGTATCCCGCCCTCGCGCACCCTGCCGAGTTGGGGCAACCGGGTGCGCAAGTACAACCTGAATCAGGGTACAGCCAAACTATGGGTAGCGACGGTGATGCCAGGTTACGATGATCGCAAGATTCGGCCTGTGAACGGGTTCCTTCGCACGCGCGATGGCGGCGACTACTACACTCAGTGCTGGCAGGCGGCGATCGACAGCCGGCCTAACTGGGTGATCATCAACTCGTTCAACGAGTGGCCTGAAGGCAGCGCCATCGAGCCCAGCCAGTCTTACGGTAACCTGTACCTGGACCTGACTCGCGAGTGGTCTGCACGATTCAAGGCCGCTGACTTTGGGGTGCAGACCAAGCTGTCTCGCCAGCCAAAGGCCACACCTGAACCAACTCCCCAACCAGAGGCGCCGGCGCTGCCTGTCACCCTGCCCGAGGCACAGTGGTCGTCGAACCGCAGCATGCTGGAGCGGCGGTGCGCCTATATCTTTGTCGACGTAGGAGGCTTGCTGCAATGGGTCGCCCTCTGCCCGTCTGACAGCATGCCAGGCGATCCATCCTCGTTCAGCTACTGAGATCTAGCACGTTCAGTACCCTGGCTCTGGCCCAGCCAGGCCAGCTTGGCATAGACAGCGGTACTCCGCCCCGGTTGGTCCCCTGACCGCATTTGCTACCGCCTCGATGGCTGGCGAAGCATATTGCGGAGCGCTTGAAGCTCTCCGGGTTTCAGATCCCGCCACGAGCCCGGCTCCAGGTTTCCCAGCTCGAGGGGCCCAATGCCCACTCGGACCAGCCTCAGGGTAGGATGGCCGACAGCGGCCGTCATGCGACGCACCTGGCGCTTGCGGCCTTCGGTCAGCACCAGGCGCAGCCACGCTGTGGGCACGCTTTCCCGGTAGCGGATCGGCACGGGGCGAGGGGGCAGTTGTGGCTCGTCCGCCAAGAGCTCGGCTTGGGCCGGGGCGGTCCGCCGGCCCTTGACCATCACCCCCCGGCGTAGAGCGTAAAGCGCCTCTGCATTGGGCACCCGTTCCACTTGAGCCAGGTATACCTTGGGATGCTCGTATCGCGGGTGGCTCAGGCGGTGGATCAGCCAGCCGTCGCTTGTCAGCAGCAGCAGTCCCTCGCTATCCAGATCCAGGCGGCCTGCGGCATAGACGCCTGGTACCTCCACATAGTCGGACAGGGTGGGACGTCCTTCAGGATCGGTAAAGGCACACAATACGCCATAGGGCTTGTTCAAGACCAGGTAGCGGCAGGCGTTCTCCAGGTGCAGGGAGCGCTCATCCAGCGTGATCTGGTCGAGAAATGGATCGGCGCGGGCCTGGGGATTGCGCACCACCCTGCCGTTGATCGCCACCCTCCCGCCGCGGACCATGCCATCACATTTGTTTCGCGGGCCAGCGCCTGCCGCTGATAGCACGCGCACAATAGGTTGTGGTCCGGCGACCCGGCTAAGACAGTCTCGTTCCATTTCATCCACCATTGCTGCCATCCTTCCCATACGCTTGCTGTCTTTCACTATAGCATCTTGGTTGCGCCGTGTCAACAGCCGCGATGCTGATTTGCCGCCCGTCCCCCGCTGTGCTATACTGCCAGTATCCAAGGGCAGGAGGCATCACAAACCAGCCATGAGGCTAGATATCATCGATCGGACTCTGGTGGACGAGCAGAGCCTGCAGGCCCGGGTTCGCGAGATTGGCCAGGCCATCTCTGCTGACTATGCGGATGGCGACCTGATCTTGATCTGCGTGTTGAAAGGGGGCGTTGCCTTTCTCACCGATCTGATGCGCCACATCACCATCCCTCACGAGATTGACTTTTTGGCCATCTCCAGCTACGGCGCGGGACAGAGGGAGAGCACCGGTGCGGTGCGCCTGCTGATGGACTTGAAGGCTGATATCGGCGGAAGGGATGTGCTGATTGTCGAGGACATTGTTGATAGCGGGCGGACGATGGAGTACTTGCTGCGCACCATGGAAGCCAGGAAGCCAGCCAGTCTGCGAATCTGTACCCTGCTCAGCAAGCCGAGCCGCCGCGTTGTCGATGTCCCGCTGGACTATGTCGGTTTTGAAATCCCCAACGAGTTCGTTCTGGGCTATGGCCTGGACCTGGACGAAAAGTACCGCAACTTGCCCTACGTGGCGGTGCTCAAAGAGGAATTCTTTGCCGGGCTACCTGAGTAGACCGCCGGCCTCCCAGCCCAGAGTGTTTGTAGACAAAAGGACCTGGCTGCAAAGCCAGGTCCTTTTCCAATTCCTTAGCCCGAGTTCCGGACTATGCCTCCAGGCTACCGCTCGATGAAGTAGGTCACCTGTACCTGGTATCCGATCTCCAGCTCGCCAGGGCTGATCGTGCCGGCACCGCCTACGACAGCGGCCTCCAATTTCACCGTCTGGATAGGGTTGGACCCTATGACTTCGGTGAGGGACATGACCGGCCCCAACTCGACACTGTTCAACTCCGCCAGGGCACCAGCGCGGTCCAGGGCGTCCTCGATGGCATCGGCGCGTGCCTCAGCTTGGGCCTCAGCGGGATCGTCAGCGGCAAAGCTGATGCCCCAGATGTCATTGGCCCCGGCCTCGAGCACAGCGTCGAGCACATCGCCGATGCTGTCGAGGTCACGGATGGTAACACTGACCATGTTCGAAACCCGGTACCTGGGCTGAGATTCTCCCAAGGAGCCCTCCTGGGCCATCACTTCCGGATGGCGGTCCAGGGTGATGCTGTAGTTCGTCGTCTGGATGTCCTTGGCCTCAATGCCAAGTGCCTCCAAAGCGTCCAGGATCGAAGCCATGATCGTCTCGCTCTCCGTGACGGCTTCGCTGATGCTCTCCGACGAGGTCTCTACGCCGAGGCTCACCCGGGCGATGTCAGGCTTGACACTGACCGACCCCTGGCCCACCACGGTAATGGTCTCGTTCGGGCTGTACCCTGTGTCCGACTCGGCACTTTGGGCCTCGGCTGGACTGGCGACCTGCCCCCACAACCAAACTCCGGCCATGCCCAGGGATAGCGACAGGGCAATGGCGATTCCGACTAGTGCAACTCTCTTCAACATTTCTACCTCCGTTCTGTATTGGTTCAGTAGTGCAATACCGTCTGCACATATCTCTAGACGACGCTATTGGGAGAAAGGTTCCAATCAGAACAGGGGAAATTCGTTGTTCAGGAGGCCAGTAACCACGCACGCATGGAGTGCACATCCGGGAAGACGCGATCGGCGGCGGACAGGCGCTCAGCCGGGAGGGTTGTCTCCAGCGCCACGCAGCCCATACCTGCTGCCCTGGCCGATCTGACACCCAGCGGGGCATTCTCGACAGCCAAACACTGGGCAGGGGGGATTCCGAGTTGTGAAGCGGCAGCTCGGTAGGGCTCTGGATCGGGCTTGCCCGACACGACCTGGTCACCGGTGACGATCACCTCGAAAAAGCCTGCCGCGCCCGTGGGCACCAGGCTTTCGTCCACCACGCTGCGGGCGCTCCCGGTGACGAGGCCCAGCCGGTAGCCGCGTCCTTGCAGATCGTGTAGTAGGGGCAAGATGCCGGGCACAAAGGAGGGGGTGAATATCTCGCGAAACAACGCGCGCTTGGTGTTTGCCAGTTGCTGCGCCTCACGGTCCGTGCAGGCCTTGCCCAGAAATCGTTCGGTCAGGCGTTTGGCGGTGACCTCTGTGGACAGGCCCTCGAGGGGATAGTGGTCGCTGGCGCTCAGCTCGATGCCCAGAGGGGCCAAGGTGCGTTGCCAGGTGAGCAGGTGCACCGGAGGTGAGTTGAGCACCACACCATCCATGTCGAATATGATGGCTGGGGCCGGTTGGCTGGGCGGATGGACATAGCGCTCGAGTTCGGTCAGGCTGCTGATACGCGCACAAAGGGCGTCCGGGTGATGATTGCGACGGTCGATCAGTACGGCATCCAATCCTGCGCTCTGGGCACCCTCTATGTCATCGCCGATGTGATCGCCCACGTAGAGCATCCGGTGCCGGGGCAGGTTCACCTTTTCTGCCAATAGGTCAAAGATACGCCGTTCAGGCTTGGCAATGCCTACTTCTGCGGACACGATGATAGGGTCGAAAAAGCGGAGCAGTTCAAAGCGGGCCAGAAGGTCGCGGAGGTGCGTGCCGAAATTGGAGATGACTGCCATCGGTATCCCCATCGCGGCCAATGCCTTCAGCGCTGGCATTGCGTCGTCAAAGAGGCGCTCGAACTTCCCGGCAATCAGCCAGCGGAGCATTTCTTCCACGAGGTCTTCCCGATCGGGCAGGGTCTTGGCAAAGACAGCGCCCCACCATTGGTCCAGTTCGGCATGGTTGGCCCCCTTGCCCTGGACCTTGTCTCGTTCGGCAAGGATATTCGCGATCAGCTTGCGGTGAAATCGCCGTGCATCGTCGTCGCTGGCGGGCAGGCCAGCGCGGGCCAGGAACTCCTGGAATGGCGCTACCTGGTGAGAGCCTATAAGCGTGCCTCCCACATCAAAGATGATCAGGTCGTAGCGGTAGCTGGCGTTGGTTAAGGGCAATTGAGTTCGTCTACTCCTTGTCCCGGTGGGACCACCTGCCAGGAAGCGTAGCTTCTACCACGACCAGGCGATGGTCCGAGGCTGTAGAATCGAGCACCCTTGCATCGTACGGGGCCAGATCCCGCAGCCACACGAAATCGATGCGCTTGGTGGGGTTGATCGAGGGGTCAGTTGGGGGGGAGGCTAGTCCCAGTGTGATAAAGGCATCTTCGAATCCGGCGCTGTCGATGCGGGCGTACACCGGCGAATCTGGTCGCGAGTTGAAATCGCCGCCAAACACAGCCGGGCCCGGATGTGCCTCGAGGAAGGGCAGCGCGGCGTCGAGCTGGCGCGCTCGTTCCTCGGGCTCAAGTCCCATCCATATGGCAAAGGCATGGATCGGCTCTCCATCAATATCCAGTTCTGCCCAGATGATGCCCGTCTGCTCCAACTCGCTGGGCAGCAGCAGCGTGTCGCTGTCAAGGATGGGGTAGCGGGATAGCAGGGCGATACCGGTCAGGTGCTCCATCGTCGGCAGGTAGACTTCCCTCATGCCCAGTCGCCGGGCTAGCCACAGGGCATTGTCGATCATGTAACTGGTCGGGCGACCCGTGTCTACCTCCTGCAGCATCACCACGCCGGCTCCCGATTCCTCGATCGTCCTTGCCTGGTCCTCAAGGCTGAGGTGCCAGTAGGTATCGTAGCCATAGTGGATATTGTAGGTAGCAACGCGGAAGGAGCTGGTGGTTGCTGGCTGGGACTGGCGGGGCGGAAAGGCGGTCACAAAGATCAGCACCGCCAGGCCGGCGCCAGCGATCGCGAGTGTGAGCAAGCGCGGCTTGGACAGGCGGAAGGCAGGTCCCTCTGCAGCCGGGAGCGCCAGCGCGGGCAATCCTGTCAGCAGCCCGGCGATCAGGAAAACAGGCAGACCCAGATCGCGAAAGAGATCCAGTGTGTAGGCGTAGGTAAAGGTAAATGCATAGGCAAAACTGAGGACCAGGTACAGGGTGCCGCCGATTGCGAGGGCAGGTCCCAGCCGATCCTGCCCTCTCGTGCCCTGCAGCAGAAGGCAGGAGGACAGCAAAATCAGGCTTGCCACTTGCGCAACTGCCAGGCCTACAACTGCCAGCAGCCCGTTTGTCAGGTATCCCACGGACAGGCCAGCCAGGAGGAGGACTAGGCAGGCCAGGCCATCGAACCAGCCATGCCGGGTGATCCACGGATCGTCCCTCGTCCATACGACAAGTACGAGGAGGGGCCACACGGATGCCAGCAGCAGATAGGCCCCGCCAGTCCAACGAGCCGTGGCATTTGGAAAAACGAGGAGTGATGTCTGCAGAAACAGCCACCCGCCCCAGGCGAGACCAGTGCCCAACCCCCAACTACGGGCCTGGGTGGTTGCCTCAACCTGTCGCTTCCCGAGCAGCCAGGTGGCCAGCAGGCAGAGCAGGACCGAGATGGCCGTCTGCCAAGGCCACCATGCTTCTCTCAAGGTCACATCCCAGGTGTGGCCCAGCGCGCGCAGCAACTGGTCCGCCACCAGGGCCAGTAACAGGGCCCAGACGGCGTCTCGCGGCACAGCACGGAGGCGGCTGACCAGGTAAACGCCCGCTGCACCCAGGATCAGGATCGAGGCTGCGAGCCGCACTCCCGGGTTGTTGAGGGTTAGCGGGATGCGTGCCAGAAAGACCAGCACCGCAGCCGCCAACGCTGCCAGCCGGCGCGCCCGCGGCTGCCGGGATGCAACCAGAGGTGCCAGCAGGGCCAGGATGACGGCAACGAGAATCAGGCCCACCTGGGACATGGGTACGGTTTCGGCAAAGAGGGCATCGTAGATTTCGCCAAACAGGACAGAAAAGAGCACACGCAGGGCTTGGTAGAGTATGGTTACCACGGCAGTGGCTTCTACGATCCCTGCCAGACGGGTAACGCGCGCGGTGTTTTCCTTCATCCTTGCCTCTCCATCGAGACTACTCAAGAGCTGGGATATGCGATCCTGGCGGCCTACGGTCAATCCCTTGTCAACAGGCGGGTGAGGTACACGAGCAAGAGTATCTGAAAGACGCGTCCCAGCAACACGGCCTTTTCAGGGGCCGGAACATCGGGATCGCGTGTAGGGGCGAGCAACTCCTGGATTGCCTGCCAGCGTTTCTCCGGCTGCAGATCGGGCTGCATCTCGCTGGAGAGGCGCCACAGGGCCTCGGTTAGGTACCAGGAGGCTTGGCTGTGCACCAGGCCTGTTTCTACAGCCCAGCCCTTGACGTACTGCCGGCTGGCGGCGACCATCAGTCCCTCGGCAACGCCGCCCAGGATCAGCCGCTTCCAGAGCTTCTCCGGTTCGCTATCGATGAGATTCTCCAGCGCTACTGCACCCACGGCGCCAATATCAAGCATCGATGCCAGCTCACTAAAGCTCCGCGAGGTGAGCTTGCTCTGCAAATCGCTGAGGTAGTGGTAAAAGTGGCCCGCAATCTCCAGGGCTTCCCGTCCATTCTCGTCCTCGCCGCCACGGGCAAGCAAAGTTCCGTGAAGGGCAATGAGCGCTTCCGGCGTCGGCAAGCTCAAGATCGGTTGAATCGATTCTCGAAGTTCAAGCATAGATCCCTCCTCCTACCAATGAAGGCTGGGTGCACGCGCTACCCCGGGGAACCTCGTTCCCGCCGGGCGCGACCACTCCCTCGATTATACCACATGCGTCTGGTTTTTGGTACTGCAGCAGGACAAAGTACCCAATCTGTCCGATAATCAGGGTGCTCAGAGCTTGGAGCAATAGGAGGTGAGTAGTGTGTCGCATCCCAGTCGCTGCTGTGGCTGAGACGATTGAGTGGGGGATGGGACAAAAACATCTGATAGAAGAGGTGGGCTGTACCGCGATGGGAACTCTTGCCTGCCGCTTCCGTATCGGCAAGTGAGCATTTGCTCTACCGCGTACAGCGCAGAGAGGCTGTCAGGGCTCGGTCAGACTCTGGCGGTGCGGCTCACCAGACCCGGCAGAGCAATCCTTTCAGGTAGGCCGACTCGGGAAAGGCGAGCAGCACGGGATGGTCTGCTCCCTGATCCAGCCGCTCCAAGATCTGTACGTCTCGCTCAGCATCCACACTGGCACCAAAGACGATCTTTTGGAATAGGTCGCCGCTCACGAGGCCTGAGCAGGAAAAGGTGACCAGGTAGCCACCCGGGCGCAGCAGTTGCAGGGCCAGGAGGTTGATGTCCTTGTAGCCGCGGCTGGCGTCCATGATCTGGGCCTTTGAGGTGGCGAATTTGGGTGGATCGAGGATCACTACGTCAAAACCCCGCCCCTGATCGCGATAGTCGCGGAGAATCTGGAATGCATCACCGGCGATCAGCTCCTGCGGCTTGCAGTCGTTGAGGGCGAGATTCTTTTCCGCCAGCGATAACGCTTCGAATGAGCTGTCCACGTTGACCACGGAACACGCCCCTGCCTGGCCGGCGTACACACCAAAGCCGCCGGTGTAGGCAAAGACGTTGAGCACCTCTGCGCCGGCGCAAATAGCTGATGCTTTCCGCCGGTTGTCCCTCTGGTCAAGGTAGAAGCCAGTCTTGTGGCCCAGGCGTAGATCCACCAGGAAGTGACGGCCTTGCTCGACAACCTCCACCAGGTCGGGGGGCTCCTCACCCCAGAGCACTCCGGTCTCCAGTGCAAGGCCCTCTTTTCTGCGTACGTCGGCATCGTCCCGGGCATAGATACCGCGTGGAGCGCTTGCAGAACCGGCGAGTATCGAGACGATCTCGTCGCGCCTCTGCGCCATGCCCAGGGTCAGGCACTGGACCACCAGCCAGTCCCCGTAGCGATCCACGACGAGTCCTGGCAAGCCATCGGCCTCGGCGTGGACCAGCCGGTAGGCATCGGTGGCAGGATCCTGGGAAAGGCCCGCGCGCCCCTCGATCGCCCGGGCCAGGCGGCGGCGCCAGAAGGCAGTGTCCACTTCCTCATTGGGATTCCAGGTGAGCAGCCTCACCACGATCTGGGAACGCCGGTTGAGGTAGCCGGTCGCCAGATATCGCCCGCGGCTGTCGGTCACATGTACCAGGTCGCCGTCCTCCACTGTGCCTTCAATGCGTCGTATGGCTCCGGAAAAGATCCAGGGATGGCGGTTATGAATGGGTTTCTCCCGACCCGGCTTTAGAATGACTATGGCTTCCATACACTGATACTCCGTAGGTGCTCTGCTGGTGCAGACTGCGACTATCCGACTCCCGCGCAGTCAGAGTATAGCACATGGCCGCAGCTTTTGCCAGAGGGACAGAAGCTTGAGGGCACATTGCTCCATTTTCTGACTTGACGATCGGTTGGTTGCCTGATAGAATGGGCTCCGTTCAGCTTCACATGGGGCGTCGTTTCCACTCCTTCTGGGGTGGCGCTGAGAGAAGGGGATGATGAGTGCAAGAAAGAGCAAGGTAGCTTTGGTGTTGGCAGGTGGCGGGTTGACCGGCGCTGTGTACGAGATCGGCGCCCTGAGGGCCATCGACGACCTGTTGGTTGACCGCACTGTAAATGATCTGGATATCTATGTGGGAACCAGCGCCGGGGCCCTGGTGGCTTCGTGTCTGGCTAATGGCCTGAGCCCCGAGGCCATGCTGCAGGTCTTTGACGGCTCCCATCCAGAGATCCGCGCGCTTGAGCGTGGCGACATCTTTCGGCTCAACGGGCGCGAATTTCTGCGCCGTACCGCAGAGCTCCCCCGTGTTCTCCTGGGGGCCTGGTCCCATTACCGGCGTTTCATGGACGACATGACGGTGTACGATCTAGTCTGGTCCCTCGCCGAGGCGGTCCCGTCAGGCATGTATGATATCCTGGCCCTGGAGCGATATCTTCGCAGGGTTCTGGATGCCCAGGGACTCTGCAACCGCTTTGAGGAACTGGAGCGCGATCTGTATATCATTGCCACCGATCTGGATACTGGCGAGCGTGTAGTCTTTGGTCAGAAGCAGTGGAGTGACGTGCCCATCTCGCTTGCCGCCGCCGCATCGTCGGCCATGCCGCTTGTCTACAAGCCGGTCCGTATCGGGGGAAGGGATCTTGTCGATGGCGGACTGCGGGGGAATGCCAGCCTCGATCTGGCCATTGAACAGGGCGCCGAGTTGGTCATCTGCATCAATCCCATGGTTCCCTATGACAATGCCAACCTGGACTGCATCCCCTTCTTGGGTCCTGATGGCGGGCACCTGAGCGAAAAGGGCGCGCAGTATATCGCCTCACAGATGATGCGCATCATTATGCACGCGGGACTTGGCTATCATATCAAGCAACTGCGTCGCCGCCACCCACAAGTAGATATCATCCTCATAGAACCGCAGCCAGACGATTACAAGATGTTCTTCTACAACATCATGCGCTATTCAGCACGCCTGACGGTGGCGCGCCACGGTTTTGAGTCGGTGACGATCGATCTGGCGGAGGACTATCCGCGCTACAAGCAGATCCTCGCCCGCCACGGCATTCCCCTCAGCAGGCGTCTGGTAATCTCCGAGTTGGCAGAGATCGAGCAATCGGGGTTCGATCCTGGGGTGATCCGTCGTGTCCTGGAGGCGCGTCCGGCGGGCTGCAACCGGCGCGAGCGGGGCACGCCGATCTGCCAGCTAACCCGGGCACTGGCCGAGTTGGACATGAAACTGGACTTGATGGCCGGGACTTAGGTTCCGTCCTCAATCCTGGTGTACGTGGCAGAACACTGAGCCGGCCTGAGCGCGATTCTTGCACCGCCTTCCAGCTTGGGTCAGGGCCTGGCATTGCGCTGGCGCTTGGTCCGGCGTGTCCGCACTCCCATTATCCTCCGTCTCCAGCACCAGGGCATCGTCTCTGGCGATCTGAACCGGCTGCAGACTGGCTCCCCGCGCTTTCTCCAGGAGCTCGTCGAATTCAGTGTGGAACGCATCGATGATGGCGTCGGGCTCAGGTACCAAGCCCGCGTCGGTGATCGTGCCCATCCACACCTGCCCATCGTAACTGAGGATGCTTACTCCAAGCCCCAGGTGGCCCGATTGGGGTACCCAGAACATGAGCGAGTCGAGCGGTGCACCAGCAAGGTACAGTTGCTCCCTGGGACCGATGACGTTGGTCATTACCGCGGTGCCCTTGAGGCCAAAGATGTTCACCACGATGTTCTGCAGCGACTGCGGCATGGCACCAATGGTGTTCAAGATCCCGAACGCCACCGGTGCTTCCAAAGAGTCCTTGAGGCCGTCCATCCTCCGCCGGAGCTCGCTCAGACGCTGGTCAGGATCGACGACGCCGACTGGCAGCGACAGGAACACCAGCCCGAATTTGTTGCCTAGCTCTTCCTCGGTGCCGGGCTCGCGCAGATCGACCGGGACAATGGCGCGGAAGTTCAGCCCCTCTACCTTTTCACCGCGCGCCAGGAGGTAACGGCGCAGAGCGCCACTCATGGCAGTGAGCAGGACATCGTTCACCGTGCCACCCAATTCGCCGCCGATCAACTTGATCTCCGGTAGGGGGATGGGCCGGGACCAGGCTGCCCGCTTGGGTACGCCCAGCGCGCCTTTGTATATCGTCCTGCGGTCAGGCGGGAGCAGGAGCAGCCGGCCCAGTGCAGCCGTGCCCCGTATTCCTGCCTGAGCCAAGTCTAGTGCGTGCGCCCGGTCCTCCTGTAGTTGTTTGGCTTGCTCCACCAAGACCCCAGTCATAGCGCGTGTGTTCCTGTATGCTATTTGTGCCGGACGGAGGAGTTTTCGCATGGGACCTGATCGCTGTTGTCTCGGTGCTTGCGGCTGCACGACAGGCCAGGAGGTGTCGGGTTCGGTGTCGGTCAGAGAGAGAAGTACGTGGACCAGCGCCAAACCATCGCCAATGCAGTGGTGCAGGCGGCAGATCACGGCGCAGCCCTCTCTGTATTCCCTGATGAGATGCAACTGCCATAGCGGCTTGCTGGGATCGAGCTGTCTGCTGGCCAGCAGACTGGCGGTGTCCTGAAGCGCTGCCTGATCGCCCGGGGCGGGAAGGGTGGCCAGTTGCAGATGGTAGCCGAGGTCAAAGTCGGGGTCTTCCTCCCAGTAGGGGCTGCCAAGGAGAGGTTGGACCACACGCTGGCGAAAGCGGCGAAATGGCAGCAAGCGGGCCTCGAGGGTAGCCTTCAGCCGATCGTACTCGATCGGTGCGCCAAAGACCAGCACCCCCGTGATCATCATCAGGTTGTTCGGTTCCTCCATGCGCAACCAGGCGGTATCCACGCTAGAGAGAGATTTCCTCGCCATCTTCTTTCCTTTCATCCAGACATCGTGCTACCCTGGCTGATCCCGTCCTGCAAGCCATCTCGTGCCCTGAAGGCGTTTCTACGAACTATCCTCTCGGGGCTGGAGCTGCCCTTGTTCGTCGAGGACCTGCTGGTACAACGCCTGCCCCTGGTGAAAAAGATCGGCCAGCGCTCCTGCCTTCCATACAGGCCCGCGCGCTGTCAGCAGGCGATTGGCGATTGCTTTCTTGATCTTGAGCTCGCCGAGCATGATGGCGTGCAAGGTATCGGCAGATAGATCGATCTCCAATGTCGGCCTCAAGCGCGTTGGACCAAATGTGGTCTCCAACGGCCGCCGCCTGCCGTTGATGGTGATCTCGGCATCGGGCTCCGTGCAGCGCATGCGGATCACTATGTTCGACGCAAGGATCGCATCTGCCGCAATGGGATCCTTTTCGGCTATCCGCGCAAAGAGCGCCTGCACGTATCGGTACAGTTGCTCTGTATCTGTGTATACCGCCATCTATCCAGTCCAATCCGCCCCAGTTCGTCCGCTCTGTTGAGCGAGGGACAACCCAAGGTGTCTGCTGGCACTAGAAAAAGACTGACGCGCGCCGGGCCAGGCGCCCGTGAACCATCTCCTGGACGGCGTTCCGCACCTGGTCCGAGATCTGAGATACAAGGATCAGATTTTTCGCTGCATCAGGCTCGTAGCGATCCATGGCAATCGGCTCACCAAAGTCAATGTACCACTTGGTTGGAAGCGGCACCAGCCCCAGGAGGCCGAGCCAGGGGAATGTGGGTGAGATCGGGAAATAGGGTGCACGGATGATCTTGGCGCCGGCGGAGGAGTTGGCCAAGGATATGTAAGTCTCTTCGGCGCCTACCACCGACACCGGGATGATCGGCGCCCGGGTTTCCAACGCCATCTCGACAAAATCCCCCTGGCTAAAGGGTGCCAGCCGGTATCGATCACGGTAGGTCTTTCCGATGCCCTTGTGGCCCTCGGGAAAGACTGCTACCAGTTCATCTTGCTCTAGCAGCCGGACCCCGTTGTCCTCCGTTGCCAGCGCCTGCCCGACTCTCACCATCCAGGATGAAAAGAAGGGAACGCGCGGCACCCATTCTGAATACAGGGTGCGCACCAGCCGTTGGGCTGAATGGTCAGTCATCACCGCAGTGGCGATCATCATGCCGTCCCACGGAAGCTGGCCCGAGTGGTTGGCTACCAGCAGCGTCCGTCCCTGGATGGGGATATTCTCGATACCGGTGGCCTTGACCCGCCAGTAGACTTTGTATAGAAAGGTGAAAAAAGGCCGCACCACGTCGAGGAACTCCCAATCGACGCCCCAGTCATCGGTGTCATAGTCGCCCGTGGACCGTCTCTGGATCAGGTCAGCGTTGTACTTTAGCGTGTAGTTGACCATATACCAGACGCCCTTCCAGGTATCGGGATCGAACCACTGCTCGTCGATGGCATCACGAACGCGATCGCGCAGGTCCGCCTGGAGGTCCACGGGGCATCTTTGCAGGCCCTCCTCGACCATGGATAGTAGACGCTGGCGTGAGAAACGTGGGGGCTCGTACTCGGGGGCGAGGGCTCGCAGCCGCTGGCGTAGGTTGTCGAGCTCAGCCAGCAGTTCCCGGTGCAACCTGTCCCCTGAGACAGCGCTTCGGTCCCCGCCCTGCGATCCCTTGGCAGTGGCAGCCTCTTCCCAGATTTCCTCGCTACTCATTCTCTCCTCCGTCCTCGGCTCTCTGCCTTTTGGCCTGCCGCCGCTGCTCGATCAGGTCCCGTAGGTGTTCCTCGTCGCGGGTCATGCCGATTGGCCCAAGCTCAAGGGGAGCGGCGTGATGGCGCTCGGCGAATTCGCGCAGCGTATCTTCGGCCTTGTAGTTTGGCACAAAGCCCAGTTCCTCGCGCATCCGGTGCAGATCGGCCACCCACGGATAGCGGAGATAATCTGGCTCGATGGGCAGGGCATCGTTGCCCCAGTGCCTGGCGCTAGCGGGCAGCTTGCGGCTCCAGTAGGCCAACAGGTGGGGGATGGCGAGCGACGGCTTGCCTGCCAGCCCACGCATCTTGTTCAGTGGGATGACGTCCTCTGCAGCTACATTGATAGCGCCGTGGATATCGTTCAGGACTGCGTGCACCAATGCCTCCACCACGTCTTCCTCGTGGATGATCTGCATCCGGGGATCAAATCCCAGCAGGCTGGGTGCATGGCGCATCTTGAGAAAGCGCGCCATGGGCGTATCCACGGTGGTGCCGACGATGCTGGCAAAGCGGAGGATGGTCACCGCGGGTTGTGGCGTTCGCTGGGAAAAGCTCCTGCAAAAGGCCTCGATCTCCATCAGGTCGCGAATGGTCCCGCTGCGCTTGCTGCCTCGAAGGGCGTGTCCCTCGGTCAAGAAGGCGTCATTGGACGGTCGCGCGCCATAGACGGCGGTGCTGCTCTTGAGCACTGTCTTGCGGACACCTGCACCCGCGCAGGCGTCGAGCACGTTGGTCGTGCCCGTGACGTTCAGGTCAAACGCGGCTTCGCTGGGCCGAATGGTCTCTACGAAGGCCAGGTGACACACCGTGTCCACCTGCTCTGTCCTGAGCAGCTCGCCCAGCAGCGGATTGCGGACATCTGCCATGACAAAGTCGAGGCCCTCGATCGCTTCGGCAGGCGGCTTGCTGTCGAGCCCGATGACATGAAGCCCTGCTTCCCTGACTAGCCTCGCGGCCACCCGGGCTCCCCAGGTCCCCCCTACACCGGTGACGAGAATGGTCGCTTCTGGGGACATGATTCTCTCCTCTTGAACCTTTCAGTTTGCGTCCCTCATGGCTTGTCGGGCCCCGTTGTCAGCAGCGCGCGGATTCCTGAGAGGACGCCACGGCATGCCATCTCAATCGCTTTGTCCGGAGGCTCCGGCAATGAGGGCAACTAGCTTCTCTGGGTGCTGGCGCAGGTCATCGGCCAATTTTCGCCTTTCGACGATCTCCTCGTCGGTGATGTAGTGGCCAAAGCTCCGCAGTCCCTCCAACTGAAGACCGTGCTTCTGGAAAAGATGGTACATCTCTTTGACCTTTTCCATCTCGATGTTGCGACCCAGCGTAAAGTTCTCGAAGCGGTTTTCCATGGCAAGGACTGCCGTCTCGGCCAGGCAGGCGTAGGCGACGCCCGGCGGAAGCCCGATGTCAAAGCCGAAATCGGGCTTGCCAGGCAAGAGCACCTCACCCGACTCGATGACCAGGACATCGGGGCGCAGTCTTGCATCCTCCTCCTTCACATCGGGAGGGCGAGCCACGTCGCACACGACACAGCCCGGCTTGAGTCTGAGCACATCGATTACCTTCTGCCCGATGGCCGTGGTGGTAGTGACGACAAGATCGGCGTCAGGCAGATGCGGTGACGCATCGGTGGCAACGATCACCCGCGCGCCAGGCTTCTCGGCTTCAATAGTCTGCTTCAGGGGAATGAGCTTTTCCGGGCGCGGGGCTACCAGGACCACATCTCCGATAGCCTGGGCGATCAACCGCGAGCAGACCGAGCCAATGGAGCCGGTAGCGCCGATGACTACGGCCCGGCCCTTGGTCAGGTCAGCCGCGCCCATATTGACAACCGCCTTCTTGGCAGCCTCCAACGTGGCGACGACCGTCAGGCTGTTGCCAGAGGTGATGGCGATATCCGATTTGTAGGCAACGGTCATGCCAGCATCGCCTACCACTTTGGTAAAGGCCCCCAGTCCCATGATCTGGGCGCCCAGCTGTTGCGCCATGCGCGAGGCCACGATCAGACGCCGGTAGGTAAAGCCCGGTTTCCGACGCATCAGCTCGCGGGGTGTGGCGCCCAAGCTGATCAAAAAGCCTTCCACTTCCTGTCCCGTGGCCTCCGAGCGCACTCCGGTGATCCGCGACAGATAGAGAGGGCGCATATTGGCCACCAGGCGCTCGATCAGCCGCGAGGGTAGAAAGCGCAGGTACCTGAGCAGAGGATGGTTAAAGATATTGTCAACGCTCAAAGGATGGATGACAAAGGCGAACTGGGCGACATCGCGGGGTTTGTTGAGTGTAGTGACACGGGGCTCGAGCTCGCCTCGAGCCACCAGGTTAAGGTAGTCGTCTTCTGTGATCTGGTCCGGAGAGCGGTCGATAAAGCTGACCAAGATCGCTTCGATCACATTCGTGCCCACAAAGGGGCGTTCATCGCTAAATGGAGGCGTGATGGTGATCAGGGACTCGACACCGCGCTCTTTGAGATCCTGAAGATCAGCGGCAGAGAGTGCATTGGTGATCACTGTCTTGCCCCGCAGATCCTCGGGAGCAAAGCGGCGAATATAGACATAGTCGCCCGCGATGATGTGTGCATGGCGGAACTGCTTGACGCCCCGGGGTGTGCGCAAATCCTGCTCCCGGCCAACTGGGCACAGCCTGCCGTAGGGAGCGCGGCAGAGAACCGGTAGTACCAGGCTTGCGTATCGGTCCAATTGCCTGAAGGAGCGCAGGGCAAAGGGCAGGTTCAGGTGAAAGATGGGATCGCCGAACTCGATCTGGTGGGTATATGTGCCAAGGACTTGGGCCATGCCATAGCGATCGATACCAGAGACGACAAACACGCGCTTGTGGGAAAAGATGCCGGGATGCTCTCTGGCCACCTGGCCGATGGCCCATCGCTCCAGGGTGTTTCTTAGATTGGCGCCATCTACCACGGGCGTGGCCTGGGCTATACTCGCAACCTGCTGGATCTGCCTGTGGGTGTAGGTGCGGTGACCAACTCGGAAATAGACATTCATGCCGCCCAGGCCAATGGCATCTACCTGTCCATCGAACTGGGCAACAAGTTCGCGCGCTCGCTGGATGTTGCCATCCGCTCCAACCCGCCGGACGTGTACTTGCTCTCCGAACAGCTCGGTAGTGAATGCATAGTCGCGACTCGAGGGACCGAGGCTAACGCTGACGATTTCCTTCGCCACGAGCGACTCCTTGGAGTTTTCAGTTGCTAGAGAGCCAATGGTGAGTGCATCCAGACGCAATTCCATTATATCAGGTTTCGACCATCCGTCAAGGGACGCATTCGGAAGCAGCGTCTGCCTGTCCTGTCCTGCCAATGTAGCCTCGGTGACGCACGTTTTGCCGCTTGAGCCAGGGAGGTAGGGAATGTGACATTTGTAACTTGCGCTTTCCCCAGAGTTGTGGCATAATACCGGGCGTTACGCACTCATAAGGACTTGCAGACCTTTCGCAAGGAGGGTATGACATTGTTGTCAGACTATAACTTCATCGGGGTCTTTGTCGTCGTAGCGTGCATCTTTCCCTTTGTGGCGCTGGGCCTTGCCTGGTTGTTGAGGCCCAAGAAGCCCAATCAGGTAAAGACCGATACGTACGAGTGCGGCCTCCAGACCATCGGCGAGACTTGGGTGCAATTCCGCGCCCAGTACTACATATTCGCTCTGGTCTTTGTCGTTTTTGACATCGAGGCCGTCTTTCTTTTCCCCTGGGCAGTCGCCTACGATGCGCTACCGCTCTGGGCGCTGGCCGAAGCCTTCCTGTTCTTGGGCATCCTAACCGTCGGCTTGGTCTATGCCTGGCG
>Ga0207796_1000246_pt1 | contig 23526 bp, 46 predicted proteins | sample Pon1CUnioCityCA_6_FD_187274 | JGI IMG/M metagenome (GOLD analysis project Ga0207796, IMG submission 187274) | Marine sediment microbial community from Union City, CA, USA - Pond 1C Sediment 1 (SPAdes) | ecosystem: Environmental > Aquatic > Marine > Intertidal zone > Salt pond sediment ...
AGACTAACTCTCCTCCAGCGGCAGCCATATCCTTCATGCCGGCGCCGGCGTCTTTGAGCATGGCCGCTTCCTGCATGGCCTGGGCCTGGGCGTTCGCCGCCTCGATCATCTGCTCCATCTCCTGGGGCGAGCGGATGTGCTTCTCGGCCAGGCCGACACCCTCGAGTGCCGAGCGGAGTGCCGAGGAGACGTCCATCGCGACGGCCGCGTTCGGATCCAGCTGGATTGCCTGGGCAATCAGGTTCGCCGATTCCATGAATTCGCTGGCGTTCTTCCGGTCGATCGCATCGTGCAACGGCGAGACGAACTTGAAATGCACATCCCGGCCGCGGAGCTCCGCGGGGATGTCACGCACCGAGCCAAAATGGCCGGCACGCAGCAAGGCATCGAAGGTGTCCTCGCACAGCTGGCCGTTGTATTCGTGCTCCATCGGCTCGAAAAGGGGCAGCGCGGCGCGGACATATTCCTCGACGCGCTGCCCAACCTCAAACGCAGTCATGTCGCCTTCGGGGGGAGGAAGCGTCAGCTTGTTGAGGTAGAACGCATCAGCGAGCGCCATCTGCTGGCGATCGTGTTGATCGAAACCGAGCGGCAAGCCGCGACGGTCCTGGTTGAGCGGCCGGAGCACATCACCCTTGCGCTCGTCGTAATCGGCGTCCGCCCATGTAATGCCACCGGCATACAACTGGACGTCCGATCGAATCGCATCCTGGGTCGCAATCATCGGCGGCCGGACCGAGATCTCGCCGGCCTCGAGCAGCGTCACCGACATCGCCTGGATCAGGCGGGCATCGGGCAGCCCCGCAACCGCGGCGGGCGAGTAAGCGTACTGGCTGCCGGAAACCGTCTGCCAACGCGGCAGGATAATGCCGTGCGTCGGTACGATCTGCTCGTCAATGATGTGCTTGTTCTTCATGTCCAGGTACACCATGATGAACGGCATCATGTTGCCCTGCTGCTGCATCGCCACAACCTGCTCGGGCCCGAACTGGTTGAACTGGCCGGCGTAAATGTCGATCGACACCGCCAGGCGCATGCACTCCTGCTCTTCGAGATCCTCGGACGGCTTCTTGTTCTTCATCTCGCGGTGCAGCTTGTCCTCGCCAAACTGCTCCTTGAGCTGCTTCAGCGTCGGCTTCCACTTGATGTAGATCTCGCCAATCGAGCCGTCAGCCATCTCGGCCCAGGCCACATCGCGAAGATGCCAGGACCGATACAACAGGTGCGGCACCATCGCGTTCCAGTTCGTCTCTCGCGTGATGCAGCACTGGCCGAAGGCGGCAAAGTCCGCATCACCCTCGGACGTCGCGCGAATCATGTGCGCCTTGCGGTCGTACATCGCCCGCTTCATGCGCTGCGTGGCCCACTCGAGCCACTCTTTCGAGCCCTTCGACAACGATTCCTCGCCGTCGACCGAGATCATGAACCAGTCCTTGCGCCTGGGCCTCAGCATCGCCGCGAACGACGACGACAGCTCGCGATGCACCAGGAGCGGATAACTCGAGTAGAGGTTCTCGGCGAACTCCTCGCCAATGTAGCGCGTGACCGTAAAGTCGGCCCGCTGAGGATAGAAATTCTCGGCGATCTCCTGCCAGAGCGTCACGATCGCCTTGCGTTGAGAGAAGAGCTTGGAGCCGCGCTCACACAGGCGGTCGGCGGCCTTCATCCCAATGTCTCGCGATCAGTCAAAATGGTCGACGCCCTGGAGCCGCGCCGCATCGCGGCCTTCTTCCGGCCCTTACGCCGCTCGGCCTCGGGATCCGGCATCTCGGCGCCGGTGTAGATCTTGTCGAGGGCGGCCTGGCGTTTCATGCGCTTTTCCTGGCGCCGCTCTTCGTTCGTTTTGTAGCCGCGACCCAATGACGCATTCACAAAACGCTTACCCGTATTCTCCAGTCCCGACATCAGTGCCTCCTTGTGCCTCTCCGTGGCCCCATGTTGACTTGAGGGCGGCGGCTTCGCTCCGCGAGTGTACCCACCCGCTGATCCGCCCGCCACTCGTAGAAATGCGTGGCACTCTTCGCGCCCGCGCTCCAGGACATCACCACCGCATCCCCGCGGTCCGGCGAGCGTCCAAGCTCCTTCACGAGCTCCTTCTTCGGCGTGATCTTGATCCCGTTCGGCGTCAGCTCCCACTTCGGCGCCGTCAGGTCACTCACCAGCATCGGATCATCCGGCAGGGCAATCGGCGAACCACCCTCCTGCTCAGGGTCCAGCGCCTCCCGGAACCGCCAGTACACCTCGGCCCGTTGATTGAAGAACCCAAGCTGCTTCTCTTCCGTGCGCCGCACCGACTTGTCGACGCCAATGTGCTTCTTCACCTCAATGCCGTTTTCCTGCAGATGCGCATACGCCTGGGCGCCGTTCGTCTCACCGCAGTCCAGGACAACCACCGCATCGTGCTTCCTGTGCTTCACGACCAGGGCCGCCACATCCCGGCCGTGCGGCGTCTCCTCCCCCTTCACCGCGATCAGCTGCGGGAAATACCCATCATACCGGGGCGCCAGCACCGTCTCGTCCCGGGACCGGGCGGCATCCACGCCAATCGCGCACATCGGCACGTTCCACGGCGGCTTCGCCTTCCACCGGCCCTGCGCCAGGCGGATCCAGTTCGTCGGAATCACCTGGTTCGCATCATCCTGACGCGCGGCCATGAAATTACCGTCGCGAATCGCGGAACGCAGCGGCTCCGGCAATCCGTCCAGCGTCGCCGCGTAATTCGTGTCGCGAAGAAACGGGTTATCGGTCAAGCGGCCCGGAATGAACGTCCGCGACATCGGCTTCAGATAACCACCACGACCGTCCGGGATCTTCTCGTCAGGACCCTCAATCCACTTGTCATTGCCATCCAGGTCGGTCACGACCCACCGCAACTCCCCAGGCTTCGCCGGCTTCGGATACCGGGTGTCCAACCACGGCGCAAACATCGGGATGATCCAGTCACCGCTCGAGTCCGTGGGAGGGTTCGTCGCCAGGATGGCCCGGCATCGCTGCTTCGGATCCGCGGATCGCAACCAGCCCAACAAAAATCGCACCTGCGCCTCGCGCAGCTGGACCGCCTCGTCAAACGCCAACAGATCGTGCGGCTGGCCCTGCCAGTGCTTCTCATCACCCGGCTGCGCCAAACCGCCAAAATCAATCAGCCGGCTGTTCACCGTGGAAAGCCTGGGCGGCAAACTCCCATTGAAGCCCTTATCAGTGCCGTTGATCTCTTTCGCGCGGTCCGTCAGACCCCGCATGTCCGCATAGTGCTTGCGGATGATCAACGTCCGCTGGTGCTCCGTAAACGCAAGCCCCAAAATCAGATCCGTCTTGCCCGCGCCCCCGGAACCCCCATACAACAAAATGTCCGCGTCACAATTCACCGCGTCCAACTGCGGGCCCACCGTCGGGAACCACATCTGACCCGCACTCTTCGACGCCACAAACTCCCGGATCTCGGCCTGCTTGTCCGGCGCCAACCCCGCAAACCGGGTCAATAACTGGTCAATCTCGCTCGACATCCGACTCCTCGAAAATGGCGAAGCTCCACCAGTTAAATTCACCCTCAACCTGGACCGCCCGCATCTTCTTCACCAACGGCTCCGCCAGGTCCCAATTCACGACCAGCAACTTCGCCACCGGCACCTCAAACCGGGTACGCAGCGGCCAACCACTCACAAACGTCGGATTGCCCATGTCGGTCACATGACCATGAGGATGATACGGATCCACACAAATCAACCCCACCGCCACCGGACGACGAACATCCAGGCCGGCCAAAACTTTAGCAACATCCAAACCAGATCACTCGATGCACGAACACAAAAAAGCCGGCCAGGGAGGAGATGACAGTCACACACCCGGGCCGGCAAAAGGACAGATCATGCTGCTACGAGACACGACCCACATCGAATCTACACCCGGGCGGGCTCTGCGGCAAGCTGTCGGCACCAGGTATGCAGGCGCCGCGTTGGCAGTCACCGCGTCGGTAGGTGCGTACTCTGTCACTTTGTTACAGCTTCGGAAATTTTTGGTAAAAATTGTGGGGGAGGGCAAGCAGCAGCAGCCGCGCGGCGCCGCAGCGGCCCCCCGGGGTCCGATATAGCCTGACGCGCAAAAGTCCCGAGCTTTTCACACTGTCTCCCGGTCCGCCATGCCGTGGCCGTCCTCCACCGTGGCTGAGTCGCCGTGAAACTCTATCGAGTCCGGTGCATTCGGGCTGGACCCTTGCTCAGATTCTATGGACTGCCCCTCGATGATGGCCGGTGCCTGGTCGCCGGCCTGGTGCAGGAACAGGGCGAAGCGGCGCATGAGCTCCCGGTCATCCAGGGCGTGCTGGTGGCTGTGGTCCACCTGGCCGTGGTGCTCGTGCTCCACCTTGTCACCGTACTTCCTCGGCGCCAGCTTCGACATCAGCCATTGCCTGGTATGCACCCGGAGCTTGGACCGCTGGATGTTCTCGTGGTCGATCGCCTCGTACTCCCGGCCCTGCGGCGTCGTCCTTGTAACAGTGTCCAGCGTCGTGTCGTCCGCGATGTCCACGATCTCCTCGGCCCAATACTCCAGGAGCATCTCCCGCGCACGGCGGTATTGGTCGCGGAAGCCAGGTTCAGCCTCCAACCACCGAAACACCGTTTGCCTGGCCGGCATGTCGTCGTCCCTGCAGACCTGGCGCAGCGATTCACCCTCAGCGATGCGCAGGCAGATCTCAGTCGCCTTTTCGTCGCTGTAGCTACTTGGTCTTCCGATCCTCTTGGTCATCTCTCTATCCCTTATGGCTGGTGGGCTCCAGGACCGCTCGAATCCCTGTTACAGCGCGGCTTCCAGCTAAATTGTAACAATTTGCCATTGACCCCTTGCAACGGGAACAAAGTTCCTGTACTGTCGGCAGCGACAGTCACATGAACACCACGATACACGAGGACAGGACATGACCCACCACACTTCCAGGACCACCATCGACCGGGATGCCACGCTCCGCTCCCTGGCTGATGCCAGCGCCGCGAAGGGCGAGACGAACGATTGCACCGTCCGGGCTCTGGCCGCTGCCGGCAACGTCAGCTACGACGAGGCGCACGCTGCACTGGCCAAGCATGGCCGGCCGCACCGCAAGGGCCCAAAGGCCGAAGCGTTCCGCCCCCTCCCCGACGACGGCTGGTACGTTGGCTGCCCCGCGTTCCAGAACGCCTGCAAGGAGCTCGGCGTTGGCTTCGAGTTCCTGCCGCACCGCGACTACAGCGCCAAGACGATGATCACCGCTGAGCGTGACCCGGCACTGAAGAGCGGCAACTATGTGGCCTATGTCCGCGGCCATGTTGCCGCCATCGTCGACGGCACCGTGATCGACTGGAGCCAGGGCCGGCGCCACAAAATCAAAACGATCTGGAAACTGACGCCCCGCCAGGAGCAGCCGAAGCCAGCACCGCGCCCCGAGCCGCAGCCGATGCAGCGCATGACCGCCTTCGCTCAGCAGGAGCTCTTCTCATGATGAACCTGGACCTTTTCCCCACGCCGGCAGCGATCGAGCTGCCGGACGCCCCGGTGATTGTCTGCTACGGCGCCGGCGTTGATTCGACCGCCATGTTGATTGCGCTGCGCGATGCCGGCATCCGGCCGGACGCCATCACGTTTGCCGACACCGGCGGCGAGAAGCCGGAGACGTATGACATGATCCCCGTCATGAACGACTGGCTGCGCCGCCAGGGTTTCCCGCTCATCCAGGTCTGCAAATACGAGACGTCCAGGGCGCCGTACTCCGACCTGGAAGGCAACAACCTGGCGAACGAGACGCTGCCGTCGCTCGCTTTCGGCATGAAGTCCTGCAGCATCAAGTGGAAGCAGCAGCCCCAGGACTACGCCATCATGGGATGCAAGGGCGGCCCCAACAAGTGCGACCCGCACCCGGTCTGGATCGAGGCCCAGGCACGCGGCGTGAAGCCGGTCAAGTTGATCGGCTACGATGCCGGCCCGGCCGATCTGCGCCGCGCCGGTCGCCTCAAAGACCAGGACAAGCACTTTCAGTATCGCTACCCGCTGCAGCAGCTTGGGTGGACTCGCGAGGATTGCCTGGACGCGATCGCCCAGGAGGGCCTGCCGATCCCCATCAAGAGCGCGTGCTGGTTCTGCCCCGCGTCGCAGAAATGGGAGCTCTACTGGCTGGCCGGCAAGCACCCGGAGCTTTTCGAGCGCGCCCTGGAGATCGAGCACCGCGCGATGACCGGCAAGCACAGCCGCTGGCCCTTCCAGGACTGCGACTACGGCCCGGCCTGGGAGGACCTGATCAGCCAGCCGGCGAGCCAATGGCCCCAGGTAGACATCACCGTCGGCCTGGGCCGGAGCTTCGCCTGGAATCATTGGGCCAGGGTCAACAACATCGTCGACCAGGACGGCAAGGTAACGGCCGATCCCGCCTGGCTCCTGGCGAAGGCCGACCAGCTGAAAGCGAAAGGCGGCAACGCGGCCGACACCAGGACTTGCTAACGGAACGATGTTCCACTACCATCAAAGACCGTAACAAAGTGACACCACGAGGAGATGACGCACCATGCCAGAGACAACCACATTTATCGCCACCGTCGCCGACCAGGTGACCGACTACGCCGAGAAGTTCGATTGTAGTTACGCCGACGCCATATGGGATTGGGAGGGTGACGGCCCGCGCGGCTCTTACGGACTCACCCAGGAAGAGCGCGTAGCCGTAAGCCGCGAGCTGCGCCGCCGCGGCGTCGAGAGCATAGACGACACGCCCACGAGGAGATGACACTATGAGAAATACCCACGACTTCAGCATCGACACCTTGCGCCGTGCTGACGGCACGTATCGCGACGCCAGCGCGGCCATGATTCTGGGCGCCCTGCGCTGCGGCCACACAGCCCACCTGCAGACTGATCGCGGCATCATCGCAATCAGGCCGTACACTCTCCCCGGCAGCGCCTTCGAGGGCGAGCGCGGAGCCTTGCGCCGGAGGCATTGGCCGGCGGACGGCGTCGGCAAGAACTGGCTCGTCGAGTTCTACCCGCGCGGCTCTCGCGACGGCATGACCGAGTACCGCGGGCAGGACGAGAGCGCGGCGCTTCAGTTTGCCTTCGAGGCGCTGAATGGCTGGCCGCACACTTACCGGGCCGGCGACACCTGCGAATGGTTTGCGAATCAGGGGCCGCGGGAGGCCACAGTGTTGGCCGTGCTGGGCGGACAAGTGCTGATCGAGTACCTGATGCCGGGCACCACCAGCGGCCGCGAGACAAGCGCCCTAGTTGTCTGCCGGGGCACGGCCCGAGGGCTGGACCACCTGCGCAATGTCACGCACCGCCGGCTTCCGGCGCGGTGGGCCCGAGCCATGCGCCAGCAGGGCACCCGCGACTGGCACGGAGTGGGCCAGCGCGAGGCAGAGCCTGTTCCCTTCCCCGCAGCATGAGAGCTCAGCTAGAGCGCCCTGCGGGGCGCTCCCTGGTGACCTTTCACCGACACACAACGAGGAGATGACAGCATGACCAACTTAGACCAGGCCTTCCGGCACGCAGAGCTCGGCGAGCGCGGCCAGGAGATCTACGACGCCGCACGCGAGCTCGCCACCTTGATTGATAGCTCGGGCCCTACGGCCCTGCAGGATGCCGCACGCGCGCTCCTGGAGGCCTCCAGGGACCACGGCGAGCCCATGTTCACCCGGCCGATCCTGGGCAACCTGGGCCGGATCATTCGGAGGGCGGCACAATGAGCAGCTACCAGGATGCACCCAGGGACTACGCCCTGGAGTTGGTCGAGGCCGGCCACGACCCCGAGTACCTGTTGCTCGCGTGCCTCAAGTACATGAGCCACGATGACGTCCGCGGCATGCTGGATGCGGCCGAGCTCAGCCCCCGTTTCCTGGAAGAGGAGGAGTAGCCATGCCCTGGATCTACGGAAGCAACACGAAAGGCCTGGGACACCTCCTGGCGGAGTCTCGCCAGGAGCCCCAGGACGAGCCATACCGCGGCGCCGGCGCCCCGAAGGTAACCCGCCACAAGTGCGACGAGCGTTGCCTGTACGCGCAGCCGCACTCGCCCTGCAGCTGCAGCTGCGGAGGTATCAACCACGCTCGAGGCTGGATCGAGGAGTCCGGCCAGGAGAGCTTGTTCGACAACGAGGAGAACTAGACATGACCGCACCGTACCGCTGGAAGATCGACAAGGACTACCTGGACGGCGACGGCGAGCACAGCGCCGTCGGAGTCCAGGGCCCTCGCGACCTGGACGACTCGATCCAGGACAACCCCCAGGGCTTCACGCTCTACGATGACGACGACAACGCCTACTACCACGGCTGGCTCTACGGCGACTACGAGGGCTTCGAGCCGGTGGACGACTTCGGCATGCCGAACGCCGGCGCCGTGCATATCAGGTTCGACGGCGACGAGCACTACCTGTAGAGAGTCCAGCTAGAGCCGCCTGCGGGCGGCTCCCTGGTGGATTTTCACCGACACTCACAAGGAGATGACAGCATGAACTACGGCAACCCCGACCACCAGCACACAGTCGAAAAGACCAGGGTATGCGCGATGACCAACGAAACCTGGCAGCTTGTCCGCTACCGGCACCACCCGGAGAGTCCCTGGCACTACGGAATGGTCTGCAATGAACAGTGCGGCGAACAGATCGACGTCGATACCGTCGACCCGGCGACCGCCAAGTTTATCCTGGCCGCCTTCCTGGGAATCACCGTGGAGGACGTATGAGCGGCGAGCACCGATACTGCCCCTATTGCGGCTACGGATACTTCGCCCTGGACGAAATCTGCGACCCGCATTGCGGCCGGGCCGAGTGCCTGCGCCGCTTCGACACGATGGACTTTCCCTGTTACGACCAGGACGGCAAGGAGTGGTGTTCCTACCCGGAACGCCACCTCCCCAGGGAATACTGGTTCCAGGCCAGGCGCACCAGGCACCCGCAACCGAAGCTACTGTAAGGAGATGACATGACCAGCCTATACAACCGCCTATACCACGGCGACATCGAGACGATCGCGGCCGCCCTGGACGAGATCGAGACGGAGGACCACCTGCGCGCGGCCGTCGCCGGCATTGCGCGCCAGCTGGAGATCGCAGTCGAGCGGATCGAGGACCTAACTAGCGATCGAGTCAACCAGGGAGACGCGCCTGGGCTGCTACGTTACATGGCCGATGGGATCGCGGTCACCAGGGCCAACCTGGCCAGCGAATTCTGGAGCCGCGACCAGGCCGACGTATTCATCAACGGCCTGGAGCAGGCCGCCCGCAAGTACCTGGAGGCAACATGATCAGGCCAGACGCGCGCGACAGCTACAACCCGGACCCGGCGTATGTAAAGGACCTGGTGGACTCGCTGCCCTATACCCAGGCCGAGCTCGCCGAGCGCCTGGGATGCACGGATCGGACAATCCGGCTATGGATCGCCGGCCAGCGGACGATCAGTTATCCGGCTCAATACGTGCTGGAGTGCCTGGTGTTTCAGTCCGAATAATCCCCAGGCGGTCACCATCCAGGACCAGGCAGTCGCCTGGGGCGAGCTCAGTATTGAGCCCGCCCCAGGCCTGCAGCAGCAGGTTATCCCCGACCCGCTTGCACCGCGCTTCATGCGCAATCAGCAGATGTTCTACTTCCTTGATATTGTCGGTTAGGTCGCCTTCCGGCTTCCACATGACAGTAGGCATGGATCGGGGCTGATTCATGCGCTACCCCTGCCGCCGGCCAGTCTTACCACACATCAGCACGACACCAGTCGCTGCCGTGGCGCCGGCCTGGCGCACGCGAAGGGCCTTGTAATTCCCGGAGAAGTAAAAGATGTCGTTGCCGCTGGTGACCAGCTGGCGCGTGGTCGCGCCGCTCGCGTCGTGCTTGTCCTCGAGCGCCAGGGGCGCAGAGAACGTGACGCCATCCAGGCTTGCCTCGACGTCGACGGCGCCGGCCGCGCATTGCACGGCGAACTGGTCGAATCGCTGGATGTCATCCAGCTCGGCGACGATCGCGTTATCGCCTACGCCATCAATTCCTTCCAGGATCAGCGTCGATCCGCGGTGATTCGGTATGCCTACAAGTGCCATGATTTCATCCTCGGTATGGGTGCCATTTTCCGTCGACCAGGCGCTCAGGCATATCCGAATGGGATCGGAGCCTGGTCACTTGACCGCACTCGTACCGATACTTTGGCCAGGGTTTGTAGGGCACAAGGATCGGGCGGTTTACGGTCATTCGCTTTTCTTCAACTTTGTCCACAATCTTCTCACCGCCTGTCGGACGGATCGCGGAACAGTGTATGCCGGCCAGGGATCGGCGGCAAACATGATGATCAGCTCGTCCTGGAGTGGCAGGAGCACATGTACCTCGTCGCCGTAGTGCTCCTCAAAGGGTCGCCGGCCGTTGGCCAGGCTAGGTCCGAGCGTGCCGGTCATGTCCCTGGACTGCATCCCGCTCCAGGGCACGCCAAGATGATGCCAGGGGCATAGGCCAATCGTCGCCTGGTGCTCGTCCTCGAGGCGCCGGCCGCGATCGGTGACATGCTCGATAGTGGTCAGCGAGATCTCCTCGTAACCCGCGTCCCGGAGCTCGATCAGGCAGCAGATGCAGCCAGTATGCTCTCGGATTACCTGGAAGCGGATCCGGTCCTTATTCCGGATCGGCGCGGTCTTACCGACCATCGCCGTCACCCTTGATGCTATGCCAGCTCGTGACTAGGCCGGTGTCGACCACATAGAAATCCTGAACCAGGCCGCCAACGTCAGCGAATTGTTTGCAGTTCTTTCGCTCGACGTACCAGGCCCGCCTGGTCGCCCGGACATCCACGATCGCCAGGTGCGTCATTGCCCGGTTCACGCAGATGTATCGCCAGGGCCGCCGGACCTTTGTCTCAAAGTTACTCACCGAGTCAACGATGAAGTTTCGGAATGGCCAGTCATCGGGGCCGGTGAAGTCGCAAGTCAGGTGCTTTACCTCGACGGGCATGCAGAGCTCGAGATCGGCGTCGTCTTTGTAGTCGAATCGGTCATCCACCGTCGGCGCGATCGCCATCGGCTGCTTGCGCACGGTGAACCCGTTTCTCGAGGCCCACCGCATGACGGTCCAGACGCACTCGTCGCTTTCGGCCAGGAGCTCCTGGAATCTTGCGTGCGTTCGCTCGTCCATCATCGCGAGAAGCCGCAAGGTACATGCTCTTGTACCTTGCGGCTTCTTCCTAGCCATCCGCAGTTGTGATAGAGCGCGGTGATCTCGTCCGGCTTCAGGTCTTTGCGCTTCGGTCCGCAGTCTTTAGTTGTTCCCTGGCGATATTGTCTCTTCACTCCACGATCCTCCGAATCAGTACCTTGATCACGCCGCCGTCGATCTTCTCGGCCCGGCGAATATGCAGTTCGTCTATGTCGCCATCGTCAGGGATGACTCGATAGTCGACCAGGACATCGAGTGCCGGCTTCAGGATGTTGTCCAGGTCCCGCCGCCGGCGATCGGGCGGGCAGGCGGTGATCGAGACGGCGAAAGTCCCATCGGTGTATTGCGGCACGCCCTGGATGCGAAGCTGGATCAGCTGCTCGGCTTTCCAGGCTTTGCCGCGCTTGCTCAGGATCTTGCGCCCCTTCCCGGGGCCCTGGGTGACCGTGTAGTAATTGTTCACCGTCGGCGGCCAGTCCATGTAGATCTGGACCAGGCTGCCATCCTCGATGCGGTCAGTCTTTTGCCCGTTCTCGTCTATGATTGTCATCCTGTTTCCTCAGCATGTTGCGCACGATCTCGAGCGCCGTTTGGTATTCCGGCCAGGCGCGCACCTCCTCGCCCAGGGCGCCCTCGTCGACCCATAGCCCCTCGCGAAACCACGGATTCCAGTCATCCCCGTATCTGCTCTTGCAAACCACCAGGAGGATCGCCATACGGTCAGCCAGAAAGGCAACCCGCTCAGCGTCGGTAAGCCTTTTTTCGTCCTTTTGCATATCGAATCATCTGCCCCAGGATCCAGTTCTGGACCCGTTTGCTTGGCTCAATCATGGCCATGTCATTCCAGTGAAACGGCGGCCAGGCTTCACACTTCTTGCGGTACATCGTCGCCGCCCACTTGTCGGAGTACCCTTTCTTTTGCGCGTAGGACCGCAGCATCCCGTAGAACAGCTCATGAGTTGGGAAGCCCTCCGGCAGTCGCCTATGCAGGTTGCGACCAATCGGCACCAGGTCAGCGTCCACCGTGTCGACATCCCGTTTGCTAATCGGCACCTCCCACCCGCACTTCGGGCACACCCTGGACCGCTTGAAAATGTGCCCGCAGTTGTCGCAGTTGTGCGTCTTGGCTTCTTTCTCCTCGCCGCTGCGCTCGTCCCTGCTCCAGTTCGCGCAGGCCTTCTTGCCCTCATCCAGGCGCCACCGGAACAGGTCATCAGCGAAGCCCAGGCTGCGCACGTTGCCGGCATGATCGAGCACCAGGCAATCTCCGCCGTCTTTCTTCGGGCGCATACCGCGGCCGATCATCTGCAGGTGAAGCACAATGCTCCTGGTCGGTCGACAAATCTGAACGCACGAGACTTCGGGGCTGTCGAATCCGTAGCTGGCAATCGAGACGTTCACCAGTACCTGGATCTTGCCGGCCTTGAACTGCTGGACGATCTTGTCGCGCTGCTCCTGGGGCAGGCGCACATGCAGACTCGCCGCGCTTACGCCTACCTGGGTGAACTTGTGCGCGAGCATCTCGCAATGCGCGATGTCGACGGCAAACACGATGGTCTGCCGATCAGATGCCAGGCGCAGCCAGTTGTCGACCGCATCGCCAACCAGCTTGACGCAGGCATCGCTCAGCTTTTTCTTCTCGTAGTCGCCGCGGACAACGCGGATGCCGGCCAGGTCCGGCGTGGATCCGCCCCAATACTCGACTGGCGCCAGGTAGCCTTCCTTCTGCAGCTGCCGCACCGTCGTCACGTTCTTGATCTCGGTGAAGAATCGGCCCAGGCCCTTGCCGGTCTGCCTCGCCGGCGTCGCCGTGTAGCCGTCGATCCTGGCGTGCGGCGCGTACCGCTCGAGGATCTCGAGGATCCTGGGCGCCATCGACAGGTGACACTCATCGACCAGGACACGATCGACCTTCGGGAACCACCAGTCGCTCCTGGCCGAGCGTCGGATCAGCGTCGGCCAGGAGACGATGTGGATAGGCGCCACCGGATTCCAGGACTCGTTTCGCCGGCGCGCGCGTAACGCCGTGACATCGCCTCGACCGATCCAGTCCCTGGCCAGGCCGAAGGTCTGGCTAAAGATCTCGTTGCGCGGCGTCAGGATCGCCGTCGAGTTTCCGCGGTCGAGCTCGCGCTTGGCGATCATGACCTGGATGACAGTCTTGCCGGAACCAGTCGGAGCGCAATGAATCACGCGGTCATTGACGCCGTGACCCATTGCGTAATTGACGTCCTCCTTCTGATACCAGCGATCTTCAATCATCGGGCGCCTTCCAGCCGGCCTGCTTGGCCTGGCTGTAGACCATGAGCGCGTCGGTCAGCCAGACGTTGGCCTGGATCATCTTGTCCATGAGCTCATCGGTCACGGCCACACGGTCCATGACCTGCGAGCCCTCAAAGGATCGTTGCGTGATGGTTTTGCACGCCTCCAGGATCTCGGTCGCCTCGACCTCCTCCTGGGTTATTTCGCGCTTCACCGCCTTGTGATCCTCGTCCGGCTCCTCGGGCTTCTCGTTGTCCGGGTTGTGCCTGGATGAATCGGGCTCCTCCATCTGCTGCTCGTTGCGGATCCTGGCCACCGTCATGTGCGAGACGCGACAGATGTCGCCGATCTCCCGCAGCGAGAGCAGCGAGATCTCGGGATCCTTGAGGGCGATCTGAACAGCGTTCCGCTTGTCGGCGTTGGTCAGGCGCAGGCCGTGGCTGTGGTTCGCGCCAAGGGCCCATATCAGCGCCTCGTGCATGCCGCCCTCGTAGATGTTGCACAGGATCTCGCCCTCGCCGGCGTCGACATGCGCATGGAGGCGGTGGAACCCATCGGCCAGGATCAGCCGCTCGCTGTTCGGTTCCCGGAATACGTCGACGGCCGGAAACACCGCGCCGTCCTTGATGTCCTGGGTGTACGCGGCGATCGTCGCAGGGTCTTTGCGCAATCGGATCTGCGTTGCTGCCGTCGCCTCGATGTTAGCAACCGGCACTTTGATCCGTTCAACTGGCTTCCGCGGCATTTTCTTCTCCCAGGTCCAGCTTGTTCTGCGTGTTGTAGATCTCGAGTAGTTCCTGCTCGGCCGCGTTGGCCAGCGCCGTGATCATGTGATTCCTCAGCGTCTCGTTGCGCGTCGAGCTCGCCAGGTACATCAGGTCAGTGCCCAGGAGCGGCGTGCCCCTGACGATCAGGTCAGCGTCTTTTTGCATATCCTTGACGAGCTCGTCCAGCTTCAATGACGCTTCCGCTCGTAGCTTCTGGCGCAGGGTTTCTTTCTTCTTGGTCATGCTGCTCTCCTATGGGATTGCCTATGGTTTCGCCGTCCTCAAAGAACTCGAGGTACTTCAGTCGGGCAGATGGAAACTGCGCCCGCACCAGGTCGAGGAACGCTCGATCGGTGGGGTGCAGCTTGTTTCGGATTCGGTCGCGCTCGCTCACTCGCCAAGCTCGCGCAGGATCTCCTGGAAGGTCTGGCGGTTCGTGTCTGGCTGCTCCCAGGGGTCCGGGATCTCGTTCATCTTGAGCATGTCGCGCATCAGGTTAACTCTGTCCGCGTCCATGCCCTTTGCCACCAGGTCGAGCTTTCCTGGAAGCAGGTACTCCTGACCCTTGGGCATGCCGTTTAGTGCGGCCGTGCAAAGAATGTGGGACAGCGCCCTCGAGATCTCGTCCATGATCGCGGCCTGCTCAACGGCCGCATACTGGCCCTGAAGGATCTCGTGCTGGATGGCGTCGGTCACGACCTCCAGCATGATCAACAGTGCGGGCGCAGATTGCTCGGGATCGTAGTGCTCCTCTTCAACGAGTTTGGTTATTCGTAGCGTGAACTCGCTGAGCACATAGTCCAGTCCGGTATTTTTCATAGTGTCATCTCCTCGTGGTGTCACAATGTTACAAAATTTACGTCAGATACAGCTACCCGCCTTTGGCCTGATCGGAAGCGATGCAGGTTACTCGGCTCGCCTTTGTCCTGTCGGATAGATGCCTTATAGCCACCAGGGTCACCGGATAGCGGGTGGATCCTCGCCTGGATTTTTGCCTGCCAAGAGTTACGGTCTGTTGTGGAGCCCACACCGGGAACCCGGGGGCTTGAGACGCGATGCGACCGCATGAGACAATGCCGCCGCGCCGGTATTCGATTGCCCGAATTCCGAGGGCCGGAGGGGCTGCATACCCCAAAGGCCCTAAAACCTTCCCGCTGAATCTACTCTGATTCACTTCGACTCCGCAACACCTTCGTGCTCCCTGACTATTTCCAGGGTCACCTGGCAATACTTATCTGCATCATTCGCGACATCGCGCAACATCGCACGAACCAGAGAACCGAGAAGCTCGTCGCTATATAGGCTCAGGTCTAGATCGGTGACGCGCTGGTATGCCTTGCTGATCTCAACTTTCATCGTTTGCTCTCCTCCACATCTCAACGCACTCGGGGCGCGTGTAATCCTCCTGGCAGTCGCGCATGAAATCGCGCTCGGCCTGTATCGCCAGCAGCTTGTCGCCGGCCAGGAACCAAATCACGGCGATTGCGATAACCACAACAGTCACCATCCAAAAATCGGCCATCACTTCGGCCCTTTCCTCAACTGTTTCAGCTTTCATTTTCTTCCTCCTCAGCCTCGATGCAGCGCAGGCAGGCCTGTTGCACCATGTCAAAAATCCCCGCATAGCAGGTCGGGCAGAACGCTACCTCGAGGATCCCAATATCACCGGCCGTGCCGCCCTCTTTCTCCAGGTCGAACTTGCCGCTGCAGATCGAGCAGGTGTACTCGTTGCTCACACAGGTATCCCCGTTTTCTTCGCCTGCTCGCGGATGTGATCGACCAGGTAGGCGCTCATGCTGACGCCCTTCCTGGTCGCCAGGAGCATCAGCGCCCGGTATTCCTTGGGCGACAATCTCATGTTGAACTTCTTGCTCTTTCCCTTCATACTGCGTCCTTGTAAGTACATTTGTACTTACATAGTAACACGCACGAGGAGAAAATCTATGTCCAAAAATAAGATGCTTTGCCACATCAGCGATGGGCCTGAAACCCCGGAAGATGTGGACCGTAGCGGATTCAACGACCGGTACAGCGACCCGGATCTCGAGCGCGAGTACCGCCGTGACATCGACGCAGCGCACGCCCGCGCCATCCCCATGTTGCACACCAAGATCAGCTCGCTCACCGGCAGGACGCTCTACAGCTACGACAAGGCGTACTGGTGGAGCACCGAAGAGTCAGCATGGCGTGTATTCCAGAAGCTCGAGGAGAGTGAACAGTGACCGAAGAAATGCCGAACTACGTGACAGGACCCTTGATTACCGAGCCCCTGATCGACACGATCGAGCAGCTCAACCGCAGGCTCAGTGATGTCGAGGCGGCGATCGTTCCGCCGGAGCCGCAGATCGACAAGCTCGCGAAGGCCCTGGCCAAGGCGCAGATGGAGATCAAAGACGCCGAGGCCAACATCGAAAACGAATTCCTCAACACGCGCTACGCCAACCTGGCGGCCGTGATGAAGGCCTGCCGGGAGCCCCTGGCAAAGAACGGCCTGGCGATCGTCCAGCTGCCCAGGCCGTCGACGTCTCCGACGACCGTCGAGCTCGAGACGATGCTGGTCCACGAGTCTGGCCAGTACATCTCCACCATCTGGCAGATGGTCCTCGAGAAGCCCACGGCCCAGGGCACGGGATCCTGCCTGACGTACATGCGGAGATACATGATCTCCGCCATGCTTGGAATCGCCCAGGTGGATGACGACGCCAACGCCGCCATGAAGGGCCCGGACGAGTATGACCGGATCTCGGCGAAGGACGCTGACGCGATCCTGATCGAGGCCGACAAGCTCTTCGGCGACAAGGCCGAGGCCGTCATCGAGCGCATGCTGGCCAAGGTGTTCAGCACTAGCGACAACATCATCGACCGCGTGACCGACATTCCTGCCGGCCAGGCGGAATCCGCAATCAACCTGCTACGCAACCAGGCCAAACGGGAGGCGGAGCAGGCCAAGCAGAAGCCGAAAGCGGACGATAAGAAGCCGCAATCGGACGACTGATGGATTGTCGCATAGTCACCATCGAGCAAGGCACCGACGAGTGGCTCGACCTTCGGCGGGGCAGGATTACCTGCTCCCGCCTGGGTGACGTCATGGCCAAGCCGACCACGAAACGCTATCAGAAGTACATGCGCGAGAAGGTCCTGGAGCTCCTGGGGCATACGCATGTCGAGGAAAAGCCGGAGTGGGCCAGGCACGGCCGCGAGAACGAGCCCAAGGCCATCCGCGGCTACGAGTGGAAGTACGGGGTCGATGTCGAGCACGACATCTTCCTCATCCACAAGCAGTATGACTGGCTTTCCTGCTCACCGGATCTCTTGCACCTTCCGAACTACGACGAGGGCGGCGAAGTGAAGTGCCGCGCGCTCTACAAGTCCTATCGGAAAGCGAGGGCCCTGGCCGAGCAGAACAAGGGCAGACCGACGTCGGTGCCTGCCGAGTATCGGCACCAGGTACAGGGAGCCATGTGGGTTACTGGCTTCTCATTCTGGTGGTACATCAACTATTACATCGGCGACGACCTGGACGGCGGTTTGACGCAGAAGATTCACCGCGTCAAAGTTCCCCGCGACCAGGCGCTCATCGACAAGATGGAGGCCGCCTGCAAGGGCTTCATCGCCGAAGCATACGATCGCGCCGGGCTGCCGGCGCCCAACAACTAGGAGATCCGAATGGACGAAACAGAACTCGAAGGCAACGGTGCCATCGTTGACCTGGAGGACGCCGTGGTCCCGCAGCCACAGCTTTACGCCAAGTGCCCCTGCGGCAAGGTGCCCGACGCCATCATTGTCGAGTGCCAGGAGCGCGCCAAGTGGGGCCGCGTGATGGGTAACTGTTGCGCCGAGTGGAGCGTGGAATTCAGGAACAACTACACGAGCGATCCGCAGGAGACTCAACGCCGGGCCAGCAAAGCCTGGAACGAGGCTCCTCGAGAAGTCTAGCGCGCCTCCTCGTGCAAGCCGGGATACCCTGCGTCAGTTCGGCTATAAGCTAAAGGCAGGGCGGGCGACTCCCTTGCGCCCGGGCCGGGCAATAATCCGGCCAGGCCGGCACCAGGTTTTCTCCATTTTCCTGGTGTCGGCTTTTTAGTGCCCGGACTCGCTGCGATGTGCCTGCATCTGACCCTTGAGCTCGGCCAGGTTCCGGGAGATCCCCGGGATTGTCATCGTCGTGACCTCCAGGTGCTCAACTTTCGTCTCGACCCGGGTGATTCGCTTCTCGGTTTTCACGAACGCAGACACGATCGCGACGACGATGATGACCGTCTGCGCGATGATGGCTATCCAGGCTTCTGGACTCATTGCGAGCCACCCAGGAGGACCTCGAACGCCTTTTCCACGCGCGCTCTGTTTTGCTCGATGTCCTCAGCGTTCTCTTCGCCGGTCCGCCGGTTCGATTCGATGTTGCGGTCCATGTCGACAATCTTGGCGTCGGTGCCAATATCCTGCGCGGCCAGGGCCTCGGCCACGTTGACGTCGATGCGCCACTCCAGGATCGCAATGCCGACCGCTGACATCAGCGTGAACGCACCGATCAGCGCAGCCAGGAGGGCCTTGCTAACGGCGATGGCCTTGGCGGCCTCGGTTACGGTTACGTCATTCATCTTCGCCCTTCAGCGCAGCCCAGGCGGCGCGCTTCTGCTCTTCCGTGAACGCAGGCTCCGGTTTGGGTGCCGGTGCCTGGACTATCCTGGGCGGCTGATTCGCCTTCTTCTCCAGGGCATCTAATCTCTCGATCAGGTCTTGCTGCTGCAGCTGGACCGCCAGCATGTCCTCGTCGTGATACTCCTCGATCTGCTCACGTTCCTTGTGGACAGCCTCGTCGACGATGGGTTTCGGGTCTGGCGGTGGCGGTGCCGGCGGAACCAGGCTGGCGATGTCCAGCTTGATCGGCCGCTTGGCGCCGAACTCGAAACCGAATGATCCCCGAATCGCCGTCTCATTTCCAGACCGCCCGATCGCCAGGGTGACAGCGGTGTTGCGATCGTTGTCGAGCATGTACGCATAGCCGACGCCTATGCCCGTCCGGTTGCCAGCCCGGCCCATCGAGATCGTGAGCCGCTGCGTCATGTCCTGGGGCAGATGTACCTGCATGGCCATCGCCGCGGCCTGGATCTCGTCCTGCTCCTCGAACCAGGTGTTGAACTCCTGGAAGTTGTCGCGCGTCTCGTTAATCCATTCCTCCGGCACCTCGCCAGGCGGGCCTTGCGGGCCTTGCGGGCCAGGAATCCCCTGCTCTCCAGGCGGGCCCTGGGGGCCAGGCGGACCCTGCTCGCCCTGCGGGCCGGCCGGCCCTGGCGGTCCCTGTTCCCCGGGCGGCCCTTCGGGGCCAGGCGGAACGCAGCCCTTCTCGACAAACCGAGGGTGCTCGCACTCGCCCTTGCCGCCGGCGGCCGCAATGCCGGCGATCAGCGACAGGCCAATCAGCGCCACGAACAGCGCCAGGTATCTTTTGATTCTCATAATGCCACCAGTATGCCGAGGGCGATCAGCCCACGGTGGAACCAGTTGTCGATGAAATGCTCCTGACGCTCCCGCTCCAGCTGCTCCTCGCGGATCTCCGCGAACTTCTGCTGCAGCCGGCCGGCCTCAATGAGCTCGTTGTAACTTTGTGACAGCGCCTCGAGCGCGTCCGCGTTCGCCTGGGCAACCTCGTAATTGCCGCCCGCGGCTGTCGCATATTCCACCAGCGCCTGGAAGTCAGAGCGCGTGAAGGTCACTGTCTCGTCGGTAGAGCTCGCCGGAGACGGCAGCTCAGGAAGCGGTACGGGATCCTGAACCCCAACTGTGATCTGAGTTGGGGTCCATTCCGGCAGCTCAATCGAAGTGCTGGCGCACCCGCTCAGACTGCCAAGCAGAAAGCAGGTCATCCATCTCGTGGTCTTTCTCACTCAGCTTCTCCAGCTTCTCGATGGTCTTTACGGCCGCCTTGTGTGCGTCAGCCTTCCGTTTCTCGGCATGGTGATGCAGCGCCTTGGCCCTCGCCAGGGAGTCCGCCGTGTTCTTTGCGATCTCCTCGTCACGCTGCCGCTCGAGACGCTTGAGCACGCGCCCATCCCGGCCCAGGATCGCCAGACCCAGGGCCAGGAGGACGCCGCCAATAGCCAGGAGGGCCTTCTTCACACCGTTGCGTCGACTTCGGTGATGCCGGCGTCGGCCGCCAGGCGCGCTTCGCGCAGCTCGTGGATACGAACGTCAGCGCGAATACGATCCACCAGGTACTGGCGGATCTCGTCAGCCGTTGCGTCCCGGGCATTGCCGTCCTGGTCCGTAAGGCCGAGGCGGGCGCCGTAAGCGGTGAGTACGCGCGGAACCTGCGCGTCCGGAACCGTAATGCTCAGTGTTGCCATGATGATCTCCTGTCTATCGAGTGCCCCGACCGGCAGCCCCGGCCAGGGAGTTGGCGGTGACGCCCATCAGGAAGGCGGACGCACCAGTTAGTTCGCCGGTTGCAAGCAATGTGAAGTAGCCTCCAAACGACATCAGTACCGACACCACAGTCTGGTACGGGTACGCGGTCAGGTAGTCCTTGAGCTGGAACTGGTCGTTTTCCTGGCGCTTCTCAACCACCTTCTTGAGCACATGCACAGCCAGGCCTGCAGCCAGCGCCGTGCCAGTGATCACGTATTCAGCGACATCCATGTCAGCCCTCCAGCTAGTCGAAGTTTTGCGGCGGTAGCGGTTTGCCGGTGTACTTCTTGAAGGCATCGCCGGACGGATCCGACTCGGCACCACCGACCACGATCGAGAAAGCCACGCAGCGATAAGTCCCTGGAGATGGGATGACACCGGAGAACGTCTCGCTCTGCGCCGCACCCTCGCCAGTTGCCGGCACTGTCCTGGATACGGATGGGATCGTGTCCTGGTTCCGGTAGCACTCAACCCGAACGGACTCGAGATCGCCCGGCTCGATCGCCGTGCCGTCGACGTAAGAGTCAGCGTTTGTCCAGCTCAGGGTAATGTCCCGTGGATAGTCCTGCTGCGCGCAGGCAGCACCAGCGAGGAAGCTCAGTATTAGTACGGCAAAAAATCTCATGCGATTCTCCTGACAGAAAGTAGGCGATCGGCCGGGTATGCAGACACCTTCACGGTGTTCGACTGATTCCCGCCGAGGACCTCGATAAAGCCGGGCCTCGAGTAGCCGGCGAAAAAGCCAACGTGGCCAGGGGCGTCAATCACCTCCGGGCCGTCGTCGGTGCCACGCTTGAGCACGATGACATCACCAGGCTCAGCGTTATCAGGCGCGACGCTTCGACCAACCTCGAGCCAGCTCCTGGCGCGCAGGTCCTTGGACCGCGGCGCCCGGCCGAGCCAGGCAATGTAATTGACGAACGCGGAGCACCAGGGCACCTCGTCCGCCGTCGGCCAGGACATGTCCAGCGTCAGCATTGACATGATCTGCGGGTTGTCGACCTTGCCGGCCACCTCCTGGATGCCAGTGAACCGCTCAGCCAGGTCATAGAGGTGACCACGATCGAACATTGTCCTGTACGTCTCGCCAATCATTTCTTGAAGCCCGGCCGTGTCCCGTTGCCGCCACCTTCGCCGCCGCCGGATCCGCCGGCGCCAGACTTCTTGTTGGTCACGCTCTTGTAGAACCGGTAACCGAAGTAGCCGAGCAATACTGCGACCACGATGTAGGCAAAAATTGCGAGATCTGTCTGTTCCATCTTGCTCTCCTTATATGGCTCGTTGCGCCACGGCGCGATAGTAGCCTGTTTCGATAATGTTTGATCCGTCGGAAACGTCCGATATGTCCACCTGGATCGTGCCAGCCAGCGTTCCGACGGCAGCCTGCTCGTAGACGAAGTTCCTTGTTACTGAACCGGAACCGCTCACCTTGAGCCAGGAGCCGATCGTGCCGCTGCTCGGGCTGTCGCCAGAGTCTACCGTAAAGCGGATCCAGTATTCCGCCGTCGGACTATCCTGGTTGCCGTTCCATTCGATGGCGTCCGCATACTGAGTAAACACACCATTGATGGAATACCAGACCGTGCCATCGTTACGGAACTCCCAGGAGGCATTTGCCGTTCGGCCGCCGGCGAGGTCGGTGGCCTGGGCGTTCGGCGTGCCGGAGGTGCCCGAGAGCGAAATCGGGTCGCTTGCCGGCGGCGCCTCGGCGCCACGCTTCCGGCCCATTGCAGGAACAGGAGGCATTACGAGTAATCGTTCCCGCCGGCGTACCAGATCAAGCCGCCATCCCATGTCTCGAACGTGAAGATCGAGAAGCCATTGAGCGTCGACGTCAGCGGGTGAGCCGCCCCGCCGGCCCACCGGAAGATGCCGCCGGACCAGGTAATCGTCCTGGCTGCTGTGCCATCCTGCTGGACCTTGATCGTCATGACGCCGTACTTCCCGGACGGCGGGCCACCGGACAGCGTGAGCGTCACGTTGCCGGTTGCCGTCTCCAGGTCGATCTCGTAGCCGGCGCCCTCGCTGAATGTAAAGGTCGCCGCATTGGTCGAGAGCGTCTCGGTCTGGCTGTTCCAGAACGTGTTTTGCTCGAACCCGATTGACCCGCCACCAGTGCCACCGGTGCCAACCAGGCCGTTCGTCCCATCGTGGCCAATCTGCAGCCAGTCAGCGTTGGCCGAGTCCCACACCCTGAGTCGGTGGTTGTCCCGGAAGTTCCAGATGGGCGTCGCTGCGATGCCGGTCACCTCGATGTCGGTGCCATCGAAGTCGATGACCACATCGTTCGAGTTACCGAAGATCAGCTGGTCGTTGTCGTTGAAACCCAGGTCGATAGACGCCAGGCGGATCGCGCCGGTGCCAACCTCGGTGACGTTCAGGTTCGTGCCGTCATGCTGGAAGGAGACGCGATCGTTGTTGGTCGAGTCCCAAATGCTCAGCGCGAAGCCGCTGCGAACGAGCAGCGGGCTTTGTACCTGGAAGCCACCGGTGCCGACCGCACGATTGAGGATCATGTTCGTGCCGTCGAAATCGAGCTCGTAGTCGTTGCCGGTCCCGAAGCGGAGCTCGACGTTATCCAGGAAGTCGATCGCGCCGCCGGTGTCTACGGTCTGGATGTTTTCCAGTGTCCAGGCGTTGGTCACCGTCGGGCCCAGGGTGAACAGGCCTACATCATTCAGCGTACCGTCGCCGGACATCGCGAAGTCGCGCCAGGTCGCCGTGCCGGTGTCGTACAGGAGCATCGACGCATCGGCCGGCGTCGTCAGGTTGACGTCCGTCAGGTCATTTAGGACCGTCGCGCCGCCGCCACCAACACCGGACCCGGCCACCTCGTAATCGGTGCCGGCGTCGTCGGTGAACATGAGCGTGTTCGGCACATCGTTGCGAACCCATATTCCACCGAAGGATGCCGCTGGCGTGTATGGCGCAGACGCTTGTTCGCGGAAGTCTATTGC
>Ga0207796_1000247_pt1 | contig 23519 bp, 18 predicted proteins | sample Pon1CUnioCityCA_6_FD_187274 | JGI IMG/M metagenome (GOLD analysis project Ga0207796, IMG submission 187274) | Marine sediment microbial community from Union City, CA, USA - Pond 1C Sediment 1 (SPAdes) | ecosystem: Environmental > Aquatic > Marine > Intertidal zone > Salt pond sediment ...
CCCGCCATGGCCCTGCGGCAGGGACAACTGTGGCTCAGCTTTGGCGTGATGGGCGGGTTCATGCAACCTCAGGGGCACCTTCAGGTGTTGTCCAACCTGGTCGACTATGGCATGGATCCACAGGCCGCCCTGGACGCCCCACGCTTTCGGGTGGACCAGCGGGGTGGGCTGCGGGTTGCCATCGAAACAGGCGTTCCCCTCAAGACGCGAAAGGCACTCTCGGCAATGGGCCACGACGTCCACCCAGAGACCACCTTTGCACCTGGCTTTGGCAGTGGGGATATCATCGCCAGGGATGCAGACAGCGGAGTGCTTTGGGGCGCCTCTGATCCTCGGAAGGATGGCTGCGCCGTTGGTTACTGATCCAGCCGAGGAGGTTCCTACTTCGCGGGTGTATCTGTGGACTGGGCCCAGCATCCTGGTAGCGCGAGTTGTGCCTGCCTAGGGCGCGGCAAGCCACTCGGTCCAGTCCGGCGGCAGCGCGATCATGAACATCTCCACCAGGCCGCTGCCTGACCGGCCCCAGTTCGTCCCAAAGACGACGCGAGTAAGGTCAGAATTGGTGCTGGCGTGGGGCTCAGCCCAATAGTCCAATTCCCGCTCATCGTCCACCACCGAGTGGGTATGGGCCAGCCGCGCCACGCGCCCGCCTGCCTTCAGCTCGATCACAAAAACCTGATCGTCCATCCAAGTGTACGACCCTGCATCGTCGTCATGGGTGGACACCAGGGCCCAGCCAGGCCGGTCGTATGCCAGCCCCGAAAAGTGAAAGCCAATGCCTGTGTGGCTGAAATCGATATCCCACAGCGGTGTCACCAGGCCGCTCGCCAGTTCGAGCATGGAGATCTGATCGGTGTCGATATCCTGGTAGACAATTACCTCGCGGCCCGTGGCGTCCAAGGCAGCATCATAGTGCCCGATAGTCCTCAGCAGCCCCCTGCCGTCGGTCAGATCGCGATCGTAGACCATCAGGCCGCATGGCTCTCCGTCGCTCCCCACGTGTCCCCGCACGCAGGCCCGGTCAAAAGAGGCGAGGAAATAGGTTCCCAGCGGGCTGATGGTAACGTGGTCCACATCATCCTCAACTCCCGGCACTCCGCGCATATCGCGGATGGTGACCGAGTCAGCCTCACGATCATAAACCAAGAAAGCCACTGGCAGCCACTCCTGATCCTCGGCCATCAGGCCCCAGAAGCGCCGGTCGCGCGAGGGCCGTCCCTCGTACCGGGTCCAGACTGCAGCCAGTTCCTGGCCCGGAAGGTCGCCGGCAAAGTCACGCACCTGGTCCGCAGTCCCGATCCCCACATCACACATCATGAGCCGAGTTTCCTCTGTGTAGTAGATCAGCCCCGGGTCGGCCGAATCCCACCGAGGCTCGTCGCCAAGCGGTAGCTCGCCCAACGGCTGAAGGCTCTGCGCATCGTACAGGTACCACCCGCCATCGATACTGCGTGCCAACAAGCGGCTGCCGTCAGCGTTGAAAGATTGCACCCGCGAGTACTCGTTGGCCATCCCTCTCGAGTCATCGTCAGCGCTCAGATCGCTTTCACTGTCCGTCACTCGGACCATACAGGTTCCAAAAGGGGTGTTCGTGAACCACTGCCTGGGCAGCGGTTCGGGCAGGTCAGGCACAGGGTAGACAGTGAAATCAGTCACCAATGAACCCCCTGTGATCCTCGCCACGCAATCGGTGGCACGCGGGATGGAAGTCATGCCTGCCGCACTTGTGGGCGTGGTTTGTGCTCTTGTGGGCATCGCTTCATCCGTCTCAGCAGACTCGCCACCACACGCCGCAAGCGCGCAACAAAGCAGCAAAACTCGTACCGCGGTGAAGACAATGCCCTTGCAACGCCTCACCATCCCCTCCTGTTCGTCCCTGTCGTGACTCGGCATAGCCGGGACTACGAGCCCACATACCGGGCAAAGAGCGCCCGTGCCCGCGCTGGATCCGACGTACCTTTGACGATAGTACGTCCATCGGCGAACACGGTGAGCTGCGCGCCTTCAACCTCTAGCCTGAGCAGATATTCGTTCGCGCTTACCAGGCCAGCCTCAGCAAGACGGTCGGCAAGCGAGGCCAAATCGAGATCGAGTGCTGGTCGTGGCGTGACCTGGACAGCAGATCGCCCGCATAGCACCACTGCCTCCGAGCCCAGCTCCGCCTTCAGCAAGTCATAGCGTTTCTCATCGCACACTGGACAACTGGCCGTTCCCTTTTCCATCTGGACGCGCTCGAAATCGCCTTTCCACACATCCACCATGATCAAGCTTCGCAGCAGCTCGTCGTCCCGTCCCGTCAGCACCTTGAGCGCTTCGGTCACCTCCAGTGAGGCGATCACCGCCACAATGGTACCCAACACTCCGGCCGTCTCGCAGGTGGGCACCGAGCCCGGTGGAGGCATCGGGCCCAGCAAGCAGCGGAGGCACGGCGTCTCGCCAGGTACGATGGCGGCCGTCAGCCCATACGTGCCTAGCACCCCACCGTAGATCCAGGGAATGCCCCGCTTGACACACGCCTCATTGACAAGGTAGCGCACCTCGAAATTGTCCGCACCATCCAGCACAATATCTGCACCCTTGATCAACCCCTCCACCGTGTCGGCGTTTACATCGACCACATGCTCCTCGATCTCAACCTGTCCGTTAATCTGACGGAGTCGCCGGGCCGCTGCCACCGCCTTGGGCACACCCGCCCCCGCATCGGCCTCAGCATACAGGGCCTGGCGCGGCAGATTATGCCATTCCACGAAATCGCGGTCTGCCAGCACCAGACGCCCCACACCCGCTCGCACCAGGTGGCTGGCGACATGGCTCCCTAGCGCGCCGCATCCCACCACGATGGCGCTCTTCTTCCGCAACAGCTCCTGCCTCCCCCTTCCCCAACCTGGCAGAAGCATCTGTCTTGAGTAGCGATCCAAGGACATTGTCATCCACGCCTCTCCTTCTCAGACACCAGTATTCACCAGCCATTTCCAGCTAGCCCAACCAAAGACTGTTCGACTTGCCCAAAAGCTTGAGTTGGGTTACAATCACAACATCGACTACCATGCTAGTGGCAAAGGAGACACACCATGGATCGAGTTGTCACCATCGAGCGTCACATTCTGGAGCAGCAACAGCAGCACCCCGAAGCCACCGGCATTCTCACCAGCATCCTCTACGACATGGCGCTGGCTGGCAAGCTCATTGCCCGCGAGACGAACCGTGCAGGACTTACCGATATCCTCGGGCTCACCGGCGCCCTCAACGTCCAGGGGGAAGAAGTAGCAAAGCTGGACGAGTTCGCCAACGCGGCCATCGTGCGCCTCAACCAATTCACCGGTCGCCTGGCTGTCATGGCGTCGGAGGAACGAGCCAAGATCATCCCCATACCGGATCGCTTCCCGACAGGCCGTTATGTCCTGCTGTTCGACCCCCTTGACGGGTCCTCCAACATCGACTACTCGGTCAGTATCGGCACCATCTTTTCCATACTACGTCGCAAGACTCCGGTAGGCCAACCAGCCACACTGGCTGACGTAATGCAGACGGGACGCGAGATCGTGGCTGCCGGCTATGTGCTATATGGTCCCAGCACCATGATGGTGTACAGCGCCGGGAACAGTGTGCACGGTTTTACGCTGGATCAGACGGTCGGCGAATTCCTCCTGACCCATCCCAATATCACTATCCCCGAGAAACCCAAGTTCTACAGTGTGAACCAGGGGTACGAGCGCTATTGGTCACCCGAGATCCAGGCATACACTCACGATCTCCAGACCCGGAATCTCTCCATGCGCTACATCGGATCGCTGGTGTCCGACTTTCATCGGAACCTATTGGGTGGCGGCGTATTCTACTATCCCGCTGACACCCGCGATCCAGCCAAGCCGCACGGCAAGCTACGCCTGCTCTACGAGGCTGCCCCTCTCAGCTTTCTCGCTGAGCAAGCAGGCGGCGCAGCCTCCGACGGCGCGCAACCGATCCTTGATATCCAGGCCGAGGCGCTGCACCAGCGAACGCCTCTCTTTATCGGCAATAGCGAACTGGTACATCTCGCCGAAGACTATATTCGGGGCGCAAAGACATAGCCGGTATCGGAGGACAGCACTCACGCCGGTAACCGCAGCCGCGCCACCAGCACAGGCGGAATCTCGCTGAAATTGCCGCCCCAGGCCAGCGGCTTGCGCGTATGCGGATGATCGGCGGGAAACGACCGTTCCTCCAAGGCATCCAGCACAAAGCCCGCCTTGAACCCCGCGCCGAGTAGCACCTGAAGCGGCCGGTGGAAGTATAGCTGGGCCTTGGGCTGCCCTGCTATGGCTGCCCCTCTCGCCACATCAGGCGTCATGTACCCCGACACTTTCACCGAGTATACGGTGACGATCTCCCCCTCACGGTCCTCCATCTCTGCCATCTGCACAACATGAGAATTGTTGAAACAGGGATGCAGCACCGAGAACACAAATCGCCCCCCAGGCCGGAGCAGGCGAGGCAAGGAACGCATCAGGGGCTCGATCTCAGCCATGTCGAAAAGCGCCATGGCGCACAACGTAGCATCAAACTGCCCCTCACCCAGTGCCAGTAACGCGGCCTCGTCGGTTGCATCCACGACTTCAAATGTCAAACCGCCTGCGTTCTCCGCTGTGCGCCGACGGGCACGTGCGATCATCTCCCGGGAAAAGTCCACACCCACTACCTCGGCCCCCATTGCCGCCATGCGCCGTGATGTGAGCCCATTTCCGCATGCGATATCCAGCACACGCTCTCCAGGCTTCAGATTCAGCATGCGCTCCGTCGGAGGCCAGGTCAGCACATCGACAAAGTCGTTGCCCTCTCCCATCCGCTCGTCCCAGAACGCCGCGTTCTGATCCCACGCCAGCCGGGTCTCCTCGTTAGCTCGCTGAAGGTCTTCCAGTGACATCAGATTCTCCCCTCGCTGGCATAGATTTCGCCTACGTCGCGCAGCACGGCCGCTGCCGTGGGGATCGGCGTATCCTCCACAACCGCAGCCGAGATGCTGCCGTTGATGTCAGTGTGGAATACGATACCCATCTGCTTCGGCCCCAACTGGGCCAGGGGGTGATCGGCGGGCAGCCGCGTCGGCCGCACGCTGAGTCGATACCGGTCTCCGTCAGCCTCGGCTATCGCTACCAGCTTGATGCGCGTGCCCTCGGCAGCCGCCGCCTTCAACGCTTCTTCGTCAACACCCGTAATACCCGTCACCTCGACGTCGTCGAGCTTTGCCGGAAATCTCAACACGCTATGCGCCAGAATGACCAGCTTGTTGGCCGCATCCCAGCCCTCGACATCGAGAGTAGGATCCGTCTCAGCATGGCCCGCCGCCTGGGCATGGGACAGCGCTTCCTCATAGCTCATCTCGTCCTGCGCCATCCGCGTCAGAATATAGTTGGTCGTCAGGTTTAGAACGCCCTCCAGGCGGTGGATCTCGGCCACAGCAAGGTCGCGCTGGCCAATATTCACCGCCGGCAGCCCCCCAGCCACGGTAGCGTCATAGCGCAGCTGCACGCCATTGTCCCGGGCCAGTTCGGCCAGGCGTGGGAAGGCTAGCACCAGCGGCGCCTTGTTGGCAGTGACAACGTGCATGCCATCTGACAGCGCCTCCTCAATGCAGGCCAGGGCCGGCTGCCCATCTACCATGTTAGCCGGAGAGGCTTCCACAAGCAGGTCGGCGCCCCCTGCCTGCACCATCTCCAATCCAGTTTCCGAGGGCACACCCCAATGTGGGTGCTCGCCGACACCCCGCCCTTCCTGCTTGAGCGCCACGATTTCTGGAACCGGCAGCCCCTCTGGATTGCGAGCAACCCCCGAGCGGTCTGCCACCCCGACGAGGATCAGTTCCAGGCCCAGTCGCTCGCGCAGGGTAGCGCGCTTGCTTTCCACCAGATTCAGGAAGCGCAATCCCACATTCCCAGCCCCGATCAACATGAATTTCACCCGCTGTGTCTCGCCTGTAGACATCGCTTCCCCCATTGATAATCTGAACCGCAGCCCAACTTAGGCGTCGATGCCAAAAAACTCGGCCAGCCGCCGCAGCCAACCCTCGATCTGGTGCCAGATGGAGGGGAGACCATCACCCACCGCCCTACTCGGTGCCTGATCCTCCAGTTCAAAGGTCTCGAGACTACCCGACGGTTGCCCCTCGTCATCATACTCGATCCGCACGTAGCTGAGCCGGCGATGCTCGGTGAAATGCTCAGGATGAACGAATAGCTCTTTCCACGTGTCCCTGTCGCTGCTGCCCATGTCTGCGCGCCAGGTCCAGGTACCACTGTTGATGTAGGCACCGCCATCAGGCAAGTCCTCGACGCCGGCATCGTGCGTGTGCCCAAAGGTAACCAGCTTGACCCCCTCCTCCTGAGCTCTTACCTTGGCCATCTCGTAGAGCGAGGATCTGACACGGGCACGGATCTTGTTGCCCATCTCCACAGGGTCATCTGCACCGGCGGCGGCCCGAACGCTCTCAGCTCCAGGCTCTGCTGGAGCGCCCATCAAGTCTGCGAGCTCCGAGTTGAACTGCGCTCGGAAATCGGCGTCCGTCTCGTAACGTCCCGCCAGCGCCTCCACGCGAAGATCATCCTCCAAATCGAGGACGAGTGCTTCCGCAACAGGCGCAGCCGGAGCCCGCAGGCCCTCCCACAGGACGCCGGGCAGGGCTCCAGCTAGCCGGGAAATTGCCCTCAGCGCAAAGCCAAAGTCGAACGCCAATGCGTACCAGATTAGCGCCGTGATCGGCTTTACGCCATCGATCCAGTACTTCTCTCGTTCTACCTTGTTGAACACATCCATCACGAACCAGGAACCCAGCGGCAGATCCAGTTGCAGCGGGTCCTTGTGGTCGTGAGGCTCTTCCATGTCCTTCACCCTATCGACCGCCTCAGCATACTGGTTCCCATGCTCCACGTAGATGCCCTCGCGGACAATGCGTCGCTCCTCGAAAGAGACCAGTGCGTGCCGCCCGCTGTTGGCACCCAATGCATCGCGGATCATCGACTGCACGCCACTCCAGTGGAGGTTGAGATCGTGGTTTCCCTTGACAAAGGTCACATACCGCCTGGGCGGTCCCACCCGCAAAAAGCCCCCCAGCGCCTCAAAGAAGGCACGGTGCCCGTCAATAATCAGCGCCATCTTGAGCATGGAGTCCTCTTCTGACGACGAATGGTACTGTTTGGGTGGATACTCGAAGATTGGGTCGAATTCAGCTACATGCGGCACCTGGAGCATCTCGAAAGCGTCTCCATTGACGATCAGCTCCACCTCCGCGCCCTCGCGCTCGCTCTCAGTAACGAGCCCATCCATAAAGGCAGCAAACTCGCGGTCGCTGGCAAAATCCTCCAGAGAATTCCCCTCTGCGATCCGACCAGCACTCAGGTGCAAATCACTAATGACAATCTTGAACTTGCCCGGCATCGCTCCCTCCTCACTCCTGGCGTTCCGCATCATGGATCTGCCACAGCGTCTCGAGCCAGTTGGGCATCGTGGCCTCCGGTACAAGATCCCCACGGCGCAGGTATGGTTTTATGTCCAATACCGGTGTGCCTTCATACGCATCCAGCCCCTCGACAACCAGCCGGCTACCATCCCGTTCCAGCAAACGGACTGCTGTCAGACCTATGGGAAATGGCCGGTGTGGGGAGCGCGTTGCAAAGAGACCGACCAACGGCAGTTCCAGGCGGCGCTCCGGATGAACATGTCGAGTTGTCGGCGGGTTGTCATACCTATCGATCCACCACAAGACCCAGATGTGGGAGAATTCATCTATACCATCCAACGCCTTGGCCCAGGCTGCGTCGACCGTGATCTCGGCAGTCTCCACATCGCCTGATCCTTCGGTCCTGCCACTTGACTGATCAGGTCGCGGTCTTCCCCGCGTCACGGTACCTACGGCACGCTTCCCCAGTCCTCGCTCGGTCCCCATAACCCTCCTCGTCTCAGACGGCTCTCATACTCCCCCCGGGCCGTCATGCCCAGCCTCTCCCAGAAACACATACTCCTTGTCGAAAACCCAGTCCGAAATCGCCTCCAGCTCAACCTCGATCCGCGGACGCAGGGGATCGATCCGCTTGATCAGGTGCACGTCCACCACCCGGTTGTCGTTCACGCCCAGCGCCTCGCAGATGGCATCTTGGGTGACCTTGAGCCCACCGTCGAGGTCGCGCCGGTGCGGTGTCTCAAAGTAAAAGTCGATGAATAGCGCCACATGCCCCTCCCGAAGCGCAGCCACCAATGCGTCCGACATGGAGCCCTCTGCACGCATGCGCCGGATGCTCTTGCGCACTTCCTTTTTGTACTTGCGGCTGTTCCTGCTCAACACTCGCCGCCCATTGACGGTTGCATATTGCTGGTTGATGCTGGGTGGCAGTGGTAACGCAAACCGGACCCGGAATTCCCCATCTTTTGCCATACGCCAAGTATAGCACATTTGTTCTCACCAGGCAAGCGACAAAGGATCTACGCGGCCCAATGGCCGGACATCCCCCTCGCACTTGCCTACCGTCCATTATACCACATTCCGCAAGGACGCTCCAGCGTCGGCTTGTAGGTTCATCAAACCGATGCTATAATCAGCGTGCGGCGATGCGCGGGCACGAGATGCAGGCAGACGCCCACGGCAGGAAACCGGTGCACCGTGTGCGGAGGCATGAATGTCATGACAGAACCCCAGCCAGAAAAAGGGAATATCCTCCTCGTTGGGGCCGGGCCGGAGCTGGCTGGCGACGTAAGAACCGCCCTGACGCCAGCAGGATATCAGGTACACGTAGCTGCAACCGGCGGTCAGGCACTCGAGCTTGCGCAGGAGGCATCCTTCAACATCCTGCTTGTCAATTCTGATCTCGACGACATGGATGTCTGTCAGTTCTGCCAGCACTGTAGAGACACAGAAGCCACCCGGGGCCTGCCGGTCATGGTCTTGTCCCCTGCCGTCGCTCTCGAGTCCATTCAAGAACTGCTGGCAGCGGGAGCGGCTGACATCCTCATTGCCCCACTGGAACTGCCCTTGCTCCGCGCCCGCGTGGAGACACACCTGCAAATGATCGCCCTGGAGAGCGAGCTCGCCCGTCGCGATGCGTTGCTCGAGAAAGAAGCTGCCACTCTAAGGCAGGTAGAGGAGAGCGTGCGCCTCGCCGAGATGAGTGGCCGGGAGCTGGTAGAGAACCTGAGTGAGGTAATTTACACCGCTGGCCTGGACGGGATTCTGACTTATGTCAGCCCAGGTGTCGAACGGCTTCTCAGCTATGCGCCCCAGGAGGTTATCGGCCGGCATGTGGGTGACTTTATCCATCCCAAAGCCCACGAAAGCCTTGCCGCACGGATAGAGCGCGTTGCTGCAGGACACCGTGAAGCCAACGAGTACCGCTTCGTCACAAAAACCGGTGCGACACGGTGGGCGCAATCCTCGAGCCAGCCGATAATCGAGGAGGGTCAAGTTGTCGGCTTGCAGGGTGTGCTGACAGACATTACTGAACGAAAGCAGGCCGAAGAGCGAATCAGGCAGCAGAACGAGTTCCTGACCACCGTCATCGAATCGCTCACCCACCCCTTCTACGTGCTGAATGTCGATGATTATACCATCCAGATGGCAAACACGGCCGCCCGCGTCGAGAGCCAGATTGGAACCGCTACCTGCTACGCCCTCACCCATCGCCGGGACGTGCCCTGCAACTCGAGTGATCATCCATGTCCCATCGAGGAACTCCGAAAGACGGGCAAGCCGGTAAGGGTTGAGCACGTCCACTACGATCTCGGAGGCGGAGAGAGGTACGTCGAGGTACACAGCTATCCTCTGTTCGACGACCTGGGCCGGCTCGTGCGCGCCATCGAGTACACGCTCGACATCACCGAGAGAAAGCAGGCAGAGGAGCTACTACGCGAAAGCGAGGCGCGCTGGCGTTCGGTCACAGAGAACTCGCCCGACCACGTGATGCTCCTCGACTGTGATCTCAACATCGAGTTCGTCAACTACCCTTCCCCAGGCTTGACCATCGACGAGTTGCTCGGCACGCCGCTGCACGCCTATGTGGACGAGGCATTCCAAGAGGAAGTCAAGGAGACGCTCCAACGCGTGCTGGACACCAGTGAGGCTGCAAGCTACGAGACTTCGTACAGTACCCCGGATGGCGACAGCATATACTATGAATCGCGTGTCGTACCCCGACTTGTGGAAGGCGAGATCGTTGGTCTGGCAGTCAACGCACGCGACATCACCGAGCACAAGCGAGCGGAGCAGGCCTTGCGAGAGGCCATGGAGGCTGCAGAGCAGGCACGGCAGGCCGAGCAGGAACGAAGGAAGGAGGCGGACCAGCGACGGAGAGTAGCCGAGAGCCTGGCCGGGGTCATGGCGGCCCTGAACTCGAACCAGCCTCTCGAGCAGGTTCTGGATCATATTGCTGGCCAGGCCCGGGATTTACTTGACAACGAAGAGGTCGCCATCTACAGCTTGGCAGGTGACGGCGACGAGCTGATCTTGCAGGCCGCGCAGGGTCCGGTTCGCGCTGACTTGCAGGCCATAGAGAGAGCATGCAAGCTGGAGACAATCGCACAGGCTCTCTCTGCGCGCAAGCCCTTGATCATCAATGATCTGGAGGAACTACCGTCCCAGGGTGAAAAGCGCTTGCCCCAATCTTTCCGGGCGGTCTTGATCGTTCCTGTCATGGTGCAAAACGACACCTACGGTGGCATAGTTATGTGCAGTATTGACCCGCGGAATTTCTCACATGATGAGGTGGAACTTGCTGCCATATTTGCCAATCAGGTTGCCCTGGCAGTAGAGAGCGCGAGGCTGAGAAGCCAGCGCGAGCAAGCGGCTGCTGCCGCAGAACGCAACCGCCTGGCTCGTGAACTTCACGACTCGGTGACACAGGCCCTCTTTTCGGCAACCCTGGTAGCCGAGGTTCTCCCCCAGGTTGGAGAACGCGACCCGGAACTTGCTCGCGAAGGGCTGCTGGAACTCGGAGTCCTCACGCGCGGGGCGCTGGCTGAGATGCGGACCATGCTCCTGGAACTACGCCCTACCGCTGTGGTTGAGACCAGGCTGAGCGACCTCATCCAGCAGCTGACCGACGCTGTAACAGGCAGAGTGGGTTTGCTCTCGAGCTACAACATTGAGCCGAGCCCCAATTTGCCGCCAGACGTGCACATCACCTTCTATCGCATAGCCCAGGAAGCGCTCAATAACGTTCTGAAGCATGCGGAAGCCAAGCGTGTCACCGTCAGCCTGGTCGCTACGCCACCCGTAGATCCAGAGGCGGATGGCGACTGGCAAGGGCAGATGATGCTAAGAATCACTGACGATGGGCTGGGTTTCAAGCAGCGCGAACTCGGGCCAGATCAGCTCGGACTGGAGATCATGCGCGAGCGCGCCGAGACGATCGGCGCTGGGCTCAGTCTCGAAAGCCAGCCAGGTAAGGGAACCCGCATGACCCTGACCTGGCCTCAGGAAGACACGGCGCCGGACGAATAGACACCCCAGGAGACGTACATGACTGAGCCAAATCCTATCCGAGTTATGCTCGTAGACGACCATGCCATGCTTCGCAAAGGACTCAGGTTCTTCTTGGCGGGTTTTGACGACCTCGAACTGGTGGGAGAGGCAGCCAGCGGTAAAGAGGCCACCCGCCTGTGCGCAGAACTCGAGCCTGACGTCGTCCTGATGGACATGGTCATGCCGGACATGGACGGTGCTGCAGCTACCCAAGTCATCCGCCAGCAGTCCCCCGAGATACAGGTCATCGCCCTCACCAGTTTCCAGGAGGAGGACCTCATCGAGCGGGCCCTCCAGGCAGGTGCCGTCAGCTACCTGCTCAAGAATGTATCCGCCCAGGCCCTCGCCGATGCCATCCGCCAGGCGCACGAGGGTCACTCCACCCTGGCCCCTGAGGCCGCCGAGGTTCTCGTCAAAGCCACGCGCCAAAGGGCCAGCCAGCGCGACTACGGCCTCACCGATCGAGAGCAAGAGGTGCTATCCCTGCTCGTCGAGGGTCTGTCCAATGCCGAGATAGCCGAGCGCCTGGTGATCAGCATTGCCACCGTCAAGTTCCACGTTCGCGGCATACTATCCAAACTGGGCGTCTCCAGCCGGACCGAGGCCGTCACGCAAGCCTGGCAGGAGAACCTCATCCGCTAGGCCCCCTCAAGCCCCTGCGATAAACCTAACCCTAAGGATAGGACTATCCCTGCGGATAGGGCACGACCTGAACTTCCGAATAGGTAAATCCTATCCCCAAGAACTCTCCTTTTGCACGGTGCAATGGGAGAGTTCTTATGATATAGTATAAACATATTTGTGATTTCCAAGGAGCTAGACACTAGTATGAAAAAGGCCTCAGAACGAGCCCCTCGTTTTGGCCACCATCCAAAAAAGGAGAATGAATCATGATTAGCAGACGCAAGTTTTTCAAACTCGGCGCGGCAACAGGCATCGGCTTGGCAGTGACTGGCACTGCTGCCGGCACGCGAGCGGCGCGCGGCTTTGCACCGCGAGCACTAGCAGCCTCAGCCATGCTGGGCCTCAGCGATCCGGCTCTCCAGCCCAAATTCGTGGAAGACGTACCCGACGCGCTGGCACCCAGCTTTATCTACCAGCCAGACAAGAAGGGTCGCTACAAGATCAAGGCTGGCCAATCAGTGCAGTACACCGGCCTGGTTGACCCCGCCACCGGCAACAAGCTGCCAACGCCGATTTGGGGCTATGGCGATCAGAAGGACAAGGTGATCACCTGGCCTGGTCGCACCTTTGAGGTGAAGAGCGTCAGCGCTGGGGGGCCTCCGGAAACAGAGGTCATCTGGGCAAACGCTCTCAACGGTGCACAGCATCTGCTGCCGGTAGACACCTCACTTCACTGGGCCTACGCACTGCACAATTACACCCAGTACACTATCGCCACCGACGGTGTGCCGATCATCACACACCTCCATGGAGGCCACACCGATTTCCAGTTCGATGGCAATCCCGAGTTCTTCTACAATCCTAGCGAGCAGGTTGTGGGTCCCCAGTGGAATTTCGTCCCTGGTGGGTTCACTACCAAGTTCCGCTACGACAATAACGTGCAGGCCGGCAATCTCTGGTACCATGACCACGCACTGGGCATCACCCGCCTCAACGTCTATGCCGGTATGGCTGGATTCTACTTTATCCGCGACGAGTTTGACACCGGCAAGGTAGATAATAAGCTGGGTTTGCCTGCCTGGCCGTACGAAAAGGCCTACGCGATCCAGGATCGCATGTTCCGGGACACCGGGCAGTTGTTCTACCCGGCCTTCCCTGGCGAGCCCTACTACGGCGACTTTATCACCGGTGAAGGCGCGATCTTGCCGCCCGATATCTTCCCTGGCGGCGGACCTACGGCACTGGCCGAGTTCTTTGGCGATCACATGGTCGTCAACGGCGTGATCTGGCCCAAGGAAGATGTAGAACCACGTAACTACAGAATGCACTTGCTGAACGGTACCGACAGCCGGTTCATGGCTATTCGCTTCCGCGCTGTGCCGCTTAACGAAACTGACTTGACCAACGCGGGTGCTCCAATCCCCTTCTTGGTCATCGGCAGCGACCAGGGCCTCGCGGAGAGCGCTACACCGACGGATATGCTTCTCTCTGAGCCCGGCAGCCGGTACGACATCGTATTCAACTTTGCCACTCTGCAGGGACAGCGGATCATCATGGAGAATATTGGCGGCGACGAGCCGTTTGGCGGCGATCTACCTGGCCCCTTCCTCTATGGCGAAACCAACCGCATAATGGCCTTTGACGTCATCAAAGAGCTTGATGGTGAAGTACCCGATGCATTCAGTCCAGCGGCAATCGCCCAGTATGCCGGCAATCCGGTGCCCGTCAACCGCATTCGCAAAGTTGCTCTCTTTGAGGGTATGGACGAGTTCGGCCGCCTGCAACCACTGCTTGGCACTGCTGAATCGGCGACTGATTACCTGGGCAATGCGATCAACTGGCCTGCGACGCCCGAGTACCAGAATGCAGGACTGACCGGTCCGATGCAGGGCTCCATCGGCTGGCACAGCCCCACAACCGAGAATCCCGCGCTGGGGGATACCGAAATCTGGGAGATCTATAATGCTACAGGTGATGCCCACCCGGTGCACCTGCACCTGGTCAACTTCCAGGTCGGCACGGGAGACGTTGCCAACTACGGTGCGACCCGGCAAGAGTTCACGGCCGACGTGATCCAGCAACCCGTACTGCAACACAATGGGTTGGTTGGAACTGGCTATCGACTGGAGAACATCACGCTGGGCAACCCAATTGGCCAACCAGATGGCTACATCGAGAATGCGCCGAAGGATATGGTGACCGCCCTGCCTGGTCAGGTCACCCGCATCAAGGCGACCTTTGACAAGCCAGGTCGATATGTCTGGCACTGCCACATCCTGTCCCACGAGGATCACGAGATGATGCGCGTGCTGCACGTAGGGCCCGGCGCCTAATCAAACGCTCGTCGGTCCCATGGACCATGAACCAGTGGGCGGCTCTCGACTGAGAGCCGCCCACTCTATTCGTATCCCGCCCCCTCTTCGAGCGCTTCAGCCGCTTATCGGCTTTCGGAGGAGTTCCTGCACCACACCCACCATCTCGAGCCCCACATTCTCGATACTCTCAAGGCCCTTTACTCCCATCGCCAGCTAGATCAGGCCCAGCTCAGCGGGCACACCCCGAATGCCCCATACAGCCCTGCAATAGCCCCAGATCCGGTACTTGCACTCTTGTCGCAACTCCATCTCATACAACTGGCCGGCCAAAGCCTCCACAACGCCCGAATCCGGCTAGCCTCACTGAAACCGATTGGATGATGCTGTCCGCCGATCATCGTGGCATTGACCGATAGACCCCATTCACCCAGTCAAGAATCTCACGCTGATCAGATTCTGTAGCAAACTGCGCGCCGCGCCCACTGAACACAAGGCGCATCGCCAAGCCACCGTCATACCACACCATCTCGGTCGTCTGAAATTCGTTCATCCAGGCAAAAAGGCGCTGAATCTGCTGTGTGGTCAACCAGGCAGTCGGCAGAGGCTGAATGCCGGCACGGCAATCATTGGCCAACACCTTCCCGTATACCTCTATCTGTATTCTCGAGCAAGGCGTAGAATCTTCTTCGATCAGGGCAGCGGCCAGGCCCCAGGAGGCTCCGCTGCGACCGAACTGCAATTCTTGGTGCACCAGCGTTGCCCACTCGGCCAACGCCTGCCTTTCAGATTGCGTAGCGCTCTGGGTTCCACTCCCTGCAAAGCTCAGCCGCCCGGCAGGTGTATCTGCTTCAAAGGGTCGATAGCGGTTCGCAAAGCACTGAAGGTCTTGAAATCTTCCAGATTCAAGCTGACCGGCAGCCATTCCACTGGGGTCGGAGCAAGGACCAAAACTCACCTGCCCACGATCGCCTATGATCATTGTTCGGCATCCCTCAGTCAGCTCTCTCTCCCAACTCAGTGCTGCCGCCTCTATGGTCTCACGAGAAGCTGCTGCGGGCAACACGCCAGAGGCAGTTGGCGTGGTTGTTGCACATCCAGCAATCATACCCTGGATTACGATCAGAACACAGAGACAGATCTTCAGACTCCCACCCTCACGCATCCTGCTGCCTCCTTTTCCATATTCCTCCTACGCCGCCCGGCCAGCCATCGGTGCCCGGCGAAGTAGCTCCGGGGCATTCTCCTTCACCTGGATGCGACAGGCAAAATCCTGCGGATTTCCACGGGGCAGTGCTCTTCCTAACGGCAGTAGCAGGTTTGATGGACACAACCTGCAACGTCCCTATGATCTGACAGCCCGGCTGGTGATTCCTAGATAGTCGCTACTCTGCCAGCAAGACATTTAGCTTGCCAAGTACCTCGTCCATCACTTCCGCTGGCAGGGCGCACATCCTCTCCGCTTTTCTGGCCCGCCAGTCCAGGCTCTTGACTTGATCTGCCAACACGACGCCGGTCACTACCAGACCCGCCGGAATCCGGACCTCGAAGGGATACCCCTTCCCCTGGCTGGTAATTGGGCAAAAGATCGCCAGCCCAACCTTTCCATTGTACGCCAAAGGCGACAACACCACAGCCGGTCGCCGGCCTGCCTGAGGATTGAGCGTGATCCACACAACATCTCCGCGCTGTGGTGCATACACCTGAGCCATTACCACACTTCGCTTCGGACGGCAACGCCCGTATCCACTTCGTCGTGCAGATTCTCAACCGTCACGTCGGCCAGCAAGCTCTCGAGTGCATATCCTGGCGCCACAGCAGGCACAATCACCAGCTTGCCTTCCTCCAGCAAGAGATCTACCGCCGAATCCACGTAATGGGCAAGTGTGGAAGGCCGAGTGAAGATCTGGCAAGAAGTTCGGGATGCCTCAGGCGCTGGGCGGAATGAGCTGGTAGCCAAGATGCCTGAGGAAGGAAGATTCATCAATAATGGGCCAGCCCTCGACGATCTTGCCCTCAGACAAGCGTACAAACCAGGCTTCTCTCCAAACCGCCTGTCGCTCAAAGCCAGCATGCGTACCGAGATACTCCAACAAAGCCACAACCATATCACCATCTGCGAGAATTAGCTCTATGGTGGCCCTCAACTCTGGGAACTCTTTCGTCATAAACTCCCGCATATCCGACTTTGCCTGATCGGTGTGGGTATCGAGACCCCTGAGCAAATCCCTGGTCAATTCATATTCGAGGGTCTGATCACCCCGGCGTACTCCCACCTTGTATTTCCTGCCTCGAATACCCTGCTCTATCTCCTCATAGGTAGCCCAGCACTGGAGTTCATCCTCTACCCAGAGCAACTCGTCGCCCACCTGAAGCTTTCCATCGGCAGGACTGCCAGGTGCAATCATGTTAATGGTGTGCCTATTCCCCGAGGTGTCTCTAGAAAAACCCATACCGATATATGGAGCGCCCCGCGAGACGTAATCCGGGCTGAAGTACTTGTCCCATTTATCGATATTCTTCTGATTAACGATCTGCTCAATGGTATCTTGGATTATCTCAACATTCGATTTCATCAGATCATGACCTCCTTAGGCTAACTACTTGCTGCCCTACCAATGCTTCTGCAGAAAGCCTGCACGCAGACAAAAAGCGCCATGCCACGACAGAAACCAACAACCGCGGGAGCCCGTGTCGATCAGCGTGACATTCGGAATGCTCTCTATCCTGCGATCAGCCAACCACTTGATGGCCTACCCGCGCAGAGGCACACCTACTCATCGCAGTCGCTTTCCCTCATGGCACGAACCGCAAGACCTCTCAGTCCAACCTCAATCATTTCCATCACGCTATTGCACCAGTACTCGCCCCAGGAGGCAGCGAGCTCAAGATCGACCCTCACCCAGGACCGGAAGGAGATCCTGCGCATATTGTGACCCATGTAGCTGTCTATAGCCCAAGCAGTTCAGCCAGCTCTGGATGTCGCCATAGCCTGGAAGTTGAATGTAGATCGCATGCACCTCAATGCGATCGTCTTATGATAACTCAAGGGTAAAGTCACGCATGGTCACGAAAAGGTCCACAAGGAGGTTGGGCGTTGACCAGTCTGGTATCAGGCCAGCCCGCAAGTGAGTGCAGTGCTCCGCCGCGAAGTCATAGCATGTTGGCGACTCATTCTGATCCTTGAGCAAGCACTCTACGGTTTTGGGATACTTGGCTTGTTACCCCTGTTCTGGAGGCGTGCTAGAGTTAAAGCAGTCGTACACGATCTTCCAGGAACCATCGGGCTGCCTTGCATATAGCGTCAAGGCTTTGCCCTCTGGCATGACATCAATCGTCTCACCACCCGCCTTTGGAGTTGCTTTCAATGTGTACACACATCGAGTGAATCCCAAGTCGCCACTTATCCTGGCATCTTCTATGCTTTGGATGACGATGTGCAAGTTCAGTTGATCGAACAAGGGCTTCATTCCTGCTCGTATCTGATCTTTCCCGACTCTGGCAGGGTCGTCCGGTGGCATTTGTACCCCCTCATCAGCCCATAGGGAAATCCACTGATCCCAGTCTCCAGCGTTAGTAATGAGGGCATATTGGTTCAGCATCTCTTTCATCGCAGTGATATCGGCTTCCATACCTACCTCCCTTTTGAACTAGCTATCGTTTGGTCAATTCCTCGCGGCTGGTTGCGGAACGCCATGCCTCCCGGATATTATACGAGCACTTCGCTAGCTTGTCAACCAACCTACGCGCAGCCAGTGCGTCGGCGGCTTGGATCCTCTCGCACAGGCTTCACTCTCTACCGCTTTCTGGGCTACAGGAACTTGTGTGTCCTGTGCGCGGGGTGAGGCTGCCTAAGAGCCACTGCAACGTCCAGATTGTCAACTCAAGACAACTCTTCTAGTAGCGCTTTAGCTTCTTTCAAGTCTACTGTGTCAAAGCCCTCGGTGAACCAGTTATAGATTTCGGCTAGCATCTGCCGCGCTTGCTCTTGCTTCCCCTGGGCTTTCCATACCCGGCACAGACTGACTGTGGCCCGCAGTTCCAACGACTTGCTGCTCTGGCACCGGGCGATGTCGATAGCTCTATGGAAGCAGTCCTCCGGAGATAATTCACGCTCCGCGTTCCGCCCCTTGAGGGCACTCGGAACAGGCCTTTGGCCGCCACGACTATATAACAACTCCCCCTCGAGCCGATATATCTCTGCCTCCCAGAAGCGTTCTCCGCTTTCCTCCACTGTAGCCAGCGCCTCAGCCAACGTTTCCAGGCCCGTTTCAGTCTGTCCGGTTTGCCAGAGCATCTCAGCCAGCAGGGCCAGGTAATACGACACAAGCACAACCGCTCCTGTCGCCTTCCAGGCAGCCACTCCTTGGCGCAGTTGTGCCATCCCTTCTGTCGTCTGCCCCTGCACGAATAGTGCCCAACCGCGCAGGCAAGATCCCATTGCCTGGTAGAAGTCAAACCCTTGCTCAGCACAAAGGCTGATGGCTGCCTCTGCCTGCTCTTGGGTTGCTTTCGCCTCCCGGCGAAACTGATGTAGTTGTGCAACGAAATTCAAGGCAAAAGCCGTGCTGAAGGGGTGGTCCAATTCTTTGGCTAATGCAAGGGCCTGTTCTTTCCGCTCCAGCGCTTGCTCTGAGTAGCCCAGACACCACAGAGTCCAAGTCATCCGGCTTAGACAGACCGTGCCAGGGTCTTGACCGTAGATGAGCGCATGGGAGCGATGCTGCTCGGGATCGTAGAGGGCAAAGCCTCTCTCCAAGTGCGCCTGGGCCTGGGACAACTCCCCCATGTGGGACGAAGCTGCACCCAGTGAATTGCGCGCTTCCAGAAGCAGCTCTGGGTCTTGCTGCTGTTGGGCCAAGTTAAGGAGTCGCTCTCCCAACTCCCGACAAGTCTGCAGAGGGGTCCGCACCAAATAGAACCTGCCCAACCCCCAGAGCACTTGGAAGAGCTGAGGGGTCTCCCCAATCTGCTGACACAATATCCGTGCCCTGTCGTAGGTCTCTCTTACCTCTGGAGCACCATAACCCTTGGTCGCTAGCAGAATACTGCCCAGAGCGGTTTGAATATCAAGCTCTTGTTGAGCACGTTCGGGGCTATCCGGTAGAGTATTGAGCAATGTGAGGGCCTGACTGAAGAACTCTACTGCTTCGTGATCGGCAAACCTGGCCTTGGTTTGCTGGCCGGCTTTGTACGAATATTCAACAGCCTTGGCGATCAGGGCTGGATCCGAGTTCCCGTCCTTGACCACCTGGCTCCAATGGGTAGCCAGGCTCGAATAGAACGGGGTCAAATCTGCCCCGTAGCACTGCTCAATGGCCTCGGCGATCTTCCAATGGAGCAGCGCCCGTTCCCCATCACTGAGGTCGTCGTACAGATACTGCTGGAACAACGCGTGGGCGAAGCGGTAGCGTGACAGTTGTTGGCGACCCAGGCGCATCGCTGACCGCTCGCGCACCAGGCGGTGTCGCTTCTCCAGCTCCCGGGACAGCACCCGTAGGGCTTGGCGCTCGCCGATCTTTTGCACCCGGGCCACCACCTGGGCTGTGAACTCTTCCCCCTCCACGCTGGCCACGGACAGGAATTCGCGCAGTTCCTCTCCCAGGCGCCCGACGCGCGCCTCGATCACGCCCTCCACCCGCGCCGGTAGGGTCTGCCAGTCCAGCGTCGATCCCGGAATCCAACATCCGGCATCATCCTGCACCAAGTCTCCACGTTCCTGCATGGCCCGCAGTAGCTCCACCGTGAACAGCGGGTGACCACCCGTGTATTCGAAAAGCACCCTTCGAAAGTCCTCCCCGAGGCGATTGGGCTGGATTGCCAGCAACGCATCCACGAACTGGCGTCCCTCTGGCTCCCGGACCTCGGCCAAATCCAGCCATACGTCACCAAACCTTCGTTTCAACTCAGCCAGGACCTTCGCCAATGGATGGCGCCCGCGATTAAAGGATCCAGCTCCTTCTCCAGAGTGCGCCCCATCGCGGCCCAGAGCGACCTCTTCCGGACGGTAAGCACCTGCAATCAGGATCCGGTTACCTCCGAGTCGTCGGCCCAGATGGAACAGCAAACCGACGGACGCCGAGTCGGCCCACTGTAGATCATCCAATATGAGCAGCAAGGGATGTGCCTCCGCCAGGTTGCTCAGCACGTTGCTGACCTCCTGGAAGAGGGCACTCTGTTCAAGACCTTCAGAGGCAGCTGGCTGTCGTTCAACGTGCTCTCTCAAACGTTGGGACCACGCAGCACCGGTCCGCGCACAGGCCATGGCGCGCGAGAGTAATGCTATACCGGGCACCAAGGCGGGGACCACATGGGGGCCATAGTCCAGCAGCGCCTCGATGACCAGGGGTAGGGCGCCCCAAAGACGCAACGCGTGGTCGCGACTGACGGCGCCAGCGGCCCATTTGGCTTCCACGTCGCCTGTAAGCATGCCCATTACATCACGGAAGGGCAGATAGGCGTCGCCAATTCCGGAATATGCATTGCAGTTGCCATGGGCGACAAGGAGGTCAGGCAGCGCCTCCATCGCCCGCCGGGCAAACTTGTCCAGAAGGGCAGTCTTCCCCCGGCCGGGACCCCCGGTGACAAAGACCACGCAGCCTTGACCAGCGAGCGCCGTCTCCAAAAAACCATCAAGCCGCGCCAACTGCTGCTCCCGGGCGACAAAGAGCGGAGGTTGAGCCTCGTCCACATCCTCCACCAGAAAGCGTGGGATCTGGGCCGCCCGTTCCCGCTGCCGGTTCAGCGTAAGCGCCACGGCCGGAACCTGCAATTCGCCATCCCGGATCTGTTCGTAGAGCTGGGTCGTCTCTGCTCCGGGCTTGACGCCCAGCTCTTCGACCAGGACACGCCGGCAGGTCTCGAACTGGGCCAGGGCGGCACTCCGCTGGCCGCTAAGGGCCAATAGCCGCATCACCTGCTGGTGTGCCTTCTCCCGCCAGGGCTCCTGTTCCACCTGTCGCCATGCATAGGCAAGGGCGCGCTCAACGTTGCCCTGCTGCTCGTAGTGGTCGCTCAGGCGTTCCAGAGCCTCCATGGTCAAGCGCTGCAGATGCTCCCCCTCTAGCAGCGCCCACTCTTCAAAAGCGGAGCAGCCGGTAAGGGAAAAGCCTTCCAGGAAAGCGCCGCGAGCCAGTTCAACAGCCTTCTCCAGCGGATGGAGGATTTCCTGGTGTTCGGGCGGATTGGCCTGCAAGAGGTCACTGAAGGCGGACACATCCACCCACGCATCGCTGGCAGGGTTAAACTGGATCGTCTGACGGGAAACACTGATGAAGGGTGGCGATGCCCCGCGATCTTCGGATCGCGCAGCATCCTTGGCAGGCGCTCGGTCTCCGAGCGCCTTGCGCAGGCTGGCCAGGACATGCCGCAGGTTGGCGCGCGCAACTGATTCTGGTTGCTCGGGCCACAGCAGCCCGGCCAACTTCTCACGGCGATGCGGCACTTGGGCCTCCACAGCGAGGTAGGCGAGTAGTGCCCGGACCTTGTCCGACTCGAAACCGGTGACCGGGTCTCCGTCCAAGGTCACGCGCAGGGGACCAAGAAGAGAGATCACCAAACGGGACATGGGGCTTCCCTCCGACGGCAAGTGACAGTCTCTTCGGCCGGTAGTTGTGCGGCGTTTCAGCAATGCGGCCTTCCAAAAGAGCCTTGGCGCTCCATGCCTACCGCGGGTTCTGTTAGGCGATGCGGACCAGTCAGGAGCGAATCTCCGGCTCGAAAGGCATACTGCCAACCACCTACGGTGCGGGAGCGCACAACTCCCTATGCTTGCAGATTCTACAACGGCTGAGTAATCTTGTCAAGTAGTTGACTCGCGACACGGCTCTGGATGGCCTCACGTTCTCCATACGTTCTCCACACGCCGAATCATTACACTGGGACTCGGAGAAAGAGAGACACAACCTTGGCGGATGTGAGATGGGGTACAAGGGAACAACGGGCCTGTTCGTCCTGCCTGCCAGGGTCGTACCGGACGGAGGCTGCAGAGAGGCACACGTGGCAGTCATCGCTCAGGACTGTCCACAACGGCGGTACACATGCCACTACATGGATGGGAAAGCATTGGGCACCTAGGCAGGCGGCGCTCGTGCAGAAAGGAGATATGCCTATACCCAAGAGAATAGAACGAGAGAGAAGCACGCAAAACGTAGAGGGTCTAGTGAATGACTGGGCAAATTCAGAAAAGGAGAGGATGAAATGAAAAAGATCTGGTTGACTCTACTCACAGTAGTCTTCGCTCTGTCTGCACTGTTGATCTCTGCTCAAGCAGGGCCGCCGACCACCGCGGAAGGGCTCTGGCGGTATCAACCTTTCATCGAAAGCGCGAGAACGGCGGGCTGCAACACGTTCCTGGACACGTTCGAGAACGGAATCTGGTCAGGCACCTTTGAGGGAACTTCGACAGAGGACGGGAAAGTCGTGATCCATTGCTCTGGCGCCTGGTCCTTCAATGCCATCGTCTCGTATACAGGCGAGGTGAACGGTCAGTCTGGCACCTTGAAGATGTCCGTAGAAGGTTCCCTGCCAGCCGGAGAGAGTGAATGGCACGGGCATTGGGTGATCTTAAGTGGCACGGAAGGACTGGCTACTCTCCAGGGGCAAGGGACCTGGTGGGGACCAGGGTCCCCGGGTGAAGGGATTTGGGGTGACATCTACTATGCCGGAGATGTTCACTTTGAGCCCTGATCCCTGGCTATCTCGCGAAAGACATTGCGGTTTCGGTAGATTGAACGCGAATGATGCCATCCCGCACTGGAGCGCCTGTCTCTCTGTGCTCGTGCTACACCAAACCTACCCAAGCGCCTAATCAGGACGCTCGCCGGTCCCATGGACCACAAGCCAGTGGGCGGCTCTCGAACGAGGGCCGCCCGCAAAGCTTGTCCCACATAACAGGTCGTTCTACCTAATCGCTCACCAACCTATCGAGTAAACCCTCAACCACCTCCATCATCCTTGGCCCCACATTCTCAATGCTCTCCAGCCCCTTCCGCCCCATCGCTCGGTAGATCAAGCCCAGTTCCTGCCGCGTATCCTCGATGGCCCAGGCCGCCTTGCGATAGGCCCACACCCGCTGCGCCGGCGCGTTGTCCAGCTCCATC
>Ga0207796_1000248_pt1 | contig 23517 bp, 22 predicted proteins | sample Pon1CUnioCityCA_6_FD_187274 | JGI IMG/M metagenome (GOLD analysis project Ga0207796, IMG submission 187274) | Marine sediment microbial community from Union City, CA, USA - Pond 1C Sediment 1 (SPAdes) | ecosystem: Environmental > Aquatic > Marine > Intertidal zone > Salt pond sediment ...
GGCTCGGCTACCGAGCGCATCTCGATCGCCGATTGCACGCGGGTCACTACATCGATGCGCTCAAAGGCATCCATCAATGCCAGGGCATTCATCACCGTTGCCAGCATCCCCATGTAATCGGCGGTTGCCCGGTCCATGCCGGCGTGTTTGCCGCGTCGTCCGCGCCACAGGTTGCCCGCCCCAATCACAATCGCTACATCCACATTCATAGCATGCACTTCTTTGACACGCTCAGCGATGTTGATGGCTTTTATCGGGTCAATCCCAAAGCCGTCCACCCCCGCCAGGGCTTCACCACTCAACTTCAAAAGGATTCTTTTGTAAACCAGTCCATTATCCAGTTCTGCCATCATTCCTCCCGGGTTCCCATCACCATCCTGGTGTTCTTAGAAAAAAAGCCAACCGTTTGGTTGGCTTTAGAATGATTAACCTTCTTCCGTTTCTTCGTCAGCCCCGGATTCAGCACCGAGCTCCCAGCGCACAAAGCGGCGAACAACGATATTCTCACCCAGTTTGATAACCTGCTCATTGATCAAATCCTGGACGCTCATGCTGTTATCGCGTACATAAGGCTGGTTTAAAAGGACAGTTTCTTCTTTGTATTTCTTTAGATAGCCCTCCACAATCATGGGGATGACCTTTTCAGGCTTGCCTTCCTCTTTGGCACGGGCAGCGGCGATTTGCATCTCATGATCCAAAGCTGCCTGGGGGATATCCTCTTCTGTCAAATAAAGCGGGTTAGCGGCAGCCACCTGCAGGGCTAATTCGTGTGCCAGCTCAAGAAAATCTGGTGAACGACCGACAAAATCGGTTTCGCAGTTCACCTCAACCATCACTGCCATACGGCCTTCACCGTGGGAATAGACCTCGATTACGCCTTCAGAAGCCTCACGACCAGCGCGTTTGGCGGCTTTTGCCAAACCTTTCTCACGCAGATAATCGCTGGCTTTGTCAAAATCCCCATCAGCTTCACGCAAGGCAGTGCGGCAGTCCAGAAAGCCGCAGCCTGTGGCATCGCGTAATTCTTTGATCATATCGGTTGTAATATCCATAATATTTTTATTTCCTATCCTTATTCTTATCTCAAATGCTTTATGCTACTTCTTCGTCCTGATCCGCCTCAGGTTCTTCAGGCGTATCCTCGTCTGATTCCTCAACAGCCTCTTCGAGTTGTTCCTCAGTTTCTTCCAGGGTTTCTTCAGCTTCGATCAACAGCTCTTCTTCATCTTCTTCATCTTCTTCATCCTCTTCCTCAAGCTTGCGCTTATTGAGTTTGGATTTCTGCGAAGTCCCCAGGTGTTTGAGGGTGGATGCGCCCAGCAGTTCTTCATCTTCCAGCTCACCCTCATCCTCGATGAAGCGGGAGATCTCCTCCGGCATGGGTTCAGCCATGACCTCTTCTTCCTCAGCTTCCTTGCTGCGGATCGCCTTGCCTTCCATCACGGCATCGGCGATTTTACCCACCAGCAGTTTGATCGCCCGGATGGCGTCATCGTTGGAGGGGATGATGTAATCCACATTTTTCGGATCACAATTGGTATCCACCATGGCGACCACGGGGATAGTCTTCAAATTCGCTTCGTGAACAGCTGTTTCCTCGCGCATGACATCCACCACAAACAACACGTCGGGCAGACGCTTCATCGTGCGGATACCGTGCAGGCGTGTATCAAGGCGTTCGATCTCGCGCTCGATCATCAAGCCCTCTTTTTTGGTCAGAAGGTCAATTTGACCGCTGTCGCGCATACGCTCCAACCGCTCCAACTCAAAAATACGTTTTTGAATGGTGAACCAGTTGGTAATCGTACCGCCCAGCCAACGTTGATTGACATAGGGCATGCCGCAGCGTTCGGATTCTTCACGGATGGTATCCTGTGCCTGGCGTTTCGTGCCGACAAACAGGACGGTTCCACCCTGAGAAACCTTCTCGCGGACAAAGTCATAAGCTTCATCCAGCAGCTTGACCGTCTGCTGCAGGTCAATAATATGGATGCTGTTGCGTTCTGTAAAGATATACGAACGCATCTTGGGGTTCCACTTATTGGTGCGGTGACCAAAGTGGACGCCGCTCTCTAAGAGCGATTTCATTGTGACCACAGGTGACATGATAAATTAAACTCCTTTGCGTTTTAATCCTCCGCTTCCTTCTGGCTTGCCCCTCACCCATCATATGGGCACGCAGGACAAATCCGGAAGCGTGTGAAATAGTGTGTCTGCCAGGTCAATTTGACAGCGGTATGAGTATAGCATAAAAGAATTGAAAAGGGAATGCCAGTAGGGTGCGCAGGGCTTTTCTGCGCACCTTTAAATATTAAGGCAGGTACAGCCGGCCTGTCCCTGAAGCGACGCGGAGAGGGAAGGCTTACGTGACATTGTTTGTCATGCATGCTTCGCAGTGCATGACCTACCACCTCTTCACGCAATACCCTTTTGCGCACATATGACACCATTTTTCGTAGGGAGCTCAGGGGTGTTCTCCGCACCTATCATCAACGATCATAAAATCTTTCACCATTGTTTCCTGCTATAATTCATCCATAACCCTATTTAAGGAACTTCCCATGTCCCTGAGAGCGCACCTGAATAAAATCCGACAGCAAGGTCCCTTCTTCCAGATCGACAAACCAATCTCCAAACACCTCCTAGCTGCCGGTATCTTAAAAACTCTCGAACCCTCCCCGGTCCTATTCCAATCTATCGCCGAATCCAGGTTCCCGGTGATGGGTAACCTGTTCTGCACAAAACAAACCTTTGCCGATTACTTGGGCATCTCCCTGCCAGAGATCATCCCAGTGCTGACCGGCGCCATTGACGAACATTCCCCACCTGAAAGCGTCCATTCTGCACCCAGCCAGGAGGTGATCATCAACCAACCTGACCTGGATGAGCTGCCCATCCTTTTCCATTGTGAGGGTGACGGCGGTAATTACATCAGCTCGGGTGTGATGGTCTCCAGCCATCCAGAATACGGTCAAAACCTGGACTTTCACCGTTGCATGCAGTTTTCAAAAACTGAAATGGCCGTGCGAGTGGTAAAAACCCGGAACTTTGACACCTTTCTACAGGACTTAGGCGCTGTGGATGTCGCAATTTGCGTAGGCGTCTCGCCGAATATCCTTGTCGCTGCAGCCACCTCCGTGGCAATCGGTGTAGATGAGCTGGAGATCGCCAATGCCCTGGAACCCATCCAGGTGGTCAAAGCCCATACATCCAACCTGATGATCCCGGCTGAATCAGAATTTGTCATCGAAGGCACCATTTATCGTGACCGCCGTCATGCCGAAGGTCCCTTTGTAGATCTAACAGAAACCCAGGATATTGTGCGGCAGGAACCTGTCCTGGAAGTCAAGTGCATCACCCACCGCCAGGATCCAATCTGGCACGCACTGCTCCCTGGTGGGCTGGAACACAAGCTCTTAATGGGCATGCCCCGGGAGCCAACCATCTTTCGTGAGGTTAATCAGGTCGTGACATGCCTGGATGTCAACATCAACCCGGGCGGCTGTTCATGGCTGCATGCGATTGTCAAAATCCGTAAAGTACATGAAGAGGATGGACGAAAAGCCATCCAGGCAGCATCTCGTGGGCATCACTCCTGTAAACACATCTTTGTGGTTGATGAAGATATCAACATCTATGATCCTTTATCCGTCGAATGGGCAATGGCCACCCGTTTCCAGGCTGACCAGGACCTGGTTATGCTGGGCAGGGAACGCGGCTCGTCCCTCGACCCCAGTGCAGAACCCAATACCTATGAAACCTGCAAAGTCGGCTTTGATCTAACCGCACCGTTGCAGGCACAGGGCAAACACTTTAAAAAAGTCCCTTTTCCAGCGGTCAACCTTTCGGATTTTGTCACATGATTCCTGGGCAATAGGAATATACTGAAAACACGCAAAGTTCAACTATTATTGACAGACCAATCACCATTATCAACTCACTATGCACCTGACAAAGCAAGAACAATCCTTTATAGCAGGGGAAGCCGGGCCTGCCGCCCAAAAAGCGATGCGCATCCTGGAAACATTGGGGCGTATCTATGGTGCGGAAAAGATGATCCCCGTTACCTCTGTCCAGATATCCGGAGTCAGCTATGCCAACCTGGGTGAAGCCGGGCTAGATTGGTTATCTGAGATGGCCGCTGGCGGTGGACAAGCCCGGGTGTTCACTACCCTCAATCCCGCGGGGATGGATATTGAGAACTACCAAGCCCTGGGTATTAATGAAACCTTTGCGGAAAACCAGCGCCGGGTGCTGTCTGCTTTTGAGAAAATGGGTGTTGTCACAACCTGTTCTTGCACACCCTACCTCTTCGGCAACCTGCCGCATTTTGGTGAGCACATCGCCTGGGCTGAGAGCAGCGCTGTGTGCTACGCCAATGCTATATTGGGTGCACGCACAAACCGTGAAGGGGGTCCTTCAGCCCTGGCAGCCGCCTTGACCGGGCGCACACCAGCCTATGGATTGCACCTGGATCAAAACCGCCATCCCACCCTGCAGGTGACCGTCGAAGCCCACATCCACAGCAACCCTGATTTTGGTGCCTTTGGAAAAGCCCTCGGTGACCGGATTCAGACCCTGGAAGAAAACCGCGTCCCTTATATCTTAGGCATCGAAAAGGCAACCCTTGAAAATCTAAAATCCTTTTGCGCCAGCATCGCCACCTATGGCGGCGTAGCGCTTTTCCACATCCCGGGCATCACACCGGAAACTGACACATTTGAGCCGCCGGTTGAACACCTCATCCTCACCCAGGAAGACATCGACCAGGCAAAAGAAGAGCTGACCCTGGCATCCCCCAATGAGGTGGATTTCATCAGCCTGGGGTGCCCGCACCTTTCGCTGCGTGAAATTCAGCAGATTGCGCAGCACCTTAAGGGACAAAAGGTTAAGAAAGAATTTTGGATTACAACCTCCCGCCCCATCAAAGGCATGGCTGACCGTATGGGTTACACCGAGATCATTGAAAGGGCTGGGGCAAAATTTGCCACAGACACCTGCTGTGTCGTCGCGCCAATAAAAGGCCGTTTCAAAGCGATGGCAACAGATTCGGCAAAAGCCTGTTATTACGCTTATGCCAAGAACGATTTCAAGACGATCCTGCTCCCCTTTGATGAAGTGATTAAGGAAGCCCTCCGATGAAACTCACTGGACGGACCATATATCCCGGTAAAGCTAGCGGAATAGCCCTGGTGAGCAGCATGGGTATTTCCTTTTATGGCGGTGTCGATCCTGATTTGGGCGTTGTCACCGAAAAAAGCCATGACCTGCAAGGGCAATCCATTGCAGGCAAAATCCTGGTATTCCCCAACGGCAAAGGATCAACGGTTGGCTCCTATATCCTTTATCGGTTACAGAAAAATGGGCTTGCACCCACTGGGATCATCAATGCCTCCTGTGAAACCATCATCGCCGTCGGATGCATCATCGCAGAAATCCCATGCCTTGATCGGGTTGATCTCAGCCGAATCAAAACGGGCATTTCCCTGAAACTGCATGCGGACCAGGGATGGGTCGTGATTGATTAGCGTTGTCACAGGCAAAGCATTTACGCGCTCATGGTATGCTTTAATTTTCACCCCTGCACAAATAAAACCTTTTCATGGATATGGAAAAAACAGCTTGTTAGAAGGGCAAGGACAACAGCAAAATGCATTATTTTGCCATCTTGCAGGAATACATTAACGCTGTTCCAATGGATAAATTGCACATTCAATTTTTAGCTCTTTCAGGTCATAACCCAGCCAACCAAAATATCAACCTGGGAAAGGTCGTTATTTTTATTGAATGACCCTTGTCAGGAAATTAAAAAATGACTGCTGTTTAGGTTTAGACAGTATAATTTCATCATGAAAAATCCAAAGCGAATCATCCTTGCCATTACCGGTGCCAGCGGCGCTGTCTATGGCTTGCGTGCGCTGGACATCCTGAAAGCCCTGGGATATGAAGTGCACCTGATCGTGAGTCCCATGGGCGCCAGGATCATTGAACAGGAGTCTGAGTTCAAAGCTCAACAAGTTTATGACAAGGCTGATTTCCTGCATCAGGCAGGAAACCTCAATGCATCGATTGCGTCCGGCTCATTCCATACCCTCGGCATGCTCGTTATTCCATGCTCGATTAAAACCCTCTCCGGGATTGCCAACAGCTATGCAGAAAATTTAATCCAACGGGCTGGGGACGTTTGCCTCAAGGAAGGACGTCCGCTCCTGCTGGCTGTGCGAGAGACGCCGCTCCACAGCATTCATCTCAAGTTAATGTTAAGAGTTTCGCAATCTGGCGCGATTATCTTCCCGCCCGTTCCGACATTTTATGACCGACCCCAAACGATCGATGATATCATCAGCGCCAGCGTGGGAAGAATGCTCACCAGGATCGGCATCCACAATGATCTCTATGAAGCTTGGGAGGAGGATTAGCAAATCCAATTCAGGAGATTTCGCCTTTATTTACCTTTGCTCAAGATAACTCGCCAACCCAATCAGCTGAGAAGGAAGTGCCATGCCAGAAATTGACCCGAAAAAACAACGACAAGCTAAGGAATATGCCGGCATCAAGCGCAGGATTTGGCTTGCTGATCAAGTCTTCAGCCTGGTATATGCCGTTTTGTGGCTGGTCACTGGCTGGTCAACAGGACTTCGAACCTGGCTGGATTCATTGACATCCAGCCCATGGTTGACCATCGCCTTGTTCGCCGCCATATTTGGCGGCATCTACTTTATGCTCAACCTCCCTTTAGGATTTTATTCCGGATATATCCTCCCTCACCGTTTTGAACTCTCAACACAATCCTTGAAGGATTGGCTTATCGACCAGGTGAAGGGATTGGCGCTTGGCGCTGTGCTGGGTCTCGGCTTGCTTGAAATCATTTATTTCATCCTTCGCATGGCAGGTGAAACCTGGTGGTTGTGGATGACGGGTGCCATGCTGCTCTTTTCCGTGTTATTAACCAACCTTTCACCGATCCTGATCATGCCAATATTTAACAAATTCACCCCCCTCAGCGAAGAACATGCTGACCTGGCTGAAAGGTTGATCAAACTAGCAGAAGAGGCGGGTACAAAGGTAAAAGGGGTGTATAAAATGGATATGTCCCGCCGGACCAAACAGGCAAACGCAGCCTTGATGGGCATTGGCAACACACGCCGGATTGTTCTCGGCGATACCATGATCGACGAGTTTTCAGCGGATGAAATTGAAACTGTTTTAGCACATGAATTGGGCCATCATGTTCATAACGATATCCCAATCCTGATTGGTTTTGGGACCCTGATCACAGCACTGGGTTTCTATCTGATCTCCCTGGCGATGAATTGGGCGATCAACTCCTTCGGGTTAACCGGAATTGCCGACCCTGCCGGTTTACCAGCATTAATGGTCATGCTCTCACTTTATGAATTGATCATCATGCCGCTACAGAATGCGATCTCACGCTGGCGGGAACGTATGGCAGATGATTACGCCTTGCAGGCAACGGACAAACCCAAAGCCTTTGCTTCGGCCTTCACGCGACTTGCAAATCAAAATTTAGGAGAATTAAATCCCGAATCGTGGGTTGTTTTTATGTTCTATTCCCATCCCCCACTTAATCAACGCATTGCCAAGGCAGAAAACTGGCAGGGTTAATCCGGATAATTGAAGGCTATTCCCGTTCGAAAGGTGTTCCCAGCGCACCTGGTGGCTGCGAACGCAATGCGCGTATAATTTTAATCACGCGAGTTCTGACTTTGTCCGGCAAAGTGGCAATGAGCCGCTCCATCCATTCCGTATTTCCCAGGTTCACAAATAACAATGCAAGGATCATCAGAGGGAAAGGAGCCACCTGGAGGACTTGTGATGGGATAAATGTCAATGTCGACTGTAAGACCAGCCCCAGCCACTGCAGGAAGGCAAACAGATAAGCCCCAAAGGCGACCCTGAAGGGATTCCATCCGCCAAAGATGGTAATTGCCAACACAATCCATCCAATCCCATTCAAACCAGTGATGGTGCCTTTCCACCCGGCTTTCACGCTGAGCGTATACAAAGGTCCCGCCAAGCCCACCAGGGCACCCCCTAAAATTGTATAGAAATAACGCAATCGAGTAACGTTTGCACCCCGTACAAAGGCAGCAGCAGGTTTTTCACCGATGCCGCGCAGCATTAACCCGGGGTGTGTTTTATAAATCCAGAACCAGGCGATAAAAATCAGCAATATACTCAAATAGGTCATCAATGATTGTTGAAAAAACAGGGTCCCAAGAACCGGGATCTCCCTGAGAAAGGGGATCGGGGTGGCGTACATGATGGGTGCTTGCTCCCCCATAATGGGATTCCCCAAAAAGTAAGCCAGGTCCTCACAAGTAATGGCTAAAATAAATCCTACAGCAACCTGAGATTGCTTCAACGTAATGCTGGCAAACGCCACAATGGCAGAAACAACAGCACCAACCGCCATGCCAGCAAGAAACCCCAAGAGGATACTATCCGTTTGCAAAGCAACTGAAAATCCCATCATTGCTGACAAGATAATCAATCCATTTAAAGAAAGGTTGATCACACCAGCCCGTTCTGTCAATGTTTCGCCGATTGCGGCTAGAACAATGGGTGCACCTGCCTCAATCACACCTGCCAAACCCAGAAGAATCATTTCGCCTGACATTTAATTTCCTCCGCCTTTCCCCAATACGCGCTGCTTTACACCTTGCATGAGCAGGATGAACAAAACCAGGCTCCCTTGAAGGACACCAGTTAAGGAGGAATCGAGTTTTTGAACAATAGGTAATTGGATTCCACCGATATTCAAAGCCGCAAAGAACAATGCAATCGGGGCAATCCAGATCGCCTTAAAGTTGATCAGCATGGCAATCATCAAACCAAGATACCCATAGCCGCTTGAAATGGAGGGAATCAATCGATGGTAAACAGCAACAACCTGGAGTGCACCCGTCAGCCCTGCATACAGACCACAAACCATAAATGACAACATCATATATTTTTTCGTCGGGATTCCCAAGCGGTAAGCGGAACGTAAACCCATGCCAACAGCCTTGAGACGCAATCCAAAGTGCGTGTTCTGCAGCAGGAAAAAGACAATCACCAGGCCTATTATGGCAAGGAGTATGGAAGGCCAGCTTAAGTTTATGGATCCAAAGGTCGGGAGCCAATATGCCTCGGGAAAGGGGTCTGTGCCGCTCATCGAGGCGATACCGGCGCGGCTCCAAGCTCCAAAAATCAACCCAATATTGAGCGCTGTGGCAATAAAATTTAACCCTAATCCACCAAATATTTCATTAACACCCCCATAGGTCTTGAGCAAACCTGCCAGGGCAGCCCAAACCATACCGCCAACCATCCCACCAATGATGGACAAGATAATTACCAAAGCTGGCGGCACAGCGGTATCCTGAAACATACGGATCACACCAGTAGTAACAATTGCTCCAAGGGTGATCTGACCCTCAATACCAATATTCCATAAACCAGCAGAAAATGTCACTAACAAGCCGCTGGTGACCAGGAGCAGGGGGATCCAGACAATGATAACGTTGGTGATTCGGCTCGAACTACCTACCGCACCTTCCCAGATTAAACGGAATGTTTCTAGTGGATTAGCCCCAACCAAAATTAATATCAGGCTGATAAAAACAAAGGCTAAAACAACGCCACCGATTTGAAATAAAAAAGAAAAACGACGCAGGCGTGTCTGTTCCATATTTCTCCTCTTATTCAAAGGTTTGATCCCAACCCTTTCCACCAATCAATTGTCCCAATTTTTCTAGGCTTGTTTGTGAGGTGTCCAATGGCGGAGAAACTTTTCCACTGAAAAACACCAGGATTCGGTCGCTATAACGCAGGATTTCGTCCAAATCAGCCGATATAAAGAAAATTGACGTACCGAGCAGGCATCTTTCCTTCAACTTATCCCACATATAAATGGCAGATTCGATATCCAAACCGCGCGTGGGATGTTCCAAAAGCACAACAAGCAGGTTTTCCTTGAGTAAGGATAATGCCGCCCTTTGTTGATTGCCACCTGATAATGACTTTACAGGCGTTTCAGGTCGACCGATGATATTATATTCATCAATTTTGTTCTCTGCTTGCTTTCTGAATTGACTCTTATCGATAAATAATGATTTTTCATTAGAGGTCACCATAAAATGTTCAGCCAACGTCAATCCGGGCACCAACCCTTCTTCCAATCTTGATGCAGGCAGATAGGAGACACCATTTTCTAAAAATTCAAGGTAGGTCTTGCGAGTCATGTCTTTGTCATTGACAACAACCCGCCCCGAAATAGGCCTCAACAACCCCGCGCAAGCTCTTAAGAGGACATTTTGGCCGCTGCCTTCCATACCAGCCAATCCCACCACCTCACCAGCAAAAAGTTCTATGTTGACGGGACCGATTTCTAACGGATACTTTTCAACAACCATGTCTTGCAGGGCGAAGTTAACTTTCTCTTGGGTAAATGGTTTCGGCTGGGTCAATGTGATCTGTTTTCCAAACATCATTTCCACCAGTTGATCGGTGTCATAAGGTGAATCAACTTCTCCCACCAGTGAGCCTTTTCGTAATATTGCTACCTTGTGGCACAGGTTTTCAACATCTTCAAGCTTATGAGAGACGAAGATGATGGTTTTTCCACTTTCAGCCAGCACCTTTAAGGCCGCAAACAATTTATCCTTTTGCTGGGCACTGATACCGGTTGTTGGCTCATCCAAAATCAATACTTGGGCACCCAGCCACAACAACCGCAGGATTTCCAACTGCTGCCGCTCGCCAACCGTCAAAGTATCAATATAGGTGTACGGATCCAAAGAAAATTCAAATTCCTTCTGAAGTTCATGAAATGCTTTGATCTTTTCCGGGTAAGTGATGACAAGACCTTCACTTCTTCCCAGGATAAAATTATCAATGACCTGCATCGGCGGAAAATCGAGAGGATCTTGATGAAGCATACCAATGCCAAATTTGATGGCATCCGCCGGCGTTTCAATGGCTACCTTATCCCCATCTAAAAAGATTTCACCCAAATCCGGTTGGATAAAACCGGAGAGAATCTTCATTAAGGTGCTTTTTCCAGCCCCATTTTCCCCCAGGATGCCAAATATTTGACTGTCCTGGATGTTCAAGGAAATATTGGCATTCGCATGTACATCACCAAAATGTTTATTGATATGTTTTAATTGAATATTCATTGAGACCGATTCAAATACAAGAATGGGGAAGACAAATTTCTTGTCTTCCCCAGTTTATGGTTGTCGAAAGACTACTCTGAACGACCTTCGATTCCCTCAAGCAATTGCGGGAGATACCAGATTTCAACATCTGTGGCTGTCTCGCCTTCCGCCAGGAACTCAGTGCCGTCCTGGAAATTCAATGGGCCAGTCCAAAGATTCAAACCACCTGCCAACTCGTCAATGAATTGATCCAGCAAAGGTTCATTATCCGGGGACATCCCCGGGCCTTTGATATACCCAACTGCTGTCGTGTCCAGGTCGTTGATATCCTCCCAGTTGGGTGGTAGCCACTCAAATACCGATTCCCATGATCCATCAATTGCGCTGGAAATATGACGGACGTATGAGGGTCCCCAATTGAAAAAAGGAACGCCAAGACAAACATCAGGCGCTTCTTCGCAAGCGCCAATGTAGTCATAAGGGATCGCATAGACTGTGGTCCCTTCACTGGTTGCCTTGCGTGCTTCTACCAGGGCTTCTGTGGTGTCAATGCCTGAGATGATCACATCAGCGCCATTATTTATGAACTCGTTAGCCACCTGTGTGGGGTCCTCGGTGACACCAGGGATATTAAACCAGAATCCAATCCATGTCACACGAAAATCCAAATCGGCAGGGTCATTGCCCAGGTAATTTTCCCAGCAATATTCCGCACCCAAGTAAGCAGCAGCGACCAGGCGACGTGTTTCCTCATTGATTAATGGTCCCAAGTAACCGATCGAACCGGTCTCGGAGTGGAGTGCCGCATCGCAGCCTGCAATCATTTTGCCGTATTCCATCTGCCCCATCACGTTAATCATATTGTCCAGGGGGACGTAATTCTCACCCTCTTCCCAAACCGAATCACCAGAGGCATGAATAACGTAAATATCCGGATTGTTCTCAGTGAACTCAACTGCATCTTGTTTCATATCGTCCGAGTTGAAGATGATGAGTTGAGCGCCCTGCTGAACCAATTCCTCCGCTAATTGGGCGGCGGTTGTTCCAGGTCGATCCGCTGTGTTCACGACATCCAGGTAAATCATCTCTGTGCCCGGGATATTCTCTTCTACATACAAACCAGCGTCATAATGCGCCTGGCTCCAGCCTCTATCATTGTAAGGACCGACTAAAAGCATCCCAAAAATGAATTCTTCTGGTTCAGGTTCTTCCGTTGGTTCTTCAGTTGGCTCTTCCGTTTCCTCAACAGGTTCTTCGACTTCTTCTGCAGGTTCTTCGGTTTCCTCAACTGGTGCTGGTTCTTCCTCTGTGGGGGCTTCAATCTCCTCCAAAGGTTCTTCAGTAACCTCCACTGGCTGGCATGCCGACAGAATCATGGTTGGGATGAGCAGTAAGACAATCAAAATCATAGTAATTTTTTTGTTCATTTTTCTCCTTTGCACCTAATCGTTACTCCTTCAATCACATTTTTTACTTTTCGAACAAATTTGAGATCTATTCACCTCCATTCTTTTCCTATCAGTGAAACTTTCTGTAAATAAATAATTGTTACTTATTTTTCCTAATCGTCAGGTGACGTAAAATGGTTTCATTGATGCTGAATTAAACTCACCTCTTTAATTTTACACGATAATTATCGTCGTGCGGGTCTGATCTTTAGCTAAAAACACGCTTCAAAATGTGCGAGAAACATGGTTTAAAAAACGGAAGCTTCCTTAATCCTAACAAAAGTTATGTGTTTTTCAACTAATCCATAAAAAGCCAATTTGAAATTATGATCTAAAAAAGGGCAAAGATAGGTTAATTAATTGGCATCTCATAAACTCGATAACGACGGATGGGTTCCACACCCAACTTCAGCAAGGCATTGTTCATGCGATGGTTATTCTCAAGGACATAATTGATTTCCATGCGCACTTTCTTTTCACTCAAGGCCTCATAAGTCGCTCGATATAAGAGTGTGTCAATCCCCTTCCCCTGGTATTCTGGCACCACCCCAAGGCCCCACATACGGTATTGGCGGATTTGCTTGAGCCCAAGCAGGAGCTTCAGCCAACCAAAAGGAAACAAACGACCATTCAACTCCTTTAGCAGGGTATTGACATCAGGCAGGGAAAGTGCAAAACCAATCGGAGCACCATCAGCATCTTCAGCGATCAACAAAACTTCAGGATTGACAATTTGTTTGAGATCCTTAGCCATCGCCCGAGCCTCAGCCTCTGTCACAGGATAATAGCCCCAATTGTCAGAGATGGATCGATTGGATAAATCAACAATGGTCAGCACCTCCTCCTCCAGGTTCTGTAAATTCACCGGGCGAACGGTCACACCATAACGGGATTGGATTCGATCGGTAAAAGTCAGGTACCTTTCTGGGAAGATATAGCCTGCTCCTTGGTCCGCCTCGTAAGCCAGCATGTCAATAGCTTTGACCAAACCAAAAGATTCAAAAAACGCCACGTAATAGATTGGGTTATGCGGTGCCAAGATCACCGGGGGTCTCTCACTGCCTTCAATTTCCAAACCCCATTCCTGGGAGGCAAAACTCCAGGGACCGCGCATCGCTTGCATCCCTTGGTCCAGCAGCCATTGATATGCTGCCCCTAATAGCAGATGGGCGCTCTTTTCATTTTCAATGCACTCAAATGAGCCAAACAACCCAATCGGTTGTCCCCAATGCGCCACAGCAAGTTCATCGATAAAAGCTGAACAACGCCCAATCACCTGCTGACTTTTCTTCAGCAGGAAGAGCTGAACACGACAATGATCCAGCATGGGGTTTTTCCTGGGATCAAATTGCGCTTTCTGTTCCGAACGTAAGGGCGGTACCCAATTGAGGTCATCCCGATATAAGTCATATGGTAGTTGAATAAAGCGTTTGAGATCTTTCTTAGATTGAACACTTACAATTTGCATCAAAGACTCCAGTAATGACAGAATGCAAGAATGACTCTATTGTAATCGGTAATGTAATAACGAAGCATGATACAAAAAAAATACGAAAATCAAGTTTGATGAGGAGGCATTAAGAACCTCCAGAAAGATCAAAATTACCTGCTCAAGGATTATGGTCATCATCATATAAATTCTCTCATTTATCTGTCAAATGGTCAGGACAACATACAGGTCACGAGTCAGAATGACCCCATAACTAATCACAAATCCCTGTCCTTTTTTCGTTTGACCGCCCTTAACGAATATGGTATTCTGCTCACTATGACCATGCAAGCAACAGCCTTGGCGCATCCCAATATCGCATTCATAAAGTATTGGGGGCTTAAAGATCAAGCGCGGCGGATCCCTACAAATGATTCCATTTCGATGAATATTGGCTGCCTGAATACCCGAACTTCCGTCCTGTTCGATCCAAAACTGGAAGAGGATCATTTTGTCCTCAACGGGCAGCGGATAACCGGGGAAGCAAGCTCCCGCGTCAGTGCCTTTATGGACCACATTCGCCAGCTTGCAGACCAACGAATTTTTGCCCACATTGAAAGCAAAAACAACTTCCCTGTTGGTGCGGGGTTGGCGTCATCCGCATCAGCTTTTGCCGCCCTCGCACTGGCAGGTACTGAAGCCCTTGGATTGCATCTTTCTGAAAAAGAGCTCACCAGCCTGGCAAGATTCGGTTCTGGTTCAGCCTGCCGCTCTGTTCCCGGCGGATTCGTGGAATGGCGTACAGACCCCCAAACGGCTGAGTCCTACGCATTTTCTATCGCGCCCCGTGACCACTGGCAATTGGTCGATTGTATTGCCATCCTCAGCAAGCAGCACAAACCAGTGGGTTCTGAAGCAGGCATGCTTTCTGCCAAATCCAGCCCCTTGCAAGATGCCCGGGTACAGGACGCCAAGCGCCGGTTAGAACTGTGCCGCTCAGCCATCCTCCAGCGGGATTTTCCTGCCCTCGCCCAAGTCACAGAGTTGGATAGCAACCTGATGCACGCTGTGATGATGACCTCTGACCCACCCCTGTTCTACTGGCATCCGCAATCCCTGGGGATCATGAAAGCGGTCAAAAAATGGCAAGATGAGGGTTTGCCGGTTACCTATACCCTGGATGCCGGTCCCAACGTTCATGTGATCTGTCCTAGAGAGGTTAGCGGAGAAATCATCACCCGCTTAAAAAGTTTCCCGGGTATCATAGAAATTCTACAGGGTATGCCAGCCGGACCTACTCGACTACTTACAAAAAATTGATCGTCTAGCCCCCGAGGGTATAATTAACGGCTATACGTAAATAAATTGACCTGTCCGTGAAATTTCACGGCAGGATTAGAAGGATAAAAATGAACATAGTTTTATTGATTTTACAGGTAGTTTTCGTCATTGGTTTCCTGATCTTTTTCCATGAATTAGGACATTTCCTCGCCGCACGTGCGGTTGGTGTACCGGTTGAGGAATTTGGCTTTGGCTATCCTCCCAGGTTGGCGAAAATTGCAGAGTGGAAAGGTACCGAAATTACGCTGAACTGGATACCCTTTGGTGGTTTTGTGCGCCCGAAAGGTGAAGCAGATGAGACTATTGAAGGTGGTATGGCGGCAGCCCCAGCTTGGAAACGGTTGGTGATTGCCCTTGCCGGACCCATGATGAATTTCTTGATCGGCATCCTCTTGCTGGTGATCATTTATTCCGCCATCGGTATCCCTGCATCCAACGAAGCCATGATTACCCAGGTTGCCGCAAGTTCACCGGCAGAAGAGGTCGGATTGCAAGCTGGTGATATTATCCTGACTGTGGATGACAAACCCATTGAAAATATTGACCAACTGATCCAGGTAGTGGACCAAAACGCAGGTGAAGAGATCTCATTGGGCGTTGAGCGCGATGGAGAAATCGAATTCATCAGCATCACCCCCCGTGTGAATCCACCAGAAGGTGAGGGTGCAATGGGTGTGGCGTTGAGCAACCCGCTCAAACCAACACCATTCTTCCAATCGGTCGGCTATGCCTTCCAAACCACGGGATTCATCATCAGAGAAACCATCATGCTGCCGGTCCGTTTGATTCGTGGGACAGTTGACCCTGCCCTGGCGCGCCCTGTCGGGTATAAGGGGATTTACGATATCTACACACAAGCGGTTGAGATGGACCAGGAGACCAATTTGCCCACGGCAGAACCTCTCCCCATCTACACCCTTTCAATTATTGCCAATATCTCCCTGGCTCTGGGGATTACCAATCTTCTCCCCATCCCAGCTTTGGATGGCGGTCGGATCCTGTTCACCCTGCCCGAATTAATTTTTGGAAAACGCATTCCACAAAAATGGGAAAATGTAGTTAATACCGTCAGCTTTTTGCTCCTGATCGCCTTAATGGTTGTGATCACTATTCTTGATTTCACCAATCCCGTCGTTATTCCCTGACGAGATCATTTGAGGATGCCATGACTAACTCACCTTATCAAAAAGAATTCGAATTTGCAGAGATCAAAGCAGCCCTGCTTAATAATGAAAAACCCTTTCCGGCTGGCTTCTTGTATTTCTTCTCAGACATTCTCCAGGAAGACCTGGAAAAGCTGCTGGACGTTTGGCCGGAAGTTGCCACCAAGCGTCGCAGGGGACTGCTCGAGGATATGGAAAACCTGGCGGAAAACGATACCCTGCTTTTCTTTGATACCTTTGCCAGGAAGTGCTTGGATGACCAAGACCCGGTTGCCAGGGCAACGGCGATCCGTTTGCTCTGGCAGTCCCACCAGGAAAGCTTGGTCCCCGTTCTGATGAAGTTGATGAACGAAGACCCGGAGATGATCGTTCGAGCCGCAGCAGCAACCGGGTTAGGCATCTTTGTTTACCTTGGTGAACTAGACGAAATCAAAGCATCGACCTACAAAATATTGCTCGAAAACCTGATCCAGACACATCTCAGCTCTGATGATACCCTCGTCCGTCGACGGGCATTAGAAGCCCTAGGTTACGCCAGCCACCCGGAAGTTCCAGGCTTCATCCAAAAGGCATACGAGTCAGATAACGATGAATGGTTGCAAAGCGCCCTGTTTGCTATGGGCCGCTCTTTTGACCAGCGATGGGAAGCGTCTGTGTTGCGAATGATTGACCACCCCGATATCCAGGTTCGATACGAAGCCGTAAGGGCTGCCGGAGAACTGGAAATGGAATCCGCCCGTGAAAGGCTCTTTGAACTTCTCGAAGAGGGCACAGATGACGACGATTTGTATTTTGCTGCCATCTGGTCACTGACCAAGATCGGGGGCGAAGGTGTACGATCTTTAATTGAAATGAGCATCGAGGAAACGGATGACCCCAAAGAGCTTCAGTTCTTAGAAGAAGCCATCGAAAACCTTAACTTTACCGAACAGATCAACCTGTTTGATATGATGTATATTGAAGATGATGATCTCGAAAATTGGGAGGATGAAGAGGGCCTTACCTAGCAACAAACATTCTCAAAGATTGTTAGAATAAAGAATGCCCGGGATAAACTCGGGCATTTCGTTTATTTGTATCGGCTTATAAAATTTAGGTAGAATCGAATTGAAACAAAATAATTTGGAGCTTATAAGAAAGACCAAAAATGAGTGAAAATGAGCAATATCGTTTACATGCATATGTCCAGGGTCGAGTTCAGGGCGTGGGTTTCAGGTACTATGTCCTCCAGGCTGCCGAAGATAACAACCTGACTGGTTGGGTCCGCAACTTGCGTGATGGGAGGGTGGAAGTGGTGGCAGAAGGAACGCATGAAGATCTCAATCAGCTTCTCATGAGATTGCGAAAAGGACCAATCAGTGCAGATGTCAACGATGTCGATTATGATTTTTCTGACGCAAAGGGGGATTTTAAACATTTCCGTGTGCGCTTTACAGGCTGAGGTCACTCCTTTCATTCATTCAGCAATTTTTAGCAGCAGGAGTAAGAAGATAGGACTTTTATTGCGCCTAGTGCACACTAAGGTTCAAGGCATATCTCTCAAAAATGTCTTCCCTGGCAACATCTCCAGAACCCCCACATCGTAATTTGCACCCAAATAACCAAACTGGATGGGATGCATTCATAATTAAAGGTTTAGTATCTAAATATTTTACTCAGAACCACCACCCGAAAGAAGCTGAACTTTCTTCCAGGGTGGAAGATCAGATTCATCCGCCAGCATCGCCCGTAGTTCAAAAACCTGGTCGCGGAGCATTGCAGCGCGTTCAAATTCCAACGCCTTGGCAGCAGCCTTCATTTGCTTTTCCAATTCAGAAATCATGCGTGCCAGCTCCTTTTGCTCGAGTTTGCTGGCTTTGCTGCGTAAATCACCCGTTGGCTCTACGCCAGCGTCGCGTGCCAGTCGATCAGTGAGATCCCTTACAGACTTGACCACGCTGGCTGGCTCGATGTGATGTTCCAGGTTATGGGCGATCTGGATATCCCGCCGACGGTTGGTCTCATCAATAGCTTGTTTCATTGCATCGGTGACCTGGTCTGCATACATGATCACCTCGCCGTGAACATGGCGCGCCGCCCGTCCGACAGTTTGGATCAATGCTGTGCCCGAGCGCAAAAAACCCTGCTTATCCGCATCCAGGATCGCCACCAGGGATACCTCTGGCAGGTCCAAGCCCTCTCGCAGCAGGTTGATTCCCACAACAACATCGAACACCCCCAGGCGCAGGTCGCGTAAGATGCCCACCCTTTCCAAAGTATCGATTTCAGAGTGCAAATAATGAACCTTCAATCCCAGTTCAAGTAAATAATCCGACAGATCTTCTGCCATACGTTTGGTCAGCGTTGTGACCAGAACCCGCTCACCATGCGCCACCCGCTGGTTGATCTCTCCGACCAGGTCATCCACCTGGCCTTCCGTCGGGCGGACATCGATTTGTGGGTCAACCAGACCGGTCGGACGAATAATCTGCTCGACAACCTGGTCTGCCTTTTCCAGTTCGTATCCAGCAGGGGTCGCCGACGTGTACATAGTGATCCCCATCTGTTGTTCAAATTCATCAAACATAAGCGGACGGTTATCCATCGCGGAAGGAAGGCGAAAACCGTAATCAACCAGCACCTTTTTGCGCGATTGGTCGCCATTATACATCCCACGGATCTGGGGGACCATCATATGCGATTCGTCCAGCACCAAAAGGTATTCTTTCGGCAGGAAATCGATCAAGGTCCATGGGGCTGATCCTGACGGGCGCCCATCAATATGGCGTGAGTAGTTCTCAATCCCGGAACAATAACCCACTTCACGCAGCATTTCCAGGTCAAATCGAGTGCGCTGTTCCAAACGTTGGGCCTCCAAAAGCTGGCCGTTGGCACGCAGCTCTGCCAACCGGTCATTCAATTCGGCTTCGATATTTTCAAGCGCTTGCTGCATGCGTTCATCTTCAGTGATATAGTGCTTGGCTGGGTAAACTTCAACCGACCTCAGGTTCTCAAAAACCTCACCGGTTAATGGGTTGACCGCGATGATCTGTTCGACTTCATCCCCGAAGAAACTGACCCGGTAAGCCCGGGTATCGTCATAGGCGGGAAGGATTTCCAAGGTATCGCCACGCACCCGGAACACACCCGGTTTGAGTTCAAAATCATTGCGTGAATACTGGCTTTCGACCAAACGTCGCAACAAGGCATTGCGACGATGAATCTCTCCCACTTCCAAATGGATTACGATATCACGATATGCATCCGGGCTGCCCAAACCATAAATGGCAGAAACGGAGGCGACGATAATCACATCCTTACGAGACATCAAAGCTGTCGTAGCCGCCAATCGCAGGCGATCAATCTCCTCGTTGATATCGGTTTCCTTTTCGATATACAGGTCGCGTCGCGGGACATAAGCTTCGGGTTGATAGTAATCGTAATAGGATACGAAGAATTCCACCGCGTTCTTGGGGAAGAATTCTTTGAACTCGGCATACAGTTGGGCAGCCAGGGTTTTATTGTGAGCCATCACCAGAGTGGGCAGCTGGATTTGCTGGATCACATTGGCAATTGTGAAGGTTTTCCCGGTTCCGGTGGCACCTAAAAGGACCTGGTGTTGGTACCCCTTTTCAATCCCTTCCACAAGCTCAGAAATTGCTTTGGGTTGGTCGCCGGTAGGTTCATAGGGGGCATGTAGATCAAAAGGCAAAGTCGTATTTCCTAGAATTCGGTATTTTCAATCGGCCAAATATGCAAAGATTTTACCAGATAAGCGCTTTGAGCAAAATCATTTCACAATATTCACTGGTATAGATTTGATTGCGGTAAAATTCTGATAAAGTTTCTACTCTAAATTTGGAACATCTGCCATGGATTTTATCCGAGAAATTCAAAAAGTCATTGACCTTATTGAACAGCACGAAAGTGAGAAGCTGCAAGAAGCTGCCAAAGCCTGTGCGGATACCATCGCCGCTGAACGGGCTGTGCTCTTATTCGGTGCGGGTCACAGCGCCCTGCCGCCCCAAGAAGCCTTCCCCCGGATTGGGTCCATCGTGGGATTTGTGCAAATCACAGAACCTGAACTGGGGTTTAACGGCTTTGTAACCGGCAAGGGTGGACAAAAACAAATGTCCTTTCTGGAACAAACCAGTGGCTTTGCTGAGGTAATCCTTTCGAATTACCAACTTTCCCCGCAAGACACCCTGATCATCTTTTCGAATTCAGGGATCAACGCCCTGCCCGTAGAACTCTGCCACCTGGCAAATCAGCAAGGCTTGACCACCATCAGCATCAGCTCCTCAGCGCATTCCAGGGCAAATGAACCGAAAAATAAACTCGGGAAACGCCTGATGGAAATCGCCCAGATCCACATTGACAACCACGTCCCTGAAGGGGATACCCTGGTGACTTTAGATGGGGAAATCCACACCGGCGGCGGTTCCACCATTGCCAGCATGATCATCATGAATACCATCATCGTAGAAACCATTAGAAGATTACATCAGCAGGGGATCCCATTTCAGATTTATCCCAGCCATAATGTCTCTAAAGACGTGGACGATGTCCTTCGCCAGGAAGCGACTGTCTTTACTGCTTACAAACAATTAATGGCGAAATTATAGGAGTGACACATGAAATTCTGGTTAGCAACCGCTAATGTTGAACGCACACAGCAATGCCTTTCTTATGGCATTTTTGAGGGGGTGATTACCAACCCCCATGTGGTGGCTTTAGAAGCCCGTGACCCCAAAGCCATTTTCAGGGACCTTTGTGAAATTTCACCTTTTGCCTATTACCAGCTCCATGCAGGCGAGGTGGCAGATATGCTGCGTGAAGCGGGTGAAATGCTGTCGATAAACCCGGAAAAAATGCGTATCAAAGTCCCGGCGACACGTAATGGACTTTCGGTGATTCGCAGGTTGAGTGAACAGGGTTTAGATGTGATGGCTACCGCTGTCCCGACCAGCACGTGGATGGTATTTGCTGTCGCATCTGGTGCAAAGGCAATTGCCCCATACAGCGGCATGCTTCAAAAGCGAAATATTATCTCGAAGATGGAAGGTGTCTTTGCCATGCAGGAGATCATCGACAAGCAGGGTTATGATATAGAGATCTGCACAGGCATCTATGATGCTACCGAGATCGCCCGTTACGCTGCCAAGGGGATTGCTTCAGCCTTTCTTTGGGAAAAGGATGTGGAATCATACCTGACACAAGACCTTGTGGATGAAGCTGCTGCCAACTTCGAGGGGGATTGGGAAAAGATTGATAATTACTGATCTTAATGAATTTCGGTCATACACTGCAAGGCATGCATGACAGATGTAGGTCACGCACGGCGCAGCCTGCGTGACAAAAATTAATTAAAAATTTTTTTCACCAATTAGAGAAAACCTCTTTGAATAATGGATTGTCACGTAAGCCTTCCCTCTCCGCTTCGCCTCGAGGATAGGTCACCTGTATATGACCAACAAATTAACGGTGCGCAGAACACTCCTGTGCACCCTACAACTTCGCTTTGGGGTCAGGTTGGCTGTAAGTGACCTACAAAATTTACTGTCATTGCGAGGAGCCGCACAGTGGCGACGTGGCAATCTTAATCTAAAAAGTATTTGGTGCGCAGACCACCCCCGCACACCCTACGACTGCTGTTGTTGTTCCCAAATAAATTGGATGGATTCCTCAAAAACCTCAGTATATTGCCAATAATCCTTTGAATCATCAAGGTTTATCTGGATCCATTCTTTCATCTTGGGGCGTCCTAACGGCTGGAAAGGAATGGTATTTTCATCCTCTTCTAAGAGCTTTGTCGCTGTTTCTGCAGGGAGCTTCAAACCCACCCCCTCTTCATACAAACAAATGCTCAGTTTCTTCCCAACATAATACGCCGGGTAACCAAACATCTTGCCGGACCCCACCAGGGGATTTTCCAATAATATTTCATCAAGCACTGCTTGATGATCTCGATTAAAGTTGACCATCTTTATATCCTTTCCGAAGGACATGACCGCTCATGACAGTGATTTTGCCACAAGCCCAACCCACTCGCTATCCCCTGTAAAAGGTGTACCCACCAGATCACTGTATAAATCTCTGGTCGCAAATCTCCCATTTTGCAGTTCCACCTGGATCATTTCTGGGTCAAAATCCTGGAACCAATTGCGGTAAACCGCCATCTCACCATTCGCTTCAATCACAATGTATTGGTCAAGGTACACCCTCTCCTCAGGATAATCAAAACCCTGCGCTAACACCAAGTGATAACCCGGCCGCCAGAAACCCCCATCATGTATCTCCCAGTGGTTTTTCGCACCGTATTTTTCCCGATGAAAGCGGGTGGACACATCCAGCACAAAATACCCACCTGGTTTGAGCGCCCGGTGAACATTGGAGAGGATTTCCCGGCGTTGATCAGGGTTAAAAGTGCAATAATCCCCAAAAATCAATAACGCCACATCATAGCAATTAACATCTTCCAGCGTAAGATAGTTTTCACAGCGATAGGTGATGTCAAGGTGTTGCTTGGCTGCTGCATCCCGTGCAAATGCAATCGAACACCTGGAATAATCCACGCCAGTCACCGCCAATCCACGCGCGGCCAGACGCGATGCATATAAGCCGGGACCACATCCCAAGTCCAATACCGAATCACCTGCCTTGAGCTCCAGTCTGTCCACAATCCACGCCACAGATGCCTCAATTGTCTCGGGTTTTCTGCTTGCCCGATCAACGGTCAGGTCAAGATGTGTCGCCAGCAATTGTTTTGAAATATACGGATCGTCCCAAAACAAGGGCTCACCTGGCGTGAATGGCGCAGGTTTTTTCTGATACTGATGGATCGAAGATAAATCTAATCGACCTTCTGGAGTTATAAAATTTTTGTTATGGGGCATCTTAAGCTTTTAGCCTTATTTTTCAACCTAAATTGCATGCCTGACCGGGCACTAATAATGCCTTGATCCAATTCATTATAGTCTTCTTCTGATATT
>Ga0207796_1000249_pt1 | contig 23345 bp, 22 predicted proteins | sample Pon1CUnioCityCA_6_FD_187274 | JGI IMG/M metagenome (GOLD analysis project Ga0207796, IMG submission 187274) | Marine sediment microbial community from Union City, CA, USA - Pond 1C Sediment 1 (SPAdes) | ecosystem: Environmental > Aquatic > Marine > Intertidal zone > Salt pond sediment ...
TCGGCTAACGGCGGGGACGGCGTGTTTTTATATGACAGTGACGCTCCCTCTGAGGATGCCTGTGATCTGTTCCATCCCCGCATCGAGAACAATCTGATCTACGAGAATTCCGGGGCCGGCATCTCGAGCGATGCCAAGCACGAGGAAACCGATCTATTTGTCGTGAACAATACTATTGCCAGCAACGGCGGGGATGGCGTGATTTTTCACCGCTCTGCAGCGCAGGTGCGCTTCACCAACAACACCGTTGTTGACAACGCTGGATACGGGCTCGTCTGCGTGGGCGAACCAGTCACCCAGGCAGCCAACAATGATCTCTGGGCCAATGCGATTCGCGATTACGATGGCTGCCCTGAAGGGATCGACGACATCTCTGCTGACCCAGTGTTTGTCAATCGTGCGGCACCTGACTTTCATCTGGCATTCGCGTCTCCCTGCGTCGATGCAGGTACCAGCGAGGGTGCGCCAACCACCGATATCGAGGGCATTGCGCGGCCCCAGGGCGAGGGGGTCGACATCGGCGCGCACGAGCTCTGGTACCAGCGCATCTATCTTCCCCTGACTCTGCGAGAATAGGAGTTGTCTATGGAAACCACTCGAGCTAACGAGAGGTCTGTCCCCTGGTCCTCCCGCGAAGCCTGGTGGGGCGCCATCGCGCTCGTCCTCTGGATTGTGACCGTCTATGCTGTATCCTACCTGATCGAGAGAAATGCCATAGCCGTTGACCCGGGGCTGTTCACTGCCATCACAGAGGCAGGGCTGTTGGTGCCGGTCTGGTGGCTTGTCATGCGCAGGTATGGCGTCGGCTGGGATGCACTGGGACTCCGTCCGACCGGCGCTGGCTCCCTCGGGATTGGCTGTGGGTTGATGATCATGTCACTCCTATTCAACGCTGTGTGGGCTTCCATCCTTGCCATCTTTGATCTGCGAGCCCAGGTTGACTTGGTGCCCATCTTTGCCGAGTTGTCGTCACCATGGTGGCTCTTGTTGGCCGGCATCGTTGTGGCCCCCGTTGTGGAGGAACTCTTCTTCCGGGGATTCCTGTACGCGGGCCTCGCCCAGCGCTACTCGTGGCGCCGGGCTGCTGTCATCAGTTCGGCCCTGTTCGCCCTGATCCATCTGCAGCCTTTGGCCATTCCGCCCATCTTTATCCTGGGCTACATCTTTGCCTATCTCTATCGCCGCAGCGGATCGATCTGGCCCGCTGTGGTCATGCACGTAGCTACCAATGCGCTTGGTCTGGGGGCAGCCTACCTGCTGTCCAGGCTCACCGGCTCTGGATGAGGTAACCATCTCTCGTCCCGGCCCCGCGTGGACCACAGTCCACGCGACCACTCGACCGGAGTTGTAGCTATAATATCGACAGGAGGTTCCTTGTGCGCAAAATTGAGATCCGTTCCGGCAGCGTGACAGCCGTTGCCACCCTACACGCCAACCCCACCGCAGACGCCATTTGGGCCGCTCTGCCCATCTCGGCGCGCGTCAATCGTTGGGGTGAGGAGATCTACTTTGAAATCCCGGTCCAACTGGCGCAGGCGGAGGATGCCCGCGACGTACTCGAGGCAGGAGAGCTGGGCTATTGGCCGGTTGGTCACGCCTTTTGCATCTTCTGGGGCCCGACACCCGCCAGCCGTGCCGGCGAGATCCGGGCCTACAGCCCGGTCAACGTCTTTGGCCAATTGGAGGGCGATCCCCGCGCATTTGACAGTGTGTCCGGCGGTGCCGAGATCGAGATCGAGAGGACGGAGTAGGTCCGGCACATGGGTGCTGTCCTATCCCAATCTCTCCATCAGGGTCCGGTAAAAGTAGGTCCGATCCTGCAGGCGGACAAAGCGGCTAACGTGGGGACTGGCCTGGACCGATACCAGGTCGCCGTCGTGCAGGTCGTATTCGAACTGCCCGTCCACCGTCAGGATGGCCTGGTGGTCAGTATGCACCCGCACCTCGACCTGATCGCTTCGCCCCAGGACGATAGCCCGGTTCATGCTCAGATGCGGCGCGATGGGCATGAGGAGAAAGTTCTGGAGCTGAGGGGGCAGGATGGGACCACCGGCGGCGAGGGCGTATGCGGTGGATCCGGTGGCTGTGGAGACGATGAGGCCGTCCGCCGCATAGGTCGTCAGGTAGCTGCCGTCGATATAGGCTTCGAGACGGACGATGCGGGCCAGGCTTCCACGGCTGATGACCACGTCGTTGAGGGCATGGTGTTGTTTGCCCCGGTGGTTCTCAGCTTCGAGCATCATCCGTTGTTCCAGCCAATAGTCGCCTTCCAGCAGCCGGGGCAGGGCAGCACGCCACTCCTCCGGTTCCAGCTCGGCCAGGAAGCCCAAGCGGCCCATCTTGACTCCCAGCACCGGCACGCCCTGTTCGCAGGCCATGCGCGCTGTGCGCAAGATCGAACCATCGCCGCCCAGCGTCACCAGCAGGTCGAGCTCGGCGATCCGGGCTGCTACAGCCGACTCGTCCCAGGTCGAGCCGATCCAAGTGGTCAGCCCGTGGGCTTTGGCCTCGCTCGCCATCTGCTCTGCCATCGGTTGCGTAGCCGGGAGCTTGGGATGGTGCAACAGTCCGATTCGATTCATCATTACGGCCCTCGTGTTGGCAGGTGATTACTGGCCATGTCTGCAGTATATCCGATTTTGGCTGCGCTGTCTACCCACAGCGCGCTGTCCGCCTGTGGCGCGCTATCGATCGCAGGGCGCTGGGGGCCCTATCGGGTCCTATGATCAGTGCAACGACCCAAATTTGGTTCTCCACTGAAACCTATACCGCTCCCTGCTGCGACTGCGGGGCTGTTCCGGAGCCGTGTGTGCCACTGAGGCCTTGGACCAGAGAGATACAATGGGAAAAGACGACCAACCTCTGCTGACCAGCCGTCTCAAGCTTTTCATGGCCACCATGATCCTGGCCAATGTTGCAGGCAATATGTGGAAGCCGCTGCTGCCCCTCTATCTGCAAGAGTTGGGGGCGGGCGTGGGCCAGGTCGGGCTCTTTTTCACCCTTGGTGCCATTGCACCGCTTCTCTTCCAGGTCTTTGGTGGGTGGCTATCGGACGCCATCGGTCGACTGCAGGCAGTCGCCATTGGCAGTGTGGCCGGTGTGGCCGGCTATGCAGTCTACATCCTCGCTCCTTCTTGGCACTGGCTGCTGATCGCAACCGCCACAGGGGCCATGGCCTCGTCCTTCGTCGCACCCAGCTATATGGCCTTCATCGCCGAGGAGTCCACTGAGGAGACCCGGGGCCGCGTCTACGGGCTTTCCAGTACTCTCTTCCAGATCGTGGGTGTGGTCGGACCGCCCATTGGTGGGTATCTGTCCCAGTATCTCGGCTTTCGCACCTTATTCATCATCTCTGGGGTCCTCTACACGGCAGCCACCGCAGTCCGGTTGTGGATGGCCCGTGGTGCAAGTCGCCAAGACGAGAGTCCTCGCGAGAAGCCGTCCTTCGGGAAGCTGAGAGCCGACCTGGCCGGCATGGTCGGCCTGGTGCTGGCTGGTGGTGTGGTCACCTGGATCTTTATCTCCGACGGCGTGCGCGACGTGACTTTTGGCATGGCTTTCCAGTTGCTGCCGTTGTATATGCAGAACCTGATTGGCCTGTCCAACGTACAGATCGGCTGGCTGTCCTCTATGAGTAGCGTAGCTACCATGGTCTTTCTCACGCCTGCCGGCTGGCTGTCTGACCGGCGAGGGGAGCGAGTGGGCATTGTGGGTGGCTTTGCCCTCGTCGCTGCAGCCATGGCCCTCTTTCTCCGCAGCCAGGCCTTTGCCGGGTTTGCTGTAGTCTGGGTGCTCTTTGGCATAGGCATGGCGCTGGTCGATCCTGCCTACAACTCCCTGATCTCCAAAGCGGTACCCCTAAGGCTTCGTGGCACCGCCTTCGGTCTCTTTTCTACCAGCATCGGCCTCATCTCCCTACCGGCTCCCTACCTCGGCGCTATGCTGTGGGAGCGCGTGAATCCCCAGTTCCCCTTCTATATCCCGCTGGTTGCCACCTTGCTCCTTCTGCCCATCGTCTGGTTCAGATTCAAGCTCCAGGCTGACCCTCTGCCCGACCAACCGTGACTGTACACTCCTGTCAACGGCACGACTCGGTAGTGGCGGACCATAGCTCCCGTTCTCTGAGACTCTGAGAACAATATTCGAAGGCGTTGGTGGGTAATAGGGTCACCCAATTTATGCCAGACCAGTGAGCGGCGGCATCCTGAGCCCGTCAAAGGAGCCTCCGCTCGCTTTCCGAATCCAAATGCATTTACCCTGCGGTGGCAATTTCAGCCTCTTGACCTGGGATGCGATCTGCTGTAACATGGGTATAGACCGGTGGCTCGGGATGGCCAGCACTAGATAACCGTAGAATCCAGGCAGCGCGCTGGGTGCTGTCTCCTTTTGTAGAGACGGAGGGCTAGTGAACGCTGACAGCTTGGCACAACCTCAAGGTGCCCGCCTTGAGCTGCTCTACCGCGTGTCGCAATCTTTCAACTCCTCCCTCGATCTGGACACGGTGCTCAACCGGGTGATGGATGAGGTCATCGCGCTCACTTCCGCCGAGCGCGGCTTTGTGATGTTGCGCGATGAAGATGGAGCTCTGAGCTTCCGCGTGGCCCGGGGGATGGATCACAGCATGATCGATGCCCCCGAGTTCCAGATCTCGCGAGGCGTGGTCGAGCACGTAGCTCGGGAGGGCCAGCCGATGCTCACCAGCGATGCTCAGAGCGACGAGCGGCTGAGCATGCGCCTGAGTGTTCTTGATCTGAGGCTGCGATCGATCTTGTGTGTGCCCCTGAAGAGCAGAGACCTGGTGTCCGGTGTCATCTATGTGGACAACCGGCTGCAGGCAGGAATCTTCTCCCGGGAAGACCTCGATTTCCTCGTTGCCATTGCCTCGAATGCCGCGATTGCCATCGAAAACGCCCGTCTGTACCAGGTTGCCGTCGAAAAGGGACGGATGGAACGTGAACTGCAGATGGCGCGTGGCGTCCAGGCTAGTTTGCTACCCAGCGAGACGCCGCAGGTGCCTGGCTGGGCGTTTGAGGCACGATGGCAGCCCGCCCGCACGGTGTCGGGCGACTACTACGACTTTATTCGGCTCGGCGGAGAGCAGCTTGGGCTGGTGATCGCCGATGTCAGCGACAAGGGTATGCCCGCCGCTGTGTTCATGGCCCTTACCCGCAGCACCATACGGGCCACGGTGAGCCAAATTGCCTCCCCCGCTGACGCCATCGCCGAGGCCAATCGCCTGATCTGCGCCGACTCGGCAGACGGAATGTTTGTCACGCTGTTCTACGCCCAGCTTGATCCAGCGTCGGGGGTGATCACCTACGTGAATGCCGGGCACAACCCGCCGCTGCTCTGCCGGGCAGGCAGCCAGGGAGGCGCGGGGGTCTTGGACGAACTACGGCCCACGGGGATGGCGCTGGGCATCGTGGACGAGTTCCCCTTTGAACAGCGCAACCTTGAGCTTCAGCCCGGAGACTCGATCCTGCTCTACACCGATGGGGTGCCGGACGCTAGCAACGAGGAGCAGGAGCAGTTTGGCATGGAGCGGCTGCGGAACGTGATCCTCGAGCGGCGGACGGCGCCGGTGGCCGATATGGTCTCTGCGCTGGAGCAGGCGATCGCCGAGCTGACCGGGGGCGCGAGCCAGTTCGACGACATTGCCATCCTGGCTGTAGAGAGATTGGGCCTGTGACCATGATCGGCACCTCACTCAACGAACGGTATCGCCTCGATGCTGAACTCGGCCGGGGCAGACTCGGCAAAGGCCGCGCCTGCCCATCCTGCATGCCGGAACCTGCAGTCGCGGCGTGTTTGACACGCGTCAATTGCCGTGTTGGACTTATCTGTGGCTCGTCCTGCGCGGCGGCTGCTCGCCATGGCGGCAGGAGCCAGCACCGAGAAAGGTTCTACGAGCCATAGATACAGACATGACAGGAGTGAATCATGAGACTCGTCAGACGGACACACTTGGTCCCCAGCCTCCATGCCATGTCGTTGGCAGCCACAATAGGGTTAGCAATACTGGTGCTCGTGTCCTTCATCTTGGCTTCGTGGGGAACGGCCACGACCTATGCGGATCCTGGCACACTGCATGACAGTCGCGCAAGCGATGACGCAACCGTCCGCCTGGCCCGGACGCTCTCCCCCGCGAGCCCCAGTGACACAATCACCTATACCGTCCATCTGCCCATCGTTTCAAATCAATACAACTGGCAGGGGATAACACAGTGGACGCCCTGGGCATTCCGAAATGAGACCGTCACAGAGCTCTTGGCTGGTCCCGGCCCTCAGGAATTGTGGAGCCTCACTTCTACCGCACTCTATCACTCGCCAAACCATGGCCGGACCTGGGAGAGAGCCGATGCAGGACTTCCCTGGGTACCGACTCGGCTGGCGGTGGATGATGGCCTGTTGCCCGATGCAGCTGTCTATGCCGCCCGGTGGTCAGGAGATGTCTATGTCTCTCGCGATGGCGGCGAAAGCTGGACACTCGATGTCTATTTTGGATCGTCCTACCTGCCTTTTCTTGGCTTTGCCGGTGGTACCCCATATGCTCAGACGTACGAACCGTACCAGATCTATCAGAGGCAGGCAACCGGTGCATGGCAGCCGATCGGCGATCCACTGGATGGCTCTGCCTATGACGTGGCGGTGTTTCAGTCGACGGTGTACGTTGGGACGTCAAACGGGCTTTATCGCCTGGTAGAAAATGCGTGGGAGCCAGTCACTGTGGACGTGTACGCCGATCTGCACCAGGATCAGACGGAATGGATCTTGCCCGGCCTGAGGCCTGATCGTCAACCTGACGTGACAGCAAGTCTGTCCAGCACGGCCGTCCACTCCCTCTTTGTGCATGATGGAATCATCTTCGTCAGTGCCGACCCCAGGGGATTGTACAAGTCGAGCGACGGGGTAACCTGGACCGCCTGCGACGTCGGTCTGACCAATGCCTATTCTGTCTCGATAGGGAAGATGGCGGCGAGCGCCAGCGGACGCCTCTTTGCCGCTGCTGCAAGCGATGGGGTGTTCGTGAGTGATAGTCAGGGCGACCGCTGGCAGGCGCTGGATGCCGGACTGCCGCACTCTACCACGGACTATGGCGTGCTCCTCGATGGCATATCGGCCACGGCTCTGACCCTGGTGCGAGATGAGGGAGACGAGCAGACGCTGGGGGCGGTGTTCAACCGTGAGGGTGTCTGGTATCTGACCGTGACTGGCGAGACCCTCCTCGCCGATCCGCCTCCCCTGACGCCTCCCAAGGCAGTGCTCGTGGTCGGGCCCGTCGACCCGCCGGATCACACTGCTACCAAGTCGTACATCGCCTGGGCGGACCGGCTGGCGGCGATCATGGAACGAAACGGGATGCGTGTAGTCAAGGTCTACTGGCCCTATAGCACCTGGGAGAACGTGCGACAGGCGATAAGCGGTGCGAGTATCGTCGTCTACAAGGGGCATGGCTTTGGCCTGGGCGACCTGCCCGCCGATCCTACCGAGGTGTATGGCGGCCTGAACGGTTTTTGCCTGGTCCATCCCGAGGATCCCGCGGGAGCACGCCTGGGCACGCAGGACATGCTGGTCACCACCAACAGGCTTGCCGAGAACGCGATTGGGTTCTTCTTCTGCTGCTTTTGCGGCGGTGGTTCGAGCGGTGACACCTCTCCGGTTTCAGAAGCGCTGGCAAGGCGGCGCATCGAGGCCTACTCGTCGACCATGATGCGCATGGGGGGCGGCGGCTACTTCTCAAGCGTCAATGAGGAAGCCCTGCTGGAGGACTTTTTCGCGCACCCGGACAAGACTCTGGGCGAGTTATATCGGGATGCCGGCGGAGACCCTGATCACGCCTATCCCCATGTCCTGTGGCCGGATCTATCTGTCTGGTTTGATGGCAGCACCGAGTCCGGCTGGACTCGAGCTTTTGCCGGCGACCCGGACCTCACTGCGAGGGACATTCTGGGACGCTAGCGGATTCCGTAACTGGGAACAGTTGCGTGACCGCTGGACGGAGGCTACTTCGCTCTTCGCAACTATACGTGGTTGAATCCCAGGGCAGAACCACCACCTACAGCCCACCCCAGACCTCTGCCAGTACCGCATGGCCGTGTGCGGGCCTGGGCCACTTGTGCTATAATCAGAGGGTCGGTTGGGCTCGCGGTGGATCATCAGATCCACCGCACTCCCATGCGAGATGGGTGTCGGCTTGCCCTCGGTCACTCACGGGCCAAAAGCGACGTGCTATGAAATCTCAATCTATCGATCCAGGGGGAGCTATCATGGAAAAGCTGGAAACCATCGTCGAAGAGATACGTTCCGAGTTCGAGGCCAAGAGCGCCGTGCGCGACACCGCACTGCAGCGCTCCCGCACCCTCATCCGCTATTGCGCCAACGCCATCCGCGCCGCCCACCGTGGCGACTGGGCGGAGGGAGAGGAACTGCTGACTACGGCCAGTCAGGCTGCACGCGAGTTGGTGGCTGACCTGGAGGGCTATCCCGACCTCTTCTACGCCGGATACACGCAGGATGCCCTGAAAGAGTACGTCGAGGCGCAGGCCGTCCACGCTTTCATCCGTGATGGCAGCTTGCCCACACCTGCCGAGCTGGGGGTGGAATCGCCGGCCTATCTCAAGGGCCTCGCCGAGGCCGCCAGCGAGATGCGCCGCCATTCCCTGGACCTTATGCGCCAGAACCGCCTCGATCGCGCCGAAGAGATGCTCACCATCATGGATGACGTCTACAGCCAGTTGATGACCGTCGACTTTCCTGACGCCATCACAGCTGGATTGCGGCGTACCACCGACATGCTCCGCGGCGTGGTCCACCGCACCCGCGGCGATCTGACCACCGCCCTCCGCCAGGAGATGATGCGCCAGGCGCTGGTCGAGTTCGAGGAGCGCATTGGCCTGGATGCCTAGCACCAGACTCGCGCTGCATCGCTAGATAATCGCACTTCCAGCAACGCGCCAAGACGAGGACAGAGGAACTCTATGGGCTCAAACGACCCCATCGTACGCGCCAGCGAGCTATCCCAGTACGCCTTCTGTGCCAGGGCTTGGTGGCTCGGCCGGGTAAAGGGCTACCGGTCGAGCAATCTGGCGGCGATGGAGCGGGGTGAGGCACGGCACCGCACTCACGGTCGCATGGTCGTGGGCTACCATCGGCTGCGTTGGCTTGCCCTGACCCTGCTCTCCTTGGCCGCGGTGCTCATTGTGGCCTGGCTGCTGCTGGGCCTGGTGGGTTGATCCTATGGGCTGGCTTCTACTCACGGCCCTCGTCTTGGGTGGCTTGGGTCTCTGGCTGCTCATCCGTGCCGGGACAACCCGCGAGGAGGCGGGGATGCCCGCAGGCCGTGTCACCTACGTCGACACTGGCGCTTGGGACCGTTGTGAGCAGCCCCTCTTTTCCTCGCGCTATCGCCTCACTGGCCGGCCTGACTATTTGGTGCAAAGCCCGGATGGCGTTATCCCCGTCGAGGTCAAGTCGGGCGCCGCGCCGGAACAGCCCTATTCGGCCCACATCCTTCAGTTGGCCGCCTATTGCCTCCTGGTCGAGGAGCAGGAGGGCCGGGCGCCGGCCTACGGCATCCTCAAGTACGGCGACCGGGCCTTTGAGGTGGACTACACCCCTGCCCTCCGTGCCCAGTTGCTACACGCTATTGAGTCGATCCGCCGTGACCTGGGTGCTCGTGACGTGGCGCGCAGCCATGACCAGGCAGCACGGTGCCAGGGTTGCGGCCACCGGCAGCAGTGCGACCAGCGCCTGGACTAGTCAATATAATTGACGCTGCCCCCAAACTATGCTACACTCACTTGCCTGTACACTGCGAGATTGAACCCTATGGCAAAAGATCGGAAAGAACGTCTCCAAAAGATAATGGCCTCGGCTGGCGTCGCTTCCCGCCGCAAATCGGAGGAGATCATCCTCCAGGGCAGGGTGACCGTCAATGGCAAAGTCGTCACCGAGCTCGGGACCAAGGTGGACCCCCGTCGTGACGAGATCCGCGTCGATGGGCAGCGCATCCAGGCCGAGTCTTATATCTACATAATGCTCAACAAGCCCCGCGGCGTCCTCTCCGTCATGGAGGATGAAAGGGGCCGCAGCGCTCTGGGCGACCTCGTGTCAGCCCCCACGCGCCTCTACCCCGTCGGCCGCCTGGATGCCACCAGTGAGGGCCTGATCTTACTCACCAACGACGGCGCGCTGGCTCACCTCCTCACTCATCCCCGCTACATGCACCACAAGGAATATATTGTGCTGGTGAATGGGCGTCCCTCGGAAAAGACGCTCCAGGCTTGGCAGCGGGGCGTGCTGCTCGATGAAAAGCTCACCGCGCCGGCCCAGATCAGCGTCATCAGGACCGTGCAGGATTCCACGCTGTTGCGGATCGAGATGCGCGAGGGACGCAAGCGCCAGATCCGGCGGGTTGCGGCCCTCCTGGGGCATCCTGTCCGCGACCTGAGGCGGGTGCGCCTGGGCCCGCTCCAGCTTGGCTCGCTGGAAGTAGGCCAGTGGCGCTATCTGACTCCAAAGGAGATTGGCCAGTTGGAATCGCTCAAGCGACAGAACGAAAAGCGCGCCAAGAGGCCGAGTGGGCGGCAGAGGAGAAAGCGCTGAGCATCGCAGATGGGCAAGGAGGGGCCAGATTGACGCGACCATCCACCATTGCCGTTGACGGACCGGCGGCCTCCGGCAAGAGCACCATTGGCGGGCTGCTGGCCGAGCGGCTCGGCTACCTTTACTTTGACACCGGCGTCATGTATCGTGCCGTGACCTGGGCGGCTATCGAGCAGGGGATCTCCGTCGACGATGAGCCTGCTGTCGACAGCCTGGCGGAGCGGTTGCAGATTGACGTCATCCGCCCCACGGTGGACGACGGCCGCCAGTACACCATTCTCGCTGACGGGCAGGATGTGACCTGGGAGATCCGCCGCCCTGAGGTGGATATGGGCGTATCCCCCGTGTCGGCGTATGCTGGGGTGCGCGCGGCCCTCACCGCGCAGCAGCGGCGCATTGCACAGAAGGGTAGGATCGTGATGGTGGGAAGGGACATTGGCACTGTAGTACTGCCGGGAGCCGACCTCAAGATCTATCTCGATGCCACCCTGCAAGAGAGGGCCGATCGTCGCTATCGGGAGACCCTGGCGCGGGGCGAGGCAGCCGACTTTGACCAGGTGCTGGCCTCGGTGCAGCGCCGCGACGAGATCGACAGCGGGCGCGCCCTTGCGCCCCTCCGCGCAGCCCGCGATGCCATTGTCATCGACACCACGGCGATGGGGATCCAGGAGGTCCTGGAGCGCGTTCTGGCCCTGGTGGATGGCTGGCACCCGGGGCAGTAGCATAGGGCCATTCGATCGATGCAGGGCAGGCTGTGATGGCAAAACGACCTGGCGGTATCATCGCCTCGGTGGAGCCGGGCAGTGTGGCAGACCTTGCCGGACTCGATCCCGGCGATGAGCTACTGGCCATCAACGGTCGCCGGCTGCGCGACATCATCGATGTGCAGTTCTACGGGGCCGAGGAGACCCTCGAGCTGTTGGTAGCGCGCGGATCAAAGCGCTGGCGCATCCAGGCCGAGCGTGCCTACGAACAGGATCTCGGGCTTGCCTTCACCAATCCAACCTTCGACGTCCACATCCGCCGCTGCCGGAACAACTGCGAATTCTGTTTCGTCAAGCAGAACGCTCCGGGCATGCGTCGCTCCCTCTATATCAAGGACGACGACTATCGCTATTCCTTCCTCTTTGGCAATTTTGTCACGCTGACCAACCTCACGTCTGATGATTGGGCCCGGCTGGAGGAGCAGCGCCTCAGCCCGCTCTATGTGTCGGTCCACGCCACCGATCCAGGTTTGCGGAGGCGTTTCCTCGGCCGCAGAGACGCTCCGGACGTGCTCGAGCAACTGCGCCGCCTGGCAGAGTTGGACCTGGAGGTGCATACGCAGGTGGTGCTGGTGCCTGGCCTCAATGACGGGGCCCACCTGGCGCAGACCCTCGATGATCTTGCCTCGCTCTATTTGCAGCCAGTGGCATCCGTTGGCGTTGTGCCTATCGGGCTGACCAAATATCACCCCGGCAAGTGCCAGAACTATACGTCTGAGGAATCTCGTGCGGTGCTTGCCCAGGTCGACGCCTGGCAGGCGGACAGGGGGTCCAGGCTGGGCAGTAGCGGCTTTGTCTATCCTTCTGACGAGTGGTACCTCGTGGCGGGCCGCGACATCCCGCCGGCCGAAGCGTACGATGACTTTCCCCAGCTGGAAAACGGTGTGGGCATGGTGCGCCAGCTCCTCGACGAGTGGGATGCCCTCAAGTCGAGCCTGACCGTCCCGGCGCGGCGTAGTGCGACCCTGGCCTGCGGAACCCTGATCGCCCCGGTGCTGTCCCGTATAGTGAGCGAGCTCAATGCGCTAACCGGGGCAGAGATCCGGCTGGTGCCGGTGGTCAACGAGTACTTTGGGCCAATGACCACCGTTTCCGGTCTGCTGACCGGTCAGGACCTGGTAGCCGCCCTCGAGGGACATCCCGCCGGCGAGCTGGTATTGTTGCCCAGCTCGATGTTCACCGGGCGGTACGGGGCTGGGTCCGCCCCACCCGGAACCACGCTGGACGGTTGGGCTCTGGAGGACCTGTCCTCCCGTCTGGGCTCCCCCGTTGAGATGGCCAGTACCATCTCAGCAGCTATCGCCGCTCTCTCCTAACTGGAGTAAAGTCCGCTCGCGCTGGACAACAGTTCAGCGCCAGGATCGTATCAGCGATAGTCTTCCCTCACAGGGTGCCATGCATCCAGCGCCTTGCAAGGCCCGTCCCCGATCACTGCGCTGTGCGGCACTTCCGGCGGGATCAGGACGCCATCGCCCGCCTGCAGCACCTGCGTCTCGCCATCCAGATCGAACTCCATGGTTCCCGAGATCACGAACGTGATCTGCTGGTGGGGGTGGTGGTGCTCGGGGATGATCGCCTCGGGCTCGAACTCAAAGAAGGTCAGCATCACGTCGTCGAGGTACACAGCCCGGCGCAGTACACCGGGCAGCATCTCCGTCGCAGGCAGTTCATCGGTGCGGTAGAAGGACATAGGTCTCCTCCCTCTAGCTGTGATGGTTAGAGTGTACCACTGAAGAGAGGGTGTGGCAAGGCTAGCTGTCGATTTCCGCTGGCGGCTTGCCAATGCCCGCAAATCAACGTATACTGGTACACTCGGAGCGTACTTGTGGCTTTGCCTGGGCCTGTGCCCTCCTCACCGATCTCTGTGGCAGGCGATTATTATTACGGGAGGTGGAGAATCGATGGAACGCGTTGAACAAGTGTACCAGGCCATCAAGCGGAAGATTCTGGATCTCGAGCTGGATCCAACTCAGCCGATTGACGAAACAATGCTGGTCCGCCACGTGGAGGGGAGCCTCACCCTGGTGCAGCAGGCGCTGGACCGGTTGGAACAGGAAGGACTTGTCGTCAAGCAGAGGCGACGCTGGCACGTGGCTCGCGCTGCAACCGCCTCGGTCATGAGCGAGATCTTTGAGGTGCGCACTACGCTTGAGGCCATGTGTGCGCGACTCGCTGCTGATCGCATCACGAGCGAGCAGGTCGCCAGGATGGAGCAGGTGCACAGTGACTTTGAGCGTGTGATCCGCGAGGGCGACAACCAGGCTCTTCTGGCGGTGGATCGCAAGTTCCACCAGATGCTGTACGAGGCCTCTGGCAATCGGTACCTGGCCAAGGCCCTGGATGAGATGTACACTCACATCTATCGCCTGTCCTATTTTGCCCTGGATCGCATGGGCAGCGTGCGCGACATCGTCGAGGAGCACAGGGACATCTTGGAAGCGCTCAAAGATGGTGATGGTCGCTCGGCTGAGCGGCACATCCAGCACCACATCATGCACTTCCAGAGGATGGTGGAGAGTTTGTTGTAAGAGGGTTCCGCTCAGAGCGGAATCGAGTGGTCGGGGGTTAGTTCCGCAGTAGGTGCAGAACCAGTACGGCCGCCGCTGGGATCGTGAGGTTGTCTGTGCCCCACGGCGAGAGCGCTTCAACCACCGCGCACACGAGGGCCACCGCACCGCCATAGATCAGCGCCAGCATCCAATTGATGAGCGGCTTCCCAACTAGATAGGGCATCGCAAAGAGGGCCAGGGAGGTCGTTACCCAGCCAAAGAAGAACATGGCCAGCGAACCCTCCAGCGAGCGGACTCGCCCGCTGATGTCAAAGCGATAGCGGCCGTAGCGCTCACCGAACACAGCTGCCATGGCGTCTCCCCAGGTCAGCGGCATCATAGCGGCGACCATGAGCACCGGCTGCGGCCAGTAATAATAGATCACGGCACCAAATGCGATCGGGAAGTAGATCGTCCCCAGGTTGCTCCTATCTGCCGTCTCCATGGCCTGGAAGGTCCCTCGCAGGTAGGAGAAGGTATTGATCAACACAAAGGTCGCTGGCGGGATGAGTGCCAGGTACCATGTCTCGAACAGCAGGGTCGTGCCTACTACCCACATCCCGACCCCGATGTGGATGAACTTGCGGGTGAAATCGACTGGACGCTGGCCAAGTCGCTGCAGAACCTCGCCTATGGCAATGACACCAAAGACGTATGCGTACGATACGATCAGCGCGGTATAGTCCTGCCTCCAAACGAATTGATCCATGGTTCCTCTTTGGTTCTCCCTTTTGAGCCCTGGAGTAGGTCTCCGTCCCGGTCAGGAAATCTCTTTCAATGCCACCGCAATCTGTGCAGCCACGGCGGCATTGTTCTCCAGTAAGGAGACGTTGGCTTTGAGGCTCGCTCCGCCGGTCTCGCGCGTCACCCAGCGCAGCAGAAAAGGCGTGGATGCACTCCCTTCAATGCCCCGCGCCGACGCCTCGGCAAGTGCCGAGTTGATCGCCTGTTGGAGCTTCTTGGGTGCCATCTCGTCAGCAGCAGGCACCGGTACGACGATCAGCGTCCCCCCTGGTACCCCCATCTCCCGTCCGGCCCGGATGATGGATGCGGCTTCCTGCGCGCTTGCCACGCACGCATCCACAGGCAAGCCGCTCTGCCGGGTGTAGAATGCCGGGAACTCGTCAGTGTCGTACCCAATCACAGGCACACCGGCCGTTTCCAGCCATTCCACGGTGGCACGCAGATCGAGGATTGCCTTGGCGCCAGCGCACACCACGGCGACGGGCGTCGATGCCAGTGTCGGCAGGTCATTCGAGATGTCAAAGGATGGCTCACGGTGCACGCCGCCGATTCCGCCGGTGGCAAAGACCTCGATGCCAGCCCAAGCTGCCACAGTAGCAGTGGCTGCTACCGTAGTAGCCCCATCCTCGTACCGCGCGACGACGATTGGCAGATCGCGGCGGCTGGTCTTGCGGACCGTCTTGGATGTAGCCAGGTGCTCCAATTCCTCGTCGGTCACCCCCACCCGTAGCTTGCCATCCAGCACGGCGATGGTCGCTGGCACGGCACCATTCTGCCGGATGATCTCCTCCATCCGACGTGCCGTCTCCAGATTGGTGGGGTAGGGCAGCCCGTGGGAGATGACCGTAGATTCGAGCGCGACGACTGCCTGTCCGTTCTCCAGGGCCTGCTGCACTTGGTCGCTCGGATATAGCATGGTCTTCACCTGTAGTGTCTAGATAACCAACTGGTCGTAGAGCCGCTCCAGACTGAGCTTAGGGCACACCGTCTCGCGGCTCTGCAATGTCAATGCCGCAGCTCGCGCACCCAGCCGCACAGCCTCGTCAACGGCGAAATCGTTCAGAAGGCCAAAGATCACTGCCGCCGTCAGCGCGTCTCCTGCTCCAGTAAAGTCTACGATTTCGCAATCTATGGCTGGTACGTGACCGCTCTCCTGTGATGTGGCATAGATCAGGCCGGTGGCGCCCAGAGTCACAATGGCTATCCCAACTCCCAGACTCACCAGCTTCTGGGCCGCGACCAGCCCGCTCTCCCGGTCGGTTACGCGTACGCCGCAAAGCGCTTCGGCCTCGGCAGCATTCGGCGTGACCAGCGTCAGGTCTCGCAAGTGAGGGCGCAGCCGAGGTGCGAGACTTGCTGTTGTTGGATCAGCGCAGACCGGCAGGCTGTATCGGCTTGCTAGCCGGAAAATGGTATTCAGCGTGGCAGTCGAAAGATTGGCGTCCAGAGCGACCATGCACGCATCGCGAAACAGGGCCCGGCGCCTGTACACATGCTGGGGTGTGATCAGGGCGCGACTGATAGCCATGTCATCGATCGACATGACTGCGTTGCCTGTGGAATCCAGCACGGCCAGGTAGGCAGCGGTGTGGTGCTCGCCGTTCACCAGCATGTGGCTGATGTCGATGCCGCACTCGTCGGCTTGCTGCAGGATGCGGCGTCCCGATCCGTCGCTGCCCACGGCAGACAGGAGGACAACGGGCTCCCCGAGCCGGGCCAGATTCTCGGCGATATTCCTGCCTACGCCGCCCACACTGACTCGGATGGAACCCGGAGTCGACGTTCCTGCCTGAATCTCTTGGTCAGCGCGGCCCTTGGTGTCAATACTGGCAGCGCCAATGATGAGGAGGTGTTGCGTCATATTTGTCCTGGCTCTCCCCGGAGCATTGCGGAGGCCTACTCAGGCGCACCTGCCCCCCGCCGCGCTCCTGCATTCGCGTAATGCACACTGAGCAGGAAACGCCTACACTATACCACACTTTGGCCCAACGGCAAATCGCCCTCCCTGGGCGCTGCTGCACCCTCGAGGCCCAGGCGCGAGTGCGTGTATCTGCCTATCCTTACTCGGCCTGGCTCGCCAGATCCAGGCCAGGACCGTTGCACCAGGCCGTCCGCCGCTACAGCGACACGTGAAAATCGCTGAGTATCGAGCCGCCCACGAACTCGCGCAAGATCGAGTTGTCCGGTACCAGATCGGGCGCCAGCTCCTCAAACCACTCCAGAAAGGCCATCAATCTCTTGGCCTCCACGTGTGCCCTGGTGCCCGCCTTTACCTGCAACAGCAGTGGAGTGGCGAAAGGCTTGAGAACCGCCAGCTCGTACAGCAGAGCGGAGTTGAACATCACATCGGCGTGCTCCTGGAAGGGAAAGATCCAGCGCTTCTCGCCGCGGCGCACGCTGCCCCAACGATTGATGGTCTCCTGAGCTGAATACCCCCGGTAGGCAGCATCCCGTACGATTCGCCGGAGCATCCGCGTATCAGTCGTCGGCACCCGGTTGTGCTTGTCGATATTGAGTTGCGTCAGCGCCGAAACGTAGATGCGGTAGCTGACCTCAGGAGGGATGTCCGGCACCAGGCTTGGATTCAACCCGTGGATGCCCTCGACGATGATCACGTGGTCGCGTTGTAGTTGCACCTTCTGACCGGGCTCACGCATGCCGGTCAGAAAATTGTAATGCGGCAGAGTGACTTCCTCACCGTCTTGCAGCCTCAATAGGTCCCGGTTAAAGAGCGGGACGTCCAGCGCGCCCAGCGATTCATAGTCGTATTGCCCCTGCTCATCGCGCGGGGTTTTCTCACGGTCCACAAAATAGTGATCCAGTTCCAGGGAAAATGGCCTCAGCCCGTTGGCGAGCAGCTGGATACTCAGTCGCTTGGAGAAGGTGGTCTTGCCGGACGATGATGGTCCGGCAATGAGTACCAGCCGAATCTGGTCCTGCCGGTCCCCGATCTCTTCGGCAATGCGCGCCACACGCTGCTCGTGAAGGGCCTCAGCCACCAGGACAACCTCGCGTACTCGTTCGCTGGCGATGACATTGTTCAGAGTGCCCACGTCGTGGATGCCCATGAGTGACATCCACTCACCGTATTCGCGGAACACACTGACCAGCTTTGGATAATCCACAATCGGCTGCAGCTGCATCGGCGGCTGTGTGCGCGGGAAGCGGAGGATGAACCCGGGCGGATAGGGGTGCAGCGCGAAAACACTCAGGTACCGTGTCGACGGCACCATGTAGCCATGAAAGTAGTCGCGAAAGCCCCGCAACTTGTAGATCGTCAGATAGCTCTTTCTGCGGCGGCTGAGCAATCTCACCTTGTCGTCGTCGCCCCTCGCCTCAAACAGCGCCACAGCATCGCTCAGTGGCACACGGGTCTTGAGGATTGGCTCATCGGCCTGCACGATCTCCTGCATCAGGGTCTCGATCTGTTTCAGTTCGTCTGTCGAAAAGGGCTCGCGACCCTGCACCTGGCAAAAGTAGCCACCAAAGGTAAGTGAGTGGTCTACATACACTGTGGCATCTGGATACAACTCGTGGACCGCCGTCGTCAGGAGAAAGGCCAGCGAGCGGCGATAGATGCGAAAGCCGTCGCTGGAGGCCATGGTGACAGGTGTCACTTCAATATCTGCTTCGACGCGGTATATCAGCTCACGCAGTTCATTGTCGATCAGGGCTGCTACCGTCGGCGCCTTGGGGTCCGATCCCGCAACCTGAATGAATGCCTCCAGTGGCGTGCCCACCGGTCCTTCGAACACGCGTCCGTCGTTAAACCACACCTGTGCAGTGTCACGCGGCTCTGCCGGATGGATGTCTGGCACCTGCGGGTTAACTTCCCTTGGATCTCTTGTCATCTCGCTTGATTTCCTGTCCTAGCCACCGCGTCAACAATGAGAAGGCAATGGTGAGCACCGATGCCTCGATGATATGCACCTCTCCCAGGGTCCAGGGGATAAAGCCCCATGTCTCTCCGACCAGGTGGCCCGAGGCAAAGCCAACCAGTGCTGCCAGCCAGAAGAACAGCAAGTCGCGCGGTCGCCGCCCCAGCAGCAGGTAGAAGGCAGCCGCATAACTCGATGCCAGCGCGATAGATATGAGCAACCCTGGAGTCTGGATCATGGTCTCACTCGCTGATGATGCCTCCGCCCAGTACCAGGTCGTCCTGGTAGGCGACCACCGCTTGGCCTGGCGTGATGTCGCGCAGCGGTTCGTCGAATGCTACCTTGGCGCGTTTCCCTGCCAAAGGCGTCCATGTTGCATCGGCCAGTCGCGCCCTGTACCGGATCTTGGCCTGTACCCGCACGGGACCTTCTGGCGGGCTGCCGCACACATAGCTCACGTCATCGGCCAGCAGATTGCGCTGGCCCAGCTCTCGCGCCGTACCGGCGATCAGTGCGTTTCTGGACACGTCCAACTGCAGGACGTACAGTGCTTCCGGGGCGGCTATACCCAGGCCTCGCCGTTGCCCGACCGTGTAATAGGGCAATCCCTTGTGCCTGCCGATCTCTTGCCCTGATGTGTCCAGGATTGGGCCAGGCTGCACTGACTGCGGGGCATGTTCGCGCAGAAAGCGCCGGTAGTCATCGTCGGTCACAAAGCATATCTCCATGCTTTCGTCCTTGTCGGCGACCGGCAGCCCGCGCTCGCGTGCCATCTCCCGCACTTGCGCCTTGCGATATCCACCCACCGGGAACCTCAACCGGCGCAATTCCTCCTGGCCCAGCATATAGAGCACGTAGGACTGGTCCTTCTGTGCTTCGAGCCCCTTCTGCAGGCGGCAGGCACCGTCGATCTCGGTGATGCGCGCATAGTGCCCCGTCGCCAGAAACTCGGCCCCCAACTCCCGCACGTGGCGCAGCAAGCGGCCAAAGCGGATCTGCTTGTTACAGGCCAGGCAGGGATTGGGTGTCCGTCCCCGGCCATACTCGGCAATGAAATAGTCTACTACACATGACCTGAACTCGGCCTCATAGTCCACCAACGACAACTCGATGCCCAGCCGCTCGGCTACTGCTCGCGCATCCTCGACAGCCTGGGGGGAGCAGCAGCGGTTCTCGTCCTCGGCCCAAAGGTGCAACATCACCCCGGCTACATCATAGCCCTGTTCCACCAGCAGGGCAGCGGCGACAGAGCTATCCACGCCTCCGCTCATCGCCACATAGGCGCGGCTCCTGCTCGCTACCAAGTCATCTCCCTGATATTGGCCCAGTCGCCTACCTTTGTGTAGACGATCCCCTGGCTGAATCCCTGCCCCCGGTAGTTCACGCCCTTGTAGGAAAAATCGAACTCCTCGGTCTGCGGGGTGCCCAACTCGTGCTCCCGTGCGTACCTGGAGAACGCGGCCTCGGGATTGTACGGGATGCCGGCTGCATTCCACGCGGCCTCGCGCACCACGTCGTCGGGCAGGTTAGCCTCCGGATCATATATCCGTGCCAGCAACTCCAGTACCGGGAACCCCCGCGGATCGGTCTTGCCCACCGTGGAAATGTCCGCATGAGTGACGATCCACTGGCGCTCGATGTCATACTTTGCCGCCAAATAATCCACCAGGTTCACCACAGCTTCAAACTGGTCCGGCGGATAGGCGTCCTGCCCGTCATTCTTGTTGACGATCTCGATGCCTACCGAAAAGCGGTTGAAATCCTCCCTGCCCTGAAAGCTGCTGGCGCCCGCGTGGTGAGCTCTTTTCTCCTCCTCCACCATCTGGTAGACCCGCCCGGTCTTGGCAACAACATAGTGGGCCGACACGCCGCTGTCTGGATTGGAGAACCAACCCAAAGTCGCCGACAGGCTGCCAACGGTGGCGTGTAGCACCACGCAGTCGATCTCCATGCCCGCCGGCCTCTCCGAGTAGTTCTCGCTGGATGCCGGTCGCCATACGGCCTCTGGATAATCCGGTTGCATCTTGCTCTCCCTCCCTCCGGTTCACGCTGCGAACAGCAGCTTCTCCAATTCGCGCAGTTGGTCCACGCCCTTCATCTCACCGGCAAACAGGGGTAGCTGGGTGATCTGCATCTGCTCTCCATATTCCTGTGCCAACAACTCCAGGTACGGGCGCTGCATTCTTCTTCGCTGGCGCAGAAACTCGGAATCATCGTGCGTGATCACATTGTTGACGATCATGTGCCGGATTGCCAGTCCGAAGTGGGCGAATTCGCCCACCAGCCGCCGGGCCTGGTACACGCCCAGCGCCTCCGGAATGGTCACCATAACAAACTCGGCGTTGGCGGGGTCGCGGAAGAACCCTGTGATATCCCGCGAGAGCTCTCGCCAGCTATCGATCAGTTCTATGAACGGCGTTTTGCTCAGTTGGAGCTTGTCCCGAACGTTGAGATAGATCCGGGGAGCTGTTCGCAAGTGATCTAGGAACTTGTGGGGCAGCTCCAGTAGCCGCAGCGTGTCGCCTGCCGGGGCCGTGTCCCACACCACCACATCGTAGCTTCCATCGCGCACCTGCGCCACGATAAAGTCCAGCATGAACTCTTCCTGGATGCCTGGTGCCATTCCCACGTAATCCACGATCTCGTCGTATGGCATGTCCACAAACACCTGGGACGCCTCGTAGATCTCTGGTCCGAACTTGATCTTCCAGCGGCGCATCACCTCGTCCGGATCGATCTCCAGTGCCCACAGATTTTCCACACGGGGGATGGCGGTCTCTGTGGCACCGATCTCTGTCTCAAAAATGTCCGATAGGGACGGCGTCAGGTCGCTGGAGATGATCAGCGTCTGCAAGCCCCGAGAGGCAAAGTGCAGCGCTGTCGTGGACGAGGTCGTCGTCTTGCCCACGCCCCCCTTCCCGCCAAACATAATCACGCGTTTCTGGATTTGATCTAGGTCTGCAAGGGTCATGATTCCTTTTTGCTCGTCGCGAATTGGTTGTCTCGGCTGCTGTCAGGCATAGGGCCCGATTCACCTAGGTGCGTTGCTTGCACGTGTTGCCCCGAGTATACCACAAGGAACATCCTTTGTCTACAAATTCATGCCCTGCATTGGGGTGCCGCCAAAGCCGCCGCCGATGCTCGAGATCGCCAGACCTCGAGCGAGTGATCTGGACTTTGCCACGACTTTGACAGGGCCCTCTGGCCCTGCGTGCCGGAGCGCAGCAGCGTACGCACCTCTCGCCCGGACACGCTTTTGCCGGTCACCTTGAAGGGTGCTATAATCGGAGCGCCGCAGTGGCTCAGTTCGGCTCACGCGCGAGCCCCTGGTTCTTATCCAACTCTGCCAGACTGCGGCGCGAAAGAGGGTAGGAGATGTCTGTGCGCAAGGACAGCCTGGTCCTGTACAAAACCCGCCCAGCCCGGGTGGCTAGGGTCGGAAAGAAGCTGCAAATCGAGCTGGAGGGCGGCGAGACGCTAAAGGTGCGCCTCAAGGATGTTGAGCCGCTGCATCCCGGTCCGCTACACAGTCTCGATGAGCTTCAACCCCAGAGCGGCGAGGTCAAGACCGCCTGGGAGCTTCTGGCTGGCACCACGACCACCCTCGCCGAATTGGCCGAGCTGGCCTACGGCGCCTTTACTCCGGCGTCCGCCTGGGAAGCCTGGCAGTTGGTGGAGGACGGGCTCTATTTCCGCGGCACGCCGCATCAGGTCCAGGCGTGCACTGCCGAAGAGGTGGCCCAGGAGCAGGCTGACCGCCAGGCCCGCGCAGAGCAAGAGCGGGTCAGGGCTGCTTTTCTGAAGCGAGTGCGTGCCCGCAAGATCCTGCCTGAGGACGGCGAGTACCTGAGAGAGGTCGAGGATCTGGCGCTGGAGCGCGTCCCCAGGAGCCAGCTCCTCCGCGAGCTGGATCGTGCCGAGACGCCCGAGTCTGCCCATGCTCTCTTGCTCGAATTGGGCCATTGGGATCTCACAACCGATCCATACCCGCTGCGGCTGCGCTTGCCCACCAGCGCCCCTGACCTGCAACTACCCGCTCTGTCGGAAGAGGACCGCGTGGACCTCACCCATCTCCCTGCCTTTGCCATCGATGACGAGGGCAACCAGGAGCCCGATGATGCCTTGAGCCTGGATGGCGATTGCCTGTGGGTGCACGTCGCTGATGTTGCGGCCCTCGTGCCGCCCGGCAGCCCCGTTGACCTGGAGGCTCGCGCCCGGGGGGCTACGCTCTATATGCCCGAGGGCGCTGCTCCCATGCTGCCCTGGGAGGCGGCGCAGCGCTTGGGGCTGGGGTTGGCCGACGTTTCCCCGGCGCTATCGTTCCGCCTGCGTCTGGATGCGGCGGGGGACGTTACCCTTCTCGACGTGGCGCCGAGCTGGGTTCGCGTCACCCGGCTGACGTACAAAGAGGCCGGGGCGCGCCTGGATGAGGAGCCCCTACGCAGCCTCTACCAGATCGCCCAACGGTACCGGGCATGTCGCGACGAGCGGGGCGCGATTGCCCTTGATCTCCCCGAGGTCAGGATACAGGCCGATGGCGACCAGGTTACGATCGAGCCCCTGTTGCCCCTGGCCAGCCGCGAGTTGGTCACCGACGCGATGCTTATGACGGGGGAGGGCGTCGCGGCCTATGCCCTCAAGCATCAGATCCCTATCCCCTTTACCACGCAGGACCCGCCGGAGACGGAGGAACGGCCGCAGGACCTTGCCGGGATGTACAGCTTGCGCCGCGAGCTCAGACCCAGCCAGCAGAGCGCCATGCCCGGCCCCCATGCCGGACTGGGCATGGAGGTCTATGTGCAGGC
>Ga0207796_1000250_pt1 | contig 23243 bp, 6 predicted proteins | sample Pon1CUnioCityCA_6_FD_187274 | JGI IMG/M metagenome (GOLD analysis project Ga0207796, IMG submission 187274) | Marine sediment microbial community from Union City, CA, USA - Pond 1C Sediment 1 (SPAdes) | ecosystem: Environmental > Aquatic > Marine > Intertidal zone > Salt pond sediment ...
TGGCACTCATTCCATCCGCTCAGGCTCAAGAGATCCAGCTCCTGGATAACTTCGATGATCCAGACCTCCCCGATTGGGAGATTGAGGGTGAGATCAACCTTGAGGGTGGAATCCTGACTTTGCCAGAAGGATCAAGAATCCACCACTGCTGGAACTGGCATATCCTGGAGGTTACCATCCGGGTCCGCTTATCCGGCTCCGGGGAATTCACTTTTACGACCCGGGCAACTGAGCAAGGTGCCCTGTCGCTCATATTATCCAGGGAGAATATGGCTGTCGTCCTTAACGATACGATCATCCTGGAAACGCCAATTGATCCTATCCCGGAAGGGAGGTGGATCACTTTGGTCGTGTTCACTGATCCCGGTCATTTTCTGGCTAAGATCAACGGCCAGCTGATCTTTGAAGAAGAGTTGGAGCCGCAGGTTGAACCCGAAAATTTTTCATTGGGCTATCAGGGCTCCGGCAAAGCAGAAGTGGATTTCGTGGAAAGCGACGGGATCACCCTCCCCGGGGGAAAGCCTGAAGATCAAATAGAGCCATCAGAAAAAGAAAAGGACTCTGATCAGAAACCTGATGGACCCCCAGCCTACCAGGCTGATGCCTGGGTGCACCTGGGCGGTCCCATTGGTGGCTTGGGGTACGACATCCGTTATAGCTTCGATGATCATGATACCTGGTATGTGACGGATGCCTGGGCCGGGATCCACCGCAGCCAGGATAATGGGCTGACCTGGGAGCCGATCAACCAAGGGATTACCGCCACCAAAGGCGTGGACGGCATACCAGTCTTCTGTGTCACAGTCGATCCCCATGACCCCCAGGTGATCTGGCTGGGTACAGAAAGCACCGGGCAGATCTACCGCTCTGAGAACGGGGGTGACAGCTGGGTGGAGATGTCCAACGGCATTTCCAAAAAAATGCGCCCTCTCACCTTCCGAGGCATCACTGTCCACCCTGATGACCCCAACACTCTTTATGCCATGGCAGAGATCTCCAGTGTAGCCTGGACCCCGGATGGAGAACCCCGGGCAGGAATTGAAATGGACCTGACCCAGGGTATTGTCTATAAAACCACCGACGGTGCTAAGAACTGGAAAGAAATCTGGCGGGGTGATAACCTGGCCCGCTATGCCTGGATCAACCCTGACGACCCTGAAGTGGTCTATGTCTCAACCGGGATCTTCGACCGCGAATCGGCTAACACGGATGTCGAAGCTGGTCAGGCTGGCGGTGTCGGGATCCTGAAAACGACTGATGGCGGCCAGACCTGGGATGTGATCGACCAGGATAACGGCTTACTGGACCTTTACGTTGGCAGTCTTTACATGAATCCGCAAGACCCCCAGACTTTGCTCGCCGCAGCGGCACAAAACAACTGGTCAGCTATGTCAGATGAGTACACGGGCGGGATCTTTCTCACCCACGATGGGGGAGAAAGCTGGAAGCGGGTCATCAATGGTTGGGAAATGTACGGTTCGGTTGAATTCTGCGAAAAGGATCCTGAAATTGCTTATGCAGCCAGCCTGGAGGCTGTCTACCGCAGCGAGGATGGAGGGGAAACCTGGCAGCGCTTCAGCCGGGAAGACAACACCTGGGGCCCTCCAGGCATCCTCGCCGGGATCCCGATCGACATCCAGTGCGATCCGGATGATACCGATCGGATCTTCATCAATAATTATGGTGGGGGAAATTTTCTCTCCGAGGATGGCGGCGAAACCTGGGTCAATGCCAGCCAGGGCTACAGTGGGGCGATTATCAATACAATAGCTGTAGTGCCCAAGCAGCCCAGTTGGGTTTATGCCGGCGCCCGCAGCGGGCTTTTCCGTTCCACAGACGGCGGCCAGACCTGGGAGGGGACCGCTTACCCCGCAGAAGGCATGGGAGCCATCGCCGAGATCATCTCCCTGGCTATCGATCCCGCCAATCCTCTCCATGTCTTGACTTCCCCGGATGGTGGAGGAAGGATGATCGTCAGCGAAGATGGGGGGAACAGCTGGAGGTGGGCTGATGGAGAGCCTTTCCAAGCCTGGACTCTAGCCCAGGCACCCAATGATCCTCAATTGCTCTACGCTGGGAACACTCGCGAAGATTGTGCCCTGGACACAGGAGCAGCTTTGATCCAGGAGATCTGCAGTCAAGTGCAGGCAGGCTTCTTCCGTTCGGATGATGGTGGAAAAACCTGGCAGGTAATCTCTCAGGACCCACTTCCCCACAAAGGTTTTTCTACCCTGGCTGTGCACCCTACCAATTCGGATTATCTCTTCGCCGGTACCTTTCAGGGCGGGTTTGCAACTTCATCAGATGGGGGAATGACCTGGCAGCTTGGGGGACTGGGCTTACCCCAGAAAGGAAGACCAGCGCTGGCCATTGCAGTGGACCCTTTTTATCCAGAGAGCCTTTTACTAAGCTTGGGAGAATCTGGCCTTTTTAAGAGCAGTGACGGTGGAGCAAACTGGCGCATGATAGCCGCTGGGCTGGACCCAGAAGCGCCCCTTTTGGATATCCAATATGATCCTGCTCACAGTGGAGTGGTCTATCTGGCTGACTCTTTCAATGGTGTGCATTTCTCCACCGATGGTGGAGAAAGCTGGCAGGACCTCAACCAGGGTTTGACCCATCGCACAGCCAGGACACTGGGCATCTCCGGAGACGGATCCGTGCTGTATGTAGGGATCGAAGGCGCTGGCGTGTATCGGCTGGGTACACCACCCACGGTGGACGCAGAGCTGCTTTCCTCCCTTAACGCAACCGAAAAAGAAGCGCCTGACAAGGAGCCCAAGCCAATCCTGGGTGAAAACCAAACCCAGGAAACGACCCAGGAAGCTTCCCAGGACATGGAACAGGAAATTAATAAAGAGGACCAGGGAGATCAGAGCAAAACTATCTGCCCTGCCAGCTATGTCCCCCTGCTGCTGGCAGCTGGACAGATCTGGAACCGGAGGAGGAAACCTGAGCCGAAATAAAACAGGCTTCACCCTCGCCTTGCTTGGGGTAATTCTCTTGCTTTTTGGATGCGCAAAGAAACCTACCTCTCTCTCTGGTATTGTCACAGGAGAAGAGGGTCCGATCGCTGGTGCCCGTGTCCGGGTTCGCACAGGAGAGAGTTATGTGGTCACAGATCCTGAGGGGGCTTTCATCATCGAAGGTCTGGTACCCGGCCAGCCTGTCACCCTGACCGCCTGGGCGCCGGGATGTTTTATTGCCGCTGCCGAGGATCTCATTCCCGGGGAAGAGCCAATTACCATCCAGATAGAACAGCACGCCCAGGTTGATAACCCGGAATACACCTGGGTCAGCCCTTATGCTGCAGCGGGTGATGATAACAACTGCCAAAACTGCCATTCCGACAGCAGCGGCACCCTGCCTTTTGAGGAATGGCTTGACGATGCCCACTCCCAGACCCTCTCCAACCACCGCTTCCTGACGCTTTACAGCGGCACCGACCTGGCGGGAAACCAAAGCCCACTGACGCGGTATGTTGTCACCAGGGATTACGGATCCCATCCCCTGCCCCCCAATCCCAATCAGCCCTATTACGGATCGGGGTATAAGCTCGATTTTCCGGAAACCCAGGGCAACTGCGCCGCCTGCCATGCACCAGGGGCCGCTGTGAACGCCCCTTACCAAACCGATCCCACGCTGGTCATCGATGATGACACAGCCGGGATCAGCTGCGATTTCTGCCACAAGATCTGGGATATCCAGCTCGATCCTGAGACTGATCTGCCTTACAATCAATACCCCGGGGTGCTTTCTTATGAATTTCGCCGCCCACCACAAGGCCACCAATTCTTTGCCGGGCCGCTGGACGACGTGGCCCCAGGAGAGGATACCTTCTCTCCCCTCCAGCTGGAGAGCGCTTACTGCGCTGGCTGCCATTACGGGACTTTCTGGGACACGGTGATCTACAATTCTTATGGAGAATGGCTGGACAGCTCCTACAGTGATCCTGACACTGGCCAAACCTGCCAGGACTGCCACATGCCCTCTCTGGGTGTGAGCTATTTCGCACTGCCAGAAGAGGGTGGATTGGAGCGGGATCCAGCCACCATCGCCAGCCACCGCACCCTGGGGGTCCGGGATCAGGATTTCATGGAAAATGCGCTTTCCATGCAGGCTGAAGTCATAGAGAAAGGAGGAGAGATCCACCTTGAAGTGACCCTGGTCAATGACAACACCGGGCATAAGATACCCACCGACAGCCCGCTCCGCAATCTGCTGCTGGTGATCACCGCTCTGGATCAGGATGGGAATCCTCTGCCCCAAATTTCAGGTCCCCAGCTGCCAGACTGGGCCGGGACGGACCTGGGAGAGAAAAGCCATTATGCTGGCCTCGCTGGAAAAGGATTTGCACTGATCCTGCGGGAAAGCTGGACCGGGATCTGGCCTACAGCGGCTTACTGGAACCCGGTGCAGATCGTCGAGGACACCCGGCTGGCGCCGTTCGAGGAAGACCTCAGCCAATACCGCTTCCAAATCCCTGAGGAAGGACCAGCCACCATCCAGGTCCAGCTGGTTTTCCGCCGGGCCTTCATCCAGATCGCCCAACAGAAAGGCTGGGAGGTGGAGGACCAATTATTAAAAAGAATCCTGCTGGAAGTGCCTGCAAGTGATGATTAGTAGGGTAACAATCCATCAACCCAGATTAGGACCGAACACAAACATGAAAGAAAAAAAGAGATTCATCAGACAATTCATCCTCATCATGGCATTCGGGTTAGCAGTCTCTCTCTTCAGCGGGGAATTCAAATGGAGTTATACCGTGAATCCTGCTCAAGGGGTGGATCTGGAAACGGCACTCGGCTTTCTCAACCTGATCCTGCCCATCCTGGCCCTGACCTTAGGGCTGGGCGTATTCCTCTATCTGCGAATCCGGGAGAACAGGATAGATGAGGAGACTTGGAAACCTGAGGATAACGGGGAGGAACGTAAGCTGTAAATCGTGAGACACATGGATCGGAGGGGCGACCCGACGGGTCGCCCTTTTTTGTCATTGCGCGGAGACCGAAGGTCGACGAAGCAATCTCGGTCCGCAGGGCTGAGGGTAATCCTTCCCCGAGGACGGGTCGGTGAGCATGATACCTGATAGGGAGATTGGGGGACTGGGGGAAGCGGAAATCAATCGCGCTGGCCCAGCTTTACCCGCAGGGTATGCTTGACAGGTGCTGGATCGAGGATGATGAAATCCTCCTCAATGGGCTTCCCGTCCAATTCCAGCCAGCAGATACCCGACTGCAGGTGATCCGGGTTGAGGACTTCAATCTCGTAAATCGCTTCTCCATGTCTCAGCTTAACCTGATATCCATCCCACCAAGCCGGGATCACCGGATCGAGGATTAATCGGCCCCCGCGTTTTATAAGGCCCAGCACCTCTTCCATCCAGACCCGGTACATCCAGGCTGCCGACCCTGTGTACCAGCTCCAACCTCCATGGCCAATCCGCCCTGGCAGCCTATAAACATCCGCTGCAACCACATAAGGTTCAACGGTATAGCGCCAGACATCAATATCTCCTCTGGCATGTTCAATTGGATTGAGGATCCGCAGAATCTCACCTGCCCGGTTGCCATCCCCTTTACGGGCATACGCCATAGCCAACCACAGAGCAGCGTGAGTATACTGGCCACCATTCTCTCTGACACCAGGCGGGTATCCCTTAATATATCCGGGAGATGGCTGGCTGACATCAAAAGGAGGGGTGAATAAGAGCACCAATCCTTCGTCTTTACGGACCAGCTGGCGCCAGGCTGACTCTATCGCTTCTTCTTTGCGAGCAGGATCACCAGCATCACTGATCCAGGGCCAGGATTGCGGCAGCGAGTCAATCCGGGCTTCAAGGTTGTTGGCTGATCCCAGGGGACTGCCGTCATCAAAAGTGCCCCGGATGTACCAGGAACCATCCCAGGCAGCCTTTTCAATCCTGTTTTCAAGCGCCTTCCCCTCCTGCTGATAATCCGCAGCCAGCTCATCCTCCCCTACGGCATCAGAGAGCTCTTCCATGTCTTTCAGCACCTGGATCAGGAACCAGGCCAGCCAGACACTTTCTCCCCGGCCTTCCTCACCCACCCGGTTCATACCGTCGTTCCAATCACCTGTGCCGATCAGGGGCAGTCCATGCGGCCCCTGGGTGAGCCCTTTTTCGACTGCCCGGCGGCAGTGCTCAAAGAGGGTCCCTTTTTCCAAACTCACCTGCGGTTCCAGAAAAACTTCATGCTCATCAGGCTCAAGCTCCGGAGCGTTCAGGAAAGGTATCTGCTCCTGGAGGATCTCCCTGTCCCCTGTCACCCGCACATACTGGGCCGTGATGTAGGGAAGCCACAGCAAATCATCCGAAATGCGGGAGCGGATCCCAGCCCCGGATGGGGGATGCCACCAGTGCTGGACATCGCCTTCAGTGAACTGACGGCTGGCTGCCAGCAGGATATGGTCCCGGGCCAGAGCAGGCTCAGTGAGCAAGAAAGCTGCCACATCCTGCAGCTGATCCCGGTAGCCAATAGCGCCGCCAGATTGATAAAAAGCAGACCGACCCCAGATGCGGCAGCTCAGACTCTGGTACAGCAGCCAGCGATTGAGCAGGAAATTGACCGATAATTCAGGCGTTTCAACCTGAACTTTATCAAGAATCTGGTCCCAGTAGTCTTTGGTCTCGTCCAGGGCTTGATTGACCGATAGGACTTCACGGTATTTGCGAGTCAGCGATATTGCCTGTTCTTCGGATTCTCCCTGACCCAGCAGGCAGATCACATCCGCCGTCTCTCCAGGAGAGATCTCCAATTTGGTCTGCAGAGCAGCACAGGGATCAAGCGCTGCGCCAACCCGCTTCGATAACCCAATCCGCTTGAGAGCAGCCGGATCCTTGGGACCCTGATTGCGTCCTAAGAACACTGTCCGATCGCAAGTAAATGACTCCGCGGTGGGCATGAGAGAAGCAAAAGCAACCCGGTCACCATATTCTGGATGGTAGCCGTTCCGAGCCAGGATCAAGCCTGGCCTGGGTTCCCACTCGGTCACCACATGCTGCTGAGTCTTTTCCCGCAGTTCGCCCAGAGTCCATTCAACATAATAGGTGATGCTCAGGCGGCGGGTCTTTTTTGAGTCATTCCGAAGCTTTAGTTTACTGATCTTCAGCGGTTCTCCACCACCTTGATCAGTTGGCACGAATACGGTCAGCGTCTGTTCAATGGCATGGCTGTTATGTTCAAATCGGGAATACCCCGCGCCGTGGCTGACCCGATAGGCATTTCTCTCCCGGATGGGACCGGCTGTCGGATTCCAGACCTTGCCGCTGTCTTCATCCCGGATATAGATCACTTCCGAATACGGATCCAGGACCGGGTCATTGGACCAGTCGGTTAATCGGTTGCGCTGACTGTTGCCGTACCAGGTAAAGCCGGCTCCTTTTTCACTTAATATGGTCCCAAAGTGGGGGTTGGCAATGACATTGATCCAGGGAGCGGGTGTGTTGGTATCCGCACTGAGGTAAATGACATATTCCCTGCCATCAGAGCTGAAGCCCCCCAGACTGTTGAAATAGGGCAGTTCCAGAAAAGGAAGGGGGCGGGAAGGTTCCTCATCCACCCGTTTGGGGACCAGCTTGGCGGGCTCCTCAATGGTCTCATGGGGCACCCCGATCTGCTGCGCCAAAGGACCCCGGGCAGCCACCAGAGATACACGAGCCACTGACTGGAGCAGAAGTAGATCTTCTTCGTCAATTTGATCCACAACCCGCAAAAAGACCCCTCCAACCTGATCCTCTCCGGTGTAGATGCTGGAAGATTGAACCAACTTTTCCAAACGCTCCATCAGCGGCTGTTCATAGCTGCTGGATTCCTCATTTAATATCACCAGATCAACCAGCAAGCCATGCTGCCTCCAGTAAGCCTGGGCCTGAAGCAGCTGCCGCACCAATCCCAGATCGCTCACATCGGCAATGGTGACCAGCAGGATCGGCAGGTCACCTGAGATTCCATACTTCCACAAACCAGCCTGTCCCTGGCGGTTATCATCCAGGCGGTCGGTAGGCGGGCGCAAGTAAGCTGTCGGGTAGAGTAAAAATCCGGCCAGCTTCTGGAAGCGTCGGGCTTCATCCGGGTGGATCCGCAGTGAGCGCAGATTTAACTGGGTTGAGGCCCAGGAAATCTCGAATGCACGCTCGATGACAGCGCTGTCGCGATATTTTTCCAGCAAACGCAGAGCGCCTTCCCGACTGTCAGCGACGCCTAACAGGGCAATTAATTCCACACTCTGCCCTGGGGGAAGATGGATTTCCCGCCGCATGCTGAAAATAGGATCCAGCACGTAACCTTCATTGAGACCCAACCTGGTTCCCACACCCAGTGGATTGGCCAGGGAATGCCCCCGGCCAATGAACATCCGGCGGTCAGTTTCAAACTGGGGCATCCCAATTGGTATGGTCTGCCCAATAAGGTTGAGACTGTGAATAGTGTAAATGGGAGGATCGTCTTTGTGACGAGCCCGCCGGTAAGCCAGCAAAGCCTGCCGTTCCGCCAGCGATTCTGTCTGGATAAAGAGCTTGTTGAAGGCTGGGTGCTGCCGATCCGCCCCGGACGCTGACATCGCCAGTTCGTAATAACTGGTAGCCTGGATCCTTCTAGTGCGGATGGAGCGGTTGACGAGGGTGATGCGCCGGATCTCAACATCATCCTCAGGGGAGACAATCACTTCCGTCCTGGTTTCGATTCCACTGTCCCGGCGGCGGTATTCTGCCCGGTCCAGCGGGAAATGAACAGTATAATAATCAGGTTTTTGATCCAGCGGGTGGTAGAGATTGGACCAGATCTCTCCGCTGTCTGTATCCCGCAAATACAGGAAAGAACCATAATGGTCTCTGGTGCTGTCTGCCCGCCAGCGGGTGACATCCATCTCCTTCCAATGCAAAAACCCTCCCCCGGCGTTGGTGGCCAGCGAGGAAAGCTGGCCGTTGGAGAGCAGCTGGACCTTGGGTGTATTGGTATGAGGGGTGTCAAATTTGCTGATCGAGGGAGCAATACCCAGGACTTGAACCCGGGTTGAGATCTCTTCCCGGGTAGAAATATGGTGAAGAGGTGGTGAGACTGGAACACGTTCATACAGCAGCGGTTCGGCTGCTTTGACCCGCGGATCCTGGTGGAAACGGCTTTTCATGACATCATCATGCAGGAAATTGGCCAGGGCCAGGAATCCCATGCCTTGGTGGTGGGCCATATAAGCTCGCACAATGACACCCGGCTCGGCATCCGACCTGGGCCTGCGGTTGTAATCCACAGCCTCGAAATAGCCGTAATCATTCAGCAGCCCCTTTTTTTTCAGGCGGTCCAGGTTTTTCACCACCGCACCTGGTTCTATGCCCACTGCCAGCAGGGCAGCATAAGGAGCCACGACCAGGTCTTCTTCAAGATCTCGCTTCAGACCCAACCAGGGTACACCGAAAGCTTTGTATTGGTAGGTTTTGTTGAGATCAAGGTCCCCATAAGCAGATTCTGAGATACCCCAGGGAATCCGGCGGCTTCTGCCGTAAGCGATCTGCAGCTCAACAGCCTCCCTGGCAGCTTGATCGAGCAGGGAATTGGGATAAGACTGCTGCAAAAGAAGCGGCATCAGGTATTCAAACATGGTGCCTGTCCAGCTTAATAACACCCGATGCCCGCGGTGAGCGCCGTAAGGCCTGTTCAGGGAAAGCCAGTGGTCTATGGGAACATCTCCCCGGGCGATGGCGATATAGCTGCCCAGTCGGGATTCGCTGGCCAACAAATCATAATAGGAACCATCAAACTGATCCGCGGCCAGATTGTAGCCAATAGTGAACAGGGAGCGGTCTTCGTCATACAAAAAACCGAGGTCGATCTGATCGGAAAAAACCCGCATGGCGTCAGCCAGTCTATCAGCCTGGGAAACGATCTCACCAGCGAACCAGCGAGAGCGTGAGAACACCTCGCAAAATTCTTCCAACCAGCTTGAATTCTCCTGATCGAGACACTCTGGACAGGATCTTCCGGGATCAAAATCCTTCAAACCAGCGAGATTTCCCCCAGCCAGGTCCCGCAGGGAAGGAGCATCGGAGAGGTTGTGATAGAGGGTCCGGAGGCTTTCCAATCCGGTTCTATCGATCTCCCTTTCAGACCGTTCAGCCAAGACCTCCATCCACAACAAATAGCGGTCAATGTAGTCTGACCAGGCTGTCACCTGCCGTTCCAGCTGCCGGGCCCAATAAGCTCCCCTGGCCTGGGTGCCGGCAAAATCACGGGCGGTGTCAGCCATAGTCTTCACCGGATGGTGAATATCCCTGATCAGCTGGATCAATGCCAGGATTACCGGAGGGCAGTTCCGGATCTTCTTCAACAGGTCAGAAACACCTTGAATGAGATCATCCGGGGCTTGTTCATTCTTTAGCTCTTCCAGCAAGACTTCCCCGGTATCCCTCAATCCTGTTAAAAGAGAAAATTCCAGAACAGGTTGAGATAGTATCTCATCTATCCCCTGCTCAAGGGTCCACAAGGCAGCAATGAAGTTACCGCTGTCAACCGACGAAACATAACGGGGAGTGAGCGGCTGGAGATCTTCCAGGCTGTACCAATTCAAGAGATGGCCCCGGTGGCGTTCCAATTCGCCCAGCGCGGCCATGGTATTTTCCAGCCGGTGTAGGGTTTGATCCAGGGTCAGATACCCAAAATCATTAGCCGCCAAGGCACTCAGCATCCACATTCCTATATTAGTGGGGCTGGTGCGCAGAGCCAGCTGGTTCTGATGGGAAACCTGATAGTTATCCGGCGGCAGCCAGTTCGTATCAGGGCTGACAAAGTCATCAAAATAGCGCCAGGTCCGGCGGGCAATTCGCTGCAGTATCCGGGTATCCTTGCTGCTCAACACACCCTGCTGCCTGCGAACAGGTTTCTTCCTGGTCAACAGCCCAGCAACCAGGGGACTGAAAAACCACAGCACCAACCAGGGCAGGGCAGCTGGCAGACGCCCAGGGTTCAGTAAAGCAACCCCTGCGGCAAGAACAGCGCTCAAGCTGGAGATCAGCCAGAAATTCAACTGGAATATGTTCCCTTGATCCCCGTATTTTTTCTCGTCCATCTGGGCAGGAGTCCATTCAAGCAGTTTGCGCTGGGAAATCCAGCGGCGGTAAAAGACGCGAAGGATGGCATCCAAAACCAAACCTGACTGATGCATCAGCAAAGAGGCTTCGGCAAAGGCGCGGGTCAGGTCATGTCCGACCTGCCGCAATGAGAATGAACCCAGCCCTTGGGAGCTGGTTGCCCAGGTCAGCGGTCCTGCCAGGGGTTGGAAGAGCAGCACCGCCCCAACTAATAAGGAAGTGAAGACAGGCAGTTCAGACGTTACCAGCCAGGTGAAGACCAGGGCAGCCACGCTGGCTGCAGGGACAAGACTCCGCCGCAGGTTGTCGAAAATCTTCCAGCGGGAGAGCGCTCCCAGAGGATTGGGAATCCTGTCCTGATCTCTGCTGGGCACCCGGGGCAGGATCCACTCCGCGATCTGCCAATCCCCCCGGATCCAGCGGTGCTGCCTGCGGCTGTAGCCCAGGTAATCAGAGGGGAACTCATCAAAGAGTTCAATATCGGTGGCCAGGCCGGTCCGGACGTGGACACCTTCAATCAAGTCGTGGCTCAGCAAGCGCTCTTCCGGAAAAGCATCTCCCAAAATACGGTGGAAAGCCCGGGGATCATAAATCCCTTTACCAATGTAGGATCCTTCCCCGCTTAGGTCCTGGTAGGCATTGGAGACTGCCTGGGTATAGGGATCTGTGCCTACTGGATCAGTATAGATACGGCTGAACCGGGTCGCGGTTGCGCTGGGAAGTGAGGGGCTGACCCGGGGCTGAATGATGGTATAGGAGCCTTCAGCGATCCTTCCCTCTTGATCTAGGCGAGGTTGATTGAGGGGATGAGCCAGGGTCTCGATCATGCGCCGGGCAGTATCCCGGGGCAGCTGGGTATCACTATCGAGCGTGATCACATAGCGTATATCTCGCAGGCGGTCCTCGTCACCCACGGACACGATCGAAGGCTGATCTTCGCCGCGCTGGCCCAAGATAAGGCCGTTGAGCTCTTCCAATTTGCCGCGTTTCCGCTCCCAGCCGATATACTTCTCTTCCGATTCACACCACACTCGCTGGCGGTGGAATAGATAGAATCGACCCTGACCGTAGGTCTGGTTCAGCCTGCGAATCCCAGCCTGAGCGATCTCGAGCAGTTCCTGATCCTCATCCAATACCTCAGAATCAGCATCAAGGAAATCGGAGAACAGCCCAAAGATCAGGTTATACTCACGGTTGCCCAGATAGCGGATTTCCAGTTTCTGGATCTCTTCCTCAATGTTCTCTTTTTCTGCCAGCATCATGGGAACCACAACCAGGGTGCGGTAGGCATCCGGGATCCCCTCCTGAGAAAAATCCATTTTGGGCAGATTGCGGGCTGGCAGGATCCGGGTGACCAGATAATTGACCCCCTCGGTGGCAAGCTGGCTGGCCGGCAGCGCCAGGAAGGCTAAAACCAGGCCGTTCAGCAGCCTCAGCCCGCTGCTTAAGATCCTGATCAAAGGATAAGCCAGGATGACCAGGGTCATGAATAGGATCGCACCGAGATATATCGGAATGTGGTGCTGATAGATCCAGCGGTGGAATCGGAAAGGCATTCTTTCCTGGCAGCGGATCGATTTCGAGAAGCTGGTTCTGCCTTCCCCGATCAAGTAAGTGCCAATATGCTTATGGCGGGATTCCCAGCCTTCCCTGGCCTCAGCTTTCGCTGCCCGCTCCACTACCCGGCGGGCTACCTCCACTTCTTCCAGGCCAGAACCTTTAGCCATTACCTCAACCACTTCCCGGTACCGGTTGCGGGTATCAAAGTCCATCTGGCTGTAAATCCCGGCCGGGTCGCGCCGCAGGGTGGCTTCCACATGGCTCAGCTCTTCAAAGATCTCCCGCCAATCCAGCAGGGAAAGCTGGCGCAGGCTGGTGATGGCATTCCCAATACAAACCTGGCTGACAGCCTGGCGGGACTGCTCTTCCGCGTGCAGTCCGGTAAGGGGTTTCCGGAGGGAGCGCTCCAGCCAGCTCTGGACGGGCACCAGCGCGGCATCCTCATCATACAGGTGGCCGCTTAGCTGGGTGGCAAAATAGGGGCTGGGCTGACTGTGCTGTTCAGCCAGATCAGCCAGCAAAGCAAACAGCTGATCGGGGTTCCTGCGCAGGATAGCCAGCAGGCGGTTGGCCCACAGATCTGCCAGCTCCCGATCCTGCTGCTCCTGCCAGGCTTGCCTGGCCAACAGCTCTATCTGCTGGATCAAAGCAAGCCGCAGCATAAGAGGGAGAGCCCATAATTCCCCGATGGTCAGGCATTCCACTTCCTGGTAAGCTTTCAGGAACGCAACCAGTTTTTCACGGTCAAGCCGGGCATCGGTGTGAGCGATCAGTACTTTAGCCAGGCTGTAAACCCGGGGGTAATCCCGATCCGGATCCTCACTGAGCTTAGGCAGCTCCCGATAATAGTTCTTGGGCAGATTGATGACAATATCCCGACCGTGGCTTTCGATCAGGTATTCATTATCGAGGATCCATTCAGCTACTGGGCTCAGATTCTGTTCCAGGTGAACTGAATCACCCAGATCACTGCAGACATCATGGATGGTCTGGCGGGCTTTTTTTAGATGATCCAAGAGCAGGCGGTTAGATCTTCCCTGAAAGTCAACCTGATGTTCTTCTGCCAGGCGGGCGGCATGCTCTTCGATCTGGGGCAGGGTCAGGGTGGTGAGTTCCGGGGGAGTGTCAATGGGAGGGAATTGGCGCTGAGGATGGAGGGCGAAGATCGAAGCCTCGGTTTCTATCGAATCCCTCAAATTCCGAACCGCGCCTGCCAGAGAATGAACAGGGGCCAGCAGGATCAGCAGGGATTCCTCCCGCCTCAGCCAGCGAGCGTACTGGTCAGCCAGTCTATTGGAGACGCTGGGCAGCACTCGTTTGGAAAGCAAGCCGCCAAAAGCTGTTCCCAGGAGCAATCCCAGCCCGATGAAGAGCAATGCGTTGAGCGTATTGGAGGGGATCAACTGGGGAAGCATGCCCAAGAAATGAAGGATCCAGCTGATACCGCCCAGAGAGAGCCCGATCAGCAGGTGGATCAGGTTCCGCTCCCAGTAGCGGGGATCGCGGCGCTGGACCCGTCCATCAGCCGTGCGTTCCAACAGCACCCGGCGCCGGAAGCCTTTACGCCCCAGGGCGCGCAGGGCTGGCTGGGCATCTTCAGGTTCTCTAAAAAAACTTAGCAGCAATCCATTTTGGGCCATAAAAAGAGTGATCTGGTGAGCTGTTTTTCTCGGAATGTGCTGCACCCGCTTTCCGTAAGGCAAGCCTGCATTTCAAGAACAGCACAACCTGCATTATATCTTGCCCAGCTGACAACGCAAGGTGGGGGGGATCCCTGCGAGATGGACTGTTTAATCGCTGCGCTCATGACCGATGGCCCTGCGGGCCGGACCGGTGAGGACCGAAGTGGACCGCCAGGTACAGGAATCCTGATTAAATGTCCTCCCCGGGGGCGGGTCGGGGAGCATGGATAGAAGCTGGACCGGATCGCTTTGCGAAGGACGGACGACGGAAGAAGGAGGACTGGCTTGGTCTCTGGTTAGTTCACGACTAGCGCCTTAGATTCTTCCGGTCTTCGGTCCTCGGTCACCGGTCTTTGGTTCTCAGGACTAAAGTCCCCCCTGCTGGCTGGCGCCGGGTGTCCGCCTTCGCGGACACCTAAACCCTCAGACCTAATTCTGTACCTAAAATGTAGTCTACCTCTCCTTGTCACCTGGTCACCCAGCTCCCCTGTCCTAAAATCGGTCCTCCGTCATCCGTCTCCCGTCGTGCGCACAGCGCAACTCCCATGCTATACTGAAATCATTATGAGACTCACCCGCGCTATTCTGGGCCTGGTCCTGGGAAAGCGGCTCCCGATTATCAAAGGAGAGATCGAGGTCCAGGGGATCTCCCATCCCGTGCTGGTCCGCAGGGACAATTACGGGATTCCCTACATCAAAGCCGACTCCGAAGCGGACGCCTTTTACGCCCTGGGCTTCTGCCAGGGGCAGGACCGAGCCTTCCAGATCGAGCGCCTGGTCCGCACCGCCCGGGGAACCCTCTCGGAGATATTCGGCCCCCTAACTCTCACCGTGGACCAGCTTACTGCCCGGGTGGGACTCTACCGGCACGCTGTAGGACAATATCAGCTCCTTGATGAATCCGACCGGGGGCTGCTGGAAGCCTTTGCCGCCGGGGTCAACGCCGGCCTGGGACTCGGCTGCCGTGGTAGGGCCCCCGAGTTCAGGCTGCTGGGGGTCAGCCCATCAGAGATCGAGGCAGCTGACCCGCTGGGGATCCTCAACTTCGTGGCCCTGGCCCTTTCCCCCTGGTCTTATAAGATCAACCGCCTGATGGTCCTCCGCGAAAGCGGTCTGGAAGCCCTGGGAGCCCTGGACGGCGCTTACCCGGAGTGGATCCCGGCCGCGATCCCTGTTGGCCAGCCCTCAGGCCCTGGCGGCAAGAAAATCCCCAGGGATCTCCAGCGGATCGCAAATAGGTTGGGTTGGGGAACTTCCGGGGGATCTAACAGCTGGGCGGTCAACGCTTCTCGTTCAGCGACCGGTCGGCCCCTGTTAGCCAACGACCCCCACCTCAGCCCTACCATCCCTTCCCATTGGTACCTGGCCTGCCTGGAAACACCCGACTACAAGCTGCAGGGCGGAGCCCTGGCTGGTACTCCCTTCTTTTCCCTGGGACACAATCAACATGCGGCCTGGGGAGTGACCGGAGGCAGCGCTGACAATACCGATCTTTTCCTGGAGGAACTGGATGAAGGGGGACTTGAGGTCCGGGATGGGAAAGAATTCACTCCCTTGAAGATCAAGCCCCACACCATCCAGGTTAAGGGGCAGGAACCCTTTGAGGACCAGATCCTTTGCACACCCCGGGGACCGATCATCTCCGATGTCCTGGAAGATGTGGACCTGACCCTCTCACTACGGGCTCCCTGGATGGAGCCCCACCCCATCCCCGGTTTATTTGAGATCTACCGGGTGCGAAGCTTCTCCGAGTTCAAGACCTGCTGGTCGCGCTGGTACCAGGCAGCCATGAACATGGTCTATGCTGACACAGCGGACACCATCGGCTGGCAGCTGATCGGGGATTTCCCGATCAGGAAATACGCGCCAACCATCCCCGTCCCGGGTTGGGACCCGGATTTCAGATGGCAAGGGGAGCGGATCCCCATTGAAGATCTGCCATCTTGTGAGAATCCAGATCTGGGCCTGATCGCCACTGCCAACAGCAAACCTAATACTGAAAAGGAGCCTTACCTGGGCTACGATTTCGCGGACGGCTACCGGTTGGCCCGCATCGTCGAGGTCCTGAGCCAGCGCCAGTACTGGGAGTTGGCCGGGATGGCTGCCCTGCAGGAAGACACTCTGACGGTCCCCTGGCGCGAGATGCGGGAGATCGTGCTGGGAATTCCCGTGGAAGATCAAGAAACCCTGGAAGCCCTGGCCCTGCTGGCTGTCTGGGATGGGCGGGTGACCCCGGATTCCCCGGCTGCCTCCCTGTATGAATACCTGCTAGCTGAGCTGATCCGGGGACTGATCGAATATCACGCACCGGAGTCGGAAGAGTGGGCCCTGGGCAAATCGATCCACCCGCTGCTGTATGCCTCGCTGGGCAAGCGCCAGGTCAGCCACCTGTCCCGGATCCTGCGGGAAGGTTCTGCTGACCTCTTTCCGGATTCGCGGGAGGAGTTCCTAAAGCAGTCTCTGATCAATGCGCTGTGGAAACTTAAGGGGGAATTCGGGGATAATCCAGATGATTGGGCTTGGGGAAAGATCCGGCCCCTGACCCTGGAGCACCCCTTTGGCGGGCAGCGCTTGATCGGGAAGGTCTTCAACCGGGGTCCTTTTCCCTGGGGCGGTGACAGCCAGACCATTTCCCAGGCCCAGCGCTCACTGAAGATCCCCACCTACAACCCCACCGGGATCGCTAACCTGCGTATGGTCCTTGATGTGGGGAATTGGGAAAACAACCGCTTTGTCTTGGCTGGCGGCCAGTCCGGGAATCCTTTTTCCCGCCATTATGACGACCAGCTCCCGCTCTGGCAGCGGGGGGAAGGGATCACCCTGGCCTGGGGGGAGGCTGCCATTATGGAAGCGGCGGTGGCAACCTTGCGGCTGAAGCCGTTGTTGTGACTGGGAGACTGGGAGACCAGGAGACCCGGGTAAGGATTGGATCATAGGGACGACCGGATCGCTGCACACAGGACCGGAGCTGCGACTCGGGGACTGGGTGAGTGAAGTCCTGGAGCCATGGCGAGGATCCGGATCGCAAGGGTGGTCACACAGCAACCTAAGTTTACAGAACATAAGACCTGATAGAGAACCAGGGTGCCGGGGTTGTCCGTATCGTGACCACGGCGATGGATGATTGCCAGAAAACCTGACAATTACTATCAGCCTACAGGGTCTATAGCGCCAGAAAGGAAGGCTTTTAATCCTTATAGAAGGGCAGCCAGCACGCTTGGCCAGGTTTCTGCCCTTGATCCCCAGGTTTGCCCCAGGATAGATATAGGGATTGTTTTCAATATATCTCTATTAATCTTTTATGGTTAAATAATTATGGGAGAGATGGAAATCTTGATTGCCTTTCCTAATGCCAATATTAACTATCTTAGGAGGATGCCGTGGATAGCACATTCCAAAACCAAAATCCATTAAAGATGATAATCATAGTATCCATTCTCACCTTTTCCTCATTGGTCTTGAGTGGCTGCGACTGGGATCCCTTTGGTTTGCATGACCCGATAGATGACGCTGTTGAAGTGCTGGAAGAAGCCATCGAGACCCTGGAAAACGAATCAGCGAACTGGCAATCTGTTTTAGAAGAAACGCGGGACGAACTGATCGATGAGGGGCAGGCCACGATCAGAAATGAAGTGAGTAATGTGCTGACCAGGGCGATTGCTGCCACGGGAACTGAACTGCGCTGCAATTTTGATTTCGCCAGGGATAGGGTTCGACAAGACTTGATCAGGATCAAAGCCAATCTTCTCAACCAGGCTCCCCCAGAAATTGTGCCTGCTATTTGCAATGTAGTTCCCATCGCTATTGACGCTTCCCTGGTACCTGATAATTTACCTTACCTGGAATTTTATGGATATGATTTTGATTCAGGCGTATTTCAGGTTCTTTTAGTTGAAGGAAATTCGTTGTTGGATGTCACCCATCACCTTTCAATGCCGACTCATTATCATATGACTTTGAATCTGGGCATTAACGGTGTTCAAATTTCTTCCGAAAGCAGCCAAGTGATTTTGAAATGGGATGGGGTAACCTATTCCAGTATTACCATCAGTCAACCCCAACCCGAAGATCCAGCGCTTCCTGCTTGCGTTTGGACAAATTATGTCTCAGAAGAAACTTCCTCTGCCCTTTGTCCATCAGGCTACGCTTTGAAAGGTTTGAACTGCAGCGGAAGCTATTGTGATAACAAAGAACTTTATTGCTGCCCTTATCACCATACAAACGATACAGAATCAAGCACTCAGTATAGCAGCTGGTTTACAGATGGGGACAATAACTCCTATATCACAAATAGCAAATTCATATCTGGACTCCGCTGCAGGGGCAATTATTGTGACGATATAAGTCTTCGGATCTTGCAGACCCCAAAATTATCCAACATCGGGCAGTGCTTCTTTATGCCTAGAATCTCCGAAGAAGGGTCGGCTGAAAGTATTTGCCCGGAAGGTTTCTTTGGTGCTGGAATGTCCTGCTCTGGCGATTATTGTGATAATGTATCCTTGAGGTGCTGCCGATACGAATAATCCTGGGACTGGAGAAGGGCCATAAGCGATAAATCGCAAACCGAACCGATCGTAGGGGCGAGCCAGCGGGTCGCCCATTATATCAGTATGGACTGAAGTCCTTCCCCCTGGCTGACGCCGGGTGTCCGCCTGCGCGGACACCAACCATTTTGTCATTGCTTCGCTATGCTCGCAATGACAATCCGCCTTTCACATCCGGGGTGCTTAAATAACCTCGATTCGAGTTCCAATCAGGAAATCCTCCATCCGATAAGTTCACCCCGGCTGATCTGCCTACTGCTTTCTTCCCGTTCTCCCGTTGACATTAAACCCCATCTTGATTTACACTATAGTCTATTCACCCCTTTCTTGTGGGAACACTGTAATCCAATCCATGGATTCTTGATACTAATGGGGGCTTTAGCGGTGTTTGATCGGTTTCCGTTCTGTCAGCCAGGAATCAAGGAAGTGTCCGGTGAAAAAACCCTTTTCCCCTCTATTTTTCTATTGCCTGCTTGTGCTGTTCTTAATCGCCGGCTGCGGAAGCCCAGATCCCAGCGGCAGCTTTGTGTGGATTGACGCGCCCCTGGATGGGCTCTTCCTTCCGGATCTGGTCCCGGTAGAGGTCCAGGGCCACGCCACAAGCAACACCGGAATCGAGCGAATCGAGCTGTTTGTGAACAGCGAGCTGTGGAGGACGCTCAGCGATCCCCCCACGGAAAACAACCTGGCCCGCTTCACGATTGAGTGGCTTCCTACAGAATACGGCGAGTATCTGATCCAAGCTTTTGCCTACAATTCGGAAGGGGATCCCAGCCCGGCCGATCAGATCCGCCTTTTCATCGGCATGGACACCCCTACTCCGGTGATCACTGTCACTCCGGTGATCACAGTCACCCCATTCACTGAAGGTCCTTCCAGCCCCATCGTCCAGTTCTGGGCTGACCCCGATACCATCGATGCCGGGGATTGCACGGACCTGCACTGGGAGGTGGAGAATGCCCAGCAGGTCATCTTTGGCGAGGTGGAGCAGGAAAACGAGGGGAGCTTCCAGGTTTGCCTCTGCAGCGGAGAGACCTACACCCTGACAGTCGTCCACCAGGATGGAAGTGAAACCCAATACCAGGTGACCATCAGCGTGGAAGGGGTCTGCGCTGATAATGAACCCCCACCTGTCCCGCAGCAGGTTGTCCCGGCTCCAGGACTTACCATACCCTGCAAAGCCAACCAAACCCTGAGCTGGCTGCCGGTCACTGATCCCAGCGGGATCAGCGAGTACCGGGTCGAAGTCCAGCGCCATTCGGGAGATCAGAATTGGTCCGATGTTCCCGGCAGTGTCTTTACAGGCATCACCGATAAACAACTTTCCGTGGCTGTGGAATGCGGCTGGACCTACCGCTGGCGCGCCCTGGCGGTGGATGGTGAGGGGAATCAAAGCCCCTGGTCTGGCTGGCGCCAGTTTGTGATCAGCCTGGAATGATCCCGGTCAACTGCAAGTCAGAAAAAGCCATCACAGAAGTACTCAGCTGGAAAGGAAGTGGGCCATGAATAGTACCAACAAACGAACCTTGATCGGCCTGGGGATTATCCTGATAATAGTATTAATCCTGCTGTCCCTGTTCCTGGGTTGGTCCCGCCAGCGCGATTTGGCTTTTAACTCACGCCCCCTGGTTCTAATCCATGCTCCCATAAACAATAAGATCATCGAAATGGGAGAAATGGTCTCTGTTCAGGCAACTGCCCGGGAGGACCAGGGATTAAAGCGGATTGAGCTCTGGGCCGACGGGCAGCTGGTGGATGCGCTAGATACCGGAGACACGACACCGGGCCAGATGACCCTGCTTTCGCATTGGACGCCCACCTCCACAGGCCATCACGTACTGATCGTGCGAGCCCTCTCCAGCGACGATGTCCCTGGGCAGGCATCGATCCGCATCCTGGCCCGGGAAGGAGATAGCGACACAGCTGAAACGCACATCATCCAGGAAGGCGAGACCCTGGCTAGCATTGCTGAAGAGTACGGAATCGGTCCCGAAGAACTGGAAGAGGCCAATCCCAGGCTGGAGGAAGAGGGTCTTTCCCCAGGAGATGGATTGGTCATCCCGGGGGGAGAGCCCCCCACCGAAGAGGAAGAACCCCCTGGTGAGGGAGGCGAGCCCCCGCTTCCTGAAGCTGCTCCTCCACTGCTGGAATTGATGGGATTCTTTGGCATCCTGGAGCGCTTCGGAGAGGACCCTGGGGATGCCACTCTGCAGCTGGAGATCACCAGCCTGCGCACCTGGAATCCTTACCAGGGCTTGCACTGCTACCTCAGTCTGGCAGGCAGCCTGCCCCAGTGGTATCCGGACCAGGATGGGGATCAGGCCACGGATGAATCCTTTGTGCCCCTGGACCACGGCTGGTGGGAAACCGGCCCCGGCCTGGAAGGCGACGGCGCCCCCCTGATCTCCTGGCCAGAGGACCAGGCCCTGCCGGTCATCATTTCCTGTGTTGGCATCGCTGACGGCGGCATGGAAGCTGTCGAGCTGGGCAGCGCGGAATTCAGCCTGGAACCAAGGGAGTGGAACGGCGTGGAGCAAGTCCTGAACATCGACGAGGGAGGCGGGAATTTGATGATCACTTTCCGGGTCTCCCGCCTGGAATCCGCCCCCCGGGGCGTGCCGATGTATCTGGATCCAGAGATGACAGCTCCCAGCAATGTGCGCCTGGATGACCGGCGGAGAGAACTGAAATGGGAGTATCTGCCGGAGGAGGATGAGGAATCTATCGACGGCTTCAGGGTCTATCTGAACGGGAATCTGCAGTGGGTCGAACCGGCTGACGCCCGGGAGAGCGGCATCCCTTACGAGTGGTTCAATCCCCCCTGTGGAACCACCTACACCTTTGCCGTCACCGCTTTCCGGATCGGCTACCCGGACGGCCCCGAGTCCTATCCCGGGATAGCCATCCTCAACCAGCCCCTTGAAAATTGCCAGCGGGAAATCCAGATCGCATTCCTCACCTTGGAGACCTTTGACCTGGGTGGAGACGGCCGCTATGAGGACCGCCACGGCGACATCGGCCCGGTCTACGGAACCTTTTTTGCCAACGAGAAGCAGATCACCTTCGATGCCGGGCACGAAGGCCCCGGCCTGGACATGCCCAATGGCCTGACCCACCACACTACTTACGACCTGGCTGCCATGTCAGCTGATCCCAGCTGGCATTTTACCGGCATGAACAGGACCATTGTCGAAATTCCGCCTGGCGGAAGCCTTGAGTTTGGCTACCAGCTGATGGATCGGGACACAGGCCGCTGCCGGGACTCTGACGACCCGGGCTGCAATGATCTGATCTGCGAGGGCTTTTCAATCCGGGTCGATGACAACACCGTCGGCGAGCTGGATTATGTCCATGAAGGGACCCTGACCTCAGACAACGACCGCTGCCGGGTGACCTACAGCTGGGGTCCTGCTTTTGACAGTCCGATAGGCACTGGACTGGAAGGTGCTGAACCTTTACCCTGGCTGCAAATGACCGATTTTTATGTCTCGGAATTGACCGGCGAGGTGGAGATCACCCTGCGCAACACCTGGACCGCTACCTGGCCCTGGAAGGACCTGGAAATCGAACTGCAAACCCGCTCCGGGGACTCGCTGGGGGTTTATACCTGGCCGGATTTTGTGCTCGAGCCTGGGCAGGAGACCAGCCTGACCCATCCCGAGATGGTCCTGGAAGAACCCTACGACGCCTGCGTGCTGATCGATCCCAATGATGCCGTATTGGAAGGACCGGAGCGGACCGGGGCTATGTTCCACCAGCCAATTTGCCCTTCACTGCCGGACCTGATCATTACTGACGTGCACTACCTGTCTGAACTGGGTGGACATCTCCGGGCTACGGTGCAGAACAATGGGAGCGGTGCCCTGGAGGACCGGAGCTTGACCATCACCACCTCCAGGCCGGATGGAAGTCCACTGGGCCTGGAAGTGACACATGGTCCTATCCATCTGGAACCAGGAGAAAGCTTGATCTTTGACCTGAATGATGCCGGTCGTTTCCGGGAGACTATGCGGGGCGGCTATCAGGTCACAGTCAACCCGGCGGGCAGTTTCCGCGAGGAAGATTTTGATAATAACACCTACCAAATCGGGGAAGCGAATCAGCTGGAAGTCTACTGGCTCTGGCTGGATGTGCCATACAGCGTGCGCAACACGGTGGAGTTTGACCTGGACGCCTTTGTGATCTCCGGGCGGGATCGCCAGCAGGTGGTCAATTGGTCTATCAACCAGGACATTGATTGGGGTTCCTGCTTCCAGCCTCGTCACTGCGTCCGGCATTATGATAATAACGAATACAACTCCGATTGGATCGAAATTTATGGGGACCAGGCTTTCGAGGTGATCATTACTGTCAGCC
>Ga0207796_1000251_pt1 | contig 23227 bp, 19 predicted proteins | sample Pon1CUnioCityCA_6_FD_187274 | JGI IMG/M metagenome (GOLD analysis project Ga0207796, IMG submission 187274) | Marine sediment microbial community from Union City, CA, USA - Pond 1C Sediment 1 (SPAdes) | ecosystem: Environmental > Aquatic > Marine > Intertidal zone > Salt pond sediment ...
CTGGGGTGACCATTGCTGCTGGCGGTCAAAGAGCAAGTCGTGCATGGGCCAGTATGCCCCCTGGGCTCCAGCGCAGCGGGCGGCCCCGGCAGCGGTGGTCGCATTGGCGTGGGAAGACAGGGGAAAGTCCTTCACGACGTAACTCACCAGGCCGGTGTCGATATAGGTGCTCTTGAGCCGGGGCAGAGTCAGCAGCACGTGCTGACGGCAGTACGGTCATTGAAAGTCGGAATAGTCTTCGATGATGACCGGGGCATCGGGGCTGCCCAATACGGTCATCTCCTCGATGGCTACGACGGGGAAGGCGGGAGTGGGAACCTGCGAACCCTCAATGGGGTAGCCTGCCTGCTGCCAGGCGGCCCATCCCCCCAGCAGGGCGGAGACGTTGGTCATGCCCTCTTGTATGACGGTGAGCGCCGCACCGGCGCTCGAGGCCTCGCCCTTTCAAGCTCAGTAGAAGATGACGAGTTTGTCCGTGGGAAGCTCGTGGTACCGGTCGAGAACCTCGCTGGACGGCATCGAGATGGCCCCGACGATGTGCGCCTGGTCAAAGGTCGCCTGGGTGCGCACGTCCACCAGCAGGGCCTCGCCGGCGTCGGCCATCTGCCTGGCGACCCCAATTTCGATGCGAGGTACGATGCTATTGGTGAGCGTACCGCCTTCGGGGGTGGGGGAAGGCGTGATCAGAGGCACAAAGGTGGCGGTAGGTTTGGGAGTGGTGGGGGAAGCCACGGCGACAGGCGCTGTCACCATCGTACTCGTAACCGGGACCGCGGCAGTCTCTGCAGACGGCGCCGGGGTGCTGGCACACCCGGCGATTGCCAGCAGCGCCAGCAGGATCACGATCAGGGAAAGCGCCCTAGACCCGATTGCAGCGCTGCCAAGTGGTCTATGTTGGGGGGTGCGATGTCCTATCACGGACCCCAACTGATCTGCTCGTGCTGCCAATTGGAGGCCAGCCCCGCGCCGCCGATGGCAAATAGCCTGCGGCGGCTCGAGCCATCCGCATTCATGACCCACACCGCCCAGCTCCCGCCCTGGTCGGAGACAAAGGCGATCGATCTGCCGTTGGGCGACCAGGTGGGCAGGCCGTCGATAGACTCGTTGTCCGTCAAGCGCCTGAGCCCCGTCCCGTCGAGATCCATCAGATAGATCTCCCAGTTGCCGGTGCGGTTGGACATGAAGGCGACCCTATCGCCATAGGCCGCTGGCGCCGAGTCCTCCGGGTTCTCAGTGAGCTGTGTGAAGGGCTGGACCCCTGGAGCTGCAGGCATGGAGAAGAGCCCGCACGCGGCTGGTGCAACGGTGATATCACACCCGGCGTAGATGATCTGCCCGCTGTCCGTCCAGGTGGGGTTCTCACCGCGCACATCATCGGGGCCAAAGTTGAGAGAGCGGCCGTCCGCCCGATAGTCTCCTTCGTAGACAACGTCGTCAATGATGTAGACCCGAGACTCTTTGTCGCCGTGCATCCTGGAGCTAAAGACGATGCCTTTGCCGTCAGGTGACCAGAAGGGTAGCTCGTCCTCGATGTGCTGGCTGATCTCCTTCAGGCCGCTGCCATCGGGCCGCACGACAAAGAGGTTCATATGGTCGTCTCGCTCGCCGTTCACTGATAGCCAGGCACCGTCGGGCCTGAAAGCTGGCTGGTGCATCTCGGCAGCCACCAATTGGCGGTCGCTGCCATCGACGTTGGCGACGTAGGTGTCGTATTTGTTTGTCGCGCTATTCCACACCGGGAAGGCAATCCGCCCAGTGATGCGCACCGGCGCTGTGGTTGGCGCGGCAGCTTCCTCCGTGGCCTCGGGTGTGTCTGTGGGCTCTGAAGCGGAGCCAGACGTCGCCGAAGGAGTGGGCGATGGCGGTTGCTCGCCCTGACAGAGTTCCTCGGCTTCAGTAGCCATCGGCTCGGCAGGATCGAGCTGCAGGGCCTGCTCGTAATAGGTCTCGGCCTCATCACAGCGACCCAATTGGGCAAATGCCGCAGCCAGCAGGCCCAGCGTCCCGGCATCCTCAGCTCCCTTGGACACTGCCTGCAGCAGCGAGGCTTTGGCAGGATCGTACTGGCCCAGTTGGTAATAGGCGTCGCCAATAGCTGTGTAGGTGACGGCCTTGGGCCGGATGCCCAGCGCATCCTGGAAAGCGATAATGGCGGTACCATAGTCCTCAGCTTCGGCCAGGATCAGGCCCAGATCATGCCGGCGCAGCCAGAGCTCGGGCTGGAGCCCGGCAGCTATCTGTAGCTCGCTGGAGGCACGGCCCATATCGTTATCCAAGATGTAATATAGCCAGCCCCGGACGCGGTGGGCATTCGCGTTGTTGATATCCTGTACCAGGGCCAGGTCAGCCTCGTCAGTGGCTTCCTGGGTCCGGCCTGCCAGCAGGTAGGCTTCGGCCAGCACTGAGCGGGCCTGGGCGCTTGCGGCATCCAGCTCGACGGCATCCTCGGCCCAGGCAAGGGCTTGATCCTCGTCGCCCAGGGCAGTATGGGCGCGCCCCAGGACGGCGTTGGCCTCCGAGCTGGCGGGATCCAGTTCCACAGCCCGTTCAGCGTGTGGCAGGGCCTGGGCGGCCTCGTCGTCCAGGATCAGGGCATAAGCCCAGCCGATCTCGGGCCGGGCGTCTTCTGGAGCGCGGCTCACCAGGTCCTCATAGATGGCGATTGCATCCTCGAACTTGCTGCGCCTGGTGAGGGTCTCAGCCTGGTCCAGCAGGTCCTGCATCTCCTGTGGGTCCACACTGCTTACTGGCGTGGAAGGTGGCAGTGTAGCTTCGGCCTGTTCGGTCTCTGCCGGGGCCACCGTTTCGGTCACGGTAACCGTTGGTGTTTCCTGTTCAGGGTTGAGCAACCGCGGCAGGAAGATAATGGCCGCCGCTATCGCAATGATGGCGACGACGGCAAAGGCGATGATGCCGATGAGTTGCCGGCTGGAACGCTTTGCAGGGGCCTGCGCCGGTGGAGGCACGGACAGCACCTCGGTGGCATCGGCGCCGCGCGCCGCGCGCGGAATTCCCTTCATCGTGATGGTATCTCGCTCCGCCCGGCCTGGTACGTGGAAGGTGATCTCGGTGTCACCGATTGTGATCCGGTCGCCATGCTCCAGCGAGTGTGGTGCCGTAACCTGGATGCCGTTAACCCGTGTGCCGTTGGCGCTATCGAGGTCGGTCAGGATAACGTCCTCACCCTCGACATGGATCCGGGCATGGTGCCGAGAGGCCTTGAGGTCCATTAACTGTAGCTCGTTGTCCTCGGCCCGGCCAATGCCCAGTTCGCCGCGCAGGTCGATTTCCCGAACACCGCGGCCGCTCTCCCTAACAACCAAGCGTGGAAAAAGAAAAGGATCTACCAGCGTGCTTTCGCCCGTCATTTCATGCTCCTTGGACGACAGTATCGAGAGGCATTATAACATGGTTAGAGTCGCCCGGCAAATCGATGCACCATAGCCTGACTGGACGGACGGGCACGACTAGTTGCCCGTCTCGGATCCGACAGTTGCCGGTGCGATACTCTCTGGCGGCTTGGCGATCACCAGTAAGCGATGGGTTGCCAGGCCAATGGGGGTGCAGGTGATCAGGGTCAGGCGCTCTTCGGGTATGTAGCCGATGAGACGGAGGTTCTCCTCTCGCTGTCTGGCAGAGGCAAAAGCCTCCGGCACGATCAGCCTCTCGGTGACGACGTATGGGTACTCGACGTCGCCGACATAGACCCTGATCTCGTCGCCAACGTCTACCTTGTTCAGGTCGCGGAATACCGAGCCCAGGATGTCCCGGTGGCCGTTGATCACGGTGTTGCCCGGATTGCCGGGATAGGCAGAGGTCTCGTGGAAGGCGCCAGCGTTGGGCACATCTGCCCAGACGACCCTGGACCCACCGACATCGTTGATGGTCTTGACGCCCACGGGCAAAACCGGGATGTCCAGGCCGATAGTGGGGATGGAGAGCCTGGTGGGAGGTGAATTAGATGGCTGCCGGATGGCGGGCGTGGGGAAGGTCAGCGCCGGTTCGGGGATAGGCGTAGGTGCGCTCGGCGTCGTGGCTGTCGCAATGGCTTCTGGCGTGCTCGTCTCAGGAGCAGGTTGCATGGCAGTCGGCTGGGGCGTGGGCGTAAAGGTGGGGACCAGCGTAGGGCGTGGGGCAACTGCGCTGGACTCGGGGGCCTGGGCGACAGAGGACGCCGCGCCCATGCCAGAGCCTATCTGAACCCGGTAGGCGATGACGTAGCCGACGAAAGAGCAGGCCAGCAGGATAGCCATGGTCAGCACAGCCACGACGAGCTCGGTGGCACTCCAGCGGCGGCGTACCCTCTTTTGCCTGGGCTGGCTCTTGTGCAGCTCGGTGTAGCGAGGGGCATCGGGTACCGGGGTAGCCGTGCTGGCGGCAGTCGAGGTGGTGATATCCGCGGTTGCCGCCGCTCTGAGCCGCCGGCAGCGACGGTACCCAGAGGTGAGACATACCTCGGCCTGGTGCGCGCTTCCGATCCGCTCCGGTTGGCTGTGCAGATAGCAGCGGTGGCGTGGATTGGATACCACTACCACCTGGTACCGGTTCCCGTCGAGGCCCAGATGAGGACATCGGCCAGCCACGATCAGGGCTCCTTGCGGCTTTCGCGCTGGCGGGCTGGCGAGGCGCTGGCTTCCTTTTCGGACGTGGATGCCCACCTCTTCAGGTGAACGAGCAGCACGGAAATATCGGCGGGGTTTACGCCGGACAGCCTGGTTGCCTGCCCAACGGTGGCGGGCCGGACGGAGGCCAGCTTTTCGCGGGCCTCGGTGCGCAGGCCGACCAGCGTGTCATAGTCGAATTCGGGCGGTATGCGGCGGTCCTCGAGGCGGCGAAAGCGGGCGACCTCGACCCGTTGTTTCTCAATATACCCGGCATACTTGGCTTCGATCTGGACCTGTTCGGTGACCTCGCTGGACAGGGGCTCCGTCGGCGGCACGAGGCTTGATACCAGGGCATAGCCGACCTGGGGGCGGCGGAGGAACTGGAGGGCGTTGACACCATCGTCCAGGGTGGGCAGGCCCTCCTCTGCCAGACGCTCGTTGAGCCCGTTGTCGCTGGGGCGCAGCCATGTGCTCCCGAGTCGTTCCAGTTCTGCCTCTACATGCTGCCGTTTGGCCTCTATGCGCTGGTAGCGGTCATGGGGTAGCAGTCCGGCGTCGTAGCCGATCTGCGCCAGGCGCAGGTCGGCGTTGTCCTGGCGCAGGAGCAGGCGGTACTCGGCCCGGCTGGTCATGATGCGGTAGGGCTCGTCGATGATCTTGGTGACCAGGTCGTCGACGAGTACGCCGATGTAGGCCTGGTCGCGGCGCAGGATGATGGGTGGGCGTCCCTGCACCTTGAGCGCAGCGTTCATGCCGGCTACGAGGCCCTGGGCAGCGGCCTCTTCGTAGCCGCTGGTGCCGTTGATCTGCCCGGCGTGGAACAGGCCCTCGACACGCTTGGTTTCCAGCGCTGCGCTCACTTGCTGGCAGGGCACGCTATCGTATTCGATGGCATAGCCGGGACGCATGATCTGGGCCTGGCGCAGGGCGGGTATGGTGTGGAGCATAGCGAGCTGGACCTCTTCTGGCAGCCCGGTAAAGAATCCCTGGACATAGACCTCGCCCGTGTGCCAACCCTCGGGCTCCAGGAAGAGCTGGTGGCGCTCCTTGTGGGGAAAGCGGACTACTTTTTCCTCAAAGCTGGGGCAGTAGCGCGGGCCAGCGGCGTCGATGGTGCCGGGCGCGATGGGCGAGCGGTGGAGATTGTCGCGCACGACTTGCAGGGTGTCCGGGGCGGTGTAGACGGAATAGCAGGGTAGCTGGGGTCGCCAGGCGGGCATCCGTTCCACAGGGTAGACACCATTGGGCGGCGTCTGCAGGAAGGCGGGCACGGGTAGATCCGGGCCGGCCTTGGAAAAGTACAGCGGCGCCTCGCTGCCCGGCTGGGGCGTGGTGAGCGAGAAATCGATGGTGCGAGCGTCAATGCGCGGCGGGGTGTTTGTCTGGAGGCGGACCAGGGGGAATCCGAGCTCGCGCAGGCTGGTGGAGAGACGGTTGGCGGGGAATTCTCCAGCGCGACCTGCGGGCCAGTTCTGCTCCCCTGAGAGCACGCGCCCGGCAAGAAAGGTTCCCGTGGTGAGGATGGCGGTCCGGCCGTGGTATTGGCGCCCTGTGTGGGTCACGATGCCGCACACGCGGTCGCCCTCGACCAGCAAGCCCTCCACGCGGGCCTGCTTCAGGTGGAGGTTGGGTGCGCTTTCAAGAGCGTGCTTCATATGCAGGGAGTAGCGCCGCTTGTCGGCCTGGATGCGCAGGGCCTGGACAGCGGGACCCTTGCTCTGGTTCAGCAGGCGGATCTGGATGTGGGTACTGTCGGCGGCGCGGGCGATCTCGCCCCCGAGGGCGTCGATCTCGCGCACCAGGTGACCCTTGCCCGGCCCGCCAATACTTGGGTTGCAGGGCATCTGGGCAATAAGGTCAAGGTTCATGGTGAGCAGTAATGTCTGCGCTCCCATGCGCGCCGCGGCCAGAGCGGCCTCGCAACCTGCGTGCCCGGCCCCGACGACAATGACGTCATACGTCACTTTGGTAGTCCTCCAGAGATGCGCCCCAGACCTAGCCCGGAATCAGGATGCAGCAGGGAAGGCGGTGGGGAGCGGTTTGTACCACCCTTCCACCTCGATTATACCAGCAATCACAGGGTGCGGCAATAGTACTCTGGCACATGGTGTCGCCTTGCGAGGGGAGTTGGGACGGTGTGCGCTCAGGTGTTGAGCCACACGGCAAAGACGACGATGCCGATGCAGACCACGATGGCAAGGAGAATGACCAGTGCGACTGCGATCCACCCGCAGCAGTCGATGATCCTTTCGGCTTGCCTGTCTGTATTCTCACACATCAGGATAACCCTCCGGGCCTATGGTACCACAACGTAGAGCCACGGGCAATGCCCGCTGAGCTTGCCAGGCAGCCCGGTGGGATATAGGCGGGGCGTGCTAGTGCCGATAGTAGTCTGCGTAGTCGTTGACGAGGAGATAGAGGGGTGGTTCGTCCTCTTCGATGTCGGGGAAGCGACCGAGCGGCTTATGGAAGCGGTTGTCCTCCTGGTCGTCGTTGACTGCCGAGACTTCACCGACGAGCACGCGGCTGCCCGTGCCCCAAAAGCTGTGATAGAGATAGGGTGGGAGGGTAATGCTCTCGCCGGGCGTGAGGACGACGGCATCCCCGGCACTGACAGTGCGACGCACGCCGTCTGTGCTAAACGAGACGGGGCCTTGGGCCAGCTCTCCGTCGTCTGTCGCATTGTAGAGCCGGACCACGAGGTTGCCGCCCCCGCGATTGATGATGTCTTCGGTCTTGGCCCAGTGAAAGTGCATGGGCGTGACCTGGTCGGGGTCGACGATCATGATCTTTTCGGCATAGATCTTGCCCTGCTTCTTTCTGAGGTTCTCGGGGGTGCCATTGCGCAGGGTAAAGAGAAAGAGGCCAAGGTTCGGGTAGTCGCCCTGACCAAAGTCGGTGATATCCCATCCCAGGCCATTGTCGACGATCTCGCGCACCTCCGGGCCCTTGGTGGCCCATTCCTCGGGGCTCCAATAGGCAAAAGGGGGGAGGTAGAAGGAGCGCTCTCTGAAGAACGCGCCAGCATCGCGCATGATGGTATTGATCTTGGAACGTTTCATAGGGCTTTTCCTCTTTCACTTCAATCGGCTGATCACTGTGGATCGAGGCTGGCGGTGGGTGCCGGTGCGTATATTCTACCACACTTGCTGCACCCTGGGAACTGGGCACAGACCGAGCGAGGGCTTGGTTTAGGGTGTTGACCTCACACACCGATGGGGCAGTCCAGTAGTGAGGGCAGCGGTGATAAGGGTTTGTCGGGCATCTGGATCTACAGTATAATGCTGCCACTTAAGATGATGGCAACCAAGTGGGACCTGATGGCCTCCAGTCCAAGGCCACAGGTCCTGCGTGGGGAGGAACAGGTTGATGTCCTTCTTTCCTTTGCGCCGCCGCCTGGCAGAGATTGCGCGGGGGCAGCGCATTACCGAGATTCTGGTGCGCAATGGGTTGGGCTTTCTGGTGCAGCAGTTGGCACTGGATCGCTTTGTGCCGCGCTTTCTGCGGCGCCGTCCAGTGCGCGCCGACGATGCGATTGGTCGCCTGACAGTGCCCCAGCGAGTGCGCCGCACGCTGGAAGAGTTGGGGGCGACTTACATCAAGCTGGGCCAGCTCATGAGCGGGCGCGCCGACCTGCTGCCGCCAGAGTATATCGAGGAACTGTCAAAACTTTTGGATTCGGCTCCCCCGGTCGCAGGGGAAGAGATTCGGGAAGCGATCGAGCGCGAGTTGGGCGAACCGGTCGAGATGCTGTTTGCTTCATTCGACGACAGGCCGATCGCGTCGGCCTCTATCGGCCAGGTGCACCGGGCAACGCTATTCGACGGACAGGAGGTGGTCGTCAAGGTCCAGCGCCCGGGTATCGAGGCCGTGGTCGAGGCCGACCTGGACCTGCTGTTGCGCCAGGCCCGTTTCCTGGAGAGCCGCTCGGGCGTTATGCGCGACTACAATGTAATGGAGATCGCCAGTGAGCTTGCCCGCTCTCTGCGCGAGGAGCTGGACTACCAGGTGGAGGGACGTCACGCGGAACGGCTGCGGAATAACCTGAGCCGCGACCCTCGTTTCCTGGTACCGCGCGTGATCTGGAGCCTGACCAGCAAGCGAACAATCACGTTGGAGTACCTGGAGGGAATCAAGTTCAACGAGATCGGCCGCCTGCGCAAAGCTGGATACGATCTGCCGTCACTTGCCCAAGTGGGGATCGAGGCCTACCTGAAGCAGATATTTGTGGATGGCTTTTACCATGCCGACCCGCATCCGGCCAATATCATGGTGGTGGGGGACAAGGTTGCGTTTGTGGATTTCGGGATTGCCGGCTACCTTACGCCCGGTCAGAAGGAGATGCTGGGTGATATGTTCATCCAGATCATTGATGAGGATGCAGCCGGGCTGGCGCGCACGGTAGTCAGTATGGGAGCAACGCGGGGCCGGCCCTCGCTGGAGGCGATGGAGCATGATCTCCAGCGGCTACTGACACGCTACTGGGGCATACCGCTGGAGGAGATCCCGGTGGGCGAGATGCTGGCAGAGGTCTTTACGACGGCCTACCGGCACAAGGTATATCTGCCGGGCGATCTTGCCCTGCTGGCACGGACGATCATCACACTGGAGGGTACGGGCCGCCTGCTAGACCCGGGATTTGTGCTGGTGGACGCTGTGCGTCCCTTTGCGGAGCAGTTGGTCCGCGAACGGATGTCGCCCACGGCAGCGGGCAGGCGTGCGCTGCGCACGCTGCGCCAGGCGGCTCAGCTGGCCCGGGCCTTTCCACTGCGGCTGGACGATCTGTGGGACCAACTGGAGGAAGGAGAGATCACCCTCGGGGTGGAGGTGCGCCGCCTGGAGTTGATCGTGCACAAGGCGAATAGCATGGTTAACCGAGTGGCGTTCAGCGTAGTGGTCGCCGCGTTGATCATAGGTTCAGCGCTGATCTTGCACGCGGGCAAGGACCAATGGGAGATGCCGATCCTGGGGGTGGGCATTCCGGTGGCGCAGATCGCCTTCATCGGGGCAGTGCTGGCGGGGGTGTGGTTGCTGGTCTCGATGATCCGGTCGCGGAACCTCTAGCGACGGAGAGAGTCGGACAGCGAGGAAAGTCCTTCTGAGGGGATAGGGAAATGACATCTATCATGCAGCGTGCTAGCAGGATCGAAATCGAACCCCAAGTTGCCCTGACCGATGCGCCGGTGACAATCCGGCTCACTGGCTTTGAGCCGCACCAACGGGTGACGGTGCGCGCCGAGACCCATGATGACGATTTTGGCCGGGCGTGGGGATCGTACGCGGTCTATGAGACAGACGACCGTGGTTCTGTGGATCTGGCACAACAGGCTCCCCTGGACGGTAGCTACGAGTCTGTGGATCCGATGGGGTTGATATGGTCGATGGAGCTCGACCCCGCCGCCGAGGAGGAGTGTTACTTTCGCAAGCGGACGCTGGATCCCATCCGGATACGATTCAGCGCAGAGGTAGCCGGTGAGGTTGTAGCCGATGCGCAGGCCGAGCGATTGTTCCTGGCGCCCGGCGTAGCCCGCGTTGAGGTACACGAACAGGAACTGGCTGGCGTGCTGTTTCTTCCCCCGGAGCCAGGTCCTCATCCAGGCGTGATCGTCCTGGGTGGCGGCGATGGGGGCATCCTGGAACACGGGGCCGCATTGCTGGCTGCTCGGGGCTATGTCGGGCTGGCCCTGGGTTACTTTGGGGCTGAGTCATTGCCACCTCAACCCAGCGAGATCCCGCTGGAGTATTTCGTGCGAGCCGTCGATTGGCTGCAGACCAGACCAGAGGTGGATCGGGAGGCCGTGGCCCTCATAGGGACGTCGCTGGGCGGGATGTTTGGCTTGCTTGCAGCAGCAAACTGCCCCGATATCCGGGCAGTGGTTGCCTATGTTCCGTTGGGGATCGTGTTGGGCGTGGGGCCCGAAGATGCGCCTCCTGCCTGTCGTGGCGGACAGCCTCTGGCCTTTGTGCCGATCGTTCTGACTCCTGAGGAGGAGCAGCGCTTTGAGGAACTGGAACGGACGCGAGGGCCAGTTTCGATCAATCCCGTGCTCCTCCGGATGCTGGCAGATGGTTCGGTTCCGGACGCAGCAGAGATCCCTGTCGAGCGCATCAATGGTCCCGTTTTGCTCTTGACCGGGGAGGATGATCAGGGTATTCCTTCGCCGGTCTTTGCTGAACGGATCATGGCTCGCCTGGAGCAGCGAGGCTTTGTCCATCCACACGACCACTTTTGTTATGGCGGTGCAGGTCATGCGATCGGCCTGCCCCATTGCCATGGCTTGCCCTACGTGCCTACTTATGGGCGAGCGCCTGCCAGCGGGCCAGTTGGAGCTTTTGGCGGAACGACGCAGGCTAATGCACGGGCGAACGTCGAAAGCTGGCGGCAGGTGCTCCAGTTTCTTGCTGAGAGTTTGCCAGGATTTCCCGCTGCATAGAACAAGCGGGAGCCTGCTTGAACAGGCTCCCGCTTGGCATATCCTCTATCGGGCTAGTTGTATCACTTTGTCAGGAAGCGGCCTTCTCAAGGGCTTGCTCAAGTGGCGCAATATGAAATTGGGGGCCGACTGACACATGGTTGGGCAGGGGTACCGTCAGCGGGTAGACGCGCCAAAACAGCTCGGCCGCACAGGAAAAGATGGCCAGACCTGCATAATTTCGGCGACCGTTGGTGCGAAGGTACATGCCCACAATGTCCATGTCTTCCTTGAGCGCTTCACGGCACTCGGGCTTGGGATCGCACTCATCAAGCCTCAGATTCATCTGTTGTAGAAATTCGTCGTAAGCAGACTTGCGACGTTCGGGGGTGTCCAAGCGCAGATAGGCGCTTAGCGTGATGCTCCCATGACCATTGAACGACTGCAACGTCTCCAGATCGTGATCTGGAATCAAAGGAACCTCCAAAGACTCTAGTCAATTAGTGCCGGCATCCTTGCCGGCAACCGACGCGGACTGAATTCCCATTATCACCACGGTGGGAATCGAATCCAGCCTCAGAACAAGTATAGCACACGGGCAGTAGAGGGTCAAATCGGAAGGCTGGTTGGACCTTTGGGGGGCAGCAGAACTGCGCTCAACCCAGCCCTTCGGCGATGGCTTGCAGGGCAGCCAAGAGCACGGTGCGCCAGCGGTCGTCCTCGTCGAGGGGTAGCCAGACGGCGCGACGCGCCACGCGGGCGCGGTCGCCCAGGCGTCGTTGGAGCCAGGCTCGATCCACGTCCTCCAAGCTGTCGGCCCGTATCAGAACCTGGCCCTCTTCAGTGGTGATGGCTTTGGCGCCTGCCTGGACCGCATCGAGCTTGAGCCGGAGCTGGAAGCATAGATTATCTGCCTCTTCAGGGAGATCGCCAAATCGGTCCTTTAGCTCGGCACGGAGGTCGTCGATCTCCTTGTGGGTTGTGAGACCAGCCAGGCGGCGGTAGAGTTGCAGGCGCAGTTTGTCGTCAGGCACGTACGATTCAGGAAGATAGGCGGCCAGGGGCAGATTGATCTGCACAGCCTGCTCCAGAGGCTGCACATAGGCGGACATTTCGTCCACCGCTTCAGTCTCGGGCATCTTCTGTCCGGTGGCCTCTTGCTGGGCGCGGGCCTCCCGGACAGCCTGGGCGAGGAGACGGGTGTAGAGGTCAAAGCCAATGGCAGCGATATGCCCGTGTTGGCGCGCACCGAGGAGCTCGCCTGCACCGCGGATCTCCATGTCGCGCATGGCGATGCGGAATCCGGCGCCCAACTCGGTTGCCTCTGCGATCGTATCCAGCCGCTGGCGGGCGGTCTCGCTCAGCGAAGTCGCGACCGGGTGGAGAAAGTAGGCGTAGGCGCGCTGGGCGCTGCGGCCCACGCGACCCTTGAGTTGGTATAGCTGGGCCAGGCCAAAGCGGTCGGCGCGGTTGACGATGAGGGTGTTGGCATTGGGGATATCCAGACCGCTCTCAATGATGCTGGTGCTGGCGAGGACATCGATATTCCCGGCGCTAAACTCGAGCATGACCTGTTCGAGCTCACGTTCGGCCATCTGGCCGTGGGCCACGCTCACCCTGGCTTCGGGCACCAGCTTGCGGAGCCGTTGGGCCATCGGGTAGATGCTCATCACACGGTTGTGAACAAAGAAGACCTGGCCTCCGCGGTCGATCTCGCGCAGGATCGCCTGGCGAATGAGGGTCTCGTCGTACTCGCCGACATGGGTGCGCACGGGCAGGCGCTCTTCGGGCGGCGTATCGATGGTGCTCATGTCGCGCACACCGGTCAGCGACATGTGCAGCGTGCGCGGGATCGGGGTGGCTGTCAGCGTCAGGACGTCCACCTCCTGGCGCATCTGTTTGAGGCGTTCCTTGTGAGCGACGCCAAAGCGCTGCTCCTCGTCGATGATGAGCAAGCCCATGTCCTTGAAGCTGACATCTTCGGACAGGAGCCGGTGGGTGCCGATGACAATGTCCACACCGCCACGAGTGAGGCCCTTGACCACCTTTTCCTGCTGCTTGCGGGTGAGGAACCGCGATAGCATAGCTACCTGCACGGGGAAGGAGCCCAGACGCTCGCTGAAGGTCTGATAGTGCTGTTGTGCCAGGACGGTGGTGGGCACCAAAACGGCGACCTGTTTGCCGTCCATGACAGCCTTGAAGGCAGCGCGCAAAGCCACTTCGGTCTTGCCATAGCCCACGTCGCCGCAGACGAGGCGATCCATGGGGCGAGGGCGCTCCATGTCAGTCTTGATCTCGTCCAGGGCACGGACCTGGGCCTCGGTCTCAACGTAGGGAAAGGATGCCTCGAGCTCGGCCTGCCAGAGGGTGTCGATACTGAAGGCATGACCCTCTACGACCTCGCGGGAAGCATAGAGGGCCAATAGATCGTCGGCGATTTCCTCGACTGCCTTTTTCGCCTTGGCCTTGATCTGCTGCCACTCGGCCGTGCCCAGGCGATTAATACGCGGTTCATGGTCGGTCACGCCCACGTACCGGCTCAGGCGGTCGGCCTGATACACAGGCACGTAGAGCTTGTCGCCAGCGGCATATTCGACCAGGAGATATTCCCGCTCGCCGCCGTTCAATCCCATCTTGGTCAGGCCGGTGAAGAGGCCGATCCCGTGTTCGACGTGCACTACGTAGGTGCCAGGCTGGACGTCGGCAAAAAAGGTTTCAGGCGCCACAGGACGGGGGCGCCGCGCCCGGCGGGGAACCGGTCGCGCCCAGCCGAACACCTCGGCGTCGGTGAGCAGGTGCAGCGCTGGCCCGGCGGAGGTCGCGGCGGCGTGGGGGGGGGCATGCAGAATCCAGCCTTCGGCCAGGGTTCCCTGTACCAGGTTCAGGCTGCTGGGCTCAGGGGGATCTGCGATGTCGGCCACCGGCTTGGCGGTGATGGCCCGATCCTCAAGGAGTTCGGAGATACGCCGTGCCTGGCGGCTGACGATGACCACCCGCTGCCCGGCGTCGCGCATAGCCTGAAAACCATCCAGAACGCGTTTGAGCTGGCCGCCATAGCGCTCGCCATGGGCAAAGAGACCGGCCAATGGTCCAGGCTCTCCCTGCCGGGCCCTGCCGCCCAGCACCAGCGGCCTCCTGGCATGCAGGGCTTCGCCGAGGTCCTCCCAGCCAAAGTAGGGCTGGGGGAAACTTTGGGGCAACTCGCCGACTTTTGCGAGGTCGGTCTGCAGCATTGCAGCCTGCTGTTCGAGGTCCATAACGGAACCCATGAGGGCATCCCAGTCGTCGACGAGGAGCAGGGCGTCGTCCGGCATGTAATCCAACAGGGTGGCTGGGTGGGAATAGAAGAAGGGCAGGTAGAACTCGATGCCGCGAAAGTAGGTGCCCTGTTCCAGGTGAACCCGGTCCTGCTTGTACTCCATCCGGGCAGGCGGGTGGCAGGGCATGATGTCGAGGCTGGAACTTCGCTCTCCGGCGATCGGTGCCAGCCTGGGAAGGGCCTCTGTGGCTGGCGCCAGGGTAAAGCCATCAATGCGGTACATGGAGCGCTGGGTGGTGGGGTCAAAGATGCGCAGGCTGTCGATCTCGTCACCGAATAGCTCGATGCGCACGGGCCGCGAGGGCTCGGGAGTGTTGGCATCGAGGCTCAGCATGTTGGGCGGAAAGACGTCGATCAGGCCGCCGCGCCGGCTAAAGGTTCCCGGCTCCTCGACCACGGTCTCGGGACGGTAGCCGTGTGCGACCCAACTGCCCAACGTCCGCTGGAGGTCCAGCTCCTGCCCGCGACGATATTGTCGCAGGCCCATGCGGAACTCGCGGACGGGCAGGGTTTTGTGCATGAGAGCGCGCGCCGAGGCGACGATGAATGGGGGCTGCGGTGTTGCCGGGCCGGCCGGGCCGGTGACCTTTTCCCACCGGAGCAGGGCAGCCAGGGCAGTCAGACGGTCGGTCACGGTCTCGCGGGTCCACGGCACCCGCTCGTAGGGCAGAGGGTCCGGTTCCGGGAAGGGCAGGATACCGCCAGCTCCTGTCCAGATGTCTAGCTGGTCGGTCCAGTACCCCACCCGTTCGGCGCGGGCGGTGAGGAGTACGATGGGGCGTCCCAGTTGCCTGTAGAGGGCCGCAACCAGGAACGGGCGCGCTGGCCGGATGATGCCAAGGACATCTTCACTGTTCGCACCAGGCGACGTCCCCGCCTCTTGCTGAGCGAGTCGATCGATCAGCGTCCGGTAGGCTGGCGTCTCCTGGAGCAGGGGCAACAGGCCGGTGAGGTTCACGCGCCGTTCTCCCGGGAACTGGATGGAGCTGGGAGGGGCGCAGAAGGGGACAGGAGGGCGTGTTGTCCGGCGTCTTGCTCCACGGCTTCGCCAGCGGTACCATCCTGCTCGTCTTGGACGTCCTCGTTACTGTTGGACGGAGGACGGTTGAAGCGGTCCATTGTAGAGGCGATCCCTTCTGCCAGCCAGCTCTCAATGGCCTGTACCGCTCGCTGGATGGTCTCGGCGACGAGGGGCCCGTCCTCACTAGCAAAGGGTTGGAGCACATAGTCGGCGGGGTCGAGGCTGCCCGGCGGGCGGTCAATGCCGACACGCAAACGAGCAAAGTCTCGCGAGCCGAGGGACTCGATGATGGAGCGGAGCCCGTTGTGCCCGCCGGAGCCGCCGTGGGGCCGGGCACGCAGCCGCCCCAGGGGCAGGTCGAGGTCGTCGTGCACGACCAGGATGCATTCGGGTGGGATCTCGCGTTCGCGACTCAGCCGGCCCACGGTCTTGCCGCTCAAGTTCATAAAGGTCTGGGGTTTGGCCAGAACTACCATGCGTTCCCCAATCCTGCCCTCAGCTACCCGTGCCTTGGCCTTCTTGTGGCGCGAAAAGGAGAGGCCGTGGGCAGCGGCGAGCGCCTGGACGATCTGGAAGCCTATATTGTGCCGGTGATTGGCGTACTCGGGGCCCGGATTGCCCAACCCAACGATCAGTGCCAGCGGCGGGTCATCGCCCGCCGGGGTCGTTCTTCCGGCTACCAGCTCAGTCTTCATACATTCCGAGTCCCTCCTTGCCGCGCCGGGCAATCCAGCGCACCAGGGAGGCCAGGGATCCTTTCAAGGCGAAGAAGAGGCCAATGCCGGCAAAGACTGCCACAGTCGCGCCTGTACCCCAACAGGCCGCATCGCTGACATTCTGGAAGGGCAGGTCCACCGGCGCCTCTGGTGTGTCGCTGGGCAGAGCCGTCGGCATCGGTGTGGAGCTTGGCCTTGCGGTGGGGCTGGCTACAGTGGGCACGCCGATGACGACGGTAGTTGTGGGTTCGGGTGTGTTGGTTGGCGCCTCCGGGGTAGGAGAAGCCTCGGGCGTTGGCGTTTCGGTGGGTTGGCTATTTAGCACCTGGATGCCGTGCACCATGTACTCTTCATAGTTGCCGTCCAGGCGCACGACGCGCAGTCGCAGGGTGTAGATGCCGTCGGGGATGATCGTAGTATCCCACAATCCCAACCGGCCCTGAACGACCGGCACGCCAAAGGGCGAGCCAGCAATAGGCGTCCACTGGCTGGCAGGGTTTGGCTCCGGACCGTAATGGATCTCATACTTCTGAAACTGAGGATGGGTAGCGCTTCCCTCAATAGGTACCAGCCCCCGCACCTGAGCGCGGTCGCGCGGCGAGGTGATCTGCCCCAACGTCTGCGATTGTACCACCTGGCCCAGCGGGCCGGCAAGGAGCAACAACCCCAGGGCAAGTATGATGGCGATTTTTCTCATCAAGTTCTATCCTCCGCGTACACGGAACAACGTGCAAGTGTAACACAGAACAACGGGGATGACAAAACAGGAGCTGCGAAACGTGAGACGGTGCGATGTGGCAAGGCATGGGGCATGGCGGCATCAGGGAGTGCAAGAAGGGGAGGGATGGTGGAGAACGCATCTGCGAGCCGCGGTAGTGTGCAGATGCGTCCTCCTGTGCACTAGGCGTTACCCATCTCCCGTGGTGTCGAATAGCCCCTCGACGCTCATGTAGGCCTGTCCTGCATCGGCAAAGACGATGACGATAGTCTTGCCGGCGTTCTCGGGCTGGCAAGCCAGATCGAGGGCAACATAGGCGGATGCGCCGGAGGTGATGCCAACCATCAGGCCCTCCTCTGCCGCGATCCGGCGGCAGGTGGCAAAGGCATCCTCGACGCGTACGGTGACAATCTCGTCCATCAGGTCCGGGTCAAAGAGGGCAGGCACAAATCCAGGGCCGATACCCAACAGCCGGTGGGGCTTGAACTCCCCCTGCGACATGAGAGCCGCTCCCTCCGGTTCGATGCCGATGCAGCGCACGGAAGGCTTTCGCGCTTTGAGCACCTGGGCGACCCCAGTCATGGTGCCGCACGAGCCCAGACCGTGGACAAAGATGTCCACCCGGCCCTCTGTGTCGCGCCATATCTCCTCAGCAGTGGTATCCTGGTGGCTCTTGGCATTTGCCGGGTTGTGGTGCTGCTCGGTGTAGATGGCATTTGGCAGCGAGGCGGCAATCTCCTGAGCTTTTTCCCGCGAGCCGCGGATACCCGACTCGGCAGGGGTCAGCACCAACTCGGCCCCGAGCGCTCGCATCAACTGTTTGTGCTCGTCGCTCATCAACTCGGACATGCAGATGATGACGTGATAGCCTTTCAGACGGCCGATGTAAGTGAGCGCGGTACCCGCGTTGCCACTGCTGGCTTCGACGATGGTTCCGCCAGGGGTCAACTGTCCGGAGCGCTCTGCCTCCTCGATGATATAGAGGGCGGGGCGGTCCTTCAGGCTATAGGGGTTGAACGTCTCCAGTTTGGCCAGGATCTCGGCGTCCAGTCCCGCAGCCAGGCGGTTGAGCCTCAGCATAGGCGTATTGCCGATCAGGTCGGTAAGTGTGTCCGCTATCATTTGTCAGTCCTCCGTATTTGGTCTGGCGAACCTGGCTTGCTCACAGCAGGTCCGCGCTCAGTTTCAGTGCAAAGCCGATCAGGAATAACCCCACGGTCCGGTTGAGCCAGAGCGACCGGCGGGGCGTCAGCAATGGTTCCAGGTAGTGACCGGCAAGGGCCACGGCGGTCAGGAATAGCAGGGTGGCGGTCACGCAGCCAGTAGCAAAGTAGAATATATCCCAGGGTCGGCCAAAGGTGTGGGTGGACATCACCGCTCCCAGGACCCCAGCCCAGAAAAGGATGGTCAGCGGGTTGGTGAGTGTGAGCACGACACCGTAGGCAAAGCTCCTGAGCGGCGATTCGCTGCGGTGCTGGACTCGTTCGTTCCCTGCTGGGACGCGCAGGTAGCGCAGGCCAAAGATCAGTAGCAGCACCGCGCCTCCCAGGCCGATGATGATGCGCGCGGACTGGAACTGGAGGAGGGCCGAAACGCCGGCGACAGAGAAGGTGATGTAGAGAGCGTCGACCAGCGCGGCACCCCACGACATGGCAAAGGCGTGACGAAAACCCTGATCGATGCCCTTGTGCAGTACGGCAATGCATACTGGTCCCACCGAGATCTGGAGTACGAGTCCAAACCCCAGGCCCTGCACAAAGTCGCTCACCGGGCAGTCGTGCCCCCGGCTTTGTGGGCCACTGCGATCAGGCGGCGGGCGTCGTTGTCGTAGGGCGCGCCATCCATGGTGCCATAGAGGGCAACTGACGCAAACCCGGCTTCGCGGAAAAGCGCGCGAAGTCCCGCCCCGTCGTAGAGGCGGTGGCCCAGGGCAAACTCGTGCCGCTTCCCATCCTTGATCAGGATCCAGCGGTTCTCGATCCAGGTCCAGTCGTCCACGATCGCCCGCTCCTGGAGAAAGAGGGAGCCGTCGGGCAGTTGCTCCCAGCTACGCGGGCTAAAGATACGCGCCAGTCTTTCCTTGCCCATCAGGTCCAGTATCAGGGATCCGCCTGGTTTGAGCGATCGGAAGATATTCCCGGCCATGCGCAGGTCCTCATCCGGGTCCTCAAAGTAGCCAAAGGACGTGTACATGTTGATGGCGTGGTCAAATGCGTTGGGCCGCACGAACTCGCGGGCGTCGGCCTCAATCCACTCCACAGCCAGACCCTGGACGGCGGCTGCCTGGCGAGCGGTTCGCAAATAGGCGGCGGTACGGTCGACGCCGGTCACGCTGTAGCCGTGCCGGGCGAGTTCGAGGCTGTGGCGGCCTATGCCACAGCAAAGATCCAGCACGGCGGCGCCCGGTTTGATGCCCAACAGAGAGACGATCTGGTCGACCTCCTGTGGGGCCGCCTCGATGCGCTCGGGGCCGAACATGGGCATAGTCTCCCAGAACTCGTCCTGCTCGTGCCATACAGTCACGTTCACCTCCATGGGGCAGAGCGAACCCAGCTTGAATCCTGCACTGGGCGCCAGTATAGCACGGCCCCCAGTGTGGGGCAAGCGAGCTGTCTCCTGCCACGAAAACGCCCCCCGGCACCTGGATCGTACCGGGGGGCAAGGAGCGGGATGCTACCAGTGAATGACGACCAGGGTACCTATGGGGGCCCAACTGTAAAGCCAGGCGGCGTCGGCTCGGGTGAGGTTGATGCAGCCGTGACTCATGGGCGTGCCAAAGTTGTTGTGCCAGTAGGTGCCGTGGATAGCATAGCCACGGTAGAAGAACATCGAGTGGGGCACACCGGGCAGATAGTAGCCCGGCCCCGACATGGTGATACTGGGGTACTTGGAATAGATGCGAAAGCGGCCGGGCGGCGTTGGGTAGCGGGCGATGCCGGTGGAGACGACCATCGTGCGCAGTAGGGTGTTGCCCGAGTAGGCCCGCAACCTCTGGCTGCTCAGATCGATGTCGATCCATTTGGTGCCGCCGCTGGTGCTGGGGGGCGTTGTCCCGCCACTACTGCTGCCACCACCGGGGATATTCAGCCGCTGGCCCACCCAGATAAAGTTGGGGTTGCGCAGGCCGTTCAGCGTGGCGATAGCTGCTACCGAGGTCCCATAGCGGCGGGCAATGCTGGCCAATGTTTCGCCGCGCCGTACGACGTGCACCGAGCTACTGGAGGGTATTGTTCCGCCCCCTTGCGAACTGCCGCCTCCAGAGCTAGAGGCGCCGGGGATGGTCAGGCGCTGGCCCACCCAGATATAGTTGCTATTGCGCAGGCCGTTGGCGTTTACGATGGCCTGCACGCTGGTGCTATAGCGCCTGGCGATGGAGTACAGGGTGTCGCCACGGCGGACGACGTAGACGCCTCCAGAGGCTGTGCTGCCACCGGAGCTGGAACCGCCGCTGTTGGTACCGGGGATGGTCAGGCGCTGGCCCACCCAGATAAAGTTGCGATTGCTCAGGCCGTTGGTGTTCATGATGGCCTGGACGCTGGTCCCGTAGCGCCGGGCAATGGAGTATAGGGTGTCGCCGCGGCGGACGACGTGAACCTGGGACTGGGCGTGGGCGGACAGGGGCAAGGCCATGGTCAGAACGATGACGATTACCAGTAGTACCATTATTCTAGCGCGGAAAAGCCTTTTCACTCCCATCTTTGACCGTCCTTTCCCTTATAAGGCAGAACTTTTGTATATTTTATCATAACAAGTGCCCGCTGGCAATCGTCGCAAGAGGGAATACAGGGGTGTATTTCCCTGCACCCTATGGTCTAGACTGGTAGACCCTTCCAGGCTGCATCCAAGTGCGGGCTGGCAGCAGAGGTGGTGGTGTTGCAGTGAACTACCGAGCCTGGTGAGATTTGGTTTTGACTGGGGATTTTTGCCCTATACTAGCTTTTCAGGTATAATTTGATGGTTCAAGCGGTTTAGCCAGGGGAAAAGCTGGTATATGCAGCCTGTTACTGCTTGTTTGCGCCAGTAGCTTCACGGATCTGGCAGGCTGATCGGGGAGAGTGCGGATCATTGGCTGAGAATCGCACCCCAGGTGCGACGCATGGGGAACAGATTGCCGCCCTGTTTCAGCGGGGCCGCAATGCCGCGCGGGCCGGGCAGAACAGCCGCGCCCGGCGGTATTTTGCCGCGGTATTGGAAAGCGATCCGGCGCACGTCGAGGCACTGCTGGCAAGAGCCGCCGTCCTGGATGATCCGCGGGAGGCGCTGGCCCATCTGGCGCAGGTGCTGGAACTCGACCCGGGAAACGAGCGGGCCAGGCAGGCACTGAGGGTCGTACGGCGGGAGGCTGGGAACCTGCCCCCGTACCGGTCAAAGAAGCCGCACCCGCACAGCGCTTCGCGAGCCCCGGTTCCCGGACCGTTGATTCCGCTGGCCGATTCCAATTCGGTGCGGTCCTGGTCGAGGGGATGGCTGGCATTGGGCGCCTTGTTGGTCGTTCTTCTGCTGGCGGCGTTGGTGATATGGACCGATGCGCCGCGCGTGGTCGTGGCAGCGCTGGTGCCCACAGATACGCCAACCCCAACGCCTACCTTTACCCCGACGCCGACCCCTACAGCGACCCTGACGCCGACTCCAACGCCGACGCCCACCTATACTCCCACACCCACGTCCACACCGACGCCCACCCCAACCGCGACCCCCACGCCGACCAAGGTCCCGGCGGACAAGAGCAAGGCAGGCAAGTGGATCGAGATAGACCTGTCTCAGCAAAGACTATACGCCCATGTGGGGCAGAGTACGGTCTTCAGAGCCGTCGTTTCGACAGGCACGAGGTACTATCCAACGGTGGTGGGGCGATTCAGGATCTATGCCAAGTATCGCGCCACACACATGAGCGGTCCTGGATATAGCTTGCCCAATGTGCCCTGGACCATGTACTTCTATCGGGGCTATGCCATCCACGGGGCGTACTGGCACAACAACTTTGGCACGCCGATGAGCCATGGCTGTGTGAATATGAGGATCGCCGATGCCAAGTGGCTATACCAGTGGGCGCCCAAAGGCACGCTGGTCGTCGTGCATCGGTAGGGAGTGCGGAGGCAGTTTTGATCACACCGGCGGGACAGGAATGTCGCTATTTCTACGCCGATTACTTCAGAGGGCGGGAACGGGAAGAGTGCCGGCTTCTGGCGCAGAACCCGGCTTCGGAGCCGTGGCGCCCTCAGCTGTGTTCCAAGTGCCCGGTGCCCGGCATCCTGCGGGCCAATGCCTGTCCGAATCTGGTGCTAGAGGGGCGGGTGAAGAAGGGCTTTCTGGGCCTATCGCGCAGAGTCGAGGTGAGCGCAATCTGTTCCAAGTACCTGGTCGCGGTGGAGGAGCCCCACGTGGGGTGCGGGCACTGCCACGAGGAGTCGCCCGGTGCAGCCCTTTTTCGGTCTGGTGAGGGAGGGTAGCCCGGGCGAATCGAGGAGCTAGAGAGTCCTTGCGAAAGGCCTCCGATTCCGGGATGTTGCCGCGGGCTTGATCAAGCCGCGGTCACCCTGAGCCGGAGGCCTTTGTTGTTGTGCCGTACAAAGAGGCTAGGCTTCTACAGGTTCTGCTTCGTGACTCGGCGCCGGTTCTGGCTCCTCGGCTGACCCGGTCTCCTGCTTTTCAAAGGCTAGCTCATCGTCGTCGCCCACCTCTGCGAGGATCTTGTCCCCTGCTTCGAACTCGCCCTGCAAGATACGCCGGGAGAGGGGGCTTTCCAGGTAGCGCTGCAAGGTCCGCCGCAAGGGCCTGGCACCAAAGGCCCGATCGTAGCCCTTTTGAGCGAGCCACTCGCGGGCCGCCTCGGTCAGCTCGACTGTGATGCCCCGCTCCTCGAGCCGATCGCGGATCTCTTTCATCTGCAGGTCGACGATCTGTACCATGTGCTCCAGTGTCAGGGTGTGGAAGATGATGACCTCGTCAATGCGGTTCAGGAACTCGGGACGGAAGGTCCTGCGCAGCCCATCCTCGATCTTTTTCTTGTTCTCGCGTGCCTCTTCGTCGCCGTTAGCGGAACGCACAAAGCCCAGGGTCCCGCCCTGCTTGGCGTACTCGGTGCCGATGTTGGAGGTCATGATGATGACCGTGTTACGGAAATCGACCACGCGTCCCTGCCCATCGGTCAACCGTCCGTCCTCGATGATCTGCAGCAGCGCGTTCCATACGTCGGCATGGGCCTTTTCGATCTCGTCGAACAGGACCATCTGGTAGGGACGGCGGCGGACTGCCTCGGTGAGCTGGCCGCCCTCCTCGTGGCCAACATAGCCCGGCGGCGCGCCGAACAAGCGGCTGACGGTGTGCTGCTCGCGATACTCGCTCATGTCGATGCGGACCATAGCCTCCTCGTCATCGAACATGAACTGCGCCAGAGCTTTGGCTAGCTCTGTCTTGCCGACGCCCGAGCTGCCGA
>Ga0207796_1000252_pt1 | contig 23215 bp, 23 predicted proteins | sample Pon1CUnioCityCA_6_FD_187274 | JGI IMG/M metagenome (GOLD analysis project Ga0207796, IMG submission 187274) | Marine sediment microbial community from Union City, CA, USA - Pond 1C Sediment 1 (SPAdes) | ecosystem: Environmental > Aquatic > Marine > Intertidal zone > Salt pond sediment ...
ACGAGGAAATGGCCCATTTGCTGCGCCAAAAATCCAAAGTGCTGGTAGCCTACGGGTCCTGCGCCTATGAGGGCTGCATCCCGGCCCTGTCGAACCTGACCACCAAACAGGCCACTTTCGAAAAGGTTTACTTTGACAACCCATCGATCGACAACCCGGACAAAGTGCTGCCGCAAATGGTGACAGAAGTGCCCGAAGGCGAGCTGACACTGCCGAACTTTTATCACACCGTTAAATCTCTCGACCAGGTAGTTGATGTGGATTATTACCTGCCTGGTTGTCCCCCGGAACCCCCCCAGATCTGGGCAGTGCTCCAGGTTGTGGTCGGCGCGCTGACAGAAGGGAAGCCTCTCCCCCCGGCAGGATCCGTGATTGGAGCAGGCATCACCGCCCTGTGCGATGAATGCAGCCGGGAGAAAAAAGAGAAATTGATCGAGCGATTTTACCGGCCGTACGAAATCCAGCCTGACCCGGACCAATGCCTGCTGGAACAGGGCATCCTTTGTATGGGAATTGCCACCCGTTCTGGCTGCGGCGCACTCTGCCCCACGGTTGGCATGGGATGCCGCGGCTGTTACGGTCCGCCTGATGGCGTGGAAGATCAGGGCGCGAAAATGCTTTCTGCAATCGCCTCTGTACTTGACGCGGGTGATGAATCCATGGAAGAGGATGTCCTCGAGGAACGCATCCAGGAAGCCGTGGACACCATCGCCGACCCGGCAGGAACTTTCTACCGCTTCAGCATGTCCCACTCAATTCTGAAACGTGTCAAGAACGGCAAAGGAGCTGCTTAATGGAACGAATAACTATTGATCCCATCACACGCCTGGAAGGCCACGGTAAGATTGAGATCTTCCTCAACGAAGATGGCAATGTCAAAAACGCTTACCTGCAGATCCCAGAACTGCGTGGATTTGAACAATTTTCGATCGGGCGCCCCGCAGAGGAGATGCCCCGTATCACCAACCGCATCTGCGGTGTCTGCCCCGAAGCGCACCACATGGCCGCCACCAAGGCGCTCGATGCTCTTTTCGATATCGAGCCCTCTTCAGCAGTCAAGAAACTGCGGGAGTTGTTCTATTCCTCTTTTTATGTCACCGATCACACCGTGCACTTTTATGCCCTGGGAGGACCAGACTTCGTCTTAGGTCCTGATTCCAATCCCGCTGAGCGCAACATCCTGGGAGTGATTCACAAAGTCGGTGTGGATATCGGCATCCAGGTCATCGAATGCCGCAAGAGGAACCATGAAGTCATCAAGATGCTGGGCGGCAGAGGCGTCCATCCCGTGGCAGGCTTGCCCGGGGGCTGGAGTAAATCCATGACCAAGGAGGAGCATGAGCTCATCCTGGAATATGCCCAGCAGAACATTGACTTTGCTCTCTTCAGCTTAAAGATCTTTGATGATATCGTGCTTGCCAATCAAGCCTATGTCGATCTGATCGTCTCTGATGCCTTCACGCACCAGACTTATTACATGGGCATGGTGGATGATGAGAACCAGATCAATTTCTACGACGGCTTGATCCGGGTCACAGGCCCGGATGGAAAGGAACTGGTCAAATATCCCGCCGAGGATTACGCCAAACACATCGCGGAGCGGGTAGAACCCTGGTCGTACTTGAAATTCCCCTACCTTAAGGACGTGGGTTGGAAGGGATTTGTGGACGGCCCTGAGAGCGGTGTGTACTGTGCTACGCCCCTTTCCCGCTTGAATGCCGCTGACGGCATGGCGACCCCCAAAGCCCAGGAACACTTTGAACGTTTCTATGAGACCCTGGGATCCAAGAAGACCAACGGCCGCTACGCGCCCGTTCACCATCGCCTGGCAACCCATTGGGCTCGCTTGATTGAGCTGCTTTACGCCGCTGAGCGGATGCAGGAATTGGCCCAGGACCCCGAGATCACAGACCAGAATGTGCGTCCGGTGGTCACCTCCACTCCCACTGAAGGTGTGGGTTGTGTGGAAGCGCCCCGGGGAACCCTCACCCATCATTACAAGACGGATGAGAACGGCATCCTGACCGATGTCAACCTGGTTGTGGGCACCACGAACAACAATGCCCCGATCGCGATGTCGATCAAGAAAGCTGCTGAAGGATTGATCAAGAACGGAGTGGTCAATGAAGGCCTGTTGAATCAGGTGGAGATGGCCTTCCGGAATTACGACCCCTGTATGTCCTGTGCGACCCACTCACTGCCGGGACAGATGCCGCTGGAGATCCAGATCCTGGACAAAGACGGCAATCTGGTCGAGACCCTCAGTCAGTACATCGACTGATCAGCAAGCAGCCAAACCGGTGAAAATCAAAGCAGCCAGTGACCTGAAGCTGGGAACTGGCTGCTTTTCTTATCAATATGGATAAAACCCTGATTATCGGCCTCGGCAATCCCATCCTGACCGATGACGGTGTCGGCGTCAAAGTCGCCCGCGAAATCGAACGGCGGATTGACCTCAAGGCCCATCCAGAACTAACCATCACCGAAGCCAGCGTAGGGGGACTGCGCTTGATGGAAGCTGTGCTCGATTATCAGCGCGTGGTGCTGATCGACGCCTATTATCTGGACCCGGATACCACCACCCCGGGCCGGATCCACCGCTTGGATCTGGATGATCTGCGCGCAGTTTCACCCACCCAGCACAGCACCTCAGCCCATGACACCTCCCTGGTGACAGCCCTCGATGCCGCCCAAAAAATGGGCTACACGGTCCCATCAGCGTTCATGATCTACGCGGTTGAAGTCGAGAACATCCTTGAGTTCAGCGAAACACCCACACCAGCGGTGGCGGCAGCCATCCCGCAGGTGGCGGACATGATCATTGATGAATTGTCGCTGACCCCCCTTTGAGAGGGTGCAGGCATGAAGAATGACACCTGCAAGGCTGTGCGGTTTATGTTATATTTAGCTTATCTTTTGATGTAACCATTGGATCAGGGACTCATTTCCATCCCAAAGTATCCCCATCCGCCCTCCAGACATCGTACCAGCGAGGTACCCGCTGAATGGAAAACATCAAGCTCACCCCATTGTGACATCTAAATAACTGCGGTTCCAGTCTCCTCCATTACCACTCTGTAGGCGAGGTTTGTTATGAAAACTGTTTACCGTACCATCCTTTTTACTCTGATCAGTGTTATTCTGATTGCCATTTCTGCCGCTGTTGTCCACGCTTACACAGCACCGGTCCCGGCCAGCGCGGTCAGAGCAGAAGGGGTCACGCAACCACTCACCGACTCCCCTGAACCGGAAAAAGATACCTGTATCCAGTGCCATGTGGACGGTTCCTTCACGAACATCTGGACCCCCTTCCTTCGCTGGATCACCTTTGGCGCAGCCGGGGCTGCCCTGCTCTTCGGTGTCGCCCGCAGTGCCAGCGTTTGGAACACCCGAACTGCCTGGGTGCCCATACCGAAAAGGATAACCAGCTGGCTGGATGATCGCTATCAATTGTCCGAGATCCTGGAACCAATCCTCAGTAAACCAGTCCCGGATTGGCAGCGGCGCTGGTATTACTGCCTGGGAGGTCTGACCTTTTTCTTGTTCCTGGTCCAGGGAGCGACAGGGATCATGCTGGCATTCTATTACAAACCGACCCCGGCAGAGGCCTATGCCAGCATCCAATTCATTGAAAATGAAGTCATGCTGGGCTCAGCTGTGCGCATGATCCATCACTGGTCAGCCAATGGGATGATCGTCATGGCCTGCGCCCACATGCTGCGGGTGTTTATCATGGGTGCCTACAAACCACCCCGGGAGCTGAACTGGGTATCGGGCGTGCTGTTGTTGGTAATGACATTGGCCTTTGGCTTCACTGGATACCTGCTGCCCTGGGATCAGCGAGCTTACTGGGCGACAACGGTGGGCACGGAGATCGCTGGTTCGATCCCGGTCATCGGCCAGCTGGCCTTTATCTTCCTGCGGGCCGGTTGGAACATCACCAGCCTGACTTTAACCAGGTTCTTTGGACTGCACGTCCTGATCCTGCCGCTGATCACATTGGGCACAATGCTGGCCCACTTCCTCATGGTGCGCAAACAGGGCATCATGAAACCGCTCTAAACCTGCCAAGGATAATGAAACCTACGGGAGCAAGCTGATGTCTGAACAAAAACACGAAGAGAGTGTACCTTTTTATCCTGATCACCTCGCACTGGAAGCCAAGGTGGCGCTGGGTGTGGGGATCCTGGTTGTGATCATCGGGATCATTGGGCTGTTCATTCCGGTAGGAGTAGGCGCACCAGCAGACCCGATGGATACGCCCGCTCACATCAAGCCGGAATGGTATTTCCTCTCGCTCTACCAATTACTGCGCTTCATTCCCAAAACCCTGGGCGCGACTGCCCCGGTGGTGGCTGTCCTGCTGATCATGGTCTGGCCCTTTTTAGACCGCAAGCCAGATCAAACCACCAAGACCCGTCAGATCCGGTTCTGGTTCTCGCTGGTCGCTGTGATCATCATCATTGCCCTGACGATCTGGGGGGAGGTGAGTTAAATGAGTGATTTTTCCCGACGTGACTTTTTGGATCTGGTCAAAAAAGGCCTGGCCGCCACAGGATTATCAGCCCTGCTGGCACCTTTCCTGGCTTATTTCTATCCCCCATCCCTGGAAGAACAACCCGCGGATCCTGTGCTGGTGGGTACGGTGGACGAGATACCTATCGGGGAAGGCTTGGCGATCCCTTTTGGGCGCTACCCGGCATTGATCATTCATACCGATCAGGGTTTTCGAGCCTACTCCGCTGTCTGCACCCATTTTGCGTGCATTTGCAAGTGGGATAAGGAAGACCAGGTCATTCACTGCCCCTGCCATGAGGGCTATTTTGAACCCTATAATGGCGATGTGATCTCTGGACCTCCTCCACTTCCCCTGGCAAAAATCCCCCTCTCGATCGTTGACGATGAAATCTTCATTGGAGGATCAGCATGACCACTACAGAAAAACGGATCGATAAACCCTGGTCGCGGATAACTGATGTCCTGGTCTATGGATTGGGACAGGTGCGGACAGTGATGAAAATTTATCCAGGCCTGATGCATTTGCTGATCTTCTGGGGCGTGCTGATCCAGGTCATCGGCACCGCGATCAAGATCATGCAAATGGGGCTGTTTGTGCCCTTCACCTGGCCGCTGTTCTCCCAGGGCGTTTATTTTGGCTATGAACTGATCATGGACCTGGCCGGTGTGGCTATCCTCGTCGGTGTGGTGATGGCCCTGGTCAGGCGCTTGATCATCAAACCCGCGTTCATGGAGAATGCCTGGGACGATTTCTTTGCCTTGATCATGCTGGCCTTGATCCCCATTGTCGGTTTTTTGAATGAAGGTTTGCGGCTCCGCCTGCTCGAGCCAGCCTGGGCCGGCTGGTCTCCGATCGGGAATTGGACCGCCGGGATCTGGAGCTCCTTCACCCCAGCGCAAATAGAAGCCATCCACCCCTATTTCTTCTGGATCCATGTTGGCCTGGGGTTGATCCTGACCGCCGGCCTGCCCTTCACGAAGCTGCGCCACATCATCTTTACTCCCCTCAATATCTTCTTCAAGACCCGCCGGGAAAACGGGGAGCTGAAGAGTATAGAAGACATGATGAACGCCGAGGTGCTGGGGGCCGCGGAAGTGCAGGATTTCTCCTCCCTGGATTTGCTGGCATTTGACGCCTGCCTGCAGTGCGGCCGCTGTGAAGAAGTATGCCCGGCGACCCTCAGCGGGATGACCTATTCTCCCCGGACCCTGCTGTTGATGCTCAGAGAAGACATGGCGCAAGGGATGCTGGCGGGGGACCCGGAGGCTGATACCGCCCTCAACCCCGAACTGCTGGATGAGGACTACCTCTGGGCCTGCACCACCTGCGGTCACTGCTTGGATGTCTGTCCAGCCTTTATCCGCCCCCCGGAACAGGTGATCGACATTCGCCGGTCTCAGGTCTTGATGACCGGGGAAATCCCCCAGACCATCGGTGAGACACTGCGCAACTTTGAGCGCCAGGGTAACCCCTGGGGCATGCCGGGTCAAAACCGGATGTCCTGGGCTGATGGACTTGACGTCAGGGTGCTGGCTCCTGGCGATGAAGTAGAGGTGCTGTATTATGTAGGCTGTGCCGGCGCCTTTGATGACCGCAACAAGCAAGTGACGCGGGCATTCATCGACATCCTCAATAAGCTGGGTGTGGATTACGGCGTGCTTGGGGAGGCTGAGATGTGCTGCGGTGAAACCTCCCGCCGCATGGGCAATGAATACCTTTTCCAGGTCGCTGCGGAAGAAAACATCGCCCTCTTCGGGGAGTACAAATTCAAGAAGATCGTCACCCTCTGCCCGCACGGACTGAATACCATCAAGCATGAATATCCTGCATTCGGCGGGGAATATCAGGTCCAGCATGCTGCTGAATTCCTGGCACAGCACCTGGCTGAACTGCAATTCAAGGAAGGCAATGGTAAGGATTTAGGCCGGCTGACATTCCACGACTCCTGCTACCTGGGACGCTACAATGACATTTACAACCAACCCCGGGAGCTGCTGGAAGAAGCCCACCTCTCCCCCCTGGAAATGAAGGCTGCTCGCAAAGACAGCTTCTGCTGCGGAGGTGGTGGAGGTGCGATGTGGATGGAAACCGCAGCAGACACGCGCATCAATCAACACCGCCTATCCCAGGCCATGGAGCTCGACCCCAAGACCATTATCACCTCCTGTCCCTTCTGCATGATCATGTTTGATGACGCCTTGCGATCCAAGGGCATGACTGACCAAGTACAGGTGCTGGACCTGGTCGAGGTCCTCAACCAATCCCTGTCATAAACTAAAAAACGGCATTCGATGTGTGAATGCCGTTTTTCATTTAACTATGACAGAAAGAACGGTCAACTCTGGCTGTTAACGATGCGGTCTGCCAGCCACAGGAAAAAAACTACCAGGGCGATGGGCAGCAGAGCGCCCAGCAAACAGATCAGCCCAGCCAGCCCCGCGCCTGTGCCATAAAGGATGAAAATCAATCCATCCCCAATGATGAAGACCAGGAGCAAAAATCCGGCTATCAACCGCACCTGCGTACTCCTGCTGTACTTCCGTAAATCTACACTCACTTAATACCCTTTATTTCATCAACCGATAGACAAGCTCAGCCCCGAAACCAGCGTCGAGAGCGCCTTTTGATCTTTTTCAAGTCCGGCAGGCTGTCCCGGACAGCTTGTTCGCCCAGCTGGGCAACATCCTGGATATCCACCCGGTCCAGGGATCCAATGTGAAAGACATCCGGCCGGATCAGCAGCGCTGGCCCTTCTTGCTGAAGCCGCAGCTCTGCCAGCATATATAAAGTCAGATCAGCAGAGTGCATAAAGACATCGAAAGCCTTGGCGATCCGCAGCCGGGATATCGGCCGCAGCAAGGGATTGGCTGGCATTGTGTCCCTGTCCAGGGCTTCCTTCCAGCGATCAGGTCCCGGAGAAAGGGAGACCGCCACCACCGGCAGCCGCGGTGCCAGGGAACGGGCCAGCGCAACTGGAACTGGATTGAGCACCATGCCGTCAACCAGCTGATATTGATCGGTTTCCACGGGCGGGAAGAGTCCAGGGATGGCCGTTGTGGCCTTCACCGCTTCTAAGACATTCCCTTCCTGCAAAGTGATCTCGGTCATTTCATTCAGGTCCACCGCGGTGACGGCACATGGGATCTTTAAATCAGCAAAGGTGAGGTCCCCTAAAAATCTTTCCAGCAAACCGTGGATGCCGCTGGGATTCAAAATGGAGGCTCCGATGCCAAACCCATACAATTTTTCCTGGTCGACCGCAGCCAGTGCTTCCAGGACCATCTCCGGATCGAAACCGGCGGCGTACACCACGCCAGCCATCCCCCCGGCACTGGTCCCAGCAATCGCTCTAATGTTAAATCCTAATTCTAGCAATGATTTTATGACGCCGAGATGGGCATAACCTTTCGACCCTCCTCCTCCCAGCGCCAGCGTGATGTCCGTCATAGCTCAGTCCCCATGATGCCAAACATAAATAATCTCTGCTAAAACAGCCAGGGCGATCTCCTCCGGACTGGAGCCGCCCAGATCCAACCCCACAGGGGCATGGATCCGATCCAGGGCAGCGGCATCTACCCCCTGTTCAGATAAGCGATCCCGCCTTTTCTTGTGGGTTTTGCGGCTGCCCAGTGCGCCAATATAAAAAGCGGGAGATGCCAGGGCGATCTTGAGCGCCGGGTCATCGATCTTGGGGTCGTGGGTTAACATCACCACCGCAGTTGAGGGGGTCAAACGCAAGCGCTTGAAAGCTTCCTGGGGCCACTCCTGCAGCAGCTGTTTGACTGCTGGGAACCTGTCATCGGTGCTGAACAGCCGCCGGGGATCGATCACGATCACCTCAAAACCTACTGTCTCCGCCAGGGATGCCAGCGGGATGGCAATATGCACCCCGCCAACCAGCACCAATTTCTGGGGCAGCTCAACGACCTGGAGGAAGATCTGCTGGATTTGAGCGCGATCCAGGGCGATCACAGTTGTCTCCCCCTCAGTGAGAGCTTGTTTTGCTTCTTCGATGATGAAAGTTTCGGGGTCCTGTTGAGCGGGTAGTCCCAGGGTGTTACCGCTCCCGAGCACAAACCAGTTCAGCCCGAGAACATCCTCCCCACCCTCGATGACCAGCAGGCTGCAATACCGCTCTGCCCGGTCCTCAACTTCCTGCCAGCAATCCAGGTCCGCAGCGCTGAACGGCCGCAGGAAAACATCGATCTCTCCCCCGCAGGAAAGGCCAACCTCCCAGGCTTCTTCATTTGCGACGCCAAAGTGCAGCCGGGTTGGTGTGCCTTGTTCCAAAACAGTCATGGCAGCATCGATCACAGCGCTTTCCACGCAGCCCCCGCTGACAGATCCGCTGATCTCTCCCTGATCAGTGATGGCCATCATGGCCCCAGGCTGGCGGGGTGAGGACCCCCAGGTCTTGATCACAGTTGCCATGGCAACGGATCTCCCTGCCTCAAACCAATCCCCTATTTGATCCAGCAGTCTTTCCATAAAAGCTTTACTTTTCTACTGAGAGTATTATTCCAGGTCCACCAGCGGTTGAACCACCTGGTAAGTATAGCCCTCTTTCAACCCACCGCGTTCAAGAAGATGCTTCTGCACATACTGACCGCAGTTTGATCCGATCTGGTTCTCTTCCTTTTCACCGATGCTGAGGATCAAACGGTATCCAGCCTCTTCAATGGCCTGCAGGGCGGGATAATCTTCCAGCTTTTTATCAGGATCCACGTAGGATTTCAAACCGGTTGTGATCGCCTGGTAGGTGGGATTGAGGGGGGTGATCTTAATCAGAAACACTTCCGGATCGAAATAAGTCAGCAGCACATCGGGATCCACCGGGCTGTCTTCCGCCAGGGCAAAATTCAGGGTGACTTTCCGGTCACCCGGCCGATAGTATCGTTCACCATACTCGGCCATTTTCTGGAAATCCCATTTCTTGACCGGGATCAACTCATCCCGGCGAACAGGATCGGTGGTATGGATAGAAAATTGGAATTGGAACTTTCCCTGTGGGTAAACGGAATTTTTTATATCAATCATACGCTCAAAGAACGCGTCTGTTCCAGAAGGCGCAATGGTCGAAAAGGACGGCAGCAGCCCGGGAGCGTTCACCCGCTCAGGGAGGGATGCCAGCAGGTCAAGCACGGCTGGATTCAGGGCAGGCTCTCCCATACGGGCAAACTGGATCTTAAACTGGCTCGAGGTCACCAGGCCATCCGGATAGCGCTGGTCAATCAAATATTGAATCTGAGCAAACATCTCCTCTTCGCTAAGCTTACCCCGGTAATGTCCCCCGGCATCGCACATCTGGCAGGACACCGGACAGCCAAAAAGGGTCGATACCATCAGCACCCATTTATCTTCCCTGGTGCGGGGCGGCTGGATGGCTTCCACACATTCCACCAGGCCTCCCGGAAACTCCACCACATACACCATCGCAATATCCTGACTACCAGCTGAAGCCACAACTTTCATATCTTTTCCTTGGATAAATATTGGTCAATCTCCATCGCTGCCCGGAGGCCATCTCCGACTGCGATTGCCGTCTGTCTGTACAATCCGTTTTTCAGGTCCCCGATCAAATACAGCCGGTGTTCCTGTCTTAAGTTTTCTATTTCATTTATTATACTTGGTGCCGCAAAACTCAGCTCAGGTTCCCGCCCAATTGCCGCAATCAGATAATCACCTTCCAGCTGGGTGTTTTCACCGGCCAGGGAAATATCCGCCTTAAGCCCACCTTTTGGATGCTCGTGAAGGGATTCTAACGCAGTCTGGGAATGGTAGCTGATCTGCGGGTGAGCCAGAGCCCGATCAACAAGCAAACCCAGCGCTTTGATCTCTTCCCCCCGGTTGAGGATCACTACCTGATTCTTCCGGGCCAAGTTCAAACCATAATCAAACGCCGCATCTCCGCCGCCGAGGATGATCACCCTTTTCCCCGCCGTCCCCAAAAGCGGATAAACCTCGGAAAACACCCTTTCTTCCAACCCTGGGCCGACCACACGATCCGCAAGTCTTCTGGCTTTTGTCCCTGTCGCGGCGACCAGGATGCGGGAAGTCAGCTCGCGTTTGTTTGTACCTATACGAAAATAATCTCCTTCGAACCCTTCCAACCGGGCTTCCTCAATCGCAATCCTCACGCCCAGCGCTTGGGCCTGGTCCTGGAACAAGCCCACCAAGGCAGGTCCGGAGATCCCCCCAATGAATCCGGGATAGTTTTCCACCAGGTTCGCGTTCCACAACAGCCCCCCAACCCGGTCCCGTTCCAGCACCAGGGCCTGATGGCCCTGCCTGGTCAGCTGCATGGCAGCAGCCAGGCCTGCCGGCCCGGCCCCGATGATCACTACGGGATAATGTTCCTGGTCCACTACGCACTTTCTCCTAGCAGCTGCTCCACAGTGGTACATACGGCAAAACCGTGAGCCAGGTTGCGCAAAGTCCCGGTATGAAAATCAGCCTGGTAGGTCGCGGTGCCGTCAATCAGAAAGAACACTTCATAACCCCGTACAAAAGCTGAGCGCGCTGTGGTTTCACAGCACAGGTGCGCCATCACACCTCCGATGACCAGCTGTTCCACCCCCGCTGCCGCGAGCGTGCTTTCCAGCCGGGATTGATAAAAAGCATCGTACTGGGGCTTGAGGATGATCTCATCCGGCTCAATATCCAGGCCGGGGTGCAGGCCGCCCTGGGGATGGTCTGGGGTCAGCAGTTCTGACCACCAGCTGCCCATGCGGCCCGGTTGTTTTTCACTGGTCGCATGGCGGGTGGCCAATACCGGTCGTTCAGCCGAACGAAATGCATGGATGGCCCGCCCCAGAACGGGGAGGATGGCCGGGCCAGAGGGGACATAAGCATGGGATCCGGGATCCAGAAAATAGTCTTGCATATCGAGGATCAGCAAAGCCGCTTGCTGGAGCCGAAAGGGCTGCAGGCCTGCTTTCCTGGGCCGGGCATATTTTTCCAGCCAATGTGCTGAAAGCGGTCCGATGGTCCCAGGCTGAAAATAGGCTTCTTTCATGGGGAAAATTGTAGCATATCCTGGTAAAAAAGGACCGGGTCCCGAAAAGAGACCCGGCCTTTTATATTCCGATTATCAAAACAACCTGGCTATGAAATGGAAGCTGCCTGCTCCCGTTTGCGGAATTTAGGGATCCATTTTTGGATGGCAGCGGCCAGCTTGTCCCCGGAAGTCAATTTATTGACCAGGGTGATGATCAGGGCGGCAAGGCCCACCAGGCCACCAGCCACCAGCAAGCCATTGCGGACTTTGCGGTTTTTGGTCTTTTTGTTCATTTCCTGGTCCAGCCTGTCCCGCAGGTCAGCCACGAAAGCCGCCGGGGGCTTGATGGGCTGCAATACTGTCTGGAGCCTGTTCTCGATCTGTTTTAGATCACGACTTAACTTGTGTTCTGCATTCATATTAACTCACCCCTTCTTCAACTGGATAAGCGACAATACCTACCGTTCCTGGACCCAAATGGGTCGCGATGCCTACTGATAACTCTTCAACAAAGATCTCTTTAATATTCAATAATCCTGCCACGCGCTCAGAGACCTCCAAAGCTGTGCTCAGATCCTGGGCGTGGATGATGGCGGCATTAATCAGTTTCCCACCCATACGCCGGGCCATTTCCTGGATGATGAATTCCAGGGACGCTTTCCTGGTCCTGACCTTGTCGGCTACCGCCAATGACCCTTCTTTGAGGGTGATTATGGGCTTGATCTGCAGCAAGGAGGCCAGGATGGATTCCAGCATCTGCACCCGGCCGCTCTTATGCGCGAAATCCAAGGACTTCACAGTGAAAATCACCTCAGTCCCGCTGCGGATCTCCTCCAGCCTTTCCAGGATCTGGTCCAGGTCTGCGCCAGCCCGGTCCATCTGTTTTGCTTCCCGGCACATGTACCCCTGGATCGCGGTCCCGGCCAGGGTATCAAAGGGGATGACCCGGATCCCTTCAGCTTCCAGTTCCCGGGCAGCCATCACCGCTGATTCATAGGTGCCAGACAGCTTGCTGGTCAGGTGAATAGAAAGGATCACATCCCCGGGCTGGGCAATGGCCCGGTAAACCTGGAGGTACTGCCCGGGTGTGGGTTGGGAGGTCTTTGGGATCTGTCCGGTGTCCTCCACCCAGCGGTAGAATTGGTCACTGGATAAAGTCTCCCCCTCCAAATAGACTTCCTTCCCCAGATGGATGTTGATGGGGATGACAGTGATCTCATAGTCCTGGATCCATTCTTTCGGCAGGTCGCCGCAGCTGTCCATCACAATGTGGAGCATAATTTTCCTTGTTCAGAGCCCATAGCTGTCCCGGAGGGATTCCAGGGTTCTGTGATAAAGGGCTTTGATGGCCCCTTCTGTTCGGTCCATGATCTGGCCAATTTCAGCATTGGTCAGGCCTTCGACATGTTTCAGGATCAACAGTTCTTTGCGGTCTTCAGGCAAGCCAGCGATCACCCGCAGCAGTGCCTGCTTCTCATCTTCTTTGACAAGCCGATCCTCGACATGGCCCGCTGTTCTGGGCGGAGGATAGTGGTCAGTCAAGGAAATTTCCTCAGACCTATCCTGATCCCGGTACCAGTTCACAACCAGATTGTGGGCGATCCGGTACAGCCAGGCAGAGAAAGGATAGCCCCGGTCTTCATAGCGTTCAATGTGGTGCAGGGCTCTGATAAAGACCCGGGAACAGAGGTCCTCTGCATCTTTGTTGTTGCTGGTGCGGTAATAAATGTAGCTGTAAATCTTGTCAATATACTTCTCGTACAAAGCGCCAAAAGCATCCGCATCCCCGGCTGAAGCCTGGGAGATCAGTTCACTTTCAGGTTTGCCTGACAGATCCTCATTTCCTGTACTACTCATAACACCATCGTTTGCGATAAGTTACTGGTTTGGAGCAAGTATATCACAGCCATCAGGGAACAGACTTTGGGAAGTGGCCCGGTTTTTACAGGTTCTTCAGGTATACTAGAAGGCAGTTAATCCCCTGATAACCATGGCAGAACTCCACATTTTCGACACCCCAGAAGAGCTTACCAAGGCAGCCTTTGGCTTGTTCCTGCAAGCCGCCGCTGAAGCCCTCCGTGCCAAAGAAAAATGTTCGGTCGCCTTATCCGGCGGGGGCACACCACTGCCGCTATATCAGCGTCTGGCCCAGGACCCGGAAGCTGACCGGCTGGATTGGAACCGGATCCATTTCTTTTGGGGAGATGAAAGGCCGGTAGGGCCGGACCATCCCGACAGCAACTATCAAAGCGCCTATCAAGCCCTGCTGGGCCCCCGGGGAATCCCAGAAGAGCACATCCACCGGGTCCAGGGAGAAGACGATCCAGCCCGCGCAGCCCGCCAATATCAACAGCTACTGGGAACCTGGTTCAGCGAGCGACCGCCCCAATTTGACCTGATCCTGCTGGGTATGGGTGACGATGGCCACACAGCCTCCATTTTCCCCCAGACCGACCTGGCAGCCGGGGCCCCAGGTGACGAAAGCTCCTGGGTGGAAGCGGTCTGGGTGCCAAAGCTGGAAAGCTGGCGGATCTCTTTCACACCCCAGCTGATCAATGCCGCTGCCCGGGTGGTGTTTCTGGTCTCCGGCGGCGGAAAAGCGGAGACCCTGAGGGAGGTCATCCAGGGTCCCTACCGGCCGGCCATCTTCCCTGCCCAGCTCATTCAACCCCGAAACGGGAAACTGACCTGGCTGATCGACAGCGCCGCAGCGGCTGAGCTTGACCCCTGATCTAACAACTCACTTATCTGGAATCGACTATGAGCAATCCCACCTACAGTTTGAAATACCCCCGGAAGCGCCTGGCCCGCTTTTTGATCCGCCTGGTCGGCCGGATCATCATGCCCATTTTTTTCAAGCTGGAAATTTCTGGATTAGCGGATTTTCCCCGCCGCGGGCCGCTGCTGGTGGTCGGCAACCACACCGCTGCCATGGAAGCCGTGATGCTGAACCTGTATGCTCCCCGGCCGATTGAGATGCTCAGCGCGGCAGACACACCCGCCGAGCGCATCACAGAGGTCATCGCCGATCTTTATGGGGTGATTCCCCTGCACCGCGGCTCCTATGACCGGGCTGCCATGCGGGCTGCCCTGGATGTACTCAAGCAGGAGGGATTCATCGGTCTTTTTCCTGAAGGGGGTATCTGGCAGGAAGGCAAGAAGAAAGCCCTGCCCGGCATCGCCTGGCTGAGCGTCCAATCCGCCGCACCCGTGCTGCCGATCGGCTTCAATGACACCTCGGGGGCAATGAACGCTGCCTTTAATTTCAAGCGCCCCAAACTGACCATGCACGTGGGCCAGGTCATCAGCCCGGCTGACATCCCTCCCGGAAAATCCCGGAAAGATTACCTGCAGGAATACGCTGACCAGGTGATGGAAGCCGTTCATCAGCTGGTCCCCCAGGAAGAGTACACCACAGAACCCGAGATCGTCAACGAGCGTTTTGAACTGGAGATCACCCTCTGGGACCAGGACCAAAAACAGCTCCCCATCCCGGATGAGTACCGGATCCAGGAAGCACTGCCGTTGGCAAAATTCCTCCACCGGCCCGCCATCCTGAAGATCTTCAGGGTCAACCTGGAAATGCCCGTTGAACCGCTGGAATCCTTGGCCCAAAAACCCGCTGTCCATGAGTTACGCACCGCTTGCCGGGCGGTGCTCGATTATCTCGCTGACGAAAATCCCTATCTGCTCACCTACCGCTTTGGTGTGCAGGAAGGATTGGCGATGCAAACCGGGATCCAGGAATTGAGCCGGCTGCTGGATTATTGCCAGGAAAACGGGTACAGGATCCATATTCAGCCCACCCGCCTTTATTACTCCCTCAAAGAAGAGCGGGAAGTGCAGCACACCGAACAGGGCAGCTTCCAATCCTGGATGTAGAAGGGGTCTTACCCGGGAAGTTATCAAGGCTGGCTGTGATACAATTAACCTCGTTTGAAAAACCGGTTTGATTAGGAGATAGGTAGTGGCAAAGAACAACAAATCCGTCATTCAAGCAGCCGGGGGGATTCTCTGGAAGAAAGAAGGGGGAAAAAAGAAATTCGCGGTGGTCCACCGCCATAAACACAAGGACTGGTCCCTGCCAAAAGGCAAAGTAGATAAGAAGGAAACCTGGAAAGAAACTGCCCTGCGGGAAGTGCTGGAAGAAACTGGCTTTGATGCCAAGATCAAAAAATATGCGGGCAGCATCTCCTACCTGCTGGAAGGCAAACCCAAAGTTGTTCTTTTCTGGCACATGAAGGTCAAAGCGGAAAAGAAATCCAAGATGAACGGAGAGGTGGATGAAGTGCGCTGGGTGACATTTGAGGAAGCGCGTGCACTGCTCGATTACCCTGAAGAACTGGAAATCATTAAAACCGATCCGGCAACAAGGGAGAAAGGCACCTGAGCCATGGCCAAAATCCTGGTGTTAGGCGCAACAGGCTTCATTGGCGGCCACATCGCAAAGAAAGCGCTTGAAGCCGGCTGGGAAGTCCATGGCTTCCGCAGGCGGCCGCAGTCCCAAGGACAACTGGCAGGACACCCCATCCACTGGCATCACGGCACCCTGGAAAATTACAATAGCTTATCCCAGGCGATGGCTGGCATGGATGCCGTGTTCCACGCTGCTGCCAGCTACCCCAGTGACGGCAATCCCGACCATGTTGAGGACCACGTCCGGGGGGGAGTGACCCAGATGAGCAACGTCATCCGGGGAGTCCAGGAAGCGGGCGTGAACAGACTGGTCTACACCAGCAGTCTAACCACCATCGGCACCCCACCAACCGGAGAGGACCGCCTGGCGGATGAAGGGGATTTTTACCAGCAGGGCAGCCTGCCAGATAACGGCTACCACGAAGTGAAAAGCGCCATGGAAAATATGGCCCTGGAAGCTGCCGGAAAGGGAACCAGGATTATCATTCTCAACCCGTCCCTGGTCCTGGGACCCGGGGACATCCACCTCAGCACGGGCGAGATCGTGGTCGCCATCGCCAAAGGCTTTGCCTTCGCCGTACCTGAGGGAATCATCAATATCATTGACGTCCGGGATACCGCTGCAGCCCATATCAAGGCAGCTGAGCTTGGCCGCAGCGGGGAGCGGTATATCCTGGGTGGTAAGAATTATCCGGTCAGAGAAGCCGCGGAGACCATCGCAGCCACTGCCGGGGCCCGTCCGCCCCGTTTCACCCTGCCCAACTGGGTCATTGACCTGTACATCAAGATCGCCGACAGCCTGCCGTTCATCCCCTTCCCCCCAGACCACCTGCGGGCCTATCAGACCTGGCAGGGATACAACACTGAGAAAGCCCGCCAGGAGCTGGGCCTGGACCCCAGGCCCCTGGAAGAGACCGCCCGGGATAGTATAAAATGGTTTAAAGAGCAGGGAAAGCTCTAAATGGGACACACCATTCTGGTTGTTGAAGACGAACCCACCCTCCAGGAGACGCTGAAATATAACCTGGACAAAGCCGGCTACCAGACTGTGGTCATTGGCAACGGAGCGGACGCCCTTAAGTTGGCCCGGGAAGATCCACCGGACCTGATCCTGATGGACATCATGCTGCCGGGACTGGACGGCGTGGAGGTCACCCGCATCCTGCGCCACGAACAGAGCACACCGATCATCATGCTCACAGCCAAGGACAGCGAGATTGACCGCGTGCTGGGCCTGGAGATCGGGGCCGACGATTACCTTACCAAGCCTTTTTCGATGCGCGAACTGCTGGCCCGGGTCAAAGCCCAGCTGCGGCGGGTCAAACTGGTGGAGGATGACCTGCGGGACCAGGGAGCGAAACCGGAGGAGAGGCTGCAATTCGGGGACCTGGTGCTGGACACCCACCGGCGGGAGGTTTACCTCAATGATCGGCTGGTCCAGCTGAAACCTAAGGAATATGAGCTCTTTCATTACCTGGCGGTCCACAAAGGCAAGGCCCTTTCCCGGGACCTGATCCTGGAAGAAGTCTGGGGTTGGGATTACGCCGGCGGCAGCCGATCGGTCGATGTCCATATTCGCTGGCTGCGGGAGAAGATCGAAAGCGATCCCTCCCAACCGCAGCGCATCATCACCCTGCGGGGCGTGGGGTATCGTTTTGAAGGCTGAAGGAGGGGGAAGGCATGGATAAGCGCTCCGGATGGCGGTATTTGATCTTCTTCAACCTGGCTGTCATGCTGGTAGTGATCGCCGGGGACATCTTTCTCAGGAACCAATTCGCGGGACAACCGCAAATCATTGAAACCCTCCGCCCCAAGCTTCTCCTGGGGGGATCGATATTGATCGGGGTCAGCGGCCTGATCTTTTTACTTGTCTGGGGGCGCATCCTCCGCCCCCTGGACCACCTGGTGAGGAATCTCACCCAGCATATCGAAGGGAGGGATCTGCAGATCGACGCCCTCCACAACCCCGGTGATGTCAGCCCGCTGCTGTATACGCTGGAGATCCTCCTCAATTCCTACTCCCTGCAGATCCAGGACGCGCTCTCAGAACAGGATACGCTGCGCTCGGTCTTGAATCAGATCACCGATGGGATCGTGATGATCGGTCAAAATGGCACGATCAACGCCCTGAACCCGGCAGCGGAGATGATATTCGATATCACCTCGCAAGAAGCCCAGGGGCGCACCGTAGCAGAAGCCCTCCGCCACCATCAATGGATCGAGCTCTACCGCAGCTGCAAGGAAAGCGGACTGGAAAGGACCGCCACCCTGGAGATCCCTTCCCGGAAGGAATTCCTGCAGGGCATCGCCATCCCCCCCGGTGAGACCCTGCCGGGCTACACTTTGATGGTATTCCAGGACCTGTCCCAGATCCGCAGCCTGGAAACCACCCGCCAGGACTTCATCAGCAACATCTCTCATGAACTGCGCACGCCCCTGGCATCGTTAAAAGCCCTCACTGAAACCCTCCAGGAAGGGGCCCTGGATGAAAAGGCTGCAGCCAAGCGCTTCTTAAATCGAATGGACAGGGAAGTGGACGCGCTTTCTCAGATGGTCACCGAGCTCTTAGAACTCTCCCGGATCGAATCCGGCCGGGTCCCGCTTGTGCGTCGGGTGATCAGCCCGGCTGACCTGCTCCAGGAGGCAACCAAGCGCATGCATGCCCAGGCCGAACGGAGGAATCTGACCATCGCCATCCAGGCCAGCGATCAGCTTCCCACTGTCGAGGTGGACCCCCGCCGGGTGGAACAGGTGCTGGTCAACCTGCTCCACAACGCGATCAAGTTCTCCAATCCCGGGGATAAAATCCAGCTCTCCGCGGTCCAGGAGGGGGAAGGGATCACATTTTGCGTGGAGGATTTTGGGACCGGGATCTCCGATACAGACCTGGAGCGGATCTTCGAGCGCTTCTATAAAACCGACCAGGCCCGGTCATCCGGGGGTACCGGGCTGGGATTATCGATCGCCAAGCACATCGTGGAAGCCCATGGTGGCCGGATCTGGGCGGAATCAGCCCTCAGCCAGGGCAGCCGCTTTTTCTTCTGGATACCCCTCGAGCCCAACCAGAATCAATAACCCAGGTCGAGATCGACTGGATTGGCGATCTTCTCCCCGCGGGCCGCTTGATTGAGCAATTCTGCCAGGGCAGCCATGCGCAGCTGTTCGGTCTCCCGCACATGGCCGGCCCGATGGGGGCTGAGCACCAGGTTATCCAACGACCCCCAGGGGAAGTCCCCAGGCAGTGTGCTGGCCCGTTCCTGCTCGCTCCCGGGATAGTTGAACCAGACATCCAGACCAGCGCCAAAGATCCACTTCTCGCTTAGCGCCTGGAAGAGCGCGGCCTCATCGATGATCTTCCCCCGGGCCACGTTGACCACCACCGCTGTGGGCGGCAGGGCCCGCAGCTCTTCCTCCCCGATCAAACCCCGGGTTTCTTCCGTCAACGGCAAAGCCACCACCAGGAAATCCGCCCCCGGCAGCAAACCCGGCAAAGCAGACAGGGGATACACCTGAGGCCCATCGTTTTCTCCGGGTTCGCGGCGGATGAAATCCACTTTCACGCCCAGCCCCTGCAGGGCCTCTCCCACCCTTTTGCCGATCTCCCCGTAGCCGAGGACCAGCCCCCTCTTGCCTGCCAGCAGGATCGTCCGGGAAGGTTTTTGATAGCGGGGGGTCCAATCCCCGGCCCGCAGGGCCTGGTCAAAGGGAACGATCTCCTTGGCTGCCGCCAGCAAAAGGGCCAGGGCCAGCTCCGCAGCTGGAGGGGCGTTGTGGTGCAGGTTGTGCAGAGCCAGGCCGGGGTAGTCCCGGACCAGGTCCAGGGTCTCAGGCGGGATCCCGATCCAGGGCACGATCAGGGTCTCCAGCGCTGGTAAATATTCCAGCTCCTCCCGGCTGGGCCGGCCAGCGATCAGGATACTCGTCTCAGGATCTGCCTGATCGATCTCGCCGACGGTAAGCGAGATCCGCTCCTCCAGGAGGGATTCCAGATAAGCCAGGTCATCCGGCTGCGGGGCATAGGATAGATGAACTTTCATTGACCTTTCAACCTCGCTTGATTGTCCCCTTTAAGGGAGGGAACGTTGCACGTTGAATGTTGAATGTTGAACGTAATCAGAACGGCCCATACCCAATCGCTACTCCCAGGGCCAGGAAAGCCAAAGAGATCAGCAGCACCAGGCCCCACAGCGGCAGGGTCCAGCGCAGCCACTTGGGATAGGCCACCACGGTCAAACCCAGGGCGATGAGCAGCACCGGGTTGGTGGGATAGAGGGTATTCGAAAAGCCGTCACCGAAGCAGTAGGCGGTGACCGCCACCTGGCGGGTGACCCCCACCAGGTCCGCCAGGGGGAGCAGGATGGGCATGAGCAGGAAGGCCTTGGCAGAGGCTGAGGCCACGAAGAACTCGATCAGCAGGGCCAGCAGGTAGATCAGGACCGCTGAGGCGAAGGGACTCGCCCCCTGGAAGACACCCGCAGCCCAGTGCAGCACGGTGTCCATGATCCCCCCATTGACCACGATGTGCTTGATGCTGACCGCCATCAGGATGAGGATGATCCCGGGGGCGATGCCGGCCATGCCCTGTCCCAGGGCCCCCCACACCGCGCGCTTATCCGGGCTGGCGATCAGGCCCGCCCCCACTCCGCCCACCAGGAAGAACAAACCCACCAGCGGCAGGGCATAATCTGAGAGGAAGCCCACGAAAGGCGCCCCGATCAGGGTGCCCAGGATCAGGGCCAGGAAGACACCAAACCAGGCCGTGGCCCGGCCCAGGGCCGGAGCCCGTTCCAGCTCCTGGCTGAAGTCCAGGGGCTGGCCTTTTTGGGTGATGTCCCTCTCCTCGGTGTAGACCAGCGAACTTTCCGGGGTGCGCTCGATCTTTTTGGCGTAGCGCACCAGGAAGAAAGCCAGGGCAGTGTAAATCATCAGGAAAATGGGGATCCGCAGCCAGGTCCCGGAAAAGAGCGGCAGCCCGGCCAGCTCCTGGGCCACGCCGATCGTGAAGGGGTTGGTGATGGCGGCCGAGAAGCCCAGGTTGGTGGCCAGGATGGACATCCCCAATCCGACCAGGGCATCCCAGCCCAGGTAATAGGAGAGCGAGATGGCCAGCGGCACCAGGGGCACCACCTCCTCGAAGAGCCCGAAAAAGGCCCCTAAGATCATGAAGAACAGCGAGACCGCCAGCAGCAGGGTGTATTTACGGTCCCCGAAGCGGTCCACGATCCCCCCCAGGGCGGAGCGCAGCACCCCGGCCTGCTCCAGGACCGCGAACGCGCCCCCCACCATGAGGATGAAGAGCGAAATCACGATCACCAGGAGGCTGTCCTCCCCCCACAGGACTTCGACCGGCGCGGTCAGCCAGCGCCAGACCGGGTAATCCGGCCGGGGAATACTCTGGTAGCTGGCGGGGTCGATCAGAGTGCGCCCGGCTTCCTGGTAGCGGTCAAAGGAGCCAGCGGGCAGCACCCGGGTCAGGATCCCGGCCAGGAGCATGAAGACTAAAAGAATGATGGCGGATTGAATGAAGGCTTTGCGGGTGATCTGAGCGCCGGCTTTTTCAGTCATGCTGACCTCCAATTGAAAATTTAAAATTGAAGATTGAAGAATGGATGCACTTGATTTTAACGTATTTTCGGAATTGATGGCCCTTGAAAATGGTGGACGGAGAGGAAATTTTAAGGGTTGGGATGGCAAATTTTAAGGTTCAAAATCCAGAAAATGCTTTATCATAGGGACACTACCTAACAGAATTGTTAGGTGCAAACTTTCACATTTAGCAGGAATGCTTTCTTTCATTACCCAATCTCACATCCTGAAGGAGGTGCACTTTATTGGACAACCCTCTCATCTGCCCTACCAGTTATTCAGACATTTATCTATTGGAGGAATGTAAATCATGAAAAGATTCATATCAGTATTAATTGTATTAGCTATTTGTTTGGCGATGGTTCCTACAGCAGCAATGGCTGATGGGCCTGCCCAGTCCTACCTGCTGATCGCTAATGGTAATGAGCTGCCCCCTGGTTTAGCCAAACAGGTTGAAAAAGCCGGCGGCATAGTCACAGATGAGTTAAGTGAAATAGGCATTGCGGTTGTAGAATCAAGCAAAACTAACTTCAAGGCCAAAGCAGCAAAGATCGCTGGCGTGAAATCAGTTGTACCTAATCTTACCTTGCAATGGATCGCCCCCGTCGAACAAATCGTTTACGAAGAGGATATCAATCCTCCATATAGTGGAGATGATGATTTCTACTTTGATCTCCAATGGGGTCACGATGCAGTAGGCGCACCTGAAGCATGGGAAGCGGGTTATACTGGATCTGGAGTTACTGTTGCAATTCTTGACACTGGTTTCGATCTTGACCATCCTGATCTGGCACCAAATATCAACCTTGCTATTAGTGCTGATTTCACATATGAGGGCTTGGAGTACACTTTATCAGACACATTTAGTCATGGTACACACACTGCTGGAACAGTTGCCGCTGCAGATAATGCTTTTGGTACTATCGGTATCGCTCCAGATGCAGAATTAATGCTAGTGAAAGTATTAGAAGACAAAGGAAGTGGATCTTTCGATTGGATCATCAGTGGGATTAAACACGCTGCAGACAATGGAGCAGATGTAATTAATATGAGTTTAGGATTATACATCTCCCGTCAAGGCTATGTCTACCTTGGCAACGATCCATATCCAACCAAAGTTATGGAGGCTAATGAGGTCTCTGCATTATTAAATGCAATCAATCGAGCAACCACTTATGCTTATCAACAAGGCGTGACAGTATTTGCATCTGCTGGGAATGAAGGAGCGGACCTAGATAAAGGGAATTGGGTCCATACTCCATCAAATGGCCCTCACGTTATTTCAATTTCAGCAACTGCTCCACGAGGTTGGGCGACAGATCCAGCAACCGCATTCCTTGACTATCCTGCTTCTTATTCAAACTATGGCACGAGTGGTGTTGACTTTGCTGCTCCAGGTGGTGATTTTGTCTATCCTGGGAATGAGATCTGCCAAGTAAGTTTTGTAATTAATTACTGTTGGGTATTAGACTTTGTTTTTAGTACGGGTAATGGAGGATGGTATTGGAGTGTGGGCACAAGCATGGCTGCACCTCATGCCGCAGGCGTTGCAGCCTTGATAATAGGACTGGTAGCTGGATTTCTGGCTCGCAAGTTCATGGCGGAGGCGAAGATATCCTCGGCGGAAGAAGAAGCCAGGAGGGTGCTTCAAGAGGCGGAGAAGATATCAGAAGCTAAGAAGCGTGAAGCTCTACTTG
>Ga0207796_1000253_pt1 | contig 23167 bp, 23 predicted proteins | sample Pon1CUnioCityCA_6_FD_187274 | JGI IMG/M metagenome (GOLD analysis project Ga0207796, IMG submission 187274) | Marine sediment microbial community from Union City, CA, USA - Pond 1C Sediment 1 (SPAdes) | ecosystem: Environmental > Aquatic > Marine > Intertidal zone > Salt pond sediment ...
GATCAAGGCTTCATGCTTGCTCACAACCCTTTGGGGTGAAAAATCATTACGAAATGCGTTGATCGATTCCTTGATATCAAGCGCTGCCTGGCGTGGGTCAGGTGCATTGATGACCGAGCGTGAAACAGGAATAATCAACCCCAGCCCGTCCGAGCGCAGCCCAGCCCTAAGCGCGTCCGACAGATTACCGCCCTGCGCACCAACGCCTGGTGCCAGTATCCAACTGTCCGGACAGATTCGCCGAACAACACCCAGCGCATCAGGTTTGGTCGCACCCACAACCAAGCCCACCTGATTCGAAGAACCCCAATCTTTAGCTTTCTGGGCGATCAATTCAAACAATGGGGGGTCACCGTGGCGCTGAATTTCTTCCGCTGAAGGATTGGACGTGTGGCAAAGAATGAAGACAGCCTTTTCCGGATCTTTAAGAAATGGCGCGATGCTGTCCTGCCCCAAGTACGGGCTGAGGGTGACGGCATCGGCATGGAAACCGTCATAAACACCTCGAGTGTAAGCCTCTGCGGAGGAACCAATATCACCGCGCTTGGCATCAAGGAGTACAGGGATTTCTGGCGGGATCAACTTGATAATTTCCACAAGGGCACGCAGCCCTTCTGGTCCAAATTGCTCAAAAAAGGCGATATTTGGCTTATAACAACACACATGGTCTTTTGTCTCAACGAGAATCCTGGCGCCCCAATCAACAAGGCGCCTAAACAGGTCAGTGCCTTTTGGTAGATTCTCCGCTGTGGGATCCAGCCCCACACAAAGTATGGATTGATTGCGCTCAATTGCACGGATGATTTTGCTAAAAAAATTCATGGTTTTTCCACTTCCTATGCTTGCCCAAGTACCACGGCCAGCAGCGCCATACGGACAAACATACCGTTTTGCACCTGCCTGAAGTATGCAGCCCGTGGATCACGGTCGACCTTGTAATGGATCTCGCCCACACGCGGCAGGGGGTGCATCACAATCATCTTTTCCTTAGCCTCTTGCATTATTTCAGGGGTAATCTCGAAGAAATCCTTGACCTCTTCATACTGCATGATGTCAGTGAAACGCTCTTTTTGGATGCGAGTCACATAAAGAACATCCGCATTCTTGATAACATCCGATACCTTGTTTGTCTCCCGCACATCAATCCCATCGTCAATCAGCATATTCATCAGGTCAAGCGGTAATCTTAAAATATCAGGAGAGACAAAACGCAATGAAACATCATACTGTAAAAGCAGTTTGGTCAAACTGTGCACCGTCCGTCCATAACGAAGGTCCCCTATCATGGCGACTTTCAATCCATCAATCTGTCCAAGTTCCGTTTTGATCGTATACAGGTCAAGCAGGGCCTGGGTGGGGTGCTCCCCGGCGCCATCCCCGGCGTTGATGATGGGGACATGCGCATACTTGGCGGCTGTGGCACTGGAACCAATCTCAGGATGCCGCAGCACGATCACATCACAATACTGTTCCAGGGTGAATATGCTGTCAATCAGGGTTTCTCCCTTGGAAACGGAAGAGTATTGAATGCCTTCAGTAATGGGGATAACCTTACCGCCCAGTCGTTCCATCGCAGCAATAAAGGAGGAGCTGGTGCGGGTGCTTGGCTCATAAAAAACACAAGCCAGGGTATACCCTTTGAGCAGTTCACAGGTCCCCCAACGGCGCGACATTTCAGCCATTTCATCCGTGCGGGAAAAGATATAATCCAGGTCATCCTTTGTAAATTGGGTAACGCTGACAATATCTTTTTGGTAAAAACTGTTTGTGAATTTGGGCTCACGCTGATGATCCTTGAGGTTGAACAGGGGACTTAATGCATTTTTTGTCATGAGTTTTGTCTCCTAATGATATTTGATCAAAATGAAAGGACTTTCCCGTTCTGGTAAACGGTTTTTCCCTTAAAAACAACTTTTATAATTCGGCCGATCATCTGGTGTCCATCGAAAGGTGACCAACCACACTTTGTTAAAAGAGCATGATCTGGGAAAGTATAGCTTGCTTTTTCATCCACCTCAATCCACGTATCCGCCTGACTGGGCAAGTTATATATCCGCTGCGGATTGGTGTGGAGAAGTCCCAAAATGCGTTGATAAGTCAGGCGCCCTTCAGCAGCAGCGGTCAAAAGCAGCGGCAGTGTAGATTCCAGCCCTGGAACGCCAGGGGGCACCTTTTTCTGTAAAGGTAAGGCTTGGTCTTTGTTTTTAGGAGCAGTCATGCCTTTTTCCTCAAGGGTATGCGGTGCGTGGTCACTGGCAACACAGTCAATCGTGCTGTTGATGTGCTTCCATAATACCTCCACATCTGATTGCCTTGCCAGCGTCGGCCGCATATCCCCTAAAGGACCAAGGCGGTCTGCATCAGCTTGATTAAGGAATAGATGGTGCGGTGTGACCTCGCAGGTAACCCTCAGACCGCGTGCCTTCGCTTCCGCAATGCGTTCTATCTCTTCTTTCCGTGACACGTGGCAGACATGGATATGACGGTCAAAAAGGGCAGCCATTTCAATCGGCACAGCAAGGGAGTCGCCTTCTGCATGGACTGCAATGGGTTTATTGCCAGGCCAGGCTTTGACAATCTGCCGCAAGCCCTCCATCCCCGCCACCCGCAAAGGTCCGTAGGTGTCATTCAGGTAAACTTTGAGCCCATGAGCGCTTTGTGCAAGCTTAGGTAATGCGTGGATATGTTCCTCAGATGCCCCCGCAAATAAAAAAACATCGCACAGACTCTCTTGATCAGCTCTGGTCTGTGCGATGGCCCATTCTTTATAGGATACTAAGGGCGGTTGGGTGTTCGGCATAGCTAGAAGGGTTGTAAATCCGCCAGCCAATGCCGCAGCACTGCCTGTGCGAAAGTCCTCTTTGTGCTCCCCGCCTGGTATCCGCAGATGCACATGTGCATCAATAAGCCCTGGGAATTTCATCACCTAACGCTTTCTTCATACCTACAAATTGATTGTTTTTATCATTAAATTTGGCTATCGTCAAGATAGTTGCGGTAAACCAAGTGCCAGGGATGTCCAAGTGCGGCACGCCAGCGACGTCATTGAGGAGCTGGGACACCTTTTCAGCCAGGGTCATGTGCGATGATCACCACAACCGTGAAATAAGTTGAATATCCTAATAACCGGCCCAAATTCACATCTTCACAAGGGGTTATTAAATGGTAAAATGGAGGGTGCGTTTGGGGCAGTGGCGGAATGGCAGACGCAACGGACTTAAAATCCGTCGGTGGTAACACCGTGTGGGTTCGACTCCCACCTGCCCTATTGCAAAGAGAGCGGCGCAATGCCGCTTTTTGTGTTTAATTTCAGTTATTTGTGAATGGTGAATTGTGAATTTTTTTAACCTGCCACCGTAGTGGATTACGACAAGCAAACACAGTGTTCGAGGTGATAATCTCGTTGGATCTAGGCCTCTTAATTAAGCAACAAAACATCTCGAACTGAGCGTTTGACTCCGCTTACGCAGTTGCTGATTTGAGGTAGATTATTTCCAACGAACTCTTGATGGTCAATGGACCATGTATCAATAAAAGCCGGTTAACCATAATAAAACCATCAAGTGCAACTTTTTGCCAGCATCCTTAACTGTATAATAAATATATATCCTTTTTGATTTCAGTTAAGTTTTACATTGACATGAATGAATAAAAGGGATTACTCTCATCTCTGCTTGGCTAACAAATACCTGGAGGATAAATTATGGAAGATCTTGAAAAAAATTCCGAAGGTTATCAGGACCATAAAATAGATTCAAAATCCAAAGGTAAGGATCACGAAAATGTATGGCAAAAGCGCAGTGAGGATGATGTCGCTTATCAACGCCAAGCACAGCTCACCTGGTGGACTCTGATGGGCGGCATCGCTTTAGGGGCACTGCTCACTCAATTTGATCAGTTGCTTGCTGAAACCCGGGTGGGTAATTGGCATTTTTTCTTCTACTTCTTCGCCACCTGTTTTGTGATCATTAACAGCTGGATCCAGACCGCGTGGGGTGCGCTGGTGCTTTGTTGGCCGATCTCAGTCGTTTCATCACTGATCTTATTCTTCGGCAACCTATCCTGCTCCATTGCTGCTCTCTCAATCACCATCCCCGGTCGCTGGATGGCAGGGATGGCAGGTGTGGTGTTGTTTGCGGTATTGATGCAACTACACTTTAAAAAACAACAGGGCTGGATCACTCTGACCCAAGATGCCATAAAACGTGCCAATCTGGGGATTGTGATCTATATTGGGTTATTCTTCCTCCTCCTGGTAATGGCTGCCCTGCTTACCATATTCCCAAGCCAATTATTAGAGATCCTGTTTGGTATCCTCACATTACTTTTTTCTTCGTTGGCTTTGTATTGGCAACACTTGGGCATGCAGCAGGAGAAAGCAGATCTACACATCGATTGAGCCCCACATGACATAGGCAGGTATGACAAAAAAGTTGGAATTTTAACGAAAGTATGACATCAATTATAAAAACCGGCTGTTTGACGAATACAAAGTGATATCAATAAAAGCGCAAGAAGGACCATCTATAAATCGCTGAAAGCGGCCTCTCTTGCGAAACCTAACCCCACCATGCTGGGACCTGTATGCGCACCTAATACAAATGATATTTGCCCTAATGGCATCCAATTGCAATTGAGGAATGAATCAACCATATCCCGAAGCTGCTGCGCACCAGCAGGATTACCAGTATGCACCACTTGTACACGCATTAATTCGCTGAGCTCAGCGCCCTTATGAACAATCTCCACGATTTTATTCAACGCTTTCTTAAAGGTGAATTCTTGTCCAACCTGGAAATAATTGCCCAATTGTTTATGCACGCCAATGATAGGTTTAATATTCAGCATAGAAGCGATCAATCCCTTTAAGTGGCTTATTCTGCCGCCGTGGATCAGATATTTGAGATCTTTCAATGTATAGAAGCTGCTCGTAGCTTCAGCAATCTCATTCATCTTCGCCAAGATTTTTTCCTTCGGCCAGCCCAGGTTCAACCCCCGCACCGCTGCTATCACCTGCCAGCCGGCAGTCGCGGATAATGTTTTGGTGTCAACAACGGTGATATTTGCCTCCGGTACCATATCTGCAGCCAGAACTGCCGAATTGTAAGTGCCGCTTAATCCAGAGCTCATATGAATGGATAATATATCTGGATCATCCTTGGCAATCTTTCGGTAGACCTCAGCAAATTCACCGGGTGATGGTTGGGAAGTTATCGGCAATTCACCGGTCTTTTCCAGCAATTCGTAAAACTCATCTGGCGTTAAATCGGTTTTATCTCGATATTCCTTATCGCCGAGTTTGACCCTTAAAGGTACAACTGGAATATCAATTCCGCTTTCCTTTAATAACTCAGTGTCCGTGGCACTGTCTGTAACAATTCTCATTTCGATACCTCTTTCGAATATTATTTTTCTAATTAGATAATTGCAGAGCAAACCCAACGATCAAAGCTAATTTAAAATTCATAGCTCTTCGCTCGTGAATACCAGCTATGGCCATTAAACAGCGAATAGCAGTTCCAAACGTTATTTAATTGCAATAAATCCAATTGAGAAAAAATAATAATAAGAAAAGAATTCTACTTGATATCCAACAAAAATATAAGACCCAAATGATGAAATTGGTTTTAAGTGCGTTAGATTTTGATTGGCGGAACAACCCAAAAAAGCAAACTTGTGATTATTCATCATTCTATTGAAGTTTCGACTGCACTACGATTGGATAAGTTAAGCAGCATCTCTTTAAATCCACTATAATGGCAATATGAAAAACAGATGTCAATGGGCACAAGATCCACAATTCCACCAATACCATGACAGAGAATGGGGTGTGCCTGTCCATGATGATCCAACGCACTTCGAATTCCTCCTATTGGAAGGTGCTCAGGCGGGTCTCAGTTGGGCAACCATACTAAAAAGACGTCAGGGATATCGACAAGCCTTTGCAAATTTCGATCCTGAAAAGGTTGCTCGATATGATGATGACGATTTCGAAAGGTTAATCAATGATTCAAACATCATCCGAAATAAACTGAAAATTCATTCCGCAATCAATAATGCGAAAAGGTTCCTTGAGGTTCAAAAAGAGTTTGGGGATTTTGATACCTATATTTGGCAATTTGTCGGAAACAACCCAATTATCAACTCGTGGGAGCATATGTCCCAGATACCGACAAAAACAAAAGAGTCCGAGACACTCAGTAAGGATCTAAAAAAGCGAGGATTTACTTTCGTTGGTCCAACAATCATCTATGCACACATGCAAGCGGTTGGCATGGTCAATGACCACGAAGTATCCTGTTTTTGTTACGAAGAATTGCAGGCGTTAACCTAACTAAATTAACACTGATTAATGCTCAATCGGTAAGGCAAGATTCCCCACTTCACTACTCGATTTCACCTTGATTGAATTGAAGCAGATATAGACCTAAGATCCTCAATTGATCAATGCTTCTAAGGCATTCGCTGTCCGAATGGCGTGGGGATTTTTTGTTGGAATGGCAGACGCAATAGGCTTAATCTCCGCCGGTAGATGTATGATGTGAGTTCGATTCGTACAAGAAATATCGCAACGAAAGCAGCGTAATGCTGCATTTTTGTTCTTAATTTCCGTTTTGTGGGGATTTTTACATCCACTTTCCTGTTGAAATCCTTTATTAAAGTCCCTGGGGTCTGTCCTTGTTCGTCCTATTGTTTTCAACATCATAATTGCCGCCCAGGGTTACCTTACCCAGGGCAAACAAAACTATTTCGATCGCGCTGGAGAAAATGCGCCAATAATGATTAGTCTATTTTTTGCTGATCCATCGGTGAGTAAATATCCTAAAGAAAATATAATCCCCTAGAAGGTGATAGCAATCAAATTCCGTATCACGATAGAATATAAAATATAATAAACACATACATCACAATGAACAAGATGATATCACTGTCTGACAGAAACCTAACAACACACATAACCACCCCTGCGGATTCATAACATTGACTGATCGTTAAATTTTAAGAAAGGAGTTTACAATGGATACAAATATTATTGTTACGACAGGTGATCTGAAGCAAGACTATGAAATTATTGGTCCAGTATATTTTCAAGTTTCTAATAAGCCTGAGGGGCTTTCAGAAAGCACTCTATCAGAATACAAAAAAGAATACACAAAGGAAATCGAACAATTGAAGATAAATGCTGAAGCAAGAGCAACAAGAGCTGGAATACCAAAATACGGATGCGCCTTTGGTAAGTGGTGCTTGGGCCAAAGTAATTTCGAAATTGCATTTTTCATTGCGGTAGAAGAGCTTAAAAAGCGTGCAGCGATGCTTGACGCTGATGCGATTATCTTTATGAGACAAGATATCGACTTAAATGTTGAGACTTATCAATTTTTCCACCTTCAGATGTATGGTACTGCTGTAAAGCTTAAGTGATACTCTTTTAAATACCATGAGCCTTCGCAAATTACTCATATTATAAAAACATTTTAGACCCGCGGGATTTTTCCATTTCACTTTCCCGTTGAAATCTAAAAATGAACTCCCGGGGGTCTAGCCCTTGTTCATCTCCTTGGTTTCAACTATGTAAGCGTAGCCCTGTGTCAAGAGACCGGGACCAAAAATTCACTTCCCCAATAATGTTTCGCCGTTGATATACAACTGGGATCTTCAAATAAATCAAACTAGGGCAATTCGAAGGTGAACATGATCTATTGAATGAGTGATAGTGTAATAATAACGATGTTTACTTATCGTAACTTTACACAATGTCAAATTTTCTTTGATCAGTGGCGAGATATTTATAACAACTATCGCCGACATGAGTCTTTGAAGATGGGTACACCTTGTGAACATTCCCAACCCAGCATCAAGCCTTTTCCTAAGTTTTTACAACCCATCACCTGCCCACCAGGTTATATCGTCCTTAAGGTTGATCGAAGCGGGTTTTCTATTTCCAGAATAAACACCATGGCATTGGTAAAGTATTTCGGTATTCTGTGGTTGGCCTTCGCCAAAATGAGATTTGTGAGGATATCGTTAATGTCTTCTTCTGCAATGAATGCGTTGCTATAATACCTCTTAGAAAGGAAAATTGTTAAGGAATCCATGGGTAAACTATGTCCCCGAAGGACTGTAACATACATTTTTGGTTTTTAACAGAAGGGGCAGGGGGTGGTTAGGACTTTTCTTGATTGCTCTGTGTCCAGAAGTCCATTAATAAATAATGACAAGCGTACTCTTTCTTACATTGAAATCAGATTAATCCTTCTAAGACTTATCTTCCCCTAGGGCTTGCAAAAGAGAAAAGACTTCTTCCCGCCAGCTGTAAATATGCGCCAGGTCCTCCTCTAATTTTTCTGAATCCTTCTCATATCCCTTAGCCAGTTCCGCCAAATGTTCATAATATTCCGCCAAGTCAGACAAGGGTGGTACTTCAATTGGACCGTCCCCTGCCAACCCAGTTTCCAATCGCTCCAGGGCATCTAACCATCTTTCCACATTCATCCCAGCATTTTTACGAAAATCACGCAGCATCCACTGGCGCTCAAACAAGGATCGCTCACGCCAACCAGCAGATTGTTCTGCAAGAGTATGTTTTACCTGTTTGCAGAGCTCAAGTGCAACTTTCCGCTTGTTAACCTTAAGTGTCTTGGTCGATTCAGACAAACCTGTTGTGCCATAATTGATATCCGCTGCTCTGAGTGCCTGTAAGGATGAAATCTCCATACCTTTAAAGCGTTCAGCATAAAGCACAGCCAAGGCAAACCCCAACCCAGCTTCCTTGGCCGTCAGTATTGCATGCTGGTTCAGGGAATAAAATTCCTCCATCGTCATTCCCAAACGCGGCGTAAGCTGAGCTGCCGCCTGGGTGGCTGTCTCAGTTGGAACAAAACCGGGGCCGATAGTTAATACATTTACCCCTGTACCTTCCAGCTCTGCATCCAGCGTCTCTGCCAGGTGGACCTGTGCGCTCTTGAATGTCTCGTAGGCACCGAGGTAAGCCGTGCCGGTTGAGGAGACGCAAACGAATGTCCCATGTCCACGTGTGACCATCCCAGGCAAAAAAGCCTGAGCCATCAGAACCGGCCCGCGAAGGTTCACCTGGTAGCTGGCATCCCAAGTTTCAATGGGTACATCTGTCACACTGCCTAAGGGAGCAATTGTGGCATTATTGATCACAACATCCACCTTTATAAATCGTTCCAGGCATTGTGTTTTCAGGTTAGCCACAGAAGATTCATCCCCCACGTCAGCCTGGACGAAATAGACTTGATTTTCGCCAAAAACTGCAGCCAGATTATCTACTGCTTTATTCCCCATGTCAACGTCAATTTCAGCGATGACCACTTTCGCCCCCAGAGCCAGCATAGCTCGGGCAGCTTCAAAGCCAATCCCGCCCCCAGCACCGGTTATGATGGCTGTTTCACCCGCCAGGGCATCATCAGGTAGATTAAGTTGTTCTATCAACGATTCAGTCATTTGGAACTTTCCGAGAAAGAAAATTGTTTTGTTAAAAGAAATGTCTGAAAGTATTATACGTTATCTCAATAAACGACACACGGTGTCCAAGCCTTAAAACAAAAGAGGTTTCAAAATGGACCTTTCTTTTCTCCTCCCTGTATAGATGGGAAACATGGGTTACAGTCACTCGTGGATATGGGTTACACATGGATTCTTCAACAATTGCTGAACTCAAGTCTCTTGAGCAAAACCTTCATTATTCGTCATTGATCATTACATTTCAAGAATGCGTTTAATATCATAAATTTCCGAGTCCCTGGTTATAATTAACAATCATCAGTTGGGAGGGCTTAAATGAAACGTATATCTAATGAAAAAAAACAAAAAATATATCCCATATTAATAATCATGGCGATGATGATTCTCCCTCAGTTAAGCTGTAGCTTAATGGATAAACTTTTTAATGACCAAGACAACGTAACCAACTCGATGATAGTCTTAGATGATACACCCCTTTATGCAGCATTGGACGACACATCCACTGAGGAGATAATAGCATTTGAGACTCCAGTCAAAAAAACAGGGAAGTGTAAACCAAGTGAGACAAAGGATGGCGAAGTTTATTGTCCAATTCAAGCCGTATATTCCTCAAAAAAAGGCTGGGTGGCTGAGGAGATGCTAATCGATTTTTTGGATTACCTTCCGGGAGAGAATCAATATCCTTATAATTTCAACTTAGCAAACCAGTATTGAACATCTTAGATTTTATGCAAAATTTCAGGAAAAACGAATAAGGGATTGGATATGAAGTCACGGGACCTGGCAAGTCAAATTATCATCAAATGACCTGTTTTAAGATTTAAAATAAATTTATAACGGTTTGAAAAATTTATGAAAAACCCCCAATTATCAATTTTTAAGATTGAGAACAATCGGGGGATACATTCTTGGTTTATTAGAAATAATTTCTGATATCTGCCAGTGAGAATGTTATTCAGATATAGGAAGATATAGATCCAGAACGAATTCAGTGTCGGGTGGGTTTTCCGGCAAGGATTTTTCTAACCATTGATGATAGCCCGGTTTATACTTGCTGTCTTCACGCCACGCAACAAGGCTTTTCCAGGTCGACCCAATCACATCAAAGTTTCCCTTCGGGACCTCACATCTGGAAACCGCATAAATACCGCCTTCAAAGTTTTTCACTTCCACATCATCACCAAGATCAATCTCTACCGGATCGATCTCGATCCACACTTCATAACCGTAATTCGGGCTGCCAGGAGAAGGGCTTGGATTATTGAAACCAAAAAGACGATGCTTTTCCAGATCTTCCAACAAACCCCTAGGCTTTGCCCAGGTTGTGAGCTTCTCCCATGCCAGCTCTTCAGGGCTTTCGCCAAAACCGAGGAAACTGACAACCCTGATGGGCTCCAGGTTTATAATTCGAACCTCTAATTCACTCATCATACACACTCCTTTTCTTTTAACAGATTACTGCCTGATATTGACAAGAAGGACATCCTCACTTTATCATTTATCTACTGACATCTTTTGTCAGTGATATTAGCGTATATTGGGAGAAGAGAAGAGGCATTTGAGATGCGGGCAGATCGATTACTATCCATACTGCTTTTATTGCAAGTCCACGGCAAATTGACAGCCCATGAACTCTCACAGGAACTGGAAGTTTCTGTGCGGACGATCTATCGCGATATAGATGCGCTTAGCTTTGCTGGTATTCCCATCTACAGCGAACCTGGTCACCGGGGCGGCTATGCCCTGATTGATAACTACCGTACCAACCTCACAGGTTTGACCAAGGAAGAGTTACGAGCGCTTTTTATGCTGGGCAGCTTAGCACCCTTAGCTGATTTAGGGGTTAGTGAAGAGCTACAGGGGGCACTCCTAAAAATACGCGCTTCCGCATCCCAGAATCATCGCCGTGAGGAAGAAAGAATTCGACAATGTTTTCATTTTGATTCAACCTGGTGGCGTCAAAGTGAGGGACAGATTCCTCATTTACAGGTTGTTCAACAAGCTGTCTGGCAGAATCGGAAACTTCTGGTGACCTACCATCCGCCCTTTTCTCTGGAAATTAACCGCCTCATTGAACCCTATGGGCTTGTGGCAAAAGCCGGTAGGTGGTACCTCGTGCTTGCCAGGAAGGACTCCCTTCATGTTCAGCGAGTCTCTGAATTCTCAGATGTGCGCATGTTAGAGGAAACATTTGAACGACCTGGACAATTCAGATTGGCAGAATTCTGGCAAAAATGGTGTGCTGATTACGAGCAATATCTTGTGGATTTCCGCGTTGATGTTCGGGTATCACCCGGCTTTATCCCCGTTTTACCCAGGTACTTTGGCGACAGCATCCGTAAAAAAGTGGCACAAGCCAGACCACCGGATGGTGAAGGATGGATCAGGTTAACCCTCTCCTTTGAGACTTTTGAAGCGGCAAGAGACCGGATTCTTTGCTTTGGGAGCGGTGTGGAAGTGCTGAAGCCAATTGCCTTGCGAAAGAGCGTGCTTGACTTTGCGGAACAGACCCTGGTTTTATATGAAAATGGAGGCGAATCTTCATTGCCACCATAATGCCACAGCCGTTTACAATAAAATAATTCCCTTACGCATTAACGATCAAGCAATATCAATTATCCTCGAGTCTACAGCCAGCCTTCGCAACAACGTAAATATAATGCAACGGTTTTGAACCTGTGTTTTTGATATTGTGTTCTGTCATTGGCGGACAATACAGGACTGAATTTGCAGTAAATTTCTGAGGATCAGCATCCGCCAGTAAAAACAAGCCTTCTCCTGCCAGCACGAGGACAAGTTCTTCATAGTCTTCTGTATTATGGGATCCAATTTCTTCGCTGGGCTGAAGGACAACCCTGCCAGATCGCATGCTGACGCTATCCGGTGGACCACCCAAAATCCGAAAATATCCCTGTGCTGACTGATCGAGATTGATGACCTTAGGTTGCAGTGCCATTATCAGGCTCCTGTTCTTTAGATAAAATTTTTGATAATAAACAAATAGTTAATCCCGTTTATTTCAAACAATTTTCCTTATGTTTTATATATTTCTTTGATCACACGGATGCCTCTACTCGCTGACGAAATAATTCTAAGATTGTAGCGTGGCTCATGGTCAGGAGACCATGCACGAATGCTCTTGCTTTTCTAAATCGTCCACTCATCGTGGACAATCCCAACGAGGTACCAAACCTCATTTTCTTGCACAAAGACCAGCCTTAAACTCTCCCAATCCATGCCCGCGTATTGTGGGTTGCTGCCAGGTATGTAAAATTCAACAAATGAGGCTTCTGGAAAAAATTCCTCAATATTATTGATCGAATTCCCCTGTCCCAAGCGTTCGTTGACCGCAACTTCCGCCGTGCTGGAAAAATCTGCCGAATAAACAAATTCCTCGAAATATTCATCAAAAGTTAATTCGATGGGTTCACCGGAACCGTCATAATTGCCCCATGTGAAAACCTCACCTGAATCGGATAATTCATTCAATTCTTCAGGCATGAAGACCTGGTGCTCCTCCCGCACATAAGCGTAGGGAGAGAAGCGCACACCGCGCTCCGAGTGGACAAGTCCTGCCAGGGTTTCAAAATCCTTCGAAGCCAGAGCCTGGACGACCTGTTCTGAACTGGCCATCAGGCTCAACGGCTCTGTTGCCACAATCGTTGGCGTTGTTGTTGGCGCAATTTCCTTCTCCGGGGTCAAGACATCCATGCATGCAACCAGGAAAATGAACAGCATAGAGATGATAGTCAATCGGATGACATGTTTTCTGATTGGCATAATGTGTTTTCCTTTTCTTGTGATATTGACTTGTCTTACATCCTAGATTCTACCCAATCAGCCCTATTAATCCTCATTATCTGCTGTCACTTTAGTCATTATCTCAAGCGGCCATAAACGATATTCAAATCATCCTGAAAGGAGCCATAACAAAACGGAACCCAGCAGCCAGCCTTCATTGACTGACCCTCAACTTTGCTTAATCAAAGAGCTCATGGATTTCTAAATCACACTTGCTTTACTGTCGATCGTAAAACGCTCAGGCTACACAAAAAATTGGGGAGGAACCATTCACTAAGAACCCTTCACCACTCACAAATCTACAATGACGTTTTTATTCGCGAATATCAACAGCAAAAATCTTCCTTGACATCCTCCCCCCCTAGAGTATAATCACTCGCTTGAACCAAGTAAGGAGAAGCTTATTAAAGCCGGTCATTTTTCTTCCGGAAATCTCATTATCTGGTAAGATAAAAATAGATCGACACAATGAAATAGCTCTAAGGGACAACCGCAAGTTTTTGGAAACCGCTACGATTGCCACCAAACAAGCAGAACTGAGTTGGATTTGTTTGAATTGACAATTCTAAATGGTGCCTTCAAAATATGTGACAAGACGTTCCTGATCGCAGGAAAAACTTCGAAGCCTTACGACCCCGAACGCATCCCCTATTTTCCAGACACGCAATTCAACATTTGATACCTCAGGTTATATGAGGTTTTTTATAATTATGACCATTAAGAAATTTTAATTAGGTGATAGAAAATTGACAGAACAAGACAGGATTGAAGCAAGTGGTTTAATCTATAAAGACAATATTGGCATGGTGGGTTTGATTGGCATACCCTCCCAACCAGGAATCGGCGGCCGTTACTTTTCACAACTTGCTGATTCAGGAATTCATGTGGAATTGATCGTCAATTTGCATGATGGCGTTAAATATGACCATATCCTAGTATGTGTTGACTGCAATGATCTCGATTCTACACTTGAAATCACCAAGAATTTTCATGAGTCCGTTTGCAGTCAGTCGGTCATCCATGACAACAAGGTCGCGCTGGTCTGCATTTCCAGCCTTGATTTTGATGAAAGCCAGGTCATTGCTGGTCACATGTTCAAATCACTAGGTGACCAAGATATCAACATCGAGGGGATTAGTACTTCTGTATCCTCCGTCACCTGCATGATTCACGCAGATGATCTTGAAAAGGCGCTTGCTGTTTTACGCCAAGCGTTTATCTTGCCATGATCCATTTTATTACTCACCAAAAGTGGTGTGCAATCTCTTAGATAACAACCCTAATGAATCCCCTACCAAAACCCACCAAACATGTCGGAAAGATCGTCCGTATGATCGGCCCGGTCATCGATGTGCGCTTCTCAGATCGAAAACTTCCGAGCCTGCAAACAGCCTTGAATATCCCCTTTGACAACAAGGTAATTACCCTTGAGGTATTGGAACATCTTGATGAACGCACAGTGCGCGGGATCACAATGGAATCTACTGAAGGGCTCAAGCGGGATATGTTGGTTTATGACACTGGCTCACAAATCCAGGTGCCAGTGGGTAAACCTACCCTAGGAAGGGCATTTAATGTTTTGGGTGAAACCATCGATGAAAAAGACCCCCTACCGGATGATGTTGAGCTAATGGGCATCCATCAGCCACCCCCCGCTTATGTTGAGCAGCGCCCCTCCAGCGAACTTTTCGTCACCGGTCTTAAAGTCATTGACCTGCTGGCGCCCTTTGTGCGCGGTGGAAAAGTTGGTTTGTTAGGGGGTGCGGGTGTGGGCAAAACCTTATTGATCATGGAGATGATCCGGCACACCTCTGCTGAACATGAGGGCGTATCCGTTTTTGCAGGTGTGGGTGAACGCACCCGGGAAGGTAATGATCTCTACCTTCAAATGCAGCGCTCAGGGGTGCTGGAAGACGCCATCCTCGTGTTTGGCGAAATGAATGAACCTCCAGGTGCCCGTTTTAGAGCAGTTTTTACGGCGCTCACCATGGCGGAACATTTTCGTGATACCGAAAAGCAGGATGTTCTCTTATTTATCGATAATGTCTTCCGTTATATTCAAGCAGGCGGGGAAGTCTCATCACTTCTCGGAAGAATGACAAGCGCTGTGGGCTACCAACCCACCCTGGCAACCGAAGTCGGGGAATTAGAAGAAAGGATTGTCTCCACAAAGAACGGTGCGATCACCTCGATTCAAGCCATTTATGTCCCCGCAGATGACCTGACTGACCCGGCACCGGCGGCAACCTTCTCACACCTGGATGCAACCGTTGTACTCTCACGCCAGTTAGCCAGCCAGGGATTATATCCAGCAGTTGACCCCCTCGAATCCGGTTCCCGCTTATTGACACCCAGAATTGTCGGTGAAGAACACTATCGGATTGCCAGTCGTATACGCGAAACCCTGGCTCGATACAAAGAATTGCGAGATGTGATCGCTATCCTGGGAATGGAAGAATTGGCAGAAAAAGATCGCAAGCTCGTTCAGCGTGCCCGGAAAATCCAGCGCTTTCTCACCCAACCCTTCTTTGTGGCAGAAGCTTTTACAGGCCATAAAGGCGTTTATGTCCCCTTGGATGCAACCTTACGAGGTTTCAAAAAGATTCTCGATGGGGATTTGGACGAAATCCCCGAGCGTATGTTTTATATGACGGGAACAATTGACCAGGTTGAAAAAGCATACAAAGAACACAAATCGCAAGAAGAGGAATCTAACGCTGGAAAAACACCAGCTAATAAAAATGATGGCTCTCTGCCGGTCAGCAGCCAAACATAAAAAAGCAGTATAAGCCAATGACAAAAACAATGCAATTACAGGTACTCACACCGGATAAAAAAGTGCTAGAAACAGATACAACGGCAATGCGAGTTTTATTACCAGATGGTTGGTGGGGCATTTTACCCGGTCATATGCCAATGATTTCATATGTCGATGAAGGCATTGTCTATTACACACTAAATGAAAAAAGACGTTATATTGCTATTTATCAAGGAACAATCGAAGTGCAACAAAAAAAGGATCAATCCACCAAGGTGATGATCCTAACATCAGCCGCGGAAGAAGGGGAAAATTTGAGGCAAGTGGAAAATGCCCTTCGAGAACAGGCAGCTAAATTAGCGGAGTTGGCTAAACAAGCCAATATGGAATTCAACCAGCTCAGGCTTTCCCTGGAGAAATCCTTGCAAAAGGCTGAAATTTCGGATATTCGATTATGATGGCTGTAAATCAAAAAGAAAAAAAGGGAAATGAAATTTCTTTCCCTGATGAGTCACGGCAGAAGAGTCAAAATGCCCAGTTAGAAGAGAAAGGGAGCATGAACCTTCTGGCAGAGATGACCACGCTTGCCTGGAATCTAGTTATCCCAATCGTAGGCGGCGTTTTACTAGGACATTATCTCGATCAGAGGAGTGGCGAAGGCATCACTTGGACCCTGAGTCTCCTCGTGTTAGGTGTCATTATTGCTTTGAGTAATTTATACAACTTATATATTGAGCATGGTCAGCAGCGAGAAACACAGGGAATTAAGAAAAGCACAGATAAGGAAAGAAATGAAAAAGAACCGTAGGAAGACCCTCTCCCTAATCCTGGTGATTCTTGTGGTGGTTGCCTTGGCATTGATTAGTTTTGAATTACGGTCAAGGATGGGTTTTGAACCAGAGCCTGTTTCCGAAGAAATTGCCCCCCATACCGTGTTTAGTATTGGTTCAATTGAGGTAACCTCGACAGTCATCAATACCTGGATCATGATCGGAATATTGGGATTTGCTTCCTTTTGGGTCGGAAGAACATTTAAAGTTCGACCTGGAATGGCACAAAATGCCATCGAATGGTTCAAAGAAGCTATTGAAGGTATCATTTCCCAAAATATCAGCAGAAAAAATACCCAACAATTCTTCACAATTGTGGCAAGTTTTGCGATCTTCATCGGTGCAGCCAACCTTTTAGGGTTGCTTCCTGGTTTGCGATCTCCCACACCCGACATCAATACTCCGGTTGCAATGGCACTCGTTGTGTTTTTCTCAGTGCCCTATTTTGGCATCAAAACGCGCGGATTAGGCGGATACCTCAAACACTACGTTGAACCGATTTTCCTGATGCTGCCGATCGAGATCGCCAGCGAAATCGCTCGTACCTTCTCGTTGTCCTTCCGCCTTTTCGGCAATATCATGGGTGAGGAGATCATTATTGCAATTTTGTTCGTCATTTCACCCTTTATTGTGCCGGTACCCATGATGCTTTTTAGCATCTTCACGGGTGTTTTGCAAGCGTACATCTTTACCTTACTATCATGTGTTTATATTGGGAGTGCTGTTAAAGCACATCAAAGCTAATTAATTATTGAAGGAGTATAAAATGGATTGGAGTACATTACCCTGGGATAAGATTTTTGTAATCGTCACCGTTCTCGTCGCTGGCCCCGGTATCATTTTAGGGATTACCATGCCAGCGATCGGTCAGGCGATCGTCGCCTTAAGCGGTTTGCGGGCAATCAGTCGTCAACCTGAAGCCGGAGATCGCATCAACAGCATAGTTCTGCTCTCATTAGCCATGTTGGAATCACTGGCAATTTATGTGTTAGCTGTGATACTAATCTTAGTGTTTGCAAACCCAATGCGAACATTTATTTTAGGAAATTAGCCAAAACAAGAATAAGTACTATGTAACATTCCTAGCTTAACTTAGCGAGATAAACATGCTAAATCTAAATATCAGCACAATTTTGCTACAAATGGCAAACTTCTTCATTTTAGCCTTTATCCTTTATCGTTTCCTCTTTAGACCCCTTCAGAATGTGTTGAAAAAACGCGAAGAGGAAACGACACGGGCTATGGATGAAGCCCAAGAAGCAAAAGAGGAAGCTGATAGCATTCGCCAGCGGTATGAGGAAAAATCAAATAATATTGATGCTGAAGTTACAGCTCGTAAAAATGAAGCTCGGATTGTTATTGAACAAACAAGACAACAAATGCTGCGCGAAGTTCAGTCAGAGGTTGAACAACTCGAATCCCAAACAGAAGAAACACTCAATCGGTTAAGGACAGAGGCAGTTTCAAAACATAAAGAACGACTTGGCAGTTTAGCTTCTGAATTTACAAGGGGGATCATTTCAGATGTCATGAACCCGCAATTGGTACAAACCTATCAGCAAGAATTCTTTGACAAAGTCAAGAATATGGATCTTTCAACATTTCTTGATAATACGCCAGCAAACGAAACCGCGTTTATTCGGATTATCATGGCACAAGAACCCACAGAGGTCTATAAAAAATCCTTCTCAGAAATGATCCATGAGAAAATCTCACATGAACTACATCTCACCTTTGAAGTGGATCCTGTTTTGATTGCAGGTGGGATTGTGAGGTTTGAGAATGAACTCATTGACGGCAGCCTACAGGGTCAGATAAACCATTTTCAACAACGCTATCAGGAAATAGCATGAATCAAGAACAATCCGAAACAATCAATAAGAAAAGCTCTCAAGATACCGAAACTAAACTTCACACCGATGATATTCGTGAGAACTTCAAAACATTTATTGGTGAGCATAAAGAATTCCTCAATAAAGCTGATGAGCAATTCAATCTTCGCACATCCCACGATCTAAATTCACTTGAAAAGGCAGCAAAACAATCCAAATATCAAATCATTACACAAAATGTCGGCACAGTAAAAAAGATTGGTGATGGTGTGGCGATTATCTCGGGCTTGCGAGATGTGATGGAAAATGAACTGGTCCAATTCCCGGATGGCACATTTGGACTTGCTATGGATTTGCATGAATTTCATGTTGGTTGCGTTATTTTAGGTTCCGGTGACAATATCCAAGCAGGTGACTTAGTTTATGAAACTGGCAGGGTTGTTGATGTGCCTGTCGGAAAATGTCTCTTGGGTCGAGTTGTCAATGCATTAGGTCAACCAATCGACGGTTTGGGTCCCCTTGAAACAGATAATTTTCGTCCGGTAGAATTTCCAGCCCAAGGTTTCATTTTCCGATCTCCAGTAGATACCCCATTACAAACGGGAATCAAAGCAATTGATTCGATCATTCCCCTGGGTGAGGGTCAGCGTGAATTAATTATTGGCGACCGACAAACAGGAAAAACAGCAATTGCTGTGGATACAGTCATCAACCAGAAGGGAAAAGACATTTTCTGTATCTATGTCTGCATCGGGCAAAAGATGTCCACCGTCGCACAAATTGTCAACACCTTCCGTGAGTATGGTGCCATGGCTTACACAACAGTGGTTACTGCCAGCGCGGAGGATTCGCCATCCATGATCTACCTGGCACCCTATGCTGGCTGCGCCATGGCGGAAGACTTCATGTATGCCGGACAGGATGCCCTGATCATTTATGACGATCTTTCTAAACACGCCATTGCCTACCGCCAACTTTCGCTGCTTCTTGAACGACCTGCCGGTCGCGAAGCCTACCCTGGTGATATTTTCTATCTCCATTCAAGACTTTTGGAACGCTCAGCACACCTTTCAAAAGAAAAAGGTGGTGGGAGTATGACTGCCTTACCCATCGTAGAAACACAAGCTGGCAACATCTCTGCCTACATCCCCACCAACCTGATTTCAATCACCGATGGCCAAATTTACCTCAGCACGAAATTATTTGATGAAGGCATTCTTCCCGCTGTTGATATTGGCCTTTCCGTTTCACGTGTGGGCGGCTCAGCTCAGAATGACGCCATGCGAGCCGTGTCTAAAAACCTGGCATTGGATGTGGCACAGTACCTGGAACTACGAGTCTTTGCCAGATTTGGCACCGAATTGGATATGGAAACCAGGCAGCAACTAGATCGAGGAGAAAAAATCCGAACTGTGTTGACACAGCCGCAATATCAACCATTGCCTGTCGCACATCAAATCGCTATTATCTTCGCTGCCACCGAAGGGTTTTTGGATGAAGTACCTTTAGAAAAGATCCCAGAATTTGAAAAGCTGTATATTAAATATTTGCGACAACATCATGCTGGCTTGTTAGCTGAATTTGCAGCAGGGCATTGGCAGGAAGAATTGGAAAAAGAGCTTAGGGATTCCATTAATACTTTTATTGACCACCTCTACGATAATGGTTTTTTAGAAGAAGTTGAAGAAATGGACATTTAATTCATGCCTTCAATTGATGATATCCAAAATCGTTTGCAGGGAATGGAAGACATCAGGCATCTCCTGCGATCTGTGCGGGCAATGTCAGCTATACGTTGGCGTCGCGCAAAAAAACACCTGGAAATAGCAAATACATATGCATCTCGTGTTGAAGCACAACTCGCAGTGATTCTTGCGCAAACCGGAAATCAGCTGCCGGAAAAAATAACCCATCAACGGACAAAAACCTCTGGTAAGAGAATGGTCGGATTAATCACCCTGACCTCCGATCGGGGTCTGTGCGGCAATTTTAATACTGGGTTGGTTTCCAAAGCCATCCATGTCACGGAAATCATCAACAGAAAAAACAAAGCTGTTAAAATTATCTCCTTAGGTGGCTACGGTGAACGATTATTCCAAAGCGCTGGTTATGAAATATTTTTCTCTGAAAAAATCTCGAGTTCACAAGCTGTCTCCTTTGTAAATATTCGTAAGGTATTAGCTCATATTCGCGCTTTTTACGAAACAAATGTTATCGATGAACTCAATATATTATACAATCAGTTTAATTATTTCGGCTCTTATACACCAACATCGGTTCAAATTTTACCTCCCCAATACTCAGAGCTAACTCTACCTTCCGGCCATGTTCAAAAGGAGTTGACGATCAACAGCGATCCAGAAGAGTTGAAATATTTCTTACTATGGGAATACTTGTCGGCACGCTTATATCTTGCATTTATAGAATCCACCATCAGCGAACACAGTGCACGACTTCAAACTATGGATTCAGCTATCAGTAACTTGGATGAACATGTCGCTGATCTAGAAATAAAGTACCATACGCTTCGTCAGGAAAAAATAACACAAGAAGTTTTGGAGGTACAAGGCAACATTAGGGACAGAAATCAAAAAGGAAAATAAATAAAGAAACCCGAACAATTCGATACGATTGAGCGCATCATTCCTAAAAATATTAAAAAATAAGAGCTTTATAGATCAACCCTTCATTGACTCTGTAAATCACATCCTTCGGATTTGTGAGTACAGTTTCATCATTCAATATGATGCAGATATCTATAGTGCTTTAATCTTTGAAAGATAATATTCCGACACGGGAAGGCTTGATGCATCAAAATTAGGATGAAGTATCGATTATATATCTCTCTCCAGATCTTCATATAAAATCTAAATTGTTAACATCCATTATAATAATTGGAATATGTTGCTATCGTATTGATGAAGCCAAAATTTTTTCACCAACCACTGAGAATTTGTTGCTGATTCTTACGGATTAGTGCATAATTAAAAAGGCGATTGCTTGATGGAAAGGAAGTCCATGACAGACAACTTACCGCGAGATAACCGGCTAAATGAGCATTGGATGAGCTATATTCTTCCGGTAGCGTTGATTGCCGGGCTGGTCGCACTGCTGATTGTTGTATCACAGCAGCCGCCAGAAGAATTGCAGCCCATCATCCCTCAGGAAGAATGGCTGACTGTTGCTGTCGGGTACCTGATAATTGCAGCCGAAGCTGCTGCAGCTTATGTGATCGGGGCAGCCGTCATCCGGGCGGTGATCAGCTACACCCGGCATTTGTTAGATCCCTTGAGCCGGCAAATCAATTTCACCGAGCGCATCCGCCTCAGGTTAGGGCACATGCTCAACCTAGGCCTGGAATTTGCTATGGGCAGCGACATTCTCCGGCTGGCAGTCTCACCGACAACAGCAGATTTCATCATCCTTTTTGCCATCGTATTGCTCAGGTTCCTGCTGAACTACTTCCTCGAGCGTGAGATTCGATCTTCCGCCGAGTTTTGCGGCCCGGGGGACTTCCTCCCACCTATGGATGATTGAACCCCCTCCACCTGATGCCAGCAAATCATCATTTCATCCAAATTATCGATTTCATCTCATATATTGACCAGCTAAAATCCATCGACCGGATGAACGGGTTGTTTGATAGTTCTCGCAGTGAAAATACCGGTGAACATTCCTGGCATGCTGCTATCAGTGCGGCATTGCTTTCACGTTACGCCAATTTCCCCATCAACCTGGACAACGTGATCCAAATGCTGTTGATCCACGACCTGGTTGAAATAGAAGCCGGGGATACTTTTGTGTACGACCAGGCTGGCGTCAGCCAACAAAGGGAGACAGAATGGGGAGCGGCAGACCTGGTCTTTTCACGTTTACCTGATCAAGTATCCCGAACAATAAGAGCTTTGTGGGAAGAATTTGAAGCTCGAAGGAGCCCTGAAGCCAAATACGCCAAGGCAATTGACCGCTTCTTACCGCTCTACAGCAATCTTCACAACAGTGGCTTCTCCTGGCAAGGACATAACATAACTCAAGCCTGGTCAGAGAAGCCTGCAAAATTATTCAGGATGGCTCTGATGTTCTATGAAATTTGGCAGAGGAAATGATTAATCAAGCCGTTGAACAGGGATTCCTGCTGCTATAATCAAGATTCGCTAGGGGTCAACTTCCCTTGATGAAAATCTCTTAACGACATTCCTGTCCATTGTTGTGTTCCCCAATTGATAGACATCAAATCAAAAGTTTCAAAAACCCAAAAAATAATTATAAAATGTGGATGCAATTTCTTTTAAAGGAAACGCACATACGACGCTTTAGATATTTAACCACCTGGCTGTCAGGTTAGGCAAATCAGATAATAGACCCTGTTTGAACTCACACCTTGGCAGAGATTCAATAAAGAAGTGACCATAGCGTTTGGTGAGAACGCGTTTATCCAGCACGATGACCACCCCTCG
>Ga0207796_1000254_pt1 | contig 23061 bp, 17 predicted proteins | sample Pon1CUnioCityCA_6_FD_187274 | JGI IMG/M metagenome (GOLD analysis project Ga0207796, IMG submission 187274) | Marine sediment microbial community from Union City, CA, USA - Pond 1C Sediment 1 (SPAdes) | ecosystem: Environmental > Aquatic > Marine > Intertidal zone > Salt pond sediment ...
CATCATGAGCACGCTCATCGCTGGCGGCGCGCAGCTGCGGCAGTGGTTATACCAGCTCAACGAGGACGCGGTCGGAATGCTCACCTTTGGCCAAAGCCCAACAAACGGGGCGCTGATGGCCCTGGGCCTGGTCGTGGGCGCAGGGTTGGTGATTACCCTGTTGGTGGTAGTGTGGGCGCGCCTGGGCGTGCGCGACGCCCTGGGCAAGGGCAGGGCCGCAGTGTCCGAGGGAGTCAGGAACACACCGGCGGTACAGGACTTTGCGCAGTTCAAGTACCGACAGGTAGTTGTGCTGGTGTTGATGGCTGTGGTCCTGCTGGTTGCGCCGCAACTGATCGGCCAGTATTGGAACTACACTATGGGCACGGTGGGCATCTACGTGCTGCTCGGACTGGGGCTGAATATCGTGGTAGGTTTCGCCGGCCTGCTGGACCTGGGCTATGTGGCCTTCTTTGCCATCGGCGCATACACGGTTGGCCTGCTGACGGCGCCCGAGCCACATGGCCTGATGCTGAGCTTTTGGGTCGCACTGCCTATTGGGGTGCTGATAGCCGCGCTATCGGGCATCCTGCTGGGCATCCCGGTGCTGCGCATGCGCGGTGACTATTTGGCCATCGTGACACTGGGTTTTGGCGAGATCATCCGCATCCTATCCAAGAGCGACGTCCTTACAGACTTTTCGGGCGGTCCTCGCGGCGTGCGCAATATCGCGCCCGGCCTGTTCGGGGCAGGGGTGTCCAAGGCTGACTACTTTATGTACTTCATGTACCTCATCCTGCTGGGCATCGCGCTGGTGGCGTTTGTCACCAATCGCCTGCAGAACTCGCGTACGGGTCGCGCCTGGATGGCCATGCGGGAGGATGAGGACGTGGCGGAGGCAATGGGCGTCTTTACCCTCAAGTACAAACTGCTGGCCTTTGCCATTGGGGCCGCATTTGCGGGGCTGGGAGGTGCCATCTACGCCTCCCGGAACCAGTTCGTGGGTCCGGAGGACTTTACGCTACTGGTGTCCATTAACGTGCTCTGCCTGGTCATCATCGGCGGCATGGGCAGCATCCCGGGCGTCATCGTGGGCGCGCTGGTGCTCAAAGGCATGCCTGAGATCTTGCGCGAGCTGGACGAATACCGTATGTTGTTCTTTGGAGCACTTTTAATCTTTATGATGATCGTACGCCCAGAGGGCCTATGGCCCTCGAAGCGGCGTCAGATGGAGCTGCGCGAAGGGGAAGAAATCTCCACTGAAGCGCAGACGGCAACCGGTTGAGGCATACGCATGGACATACTGACTGCAACAGGCGTTACCAAGAAGTTTGGCGGGCTGGTGGCTGTCAATTCCTTCGATTTCACGGTCCCTGAAGGCGGCATTGTCAGCCTCATCGGTCCGAACGGCGCTGGGAAGACCACGTTCTTTAACTGTATCACCGGATTCTACCGTCCGGAGGAAGGCACGCTCTACTTCGAAGGTGCGCCGCTGACGCAGCTGCGGCCTGACCAAATCGTCACTCTGGGTATCGGCCGTACCTACCAGAACATCCGGCTATTCAAAGAGATGACCGTCCTGGAAAATATCCTCGTGGGCCAGCACACGCGCCTGCAGACGGGTGTACTCGGGGCTGTCTTCCGACTCCCTGGCAACCGGCGGGAAGAGAAGGAGTCAGTGGACAAGGCGCGCGAGATGCTGGATTTCGTCGGCCTTCAGGGCCTGGGGGACCAATTTGCCAAGAATCTGCCCTATGGCGACCAACGCCGTCTGGAGATCGCGAGGGCGCTATCCAGCCATCCCAAGCTGCTGCTGCTGGACGAGCCTGCTGCCGGCATGAATCCTTCCGAAACGCAGCATCTGATGGATTTCATCCGCCAGCTTCGAGACGAGCTGGATCTTACCATCTTTTTGATCGAGCACGATATGAAGGTGGTCATGAGTATCTCGGACCGGGTGACCGTCCTGGACTATGGCAGCAAGATCTGCGAGGGACCACCCAGCGTGGTCCAGTGCGATCCCGGCGTCATCGAAGCGTACCTGGGAAGGGGGGCAGCAGCGTAAGATGGGTCTCCTAGAGGTCAACGATATCCACACGTACTATGACGCAATCCACGCCCTGAAGGGTATCACGATCAGCGTGGATGAAGGCGAGATCGTAACGCTCATCGGCGCCAATGGCGCAGGCAAAAGCACGACGCTGAATAGCATCTGCGGCCTATACCATCCTCGATCAGGCTCCATTCACTTTGATGGGCAGCCGATCCATCAGCTTCCGCCCCACGAGGTCGTCCAGCTCGGGCTTTCACAGGCGCCTGAGGGGCGCCAGGTCTTTGGCCGCTTGACGGTGACCGAGAATCTGAAGATGGGCGCCTACACCCGGACCGATAAGGAAGGCATAGCGGCCGACATGAAGCGTGTCTTTGAGCTGTTTCCCCGGCTGAAGGAGCGCTCGAAACAGGTTGCCGGTACGCTGTCGGGCGGAGAGCAACAGATGCTGGCGATCGGCCGGGCGATGATGGCCAGCCCGCGCCTTCTTCTGTTGGACGAGCCGTCCATGGGCTTGGCCCCGCTCCTGGTAGAAACGATCTTTGATACAATCCGCGAGATCAATGACCAGGGCACGACCATCCTGCTCGTCGAGCAGAACGCATCGATAGCCCTATCGCTGGCGCAAAGGGGCTATGTGCTGGAGACAGGCAGGATCGTTCTGCAAGATAGTGCGGAGGCGCTGCAAGCGAACGAGATGGTGCGCAAGGCGTACCTGGGAGAATCTTAGAAACAGGGGGGGGGCTCGCCAAGATCGAGCCCCCTCTTGAATTGGACCCCGCGCTGCTCGCTCTCACCCCGCGTCCGCCGACGCATCACTGCTGGCGGGCAGTGATACAGTGAATGTGCTCCCTTTCCCTGGCTCGCTGTCTACAGCGACAGTACCACCATGCCTCTCCACGATCTCTTTGACCAGGGCCAAGCCGAGCCCGCAGCCACCGTGCATGCGGCGCGAGGTACCGTCCACCTGGTAGAATCGCTCAAAGATGCGCCCTATGTGGTCCGAGTCGATCCCGATCCCTGAATCGGCAATCTGGAGCAACACGGTGCCATTGTCGCCGCGCAGGCGCACCTCAATTCTACCGCCGGCTGGCGTGAACTTGAGGGCATTTCCAATCAGATTATCCACCACCCGCCGCAGGTGCTCGGCGTCGCCCAACACTGGGGGGAGTGGGCTGACGCAATTGCCGCTTAGCTTCAGGCCTGCCTGATCGGCCAGCACCTGAAAGTCCACCAACGCCTCGTCGATCAGGCTGTTAAGTTGGACCAGCTGCAGGGTATGCTGCCGGCTTTCATTCTCCAGGATTGCGGTGATATTCCCAATCAAGTCACGCAGGGTGTAGGACCTCTGCACAATAATATCCAGCGGGCCCTGCTGCTTCTCATCGATGGGACCAAGATCACCGGCCGCAAGCAGTTCGGCATATCCGAGGATCATCGACAGGGGCGTGCGCAGCTCGTGGGAGACATTCTGAATAAACTCGTTCTTCAGGCGGTCCAGCTCCTGCTGCTGCTCCAGCGCCCGGCCGAGCTCGGCTGTCCGCTGTTGCTCCATGGCATACATCCGGCCGTTCTCGAGAGCAATGGCGATCTGTCCGCCCATGATCGAAAGCAGGTTCAGATCGCTCGGCGAGAGCGCGACGGGCCGCCCCCCACTGGTTACCGCATTGAGACAGAGCAGGCCGACATCCTTCTTGCCTGTGCGCAGGGGAACAAGCACCAGGTTGCCCGAACGGGGCTCGCAGGCCAGCTCGCGCAGCGAGTGATCGAGGTCGTCTAGGGCTTGGGGCTCGAGCATCAACACTTCGCGCGTGTGAAGTGCTTCCTCCAGGGCAGAGCTCCAGGGGACCCGAACTCCATGGGTTGATTCTTCGGGAAGGCCAACGGCAGCCGCAATCTGCAGATTGCTGGTCGCATCATCCCGCAACGCCAGCACGGCCCGGCTGAGGCCCATTTGACGAGTCACTACCTCCAACAGCCGCCTGGAGAGTTCGCTCACATCACCTGCAGTCATGAGCGTCTGGCTTATCACCAGGATCGGCAGTTGGGCCCGCAGGCGCAACCATTCCTGCTCCTTCTGCCTCTGTGCCAGGGCAGATTCGACAGCCGCGTTCAGTTCATCGACATTGAACGGCTTGAGGAGAAAGCCACGCGCGCCCGAATTCAGCGCTTCGATGACGCGACCCATGGTCGCATAGCCTGTTATGACCACGCTGGTGAGGTTGGGATCCATCGCCAGCCCGACGCGGAGCACGGTCAGCCCATCCACATCGGGCATGCGGATATCTACGATGAGCAAGTCGTAGGAGTCGGCTTCGAGGCAAGCAATGGCATCGTGCCCACTGGTGACCCCACGGACATGATAGCCATCCTTTGTCAACAACTGGACGCAGAGCTCAACGATCCTGGTTTCGTCATCTGCTACAAGGATTCGCTCATCCGCCATGCACACCCTCCCCCAAGGCGGCCCAAACGGGCAAACGGAACGAGAGATGCATTTCCGGGCACAGTGCGGTCAAATTGCGCACAGAAAACCGGCCACTCGGAAGAAGCCGGCGGCACTTGAGCACGCCTAGCCCGATTGCACGGGAGTATTATAGCATACAATGGCAGGAATGGGTAGACATCAACCGGCTCCTTCGAGGTGAGGTTTGCCGCAGCACATTATCAGGAGGTAGCCTCCAGTCCCAGCTCGCGATGGAGAGAACGCACAGTGCCGGCCACCTGATCCTCTGGGATGCAGAAGGAGACATTGTACTCGGTCGCTGCCTGGGCAGCGGCAATGACCCGCGTGCCCAGTTTGCCCAGCGCGGAGAAGGCGTGGGAGAGGACGCTCACACCATTCCAGTCGGGCACGCCCACCAAAGAGACGGTGGCAACTTGCTCCTTGAGGCCAAGATGGGAACGACTGCCTGGCCGGTCATCCTGGAACTCGCGGCTGAGCGTCCTGAGGCAGTGTGCCTGATCCTCTACGCGCACGATCAGGTTCAGGCTGTGCTCCGAGAAGGATTGGGAGAACATGAGCACATCAACGCCGGCCTCACTGAGTTTCTGGAGCACCCTGGCTGCCATCGGCAAGGCCCACGAATCGTCCGCGCTGCCGATGGCAATGAGGCTCAGGCCGGTGGTGGAGATGATGGATGGCAGCAGTTGGCGTTCCGCACTAGGTGACTCGACGACAAGGGTGCCGGGGTGCCCGGGGTTAAAGCTATTGACGATGCGGAGCGGGATCCCTCGCTCGACCACTGGACGTATTGTCTTGGGATGGAGCACATCGGCACCGTAGTAGGCCAGATCGGAAGCCTCGGCGTATGACAGCTCTGTGAGGGTACGTGCCTCGGGCACGAGGTTAGGATCGGCAGTCAAGATTCCATCCACGTCACTCCAGATCCAGACCTCATCGGCGTCGAGGCCGGCCCCAATGATCGCCGCGGAGAAGTCGCTGCCGCCCCGCCCCAAGGTGGTGGTCACACCGGTCTCCGTGGCGGCGACGAATCCGGTGATGACCGGGATCACGCCTCGCTCGAGCAGCGGCAGAATTTTCTCACGCAGTTTCTGTCGCGTGGCCTCGAGCAGAGGCGTCGCAGTACCAAAGCCGTCATCGGTCACGATCAGGCCGGTGGCGCTTGCGGCTTGGGCCCGCACGCCATGCCGGCGGAGCACTGCGGCGAGAATGCTTGAGGAGAGCTGCTCCCCAAAAGAGGTGACGGCGTCGCTTCCACGAGGCGTCAGCTCGCCCAGCATGGCAATGCTGCGGCAAAAGCGCTCCAGCTCGTATAGCTTGTCCTCCACCAAGCCGCCAACGTCCAGGCGCTCGCGGCTGCTGGTCAGCAGCTTTTCGACAACATCCAGGTGCCTGGTCAACAGGGATGCTTTGATCTCGCGGTAGACGCTATCCCGGCCGTCCGCGGCCGCGCGGGCAGCTGCGACCAGCTGATTGGTTACGCCGCTCATGGCCGAGACAACAACCACAGTCTGCGCCTGGTCAGAACAGTCCGCTGCGTCGTGATGGCTCAGGATGATCTCCGCCACGCTGGCAAAGCGTTGGGCATCCCCAATAGAGGTGCCACCGAATTTGTGGACAATCATGCTCACCTCCGCACCAGCTCAGGTGCTTGCACTCGAGCATATCGATCTGCCTGCTATAGATTGACAAGCGCCTGCTGCAGGTCGGCAACAAGGTCGGCAGCATCCTCCACGCCAGCAGCGTAACGCACCAAGTTGTCGGCAATGCCAACCCTCCTGCGCTCCTCTGGATCGAGGGAGACAAAGATGGCCTGCTGCTGGGCAATGCTTTCCACACCACCAAGGGTGGGACCGATGTATGGCAGGCGCAGGCGATCGATGAACCGTCCGGTGGTTTCCATGTCGCCCTCGATCTCAAAGCTGACCACCCCGCCAAAACCGTTCATCTGCTGGCTTGCAACCTCGTGGTCAGGATGGCTGGGCAAGCCTGGATAGTACACACGGCGCACCGCTGGATGGCTCTCGAGAAAGCGGGCAATTCGCAGCCCATTCTCGTTTTGGCGGCGCACGCGCAGGTCCAGCGTCTTTAATCCCCGCAGCAGTAGGTAGGCGTCATGGGGACTGCCTACCCCACCGAGCAACCCGCGGATGTCTTCTATCGGAGCCAGGAGCTGGTGCGAGCCTGAGACCACGCCTGCGAGCAGATCGTTGTGCCCGGCAAGGTACTTGGTTGCGCTGTGAATCACCAGGTCGAGGCCATACTCCAGCGGGCGCATGTTCAGCGGTGTGGCGAATGTGCTGTCGATGGCGGTGACGATGCCGCGCCCGCGGGCCACCCCCACCAGGCGCTGCAGATCGATGACCCGTAGATAGGGGTTGGTCGGGCTCTCGGCAAAGATCAGGCGAGTATCCTCGCGGATCGCGCCAGCCAACGCTTCAGGATCATCAATGGGAACGGTCGTCGCCTGAATTCCATAACGGGGGAGAAACTCGGAGACGAACTGCTGCGTCCGGCGGTAGGCGCCCTGGACCAGAACCATGTGATCGCCAGCAGACAGCAGGGCCAGGATGGTGGTCGTGATGGCGTTCATGCCGCTGGCAAAGAGCAGAGAGCGGCCAGCGCCCTCCAATGCAGCCAGCTTGTGCTCTGCAACAGTCTGTGTAGGATTGCTGTACCGCCCGTACTCGTGGCGCGCAGCCTCGCCAGCGGCTTTGCGCTGCATGAACTCCACGATCTCGGCCGTATCGGCAAAGGCATAGGTGGATGTCTGGACGATCGGCGTCGTCAGCGCACCAGCGAACTTGTACTTGGATTCTCCAGCGTGCACAGCCAAAGTTGAAGAATTGTCCGTCATCGATCAGCTCCGTATCTTTTGGGATCTTTTTGCGGGGAATCCACCCTGATCCGGCAGCCAGCAAGGAAACTGAAAGAGCCTCTCCAGCGGGCAGTTGCCGGTTGAAGAGGCTCTCTTTGGAAACAGCTTTTCCAGCGCTCTCATCTTCCAGAACCCGCTGCGGGTCTGCCGGAATTGGCACCATGTCACACCTACAACTGGTTGCCGAGGCTTCTCAGGGCCGGTCCCTCCGCCTCTCTTGATGAAATAGTTCTCATCCGCTCCTATTCAATTGGTCAAGGTCCGCGGCGATGGGCCTATAATGCGCCACCGCCCCTGATTCAACCTGTCGCCCGAGGCAGGGCCTCGGAATTGGCGCCGATACTACCACAGGGATTCAGATTTGTCAAAACAGGTCCTCGCCCCTCAACGCACTCCAGCCCATAAAGTCGCCGGTGTGCGCCGTGCCATACCGGGCGTGCATCTCGTCGATGGTGCGCTGCACTTCCTCGGTGATGGACTGGCGTCGCCTGCTGGCCTGCTGGGCTGCCAGGAGGCGATTCAAGGCAAACAGGTACGCCTTGACGCTGGCGACAACAATGTCGGTGTCGGCACCTCGCCCCAGAAACACGCGCTGCTGAACCCGACCTGTATCGCCCAACAGCACCTCACCCTGGATACGAACCGCGACTTTGCCCAGCGCCTCGACGCCTTCCGTCATTGCCTGCACGGAGAATTCGAGGAGCTCGTTCGGCACGCCGACAATGGCGTCGACAGCTTTGAATGCCGCATCCACTGGCCCGTTGCCGTGGCTGGTTGCCCAAACGGGCTCTTCTTCGGGGCCTTGAATGTGAACAGCGGCAACGGGAAGGGCACTGGTGCCGCATGTAATCTGGACCTCCAACAGCTCGTAGGTTTCCTCCATGTAGAGGCGGACCTCGCCGCTGACGATGGCCTCCAGGTCACGGATCTCCAGGTCGGGCTTTTTCTTGGCAACGGAGCGAAACTGCTTGTATACCTGTTCGAACTCGGTATCGTCCAACCCATAGCCCAATTCCTGCAACTGGCGGCGCAGGCCATCGCGCCCGGTGAGCAGTGGAATTTGGCGCCCGGTGGCGATGATGCCAACGTGGGCTGGATCTATGCTCTCGGCTTCGGTCTTGCCGCGCAGGACGCCATCCTGATACATACCCGAGGTGTACGCAAATGCCTTGTCACCAACAATGGCCTTGTTGGGCTGTATGGACAGGCCAGTCAAGTGGCTCACCAACTGGCTGAGAGGATAGAGCAAACGGGTGTTCAAGCCTGTCTGCAGCCCCAGGGCCTCCCCTCGGGCGTGGATTGCCATTACAACCTCTTCCTGCCGGGCATCGCCAGTTCGCTCCCCGATGCCGTTGATGGCACACTCTACCTGGCGGGCACCATTCACCACGGCTTCCAGCGAGTTGGCCGTAGCCATGCCCAGGTCGTTGTGGCAGTGCACAGACAGTACAGCCTTGTCGATGTTGGGCACATTTTCCTGGATGCCCCGGATCAGCTTGCCCCACTCTGCAGGTACAAAGAAGCCAATGGCATCGGCGATATTGACGACGGTGGCCCCGGCCTCGATCACGGCCTCCAGCACGCGGTAGAGGTAGTCTGGATCGGCCCGGCAGGCGTCGGCTGCATAGTACTGCACGTCATCCACGAACCGGCGCGCATAGCGCACCGCGGAGACCCCCATCTCCAGAGCGGCATCGGGCGTGGTCCCGAGCTTGCCCACAATGTAGGACTCTGATACGCCCAATCCTACCTGGATTCGGGGATGGGCAGCTCCCTTGAGGGCCGCCAGGGCGACGTCGACATCCTCCTCGCGGGCCCGGGCAAGGGCGCACACCTGGCAGCTACGCAATTGCCTGGAAAGGATCTGCACTGCCTCAAACTCGCGGGGGGAGGAGATGGGAAATCCAGCCTGGATCACGTCGACTCCCATCTGCTCCAACAGGTAGGCAATCTCGAGCCGCTCCTCGATATTCAAACCAACGCCGGGCGACTGTCCACCGCCATACAGTGTTGCATCATAGATGGCTACTTTCTCCATTGAACTCCTCCTTGGCTCCTGCGGGCAACCCTTTCCGAGATGGCTGCCCTGGTTGAAACGCAGGGTTGTCGAATTCCATTTTAGGTGCCCTGCCGAGAAATGTCAAGCGATAGCTCGGCAGGCCTAATCAGTCTGGCGATCCCAGCTTGCTGGCTAGAGCGAATGCTTTTTGATACTAATCCAGGGTGCTTGCGGAGGCTCCTTCAACGGGCTCAGGATACGTCCGCTCCCCATCCCAAGTCGCACGCGCTTGCCCTGGGAACGGCCAAGCCCTCCTGGCTCACGGGTCGCTGCCGTTCAAGAGAGCATACTCCAGGCTGTCCGCCAGAGCCTGCCAGCTAGCTTCGATGATGTTGGTCGAGCTGCCGACGGTGCTCCAGGCGCGGTGCCCGTCGCTAGAGTCGATCAGCACCCGCGTCTGCGCAGCCGTGCCGGCCCCACCGTCGAGGATGCGGACCTTGTAGTCGGTGAGACGCACATTGGACAGGTCGGGGTAGAAGGGCAGCAGTGCCTTGCGCACCGCCGCGTCCAGGGCATTCACCGGGCCATTGCCGTCTGCGGCAGTATGTATGGCCTGATCGCCCACCTGTACCTTCACAGTGGCCTGGGAGGACATGCTACCGTTCTCGCTCTCCCGGACGAGCACATGAAAGTCGAGCAACTCGAAGGGTGGCTGGTAGCCTGGCCTGGCGCGGCGGATAAGCAGTTCCACCGAACCCTCGGCACCTTCGAACTGGAAGCCGCGGCTCTCCAGCTCTTTGATATTCCTGACGATCTGGCGACTGCGCTCCGCGCCTGCCGCCAGATCGAAGCCAAACTCGGTGGCCTTGTAGGCGATGTTGCTCTTGCCCGAGAGCTCGGATACCACTACGCGCTTGCGATTGCCGACCAGGTCTGGATCGACGTGCTGGTAGCTCTCCTCGCACTTTAGCAAGGCGTCGACATGGATCCCCCCCTTGTGGGCAAAAGCACTGCGCCCCACGTAGGGCTGCTGGGGGTAGAGCCGGAGATTGGCCAGCTCACTGACGTAGCCGGCGGTGTCGGTGAGGCTGCGGAGCTGGTCATCTGAGACGCAGTCGTGGCCCATCTTGAGCTGGAGCGTTGGGATGAGCGAGCACAGGTTGGCGTTGCCACATCGCTCACCGTAGCCGTTGATCGTACCCTGGACGTGCACCGCGCCGGCCTGGACCGCGGCAACCGAGTTGGCGACGGCCATCTCGCTGTCGTTGTGGGCATGGATGCCCAAGGGGATGGTCGTCGCCGTTCGCACATCGGCTACGACAGCAGCGATGTCGGAAGGCAGGCCGCCGCCGTTGGTGTCGCAGAGCACCAGCACATCTGCCCCGGCATCGGCAGCAGCAGCGAGGGTCTGCATGGCGTAGGCAGGATTGGCCGCATAGCCGTCGAAAAAGTGCTCGGCATCGTAGATCACCTCCCGGCCCAGCGCCTTCAGGTAGCGGACACTGTCAGCGATGATGCGCAGGTTCTCGTCAAGTGTAGTGTTGAGCACCTCGCGGACGTGCAGGTCCCAGCTTTTGCCCACAACCGCCACCGCTGGGGTACCGGCAGCCACCAGAGCCCGAATGTTGGCGTCCTCCCCGGCAGTTCCACCGGCCCGTTGCGTGCTACCAAAGGCAACAACGACAGCCCTTTCCAGCCTGAGGTTGGGCGCCTCCTCAAAGAAGGCCATGTCCTTGGGATTTGAGCCGGGCCACCCACCCTCGATATAGCCTACTCCCACTAGATCCAGGCGGCGGGCTATCTTGAGCTTGTCATCGAGCGAGAAGGAAATGCCCTCGCGCTGCGCGCCGTCGCGCAGGGTCGTATCGTACAGCGTGATCTGCACAGGGTCCCTGCCTTTCACCAAGCGGCGGTCAGCCAGCCGTGACGATCGTCGGCTCGGCCCTCCACGATATCAAAGTATGATTTCTGAAGCTGCGCCGTGATTGGCCCGCGCTTGCCGCTGCCCACCACGATGCCATCCACCGAGCGAACCGGCGTGATCTCGGCAGCCGTACCGCAGAAAAAGATCTCGTCGGCTACATAGAGCATCTCGCGTGGGATCAGCTCCTCACGCACCTCAAGGCCCATCTCACCAGCCAACGCCAGCACACAGCGCCGCGTGATGCCGTCCAGTATCGAGCCAGAGAGGGGAGGCGTGTGCAACCGGCCGTTGCGGGCCACAAAGATGTTCTCGCCACTGCCCTCGCTCACATAGCCGAATACGTCGAGCGCAATCCCCTCAGTGTACCCGCGCTCGACCGCCTCCATGACGATGAGCTGCGAATTGATGTACTGGCCACCGATCTTGGCCGCTGCAGGCAGCGTATTGGGCGCCATACGGTGCCACGAGCTGACGCCAACATCCACGCCATTCTCCAGCGCTCCGTCACCCAGATACTTGCCCATGTACACGGTGATGATGCTGACGTGCGTGGGGCACGAGCGCCCGTCCAAGCTAAAGGTACCCCAGCCACGGAAGACAATGGGCCGGATGTAGCACTCGGGGTGGCCATTAGCCCGGATCGTGTCCAGAATCGCCTGGCGGACGACGTCGCGGGTGTAGGGGATCTCCATGCGGTAGACTTTACAGGAGGCCCAGAGCCGGTCGAGGTGTTCCTCCAGACACAGGATGGCAGGACCCTGGGGGAAGGGATAAGCCCGTATGCCCTCAAAGACGCTCGATCCATAGTTCAGCGCGTGGGCCGACACGTGCACCGTCGCCTCATCCCAGGGAATCAGGCTGCCGTCATGCCATATCATTTCCGATTTGTTCATCGCCATGTTCTTCTACACTCCCTTTTGCGCGGTCAGTGCATCGATTACGAGACCACCCATCTGCTGTGTGGTCACGTGCGGGCTGCCCTCAGAGGTCAAGTCAGCCGTACGGTGACCGGCATCCAGCACATGGGCAACAGCAGCTTCTACGGCACGAGCCTCGGCCTCCAGGCCCAGCGAGTGACGGAGGAGCATCGCCGCAGCAAGAATGGCCGCCAGGGGATTGGCCAGACCCTGTCCGGCAATGTCGGGCGCCGAGCCATGGATCGGCTCGTACATTCCAACCTGACCCTGGCCGATCGATGCAGACGGCAACATGCCCATCGAACCTGCCAGCACTGACGTCTCGTCGCTGAGGATGTCGCCGAACATGTTGCCGGTGAGGATGACGTCAAAGTCACGGGGCCGCTTGATCAGATGCATCGTAGCCGCGTCGATCAGCAGGTGTTCGAGCTGTACGTCCGGATAGGTCCGGCCGACCTCGTCGACCACCTGCCGCCACAGCCGCGAGCAAGCCAGCACATTGGCCTTGTCCACCGACGTGACCTTGCCCCGGCGCCCCACAGCCATGCCGAAGGCCAGGTGAGCGACGCGCTCCACCTCCTCGCGGGTGTAGATCATGGTGTCGACGGCCCGCTCGGCACCCTCGACGCGCGGACGACCAAAGTAGATGCCGCCGGTGAGCTCGCGCACGACGATGAGGTCCACCCCGGTCACGTCCTCCGGCCTCAGCGGGGAAGCGCCTGCCAACGCAGGATGCATCCACACGGGACGCAGGTTGGCGTACAGTCCGAGCTTCTGACGCAGCCCCAGCAGGGCTTGCTCCGGACGCACTTTAGCTCCGGGATCATCGTACTTGGGGTCTCCCACTGCCCCAAAGAGGACGGCATCGGAGGCCTTGCACAGTCGTAGCGTGGACTGGGGCAGGGGCTCCCCGGTGGCGTCCATCGCCGCCCCGCCCACCAGTGCATGCTCAAAGGCAAAGGCGTGCCCGTACAGCTCGCCAACTTGTGCCAGCACCTTCTCTGCTTCGGCGATGACTTCTCGACCGATGCCGTCGCCTGGCAGCACAGCAATCGTATGGCCCGTCTCCCTGTTCATCTACTTACCTCCCTCGCTTCCCGTTCTGCCTCGATCTGGCGCATGGTATAAGGGACAAGGCCCCCAGCCTGGATAATCTCCATCATGAATGGCGGATAGGGCTCTGCTGGATGCACTGCGCCGGTGGTCAGGTTGTGAATCTGCCCGCGCTCGAGGTCCACCTCCAGTTGGTGTCCAGCCAAGGCATCGTCGACCGCCGCAGGCGACTCAAGAATGGGCAGTCCCACACCGATGGCATTGCGGAAAAAGATCCGCGCAAAGCTGCGGGCCACGACGCATCCCACACCTGCCCCCTTGATGGCCAGCGGCGCGTGCTCACGCGACGAGCCACATCCAAAGTTCTCCCCGGCGACGATGACATCCCCCGGGCGCACTGCCCCGGCAAAGCCGGCATCGATGTCCTCCATGCAGTGCGCCGCAAGCTCCTCCGCTGTAGAGACGTTCAGATAGCGGGCGGGGATAATGGCATCGGTATCCACATTGTCGCCGTACTTCCAAACTCGACCTTTTATGGTCATCCGTTTCTCCTGTAAGCCTGTGTAGTCCAAGATGCACCAGCCCCCTACCCTGGTTCCAGGCGCCAGACCTGAAGCCCAGGGCGGGCCGAATGCAGGTTCAGACCTCGTCGGGATGGACGATCCGGCCTGCGACCGCAGATGCGGCAGCCACCGCCGGGCTGGCGAGATAGACCTCGCTCTCGGGGTGACCCATGCGCCCGCGGAAATTGCGATTGGTCGTGCTCACCGCCCGCTCGCCAGCCGCCAGCACCCCCATATGCCCGCCCAAACAGGGACCACAGGTCGGTGTGCTGACTGCCGCGCCGGCCTCTACAAAGACCTCCAGCAGCCCCTCGCGCAGGGCGTCAAGGTATACGCGCTGGCTTCCCGGGATGACGATGCAGCGCACGCCAGCGTGCACCTGGCGACCGCGAAGCAGCTCTGCCGCCACCCGCAGATCCTCCAGCCGACCGTTGGTGCAGGAGCCGATGATGGCCTGGTCGATGAGCACGTTGCCGGCCTGGTCCACGGCACGGCTGTTCTCGGGCAGGTGCGGGAAGGCAACCTGAGGCTCGATCTGGCTGGCGTCGATCTCGATCACCCTCGCGTACGACGCGTCAGGGTCGGCCCGATGGCTGCAATACGGCCGTAGCGCGCGGCCCTCTACGTAGGCCCGTGTCGTGTCATCGACAGCAAAGAGACCGGCCTTGGCTCCAGCTTCAATGGCCATATTAGCCATCGTGAGCCGTCCCTCCATCGAAAGCGCATCCACGACTGGCCCGGCAAACTCGATGGCCATATAGCGCGCCCCCGCCACGCCGATCTGGCCGATGGTATGCAGGACTAGGTCCTTTCCGCCCACCCAGGGCTGCAACTGCCCGCTGTATACGATGCGGACCGTCTCGGGGACGCGCATCCAGAGGCGGCCAGTGGCCATGGCAACCGCCATATCGGTGCTGCCCACACCGGTGGCAAAGGCGCCAAGCGCGCCATAGGTGCAGGTGTGCGAGTCGGCACCCACCACAACATCGCCGGGAACTACCAGGCCTTCCTCGGGCAGCAGCACGTGCTCGATGCCCATGCATCCCACGTCGTAATGGTAGGGCAGGTTCTGCTCCCGGGCAAAGCGGCGCATGACGGCACACTGCTCCGCTGACTTGATATCTTTGTTGGGCGCAAAGTGGTCAGCGACGAGCACCACGCGCTCGGGGTCGAACACGCGGAGGCCACCACCATCGCCACCGAGCTTGGCAAACTCGCGAATGGCGATCGGCGCTGTGATGTCGTTGCCGAGCACGATATCGACCTCAGCTTCGATGAACTGCCCGGCGCGCACAGTCTCCTGGCCTGCGCGGGAGGCCAGGATCTTTTCGGCCATGGTGCGTCCCATCAGGCTGCACCCACTTCCCCGAGCTCTGAAGCCGGGACAGGAACTGGCTCGTGCCCATTCGCGCTTGCAGCCAGCGCATCGCCGTCCCAGTACAGCGCCCAACTGAGAGGTCGCATGCGCCCATTGCTGCCGTTGCCGTTTCTGGGCACAGCCATCTCATCCATGGCTACTTGGGTCCACTGTGGCTCCCAACCTGACGGCGGCACCGGCACGTCCTGAGACTGCTCATATTGCGCCGGAAACAGGGCACTGCCATCCCACCTTTGCGCCCAACCGCGGGGTTCCGGAAATTTGCTGTTCATGATTCCTCCTTGTGCCCCCTCACTGCGCAGGGGCCTTTGTCGGCCTGACTGATGCCTCATGACGGGCGGCGATCAGCCGGTTCAGGGCAAACATGTACGCCCTGGCGCTGGCGACAATGATGTCGTTATCGGATCCGCGCCCGCTGAATACGCGCTGCTCGTAGCCATTCTCCTTCACGGGCTCCTCGGCCTGAATGCGGATCGTCACCCGGCCGACGGCATCTATGCCCTCGGTCACCGCTTGCACAGAGAATTCGATCAACTCATTGGGCTCGCCAATGACGCGGTTTATGGCCCGGTAGACGGCATCGACGGGCCCGGTGCCGTGGTCGGCGTCGCAATACTCCTGCCCATCGGGCCCGCGGATGCAGACGGTAGCCGTAGGCACGCTGTGATCGCCGCAGGATACCTGAACGTGCTCCAGGCTGTACGCCTGCTCGAAGAAGGTTTGCACTTCGTCGGCGATGATGGCCTCCAGGTCGCGGGTGTCCACCGTCTTTTTCTTGTCGGCTACGACCAGAAATCGCTCGTACACCTTTTCGAACTGCTCCTGGTCCAGGGTATACCCGAGCTCTGCCAGCCGGTGGCGCAGGCCGGCACGACCCGAGCGGGCCGAGAGCACGATCTCAGAGTCAGGCACGCCCACGTCCCGGGGGTTGATGATCTCGTAGGTGGTCCGCTCCTTCAATACGCCATCCTGGTGGATGCCCGAAGAGTGGGCAAAGGCGTTGGCCCCAACGATGGCCTTGTTGGGCTGGACCGGGATGCCGGTCAGCTGGCTGACCAGGCGGCTGACGGGGTAGATGCGCCGCGCATCGATGCCAGTCTGAGCCTCAAAGTGGTCGCGCCGGGTGCGCAGGGCCATGACCACCTCTTCCAGCGAGGTATTTCCCGCTCGCTCGCCGATGCCGTTTACGGTGACCTCGATCTGGCGGGCCCCGTTGCGGATCCCAGCCAATGTGTTGGCGGTGGCCATGCCCAGGTCGTTGTGGCAATGCACGGAAACGACGGCCCGATCGATGTTGGGCACGCGATCAAAGATGGCGTGGATCAGCGCGCCGAACTCGGCCGGCGAGGTGTATCCGGTGGTATCGGGGATGTTGATCACCGTAGCACCGGCATCAATGACGCCCTCCAGCACGCGAAAGAGGTACTCGGGATCGGCGCGACCGGCATCCTCGGTATAGTACTGCACGTCATCCACGAGGTTTCTCGCGTGTTTTACCGCCTGCACGCCGAGCTCCAATGCGCCTTCGGGCGTGGTGCGCAGCTTGTGGCGGATGTGCACGTCAGAGACCCCAAGCCCGGTGTGAATGCGCGGGCGCGCTGCACCACGCAGAGCTTCGGCAGCAACGTCGATGTCCTTCGGGTTGGCCCGGGTCAGCCCGCAGATCACACAGCCGTGGATCTCGCTCGAGATGCGTTGCACAGCCCGAAAGTCTCCCGGGGAGGAGATGGGGAACCCCGCCTCGATGACGTCCACACCCAGCTCCTCGAGCGCGTGGGCGATCTCGAGCTTTTCGTTGATGTTGAGCGCCGCCCCGGGCGACTGCTCGCCATCGCGCAGCGTGGTATCAAAGACGGCGACCGCATCTTTGCCACTAGCCCCACCTTCGTCCATAGTACCCCCTCCTGACATTGCGAACCGACCTGATTCTGTCTGCCTGTTTACTATTCCACTGTCCCACTGTTTCACTGTCCCGATGTGTAGGGCTTCGTCAAAGTCCTGTGGCTGCGCATGAGAGACATGGACCCCCGCTTTCGCGGGGGTGACGACGCCCAGCAGCGCCTTGTCAAGCCCGCGGAAGCGGGCATCCACTCCATCTGCGACTCTTGGCAGTTGACTTTGACCGAGTCCTGTCCCGATGTGCGCCTCGCCTTGATTGAATCACGAAAATAAGACTCCGTTTGAATTTCCAAGTGTCAAGGATTCAGAACTGCATCTCGCACTCTTTGCCTGCTGACAATCCTGCCGCCATCCAGCCTCAGCACGTGGGTGATGCCCCGGGGCAGCGCATCGCGATGGTGCGAAACGTAGATCAGGCTGGCTGCCGTGTAATCGCCGATGCCCTCCACCATGCGCAGCACCTGATCGCGGTTGCCTGCATCCAGACCCTGGCAGGGCTCATCAAAGATGAGGAGCTCAGGTTCGTCCACCAATGCCCGCGCAACCAGGACCATGCGTTGCTGTCCTTCAGAGATCGCACCCAGAGCGACGCCAGTGAGGTCCCCGAGCCCCAGCTTGTGCAACCACTCGCTGGCTGTTTCGCGCTGCCGCGTTGTGCAGCGGCGATAGGGTCCTATGGCGCTGTGAAAGCCAGAACACACGACCTCGAGACAGGAGACCGTCTTCGGGTAGTAGAGCTGTAACTCGGGCGCAATCCAGCCCATGCGCTTTTTGATCTCCCAGATGCTCCGGCCGGGCCCCAGGCGGCTGCCGAACAGGACGATGTCATTGGCGTAGGCTTGCGGATTGTCACCGAGTATGAGGCTGAGCAACGTAGTCTTGCCAGCGCCGTTCGGGCCCAGCAAGGCCCACTTCTCACCCGGACTGACGGACCAGGTGATGTCGCGGAGGATCTGGAGACCGCCATAGGACACGCTGACATTGCGCATCTGCACCAGGCTCCCGGTCCGCTCCGCGCCAGCATCGACCCGCATGCTCGGCAGCGCTCCGCCTGGATTTCGCCTGGTCGCGCCCCGCGTGACCAAGGCATGCAGTGCATTGAGCATCTCTTCCCTGGGCCCCTGGGCAACTACGTCCCCGCGATCCATGAGGAGTACGTGGGTGATGCCCGGGGGGAGCGACTCCCGGCCGTTGGTTACCAGGACGATCCGCAGATCATCGTGCATCAGAGTCTCGAGGATGTGCTGAAGTCTCTCCCGGAAAGCGCCGTCGAGGCCGGCAAAAGGATTGTCCAGGATCAGAAGTTGAGGTCTGCGCAGCAGGGCCCGGGCCAAGAGCACCTTGCGTCTCTCGCCATTGGACACCTGGTCGATACTCCTGTCCAGTAGGGCTTCAATGCCCAGCAGCTCGATGGTCCGCTCCCGGCAAGCCTCGAAACCCGATGAATCGCGCCTGCCATCAACGACCTGAAAGGGACTGACCCAGTTTACGCGATACTCGGAGAGATAGTCGGACACGGACCAGGACTGCTGGCCCACCCCACGGTTCCAACGGGCCTGATGGAACGGCGAATTGAAGGGCAAGCCGACGGTCTGGGACTCGAAAGAGACGTACGCCACGCGCTCACGTGGAGAGCCGCCATTCCGCACAAAGTGATAGCGGATGGCACCCCCGGCGATGGGCGCGGGGCTGGCAATGGCTTTTACCAGCCGCGACTTGCCAGAACCATTAGGGCCGACCACGGCCCAGTGCTGGTCGGTCCTGATCTCCCAATGGACGCCACCAGTCGCGCCTCCCCAGGGAAGGTAGAGGGAAAGATCTTCCATTGTGAGAAAAGGAGCCGCGTCACACATCGTCTACTCCAGGAATGCCCCTTCGGTTAGCCCTGCCAATGCTGGGGGCGTAGAGAACGAACAGCGGCGCCCGCCTGCCACATCTCTGACTCGCGCATCTCGCGGAGCTCGGCGTCCAGCTTTTCCTTGTAGTCCGGCGCGCTGTTGAATTCGAGCACGTTGCGCGTCTCCTCACCAGCGACCACGCTCTGATACAATTCGTCAAAGACGGGCATGACGGCATCGCGGAAGGCTCCACGCCAATCCAGCGCGCCACGGCGCGCAGTGGCGCTGCAGTTCTCGTACATCCAGTCCATGCCGTTCTGATCCACCAGGCGGATCAGGCTCTGGGTCAGCTCCTCGACGGTCTCGTTGAAGGCTTCGCTCGGGCTATGCCCATTCCGGCGCAGCGTGAGATATTGGGCCTCCATAACGCCTGCCAGCGCGCCCATCAGCACGCCCCGCTCTCCGGTCAGGTCGCTGTACACCTCGTTCCGAAAAGTGGTAGGGAATAGATAGCCCGAGCCGATGGCAATGCCCACGGCCAGGGTCCGCTCCCGAGCCCGCCCGGTGTAGTCCTGCTCCACAGCAAAGCTGCTGTTGATCCCGCTGCCAGCCAGGTAATTGGCCCGCACGCTGGCCCCTGACCCCTTGGGCGCAACCATAATCACGTCCACGAACTCGGGGGGCACGATGCCAGTCTGGTCGTTGTACACCAGGCCGAACCCGTGGGAGAAGAACAGCGCATCGCCCTCCTTCAGGCAGGGCTCTATGGTGGGCCAGAGGATCATCTGGGCCGCGTCGGATACCAGGTACTGGATGATGGTGCCCCGCTGGACTGCCTCCTCCCAGGGGAAGAGTGTCTCGCCGGGCACCCATCCATCCTCACGCGCCTTGTCCCACGAGCGCTTGCGTTCCGGGTCCCCGCCCAGGATGACGTTGATGCCATTGTCGCGCATGTTGAGCGCCTGGGCCGGACCCTGCACCCCGTAGCCCAGAACTGCCACGACTTCGTCCTTGAGCACGTCGCGCGCCTTTGCCAGGGGAAACTCGTCCCTGGTAATAACTTCTTCGATCACGCCGCCGAAATCTATCTTTGCCATTATCTCCCCCTATCTAATCGTATGTTCCATTGCTGCCGTTGCCGCTGCGCACCATCGCTACCCGCCCGGTGCGGGCAAGCTCCTCGATCCCATAGGGGCGAAGCAGGCTTACCAACGAGTTGACCCGATCCTCGGCTCCGGTGATCTCGACCGTCATCGAGTCAGGACCCACATCCACGATCCTGCCACGAAAGACCTGGGCCAGCTCGATAATCTCGGACCGCTTGCCCGCTCCGGCCTTGACCTTGACCAGCGCCAGCTCGCGGATCACGGCCGGCTTGTCGGTGACGTCGAGCACATCGGTCACGTTAATGAGCTTGCTCAGCTGCTTGACTACCTGCTCAACCACCCGGTTGTCGCCATCGACGACCACGGTCATGCGCGAGATGTCCTGCGTCTCGCTGTGACCCACAGACAAGCTGCGGATATTGTAGTTGCGGCGGCGAAAGAGGTTTGAGACCCGATTCAGCACGCCAGGCTTGTCCTCCATGAGGGCTATCAGCGTGTGCTTTTCCATAATTTCCTCCCTAGTCCGCCGCACGGTGAGGCCGGCGGATCATGTCCCGGACACCTGCGCCCGGCGCCACCATGGGATACACATTCTCTTCCTGCTCGACGACAAAGTCGATCAGGACCGGACCGTCAATGGACCTGGCCTGCTCGATGGCCGAGACTACCTCGCCCTTTTCCCGGATGGTGAAACCCGGGATACCATATGCTTCGGCGACCTTGGCAAAGTCCGGTCCCAGCAGCGGAGTGCCGGAATAGCGTCCTTCGAAGAAGAGTTGCTGCCACTGGCGCACCATCCCCAGGTAGCCGTTATTGAGGACCGCAATCTTGATCGGCAGCCGCTCCTGAGCCACGGTGGCCAGCTCCTGGATATTCATCTGGAAGCCACCATCGCCGACGGTGACCCAGACCTGCTCATCAGGCCTGCCCATCTGAGCGCCTATGGCGGCGGGCAGGGCAAAGCCCATCGTCCCCAGGCCACCGGAGGAGAGCAAGCCACGCCGCCGGTGGTGGGTGAAGTACTGCGCCTCCCACATCTGATTCTGCCCAACGTCAGAGACCATGATCACCTCACCCCGGGTGGCCTCCCAGATCTGGCGGACCACGTACTGGGGAACCAGTTCGTCGGTCTCGTGGCCCACGATATCCCGGGTTGCCGAGTCGTGGCGCCATTCCTGGATGCGCTCGAGCCACGCCTCACGCTCGCGCTGCTCCACCAGAGGAGTGAGCGCTGGCAGGACCTCCTGCAGGTCACCGATCACGGCTGCATCGACCGTCACGTTCTTGTCGACCTCGGCCGGATCGATGTCGACATGCACGATCCGCGCCCCGTTGCCGAATTGGTCAAGCTTGCCTGTCAGCCGGTCATCAAAGCGCGAGCCCAGGGAAATGATCAGGTCCGCTTCGGACAAAGCCAGGTTGGTATAGGCCTCGCCGTGCATCCCGGCCATTCCCAGGCAGAGACGGTGGGTTTCGGGCATGGTGCTGATGCCCAACAGGGTAGTGATGACCGGTACATTCGCCTTTTCAACCAACTCCAACAGGTGATCCTCGGCGTTGGCGAGCACCACACCGTGCCCGGCGATGATCAGCGGCCTCTCAGCCTCAGCCAGCATCTGCGCGACGCGTGCCAGGGGTTCAGACAGGTCCTCGCGGGGGAGAAAGTATCCAGGGAGGTTCACGTTGTCGGGATAGGCAAAGTCGAACTCGGCTGCCTGGACATCCTTGGCAATGTCGACGAGTACCGGGCCGGGGCGTCCTGTGCGGGCTATGTAGAAAGCCTCCTTCATCACCTCGGCAAGATCCGCGACGTCGGTGACCAGATAGTTGTGCTTGGTTATGGGCTGGGTGATGCCCACAATGTCCACCTCCTGAAAGGCGTCGGTGCCAATGACCGAGGTGGCTACCTGCCCGGTGATGGCGACCACGGGCGACGAGTCCATCTGGGCGTTCGCCAGCCCGGTGACGAGGTTGGTTGCGCCGGGGCCAGAAGTGGCGACACAGACGCCGACCTTTCCCGTGGCGCGGGCATAGCCGTCCGCGGCATGGGCTGCCCCCTGCTCGTGCCTCATCAGCACGTGATGGATCGGATAGTCGGGCAAGGCATGGTACAGGTGAATCACCGCCCCACCCGAGATGCCAAAGGCAGTATCGACACCCTCACGCACCAGGCTCTCCCAGACTGCCTGCGCTCCTGTCAGTTTCATAGAATCCTCCCCTCGTATTGCATGATGGATCCGCGAGCCCTGCCCGCGGCTCATTCTTCTTGAAATACCGCGCCCGTGCAAGCCGAGGTGACCGCTCGCGCGTAGCGCCGCAGATAACCACCCTTGACGGAGGGCTCCCACGCCGGAAGGTCAGCCAACCGTTGGGCGACCTCCTCCTCGGGAATCAACAGATCGAGCACGCGCCCGGGGATATCGATGCGGATCGGATCGCCGTCGCGCACCAGAGCCAGGGGACCCCGCTCGGCAGCCTCGGGCGAGATGTGGCCGATGGCCGCGCCCCGGGTAGCGCCGGAAAAGCGCCCGTCGGTGAGCAAGGCCACCTTGTCATCCAGGCCCATGCCCGATAGCAGAGAGGTGGGGGTGAGCATCTCGCGCATGCCAGGCCCGCCCTTGGGACCCTCGTAGCGGATGATGAGGACGTCGCCCTCTTCAAACTGGCCATCCATGATGGCGGCGGTTGCGGCTTCCTCGGACTCAAAGATGCGGGCCGGGCCGGTGTGCTGCTGCATCTGGGGAGCGACGACTGCCTGCTTGACCACCGCACCGTCGGGGGCCAGGCTGCCAAAGAGGATGGCCAGGCCACCGGATGCAGAATAGGGGTGTGCGAGGGGGCGGATGACCGAAGCATCGGACACCCGCGCCCTGGTCAGGTTCTGGGCCACGGAGCCCCCGGTCACGGTTGGCACATCGCCATCGAGCAGGCCCCCGTCGAGCAGGCGGCGCATCACGGCCTGGATGCCGCCAGCCCGATCGAGGTCCTCGATGTGGTGGCCGCCTGCGGCGGG